>Ga0068860_100001039_pt1 | contig 30519 bp, 25 predicted proteins | sample KBSSwiS32_FD_66597 | JGI IMG/M metagenome (GOLD analysis project Ga0068860, IMG submission 66597) | Switchgrass rhizosphere microbial communities from Kellogg Biological Station, Michigan, USA - KBS Switchgrass S3-2 | ecosystem: Host-associated > Plants > Roots > Rhizosphere > Soil ... | reverse complement strand
GGGCGCTCCCGTCGTACGCGAGCGCTACTGGATCGATTTTCAGCCCGGCGAGATTCGCGCGTGCAACAGTTGTCATGGCGTCAACCAGCAAAATCAGGCGGGACAAGCGGCTCCGGCAAATCAGCCGCAGGCGCTCGCGGACCTGCTCGATTGGTGGAAGCAGCACGGCGACGAGATCTTCAAGGATGGCTTCGGGCCTTAGCACCTCGCCGTCGCTGCGGCGCGCGGTTATGCTCGCATCATAGCGACGATGCGAGCGTCTCCATGGACAAACTGCTGCCGTCCCGTTTCATGCCGTTTGCACTGTGTCTGGGTATTTGCGCGCTGGCGCTGGCGATGCTGGGGGGCGACACCGCGTGGCGCTGGATCGCCGCGATCAGCGGCACGTTGAGTCTTGTCGGTATTGTCGACATCCTCCAGCACAAGAGCACGCTGCGGCGCAATTTCCCGGTCACCGCGCATATTCGCACGTTCTTCGAATATTTCCGGCCGATGCTGCGCCAGTACGTAGTCGAATCGGATATGGAAGAGGTGCCGTTTTCGCACGCGCAGCGTTCGATCGCGTACCAGCGTGCGAAGAACGTGCTCGACAAGCGCCCGTTCGGCACCGAGCTCGATGTCTACGCGACACAGTACGAATGGATCAATCACTCGCTCGCGCCGGCCAGGATCGACAGCCCCGATTTTCGCCTCACGATTGGTGGCCCGCAGTGCACCCAGCCGTATTCGGCCAGCGTGTTCAACATCTCGGCGATGAGTTTCGGCGCCATATCGGCAAACGCGATCCGCGCGCTCAACGAAGGCGCGCGCCGCGGCGGCTTCTACCATGACACCGGCGAAGGCTCGCTCTCGCCATATCACCGCGAAAATGGCGGCGATATCTGCTGGGAAATCGGTTCCGGCTACTTCGGCTGCCGCAACGCCGACGGCGGCTTCGACGAAGGCGCGTTTGTGGAAAAAGCCGCGCTGCCCCAAGTGAAGCTGATCGAGATCAAGCTGTCGCAAGGCGCCAAACCCGGCCATGGCGGCGTGCTGCCTGCGGCCAAGGTCAGCGCGGAAATCGCCGCGACGCGCGGTGTCGCAATGGGCGTGGATTGCGTGTCGCCTGCAGCGCACAGCGCCTTCTCGACGCCGCGTGGCCTGCTCGAATTCGTCGCGCGCCTGCGCGAGAAATCCGGCGGCAAGCCAACCGGCTTCAAGCTCGCGATCGGTCATCCGTGGGAATGGTTCGGCGTGGCCAAGGCGATGCACGAAAGCGGCATCTATCCGGATTTCATCGTCGTCGACGGCGGCGAAGGCGGCACCGGCGCGGCGCCGCTGGAATTCACCGACCACGTCGGCGCGCCCCTGCGCGAAGCGCTGCTGCTCGTGCACAACACGCTGGTCGGGCTGAACCTGCGCGACAAGATCCGCGTCGGCGCAAGCGGCAAGATCATCACCGCGTTCGACATAGCGCGCACGTTGGCGCTCGGCGCGGACTGGTGCAACGCGGCGCGCGGCTTTATGTTCGCGCTGGGCTGCATCCAGTCCCAGAACTGCCATACCGATCGTTGCCCGACCGGCGTCGCGACGCAGGATCCATCGCGCTGGAAGAAGCTCGACGTGCCCGACAAGGCGCAGCGCGTGAAGATGTTCCACGAGAACACGCTCAAGGCGCTCAAAGAGCTGATTGCCGCCGCGGGCCTGCATCATCCGAGCGAACTGGGGCCCGAACATGTGATCCGGCGGATGTCATCGACCGAAGTGCGCTCGCTCTCGGCGCTGTATCACTTCGTCAAGCCCGGCGAATTGCTGACGACACTGCCGGAGCACGCGGTGTTCAAGGTGTTCTGGAACGCGTCACGTTCTGACAGTTTTGCGCCGCCGCGCAACGTGCTGGAACTGCAGCACACCAAGATGCGCTGAGCGCGGGTTTTTCAAGGGCCGCCGAAAATTGCTCCTGCATTTTCGACCCATAGGGATGTGGGAAGTGCCCGCAGGTGCCGGGAGCACCGGCGGGCCGTCATACCGACCATCCATGGCGACAAAAAAAAACCCCGGGTGGCTCGCATCCACCCAGGGCGTAGGGAGTTCGAGAATTCGTGGGTTACGCTGACAGGCGGCTCAGCGCTTCGTTGATGCGCGCCAGCTTGGTTTCCAGCGGCGCAAGCGCCTGGCTGTCGTTCGAAGCCGCTTCTGTATGCGCGCGGGCATAATCGAGAGCCATTTCCAGGCGGCCCATTTCGATCAGCAGATCGTGACGCAAGAACAGCGGGTTCAGGGTCAGGGTGGCGGCGGTGGCTAGCATGGCACTTTCCTCTTCTGCGATGTAATTCACACGATGCAGAAGGCGTGCCAACATCGAAATCAGCGCAGAATTGCAGGCGGCGCGCGAAGAATGTGACGCGGTTGACGCGGTATGGCGCAAACTGACACACGACCCTCACAAGCAAAAGTGATGGTATTCACACTTTTCTAATGGATAATTGGAGTAATCTACGCGCCCGAATAGGCAACGTGGTGCGGCGGGGTGTTGCGAGCCCACGGCTCAACCGTCGCAGACGAGCAAGTTACTGGCGCCCGGCATACGGTCCTCTTGGATTCCCCCTGTTCCTAAGACCGCCGGGCGCCAGCCTCTCTTCCTGATTCCCCTTGCTCCTGTGCTTCCTCCCGCCTTGCGCGGATCGATCCCTGTTGCTCGATCGCAGTCGCTGTGCAGACTGTGCGCGGCGGAAGTGCAAGTTCTCTGAGGCAGAAAGCGTGCCAGCGGCGGAATTTGTATAATTTGCGCACTCGATGTGGCGCTTTGGGGCGGTTGTGGACTTTCAGCATCAATACGATGTCATCGTGATCGGTGGCGGACATGCAGGTACTGAGGCGGCTTTGGTCTCCGCGCGCACGGGCGCGCGCACGCTGCTGCTCACGCACAACATCGAAACGCTCGGCGCGATGAGCTGCAATCCGGCGATCGGCGGCATCGGCAAGGGTCATCTGGTCAAGGAAGTCGACGCGCTCGGCGGCGTTATGTCCTGGGCTGCGGATCGCGCGGGCATCCAGTGGCGCACGCTCAATGCGTCCAAAGGCCCCGCGGTGCGCGCCACGCGCTGCCAAGCCGACCGCGCACTGTACCGAGCGGCGATCCGGCGCCGGCTCGAAACGCAGCCGAACTTGTCAATCTTCCAGCAATCAGTCGAAGACCTGACGCTCGACGGCAACCGCGTGACCGGTGCCGTCACCCAGATGGGCCTGCGGTTTTCCGCGCGCACCGTGGTGTTGACCGCCGGCACGTTCCTCGCCGGCAAGATCCATGTCGGCTTCGCCAATTATTCCGGCGGGCGCGCCGGCGATCCGCCGGCGCTGCGCCTGGCCGAACGGCTGCGCGAGCTGCCGTTGCGTGTGGATCGCCTGAAAACCGGCACGCCGCCGCGCATCGACGGACGCACGATCGATTTTTCCGGCCTGCAGGAACAATCCGGTGACGATCCGCAGCCGGTATTCTCGTTCCTGGGCTCGGCCGCCGATCATCCACGCCAGGTCAGCTGCTGGATCACGCACACGAGCGAGCGCACGCACGCGCTCATCCGCGGCGCGCTCGACCGCTCGCCGTTGTACACGGGCAAGATCGAAGGCATCGGTCCGCGCTATTGTCCGTCGATCGAAGACAAGGTCGTGCGCTTCGCCGAGAAAGCCTCGCACCAGATCTTCATCGAGCCGGAAGGGCTGGATACGACGGAGATTTATCCGAACGGCATCTCGACATCGCTGCCATTCGACGTGCAGCTGGAACTCGTGCGTTCGATCAAGGGTTTCGAGCGCGCGCACATAACGCGCCCGGGCTACGCAATCGAATACGATTATTTCGATCCGCGCGGCCTAAAGGGGTCGCTGGAAACCAAGGCGATCGACGGCCTGTACTTCGCCGGCCAGATCAACGGCACCACCGGATACGAAGAAGCCGCCGCGCAGGGCCTGATCGCCGGGCTCAATGCCGCACGCGCGGCACAAGACCAGGCACCCTGGACGCCGCGCCGCGACGAGGCCTACATCGGCGTGCTGATCGACGATCTGATCACGAACGGCACGAGCGAGCCGTACCGCATGTTCACGTCGCGCGCCGAGTATCGCCTGCATCTGCGCGAGGACAATGCCGACGCGCGCCTGACGGAAACAGGCCATGAACTGGGCTGCGTCGATGCCGAGCGCTATGCGACCTTTTGCCGCAAGCGCGACGCCGTCGCACGCGAAACCCAGCGCCTGCGCGGGATCTGGGCGGCGCCGGGCAATGCGCTGGGCCGCGAAATCGAGGCCACATTGCAGGTGCCGCTATCGCGTGAAACCAATGCGCTGGACCTGCTGCGCCGCCCGCAGCTTGGCTATGCGCAGTTGATGCGCGTAGCTGGTCTGGGGCCTGCGGTCGAGGATGCGTGTGTGGCCGAACAAGTGGAGATATCCACGAAGTATTCCGGCTACCTGGACCGCCAGAACGAGGAAATCGCGCGTCAGCGCCGGCACGAGGAAACGCAGATCCCCGCGAGCTTCAACTACGCGGACGTGCGCGGGCTGTCGGCGGAAGTGCTGCAGAAACTGCAGCGCGGCCAGCCGCAGACGATCGGTCAGGCGCAGCGCATTGCGGGCATCACGCCCGCGGCGATTTCGCTGCTACTGGTGCACTTGAAGCGCCGCCGCGTGGCGTAAGGATCTCCGTTCGCTCTGAACGCAGGCCCGCGCGCCAAAGTGGAAGGGCAAAGGGAATTTTCACTGTGCTCGCTACGCTTCAACGCAAGCGGCGTATGCGGCTACTTCTTCGCGGCCCGCGGCTCGGCCACGTTGAATGCCTGCACCGCATGCTCGTGCAGCGCCTGGGCTTCCGCGGCCGAAGCTTCGCTGGCCTGGCCGCCGGACAACTTGTCCTTGAGCACGAGCGCGCCGCTGTCGTCCCAGCCCACCTTGGTGATCGCGTACGGCCGCATGCCGGCGCCGGCGGATTCTTCCTTCACGACCACCCAGGGCTTGTCGTCCTTGTAAGCGATCTTCATCGTCACGCGGCCGGTTTCGTTGGCCTTGTCGTCGACGATGCTGGTGATCTCGCGCACGACCTTGACCTTGCCGTTGGAAACGAACGCGTCCCAGGCGGTGGTCGAAGTCGGCGTTTCCGAACTGCCGCTGATCGACTTGAGCGATCCGATCTGCGCATACGCCTGCTTGTACGCTTCGTACATCTTCTCGGCCGGCGTCGGCTCGGGCGCAACAACGATCTGCACGGTCGCCGGCGCCTTCTTCGTCAACACCGGATATTCCAATACCGGCATGTAGCGGCGTTCGCCGTCGATCAGCACCGCACTCACCGCGTACGTGCGCAACGGATCCACGGCACCCGGATCAATCGGCAGGTTGAAGGCAATCGGTGGGCGGCTGGCATGTTCGACGGTGATGTGCGCCAGCGGCGTCGCCGGCTGCGACACATCGATGATCTTGAGTTCCGCGCGGGCGTTATCGCCGAGCGCGCGCGGCTCGCGCAGCATGATCGTGCCGCTGACGCTGTTGGCGACCTGCGGCGCCGGTGGCGCCGGCGGGGGTGCCTTGTTGCACCCGTGGAGCAGGCCGAGCGCGAGCACGGCGGGTAAGATCGCGATACGCATGTGCTTTCTCCCTGATACGGACACGCCCCATGCTGAGGACGCGCCGATGAATTGGTGGTGAAGCCAGATCATTCATTCCGACGCGCGCATCGACACCTGCGTCGCAGCAACTCTGGCCCTATTCTAGTTCGTGACCGTACCGAAATAGAAATACGAACTGATTCGTAGCATAGCCGCGGGCCTTTTCCAAGGGTCGGTGCAAGCGGCACCCGCAAATAAATTGACAGCCGAGTTAAGTATTTGTTACGGTCGCGGCGCCAACTGGCGCCCGAAAGGGCGATGGTTTGTGCGCGCGGGGAATTGGCCTTGATCGGAACGACGGGGAACTCGTGTCGCTTCGATTGTGCGCAGAGTGGAGCTGCCGCAATCGCGTTTCTGTCCCGAACTATTAGGAGCGCACCATGAAACAGAAGTTACTCGTATCCTCGATTCTGCTGGGGCTGATGGCGGCGTTGCCGACCGGCCCCCTGCGCGCGCAAAGCGCAGATCAGACCGAAAACAAGAAAGAAGAGAAGCTGCAGACGATCCAGGTGACCGGCTCGCTGATTCCGCAGTCGGAGATCGAAACCGCCTCGCCGGTCATTACGATCTCGGCTCAGCAGATGGAAAGGCAGGGTTTCGGTACAGTGTACGACGCGCTACGCGCGCAGCCGGTCGCTACCGGTGCAGTGCAGGACAACCAGTTTAGCGGCGGCTTCACGCCGGGTGCGACCACCATCAGTCTGTTGGGTCTGGACCCGGGATTCACCCTGTTCCTTATCAACGGGCACCCGCTGGCCGACTACCCGCTGTTGTACAACGGTTCGAGCAACTTTGTCGACTTGTCCAATATTCCGGTCGGTATGGTCGACCATATCGACATCCTGCCCGGTAACCAGTCATCGATTTACGGTTCGAGTGCGATCGCTGGCGTCATTAATATCATCCTCAAAGACAAGATCGACGGCTATGAACTGAATGTTCGTGGCGGCGCCTACAGTGGCGGCGGCGGCAGCAACGAGCGTGTGGAATTCATTGGCGGACACACCTGGGGCGATTTGACCGCAACCTTCGGCGTGCAGTTCAGCAATCAGAAACCGATCTGGGGCTACGACCGCGACATCACGAAATCCAACCTCGCGAATCCGAACCCGGACCTGCGTTACGGCTCACGCAACTTCCTGCAGCTGTACTACGACGAGAACTTCCGTGCCCATTATGAGGATCCAGGCCAAGGGACCTGCGACTCGTTGTCCGGCCTCTACGGCGGCACAACCGATCGCGAATATCGTCCTGGTCGCGGCTATTACTGCGGCAGCAAGTATGACGTCGGCTATTCGACGATTCTCAATAGCAACCGCTCAGGCACGGGTTATCTGAATCTGAAATACAAGCTCAACGATAGCGCCGAGCTGTACGGCAATGTTCTGTACGACGTCAGTACGGTCAAGTTCAGCAGCGGACCCTATTTCTGGGAGACGAACATCGATGGTGGCGGCCTGATCATCAATAACGATACCGGTCGCTTCGAAACTTTCCAGCACATCTACGCGCCCGAAGAAATCGGCAACACGGACATGTACTCCGAGAAAAACCTTTCGCGCAGTTACAACGCGTGGGGCGGCGTGCGCGGAACGGTCGGCAACAATTGGGACTACGACGCGTACTATGCGCGTTCGCAGACGAACCTGACCGACAAGAACTTCTGGCCGCTCAAGAATGCGGTGGAGAATTTCTTCCAAAACCAGTTCCTCGGCCCGCAACTCGGCACCTATTACGGTTATCCGATCTACTCGCCCAACATCGCCAACTTCTATAAGGCGATTACGCCGGCCCAGTACTCGACCTTCGTCAGCCAAATCAACACCAAGTCGGCGACGTGGACGCAGAACGTCAATCTCCAGGTCAACAACACCGATCTGTTCAGTCTGCCGGCGGGATCAGTCGGCTTCGCCGGTCTGTTCCAGGTGGGCAACCAGTCGTGGCAGAACCCGACCGATCAGCGCGTGATTGACGGCGATTTCTACGGATTGACCGGCACCTCGGGTGGTGGCTATCGAAATAACTGGGCTACCGCGGCCGAATTGCGCGTGCCTATCCTCAGCACCCTGACTGCTGATGGCTCGGTACGCTACGACAAATACGGCGACCAGAACGTCGGCGGTGGCGATGACAAGGTCACATATAAACTGGGCCTTGAGTTCCGCCCAATCGACTCCCTGCTGTTCCGTGGCAACTACGCCACGGCGTTCCGTGCACCGGACATGGCCTATACGTTCGGCGGCAAGAGCGGCTTCTTCCAGCCCGGCGTGACCGACTACTACCGCTGCGCCAAGGTCGAGCCGGATACCGCGCTCCAGGATTGCACCTACTACGGCAGCCAGGACCCGTTTGGCATACACGAGGGCAACCCCAACCTGAAGTCGATTACGGCCAAGTCTTACGGCTTCGGTGCGGTATGGTCGCCAACCGCGGATTTCGACATCAAGGCGGACTACTACAACGTCAAGATCAAGAACGAGGTGTCGATCCAGAGCATCGACCAGCTGCTCAAGGACGAAGCGGCCTGCCGTCTCGGCCAGCTCGATATCAACTCGCCGACTTGCGTGGCGGCAATAGACCAGGTGCAACGATCCTCTGCGACCACGGGGCCAAACGCCTATGGCCTGCAGCAGATCACTGTGCTGCCGATCAATATCGCGAACGAGCACGTGCAGGGCATCCTCGCCTCGCTGCATTATCGCTACGATCTCGGCCGCTGGGGCGCGCTGTCGCTTGCGAGCCAGTACAACGTAACCCTGAAGCACGAGTACCAGCAGTATCCGTTCGACCCCTCACACGATCTATTGCGTGAGCCGTTCTACTCCACCGAGTTCAAGAGCATCGGCAACGCGTCGATTACTTGGGATATCGACAAGTTCTCGGCGACACTGCTCGGCACACGCTACGGCAAGACGCCGAACTACATCGCCCAGGTGAATCAGGACGGGTACGCGCACGCGGGCGCTGGCACAGTGCCGCCGCACATGCTCTACAACGGCAGTGTCAGCTACGATCTTACGGACGACATCAAGATCAGTGGCATCGTGAACAACATCCAGAACTCGATGCCGCCGAAGGACAACACCTGGACTTCAGTGCCGTACTACAACTTCCTCTCTTACAATCCGTACGGTCGCTCCTATTGGCTGGAGTTTGACTGGCGCTTCGGACGCGGCGCCAAGGACTGAAAAAACCGCATTGCAGAATGACAAAGGGCCGGCACAGGTGCCGGCCCTTTTTTATGCCCAGAATTTAACGCGCCAGTGCCGCTCGCAACGGTTCGAGCAGTGTTTCATAACGCTTCCATTCACCCAGCGTGCGCGCGTGGATCGGCTCACGCACCTGTGCGCTGCTCAGCGTATCCACGGCGGTGGTATTGCGTGTCGTGTCGGCGCAACCAGGCTCAAACGGCAGGTTGCAATACGCCAGGATGTCGCGTGCGACCGCATCCGGATTTCGCACCAGCTCGTTGTAGGTCACGTCGAAGACACGACCAGGCAGCACCGTGTGCCAATGCTGCATCAGGCGCCGATACTGGCAGTAGTGCGCGGCCAATGCCGGCAAGTCATAGCTGTAAGGATAGGCATCGCCGAACATCGCCTTGTAGTTGGAGAAGCACACATCCATCGAATCGCGCACCATGTGCAGGATCGGCGCTTGCGGCAGGGCGCGATGGATCAGGCCAACCAGCATGTAGTTTGGCGGCAATTTGTCCAGATAGTACGGCTTGCCTTGCGCTCGCCATTGCGTCTGTTGCAGATAGCGGCGGCCAAGTTCGGCGTAGTCGAGGCGATCGAGGCGATCAATCAACGCTTCGTCGATCAGGTCATGTCCGTGGAGGTCCGCCGCCCAGCGCAGTTGCCGTGGGAAATCGGTGCGCTCGCCGGTCGAGACCACCATCGAATGATTGTCGAGTATGCGGTCGAGCAGGGTCGTGCCGCTGCGCGGCAGGCCGACGATGAAAATCGGCGTGGGCCCCTCGAATTTCACAGCATGCGGTTGCAGCGATTGCGCGGGGGTATGCGCAATCAATTTGTCGAACAGCGTCCGTTCGCGTGCGATGTCGTGGCGCTGCCGTGCGTACATGAGTGCGTTGCCGCGCGCGAGTGCCGCAAACGCCTTATCGGTTTGATCCAGGTCTTCGAGTATCTTGAATTGCGCAAACTCGAACGCGGCGTGATCCTCGCTGCCGTGCTCTACAGTCTGCAACTGCTTGCGGATGTAGTCGAGATGATTGGATTCGATCGTCTGTTTGCGCATGCGCGCGAGCGTCAGCGAGGCGCGTCCGTAGGTCGGCCCGAGCTTTAGGCAGGCTTCTAGCTCGCGCTGGGCATCAGGGAGGCGACCGTTGAATTGCAATTGCAGACTGTGAAAATAGCGGAAATCCGGATTGTCAAAGCCGTTGGCCTGCGCGCGCTCCATCAACGCCAGCGCGGTGGTGTGATCGCCGAGTTCCTGATAGGCGTGCGCCAAACCAGTCAACAGGCGACCATCGGCTGTCCGGCTGGAGTCGAAGCGCCGCAGGCTGTCGCGCGCCGCAACCATCTCGCCGAGGCGCACCAGGCAATGCGCAGTCGTGCTGACGGCCTCGGCGTTGTCGAGCAGCATCTCCGATGCTGCGACAGTGTGTGCAGCCGCTTCGCGCACACGCCCTTCGCTCAGAATCGTGCTTGCCAGCAGCATGCGCGCGGCCAGACGCGTCGGGTCGCGATTGAGCAAGGCTTCCAGTGTGATCCGCGCTGCGTCAATCTGGTTCTCGGCGATATAGCGCTGGGCGCGCAGCCATAGGCGATCAACGGCGGCACTCATCGATTCAGTTCTGGCAAATTTGCAGCAGGGAAATGTCGGCCACGTGCAGAAACATCCGCCGCAACCCAGCAAGCAGGACCAGACGATTCTGCCGTTTGGCCGCGTCGTCCGCCATCACCATCACCTCGTCGAAATAGCGATCGACCGGAGCGCGCAAGGCAGCGAGTGTGCGCAGCATGTCGACGTAGCGATTCTGCGCAAGCAGCGGATCGACTTTTGCCGTCGCCGTTTGGATGTGACCGTACAGGTCGGCTTCGGCGCCCGCGTCGAGCAGCGTAGCGTCGACGTGGCCACCGACACTGTCGCCGGCCTGACGCAGGATGTTGCCGATGCGCTTGTTGGCTGCCGCCAGCGCGGCAGCCTCGGGCAGCTTGGCGAATTCGGCCACGGCACGCAGGCGCCGGTCGAAGTCGAGCAAGGTCTCCGGTTCCACGGCGCGCACGGCATCGAACTGATCGCTGCCGAAGCCCTGTTCGGCGTAATAGCCGCGCAGACGCTCGTAGATGAATTCGCGCAGATCGTCCACTAGCGCCATCTTGGCTTCGGCCGGCGCGAGTGGTGGCGTGCCGCCTTTGGCCGGTTTGGTTGGCGGGATCGCCGGCAGCAATTCGACGGCTTCGCGCAGCAGCGCTTCCAGATCCAGCTCGAAACCGCCTTCGATCAGCGTGCGCGCCAGACCCAGCGCCGCACGCCGCAGTGCGAACGGATCCTTGTTGCCGCTCGGCTTGCCGCCGACCGCAAAGATGCCGGCGAGCGTGTCGAGGCGTTCGGCGATCGCGAGTACCTGCGCGATCTTGCCGTCCGCGATGACGTCGCCGGCAAAACGCGGACGGTAGAACTGGTCGAGCGCCTGCGCGACGTCGCCGGTTTCGCCGTTCGCGCTCGCATAATAGCGGCCCATTACACCCTGCAGTTCCGGAAATTCACCGACCATGCGCGTGAGCAGGTCGCACTTGCTCAAGGAGGCCGCGCGCGTGGCGAGCGCGGCATCCGCGCCGCTGCGATTGGCGATCACGCGTGCGAGCTCCGCAACACGTATGCATTTGTCCCAGACGCTGCCGAGCTGCTGCTGGTACGTCACTGACTTCAATGCTTCCTGGTTCGCCGCCAGCGGTGTCTTGAGGTCTTCGTCGTAGAAGAATTTGGCGTCGGCGAAACGCGGCCGGATCACACGTTCGTAGCCCTTGCGGATCTCGCCCGGATTTTTCGATTCGATATTGGCGATGCCAATGAAGTGTTCGGAAAGCTTGCCCTGCGTATCGAACACAGGAATGAACTTCTGGTTTGACTCCATCGTGGTGATCAGCGCCTCTTGCGGCACCGCGAGGAACTCGCGCCCGAACGCGCACGCGATGGCGACCGGCCATTCGGTCAGGTTCGTGATTTCGTCCAGGAGCCCATCCGGCAGCTGTGGCTGACCACCGGTTTCGCGTGCGGCCCGCGTCACTTCAGCTCGCACGCGCGCGCGGCGTTCCGCGGGATCGGCCAGCACCTTGGCCGCGCGCAGCACATCGACATACGCGTTGGGATCTGCGATCGAGACTGCTTGCGGGTGATGAAAGCGATGCCCACGTGATTCGCAGCCGCTCTTGATGCCGAAGATTTCCGCGTCGATCACCCGGTCGCCATGCAGAATGACGAGCCAATGCATCGGCCGCACGAACGCGTAGTCGTGATCGCCCCAGCGCATCGGTTTCGGAATCGGCAGCGCCTTGAGCGCTTCGGCCACGATTTCCTGCAGCAGAGCGGCAGTCGGTCGACCGGGTTTTTCGCTGCGCGCGACGAAGCGTTCGCCTTTGGCGTCGGTCGCACGTTGCAACTGCTCGACCGCCAATCCATTCTTCGCAGCGAAACCGCGCAGCGCCGGCGTCGGCTGTCCGTTCGCATCCAGGCCGATATTGAGATAGGGGCCGAGCACTTCGGATTTCTGCGACGGCTGCTCCGCGGCGACGCCCGGGACCAGCGCAGCGAGCCGCCGCGGCGAGCAATACGTTTTTGCCGCGGCCACGTCAGCGGCGATGCCGCGTTTCACCAGCCCGTCACAAATGCCCTTGGTGAATGCGGCGGCCAGCTCGTCCAGCGCTTTCGGCGGAAGCTCCTCGGTGCCGACTTCAATTAACAATGCTTGCACGGTATTCATGCGTTGACTCTCTCCGTCCCTGGAGCGTTTGCCGTTCGGCGTCCCTGCCTCACCCTCATTCGGCGCACGCGATGCGTTACTTCGCATTGCGTAAACGCGCCGAATTCGACCACGGTTCCGATTTCGATCAGCAACGATGGTGCGGACATCAGGCGGCTTCCTTGCTGCTGCGCCATTGCGCGCGCTGCGCGACATACGCTTCAGCCACTGCGCGCGCGATCGTGCGCACGCGCAGGATATAGCGCTGGCGCTCGGTCACGCTGATCGCACGGCGCGCATCGAGCAGATTGAAACTATGCGAGGCCTTGCACACCTGCTCGTACGCGGGCAGTGGCAGGCCGAGTTCGACGAGTTTCTTCGCCTCGCCCTCGCAGACGTCGAACCAGTGCAGCAGCTCCGGCACATTCGCGTGCTCGAAGTTGTACGTGCTCTGCTCGACTTCGTTCTGATGAAACACGTCGCCGTAGGTCACCGGGCCGTGGGGTGCCACGGTCCACACCAGGTCGTAGACGTTGTCGACATTCTGCAGATACATCGTCAGGCGTTCGAGGCCATAGGTGATCTCGCCGGTCACCGGCTTGCATTCGAGGCCGCCGGCCTGCTGGAAGTAGGTGAACTGCGTGACTTCCATGCCGTTGAGCCACACTTCCCAGCCCAAGCCCCAGGCCCCGAGCGTCGGCGATTCCCAGTTGTCCTCGACCAGGCGCAGGTCATGCACGAGCGGATCGATGCCGAGTGCCTTGAGCGAGCCGAAGTACAGATCCAGGATATTGTCCGGATTCGGCTTCATCACGACTTGATACTGGTAATAGTGCTGCAGGCGATTCGGGTTCTCGCCATAGCGGCCGTCGGTCGGACGGCGCGACGGTTGCACGTAGGCGGCCGCCCAAGGCTCCGGACCCAGTGCGCGCAGGAACGTCGCTGGGTGGAACGTGCCGGCGCCAACTTCAGTGTCGAGCGGCTGAATCAACGCGCAGCCCTGTGCCGCCCAATAGCGGTTCAGGGTCTGGATGACGTCTTGGAAGGTCGGGCCTGACATCGGAATCACGGTTCGCGGGACAAAGCGCGTTAGTATAACGGGCAGGGGTTTCGTTTTCCGAAGGCTCGCAGGTGCATGGTGACGGTTCCGCAGCGTCCTAAACTGGTCGAATCCACTGGCCCGCAACTCGGCCTGCACCGTCGGCTCGAGCTGGACAGCGTACTGGCCGCCCTGCGGCACGACGGCCTGATCAACGAGGCCGAGGCGCTCAGAGTCCGCGCCGATGCGCGCAGCGCACGCGGCAATATCGAGGCGCATCCTTTGGCGTTGATCGCCAACCACAAGCTGACCAACCCACACGACGGCAAGCCGCTGAGCCTGGAAGTGCTCACGCACTGGCTCGCCGACCGTGCCAAGCTGCCGTACTTGAAGATCGATCCGATGAAGATCGACGCCGCGGCGGTGACGCAGGTGATTTCGCTCGCGTACGCACAGCGCTATCGCATCCTGCCGGTGGCGGTCAGTCCCGGCAATGTGACGATCGCGACCTGTGAACCGTTTGACACGCGCTGGCTGGCTGACCTGGGCCACATCCTGCGCCGTGAGATTCAGCGCGTGGTGGTCAACCCGGTCGATCTGAACCGCTATCTGGCCGAGTTCTACGGCGTGCAGCGGTCGATCCAGAAAGCCAAGGATTCGCGCTTCGACACGACCGAAAGCCGCGCGATTCTCAACTTCGAGCAACTGCTGGAGCTGGGCAAGGCCGGCGACATCGGCGCCGACGATCGGCATGTCGTGCACATCGTCGACTGGCTGCTGCAATACGCCTTCGACCAGCGCGCTTCCGACATCCACCTGGAGCCGCGTCGCGATTCCAGTCCGATCCGCTTCCGCATCGACGGCATCATGCATAAGGTGTTCGAGCTGCCGACGCCGGTGATGACGGCGGTGACGGCGCGCGTGAAGATTCTGAGTCGCATGGACTTGGCCGAAAAGCGCCGCCCGCAGGACGGCCGCATCAAGACGCGCTCCAGCGAAGGCCGCGAAGTGGAACTGCGCCTGTCGACGATGCCGACCGCGTTCGGCGAGAAAGTCGTGCTGCGCATCTTCGATCCGGACATTGTGGTCAAGCAATTCCGCCAGCTCGGGTTTTCCGAAGAGGAAGAATCGATCTGGCGCAGCCTGGTCGAGCGTCCGCACGGCATCGTGCTCGTCACCGGCCCAACCGGTTCAGGCAAGACGACGACGCTGTACTCGACGCTCAAACACCTGGCCACGCCGGACATCAACGTGTGCACGATCGAAGACCCGATCGAGATGGTGTCGCCCGAGTTCAACCAGATGCAGGTGCAGGCGGGCATCGATCTCGATTTCGCCTCCGGCGTGCGCACGCTGCTGCGCCAGGACCCGGACATCATCATGATCGGCGAGGTGCGTGATCTGGAAACCGCGCAGATGGCCGTGCAGGCATCGCTGACCGGACATCTGGTGCTATCGACGTTGCACACGAACGACGCGCCGAGTGCGGTGACGCGCTTGCTTGATCTGGGTGTGCCGCATTATCTGATCCAGTCCACATTGACCGGCGTCGTCGCGCAACGGCTCGTGCGAACCTTGTGTCCGCATTGCAAGACCGAGAGCGCGCTCGATGTCGGCGCATGGGATGCGCTCGTACACCGCTGGCGCGTGCCGCCGCCGCCGCGCGTATTTGCCGCACAGGGCTGCCTGGAATGCCGCAACACCGGCTTCCTCGGCCGCACCGGCATCTACGAGATGATGCGGATTTCGGCGCAGTTGCGCCAGATGATCCAGCCCTCCGCCGATCTGAGCCGCATGAGCACCGCGGCGCTCAGCGACGGCATGCGTCCGCTGCACCTGAGCGCGGCAATGCAGGTGGCGCGCGGCATCACCACGATTCCCGAAGTGGTCGGCGTCTTGCCGCCGCTCGACGCATGAAGCTGCTGATCGTGCAGACCGGCGCGGCGGCGCCGGAAGTGTTGGCACGCTACGGCGATTTTCCCGAATGGTTCAGGCGCGGACTCGGCTTGCAGCCGGAGCAGATCGCCACTGTGCGCGTGGATGTCGGCGAACGTTTGCCGACTCCGGACTCCGTCGCTGGCGCAGTGATTACCGGCTCCGCGGCGATGGTGCCGGAGCGCCTGGACTGGAGCGAGCGCACGGCCGTTTGGCTGCGCGCAGCGGTCGGCGCTGACCTGCCCGTGCTCGGCGTCTGCTATGGCCACCAGTTGCTCGCGCACGCACTCGGCGGCCGCGTGGACTACAACCCGCGCGGGCGCGAAATCGGCACGGCGCAAATCGAGCGCCTGCCTGCATCGGTAGACGATCCGCTGATCGGCGCACACCCAAACTGCTTTCTTGCGCACGCGACACACCTGCAGACCGTGTTGCAGCCGCCGCCAGGCGCCGTCGTACTGGCGCGTTCGAGTCTGGACAATTGCCAGGCCGTGCGTTTCGCGCCGCGCGCCTGGGGTGTGCAATTCCACCCCGAGTTCACAGCGCAACACATGCGCGGCTATTTGCGCGCACGCTCGGAAGCGATCGACTACGAAGGACTCGACACACAGGCACTGCTGCGCGGGGTGCGCGCCTGCCCGGATGCGCGAACCATGCTGCGCCGCTTTGCGCAACTTGCGATGATCGGCAGCGCCAAAAAACAAAAACGGCCGCGTGGGCCGTTCTTGTCGTTGCGTCCGCGCCCCGCCATGGCGGTCGCTGACTAACTTGAATCCTTACTTCTTCGGCTTGCGCGCCGCTCCGCCGGCTTTGGCCGAAGCCAGGTAATTGTTGATCGCTTCGTTGGTCACGTCGTACAACGGGCGGCCGGCATTCGCCGCGGCGGCCTTGAGGCTGTCGCGCATCTTCTTCGACACGCGCAAACTGGCGTCGCGGGTATCTTCATTCTTTGCCATGTGGGCTGGGCTCCTGTTTCGGTTCGGGGATGTGCTGGACAGACACGGGAAATCGGGCGGAGCAGTCTATGTCAAAATGTTGCAAAAGACAAATTGTTACATTGCACAATTTGTTCTTCCGCCAGGCGCCGCAACCCTAGCGCTGCCGCAGCTTTGGCGCGCGTGCCAGTACCCACGCATCCACCCGTTCTGCGCCTGCGCGCAGCAAGGTGCGCGCGCACTCGCGCAGGGTTGCGCCGGTGGTCATCACGTCGTCCACGATAGCCGCATGCGCGGGCAACACGCCATCGGCGATGGTGAATGCACCGCGCAGGTTCCGGTGCCGCTCCGGGGCATCCAAATTTGACTGCGCCGCTGTCGCGCGTGTGCGCACGAGCACCGCGTCGCAAAGCCTGATCTCGAACGCCTTTGCCAGAGGCCGCGCCAATTCCAGCGCCTGGTTGTAGCCGCGTTCGCGCAACCGTTCGGGATGCAATGGCACGGGAATCAGTGCATCAGGCAGGGATGGCGATGCCGCGCGCACCGCATCGATCCACAGTTCGGACAGCACGCGTCCGGCTGCAAGATTGCGGCCGAACTTCAGGCGCGTGACAAGTTGATCGAGCGGACTGGCATAAACGAAAGGCGCGAATGCCGTCGCAAACGGCGGCTCGTGCAACAGGCATTCGCCGCACAGCGGGGCGGGAGTCTCCGTTGGCAGCGCGCAGCGCGGACACGCGATGCGATTGCGCACGAGATCCGCGGCGCAGGCATCGCACAGATCGCGCCGGTGGCTTCCCGACTGTCCGCAGAGCAGGCAATGTGGTGGCAGCAGCGCGAAGTGCACGCGCCGCCAGCTGTCAACCAAAATATGCCTTGTCAAGTTGACAGCCATCCTGCCCCTGTCCAAACTCGCGCCACTCAACATCCCGAGTGTGCCATGTCCTTGCGCCACGACTATACCCGCGCCGAAGTGCTCGTACTGTTTGCCTTGCCGTTCAACGATCTGCTTAGCAAAGCGCAGGCCGTGCATCGCGCCCATCACGACGCCAACGCCGTGCAGATTTCCACGCTGTTGTCGATCAAGACCGGCGGCTGTCCGGAGGATTGCGCGTATTGTCCGCAGGCGGCGCGCTACCACACCGGCGTCAAGGCTGAAAAATTGCTGGAGCTGGATGCCGTGCTCGACAAGGCACGCGCGGCCAAGGCGGCCGGCGCGACGCGCTTCTGCATGGGTGCAGCGTGGCGTTCGCCGAAGGATCGCGACGTGGAAAAGGTCGCGGCGATGGTCGCGGGCGTGAAAGCACTCGGCATGGAAACCTGCGCGACGCTCGGCATGCTGACGCAGGATCAGGCCGATCGCTTCAAGGCAGCAGGCTTGGATTACTACAACCATAATCTCGATACGGCACCGGAGCTCTACGGCGAGATCATCCACACGCGCGAATATCAGGATCGCCTCGACACGCTCGCATGCGTGCGCAGCGCCGGCTTGAAGACCTGCTGCGGCGGCATCGTGGGCATGGGCGAGACGCGCGAACAGCGTGCCGGCCTGCTGCAAACGCTGGCCAATCTGCCCGAGCATCCGCAATCGGTGCCGATCAATCGCCTCGTGCAGGTGCAAGGCACGCCGCTCGAAGGCACTGCTTTGCTCGATCCGTTCGAGTTCGTGCGCACGATTGCTGTCGCGCGGATTCTGATGCCCGCATCGATGGTGCGCCTGTCGGCCGGGCGCGCCGAAATGAGCGACGAGCTACAGGCACTGTGTTTCTTCGCGGGGGCGAATTCGATCTTCTACGGCGAGAAGCTGCTGACCACCGGCAATCCCGACGTCGAGCACGATCAGGCTTTGTTCGCGCGCCTCGGTATCGTGCCGATGGCAGCGGAAATGGAGCCGGGTACGGTGCATGCGGATATCGTCGAGGGCTGCCGCGAGAACGCGGCGGCCTGAGCGCCGATGCTGCGACCCGACCTGCTCGCGCGCCTGGCCACCGCGCACGCGCAGCGCGCGCGCGCGGATTTGCTGCGCCGCGTGCGCACAATCGAGCAAGTCGACGGCCCGCGTATCGTCGTCGACGGCAAGGCGCTGCTGAACTTCGCCAGCAACGATTACCTCGGCCTAGCCCAGCATCCGGTATTGCAAGAAGCGCTGATCACGGCGACTAAGCGTTGGGGCGTCGGTGCAACCGCCGCACACCTGCTCGGCGGACATCGCCAGGAACACGCTGCGCTGGAAGAAAAACTCGCGCGCTGGACCGGGCGCGAACGCGCGCTGCTGTTCTCGACCGGCTACATGGCCAATCTCGGCGTGCTCGGCGCGCTGCTGCAAGACGGCGATGTGTGCATCCAGGACAAACTCAATCATGCGTGTCTGATCGATGGCGCGCGCCTCGCCGGCGCGGAGTTGAAACGCTATCGCCATGCCGATGTGGTGAGCGCACAGCTACAGCTCGAAGCGCGACCCGCAGCGGCGGCGCTACTCGCCACCGATGGCATATTCAGCATGGACGGCGACGTCGCGCCGCTCGACGAACTCGCCGCATTGTGTAAAACGCAGCAGGTCGCGTTAATGGTCGACGACGCACACGGCATCGGTGTGGTTGGTGCGAACGGAGCGGGCGCCGCCGCCGGACTTAGCCAGGACGATGCGCCCATTCTGATGGCGACTCTCGGCAAGGCGCTCGGTGTCGGCGGGGCGTTTGTTGCCGGCAGCGCTGCGCTGATCGATGGCCTGATCCAGTTCGCGCGCACCTACGTGTATACCACGGCGATGCCGCCCGCCTTGGCGGCGGCGGCGAGCGCTGCGGTCGACATCGCGCGCGCCGATCACGAACGCCGCGCGCGCCTGCGCCAGCGTATCGCACAATTTCGCGACGGCGCGGCCGCGCAGGGGATTACGCTCCTGCCGTCCGCGTCTGCGATCCAGCCAGTGCTGATCGGTGCCAGCGACGCGGCGCTGTCGACTGCGGGTCGGCTCGAAGCCGCTGGGTTCTACGTACCGGCCATTCGTCCGCCGACCGTGCCGACTGGCAAGGCGCGTCTGCGCGTCACGCTGTCGGCGGCACATGAAGAAGCCGACGTCGCGCGCTTGCTCGACGCGCTGGCATTGACGCTGCGCATATCACGGGACGCGGCCTAGCCATGCATGTTGATGTCGTCGGCGAAGGGCCTGATCTGGTGCTGGTGCATGGCTGGGCGATGCATGCCGGAATTTTTACACCGCTGACGCAGCAGCTGGCGCCACACTTCCGTCTGCACCTGGTCGACCTGCCGGGTCACGGCTACAGCCGCGACGATCTCGACGCACTTGATCCGACCGAATGTGCGGCCGTGCTCGCCGCGCGGTTGCCGCGCGCCATCTGGGTCGGCTGGTCGCTGGGCGGATTGGCGGCACTGCATGCCGCATTGTTGCCCGCTGCGCGGTTGCGCGGCCTCGTGATGCTTGCTTCGTCGCCGCGTTTCGTCGCTGACGTGGATTGGCCGCATGGGGTGAAGCTGGAGATATTCGAGCAATTTGATGCCGGATTGCGCACCGACTACCGCGCCACGATCGAGCGTTTTCTCGCGCTCGAAGCGCTCGGTTCGGAACACACGCAAGCCTGCCTGCACGAATTGCGCGCGCATGTGTTCGAGCGCGGCGAGCCGGCGCTGGCTGCGCTGGAGCAGGGCATGCGCGTACTGGAAACAACCGACCTGCGTGCCAGCCTGGCCGAACTGAAGGCGCCGAGTCTGTGGCTGGCCGGCCGCCGCGATCGGCTCGTGCCGGCCGCCGCGATGCGCTGGGCTGCGCAGCAAAGCCCGCAAGGACGCTTTGTGGAGTTTTCCTCGGGGCATGCGCCGTTTATCGGACATGCGCACGACGTCGCCGATGCAATCACCGCATTCGCGACGGGGTTGCCGGCATGACGCCACCGCTCGACACACGCCAGATTCGCCACGCCTTCGGCCGTTCTGCGCGCACCTATTCGCAGCATGCGGCGCTGCAACGCGAGGTCGAGGATCGTCTGCTCGAACGCCTCGAATATTATTCCGGCAAACCTGCACGCGTGCTCGATGTTGGCTGTGGCCCCGGCCGCGGCAGCGAGGCGTTGCGCAAGCACTTTGCATCCGCGCAGGTGATAGCGCTCGATATGGCACTGCCGATGCTGCGCAAGGTTCGACTTGGTTGGCGTCGCCCGCTCGCGCGCATTTGCGCCGACGCGCGCGAGCTGCCGTTGCCCGATGCCAGCATCGACGTCGTGTTTTCGAATCTGTGTATTCAATGGATCGACGATGTGCCGCGACTGTTCGATGAATTCCGCCGCGTGCTGCGACCCGACGGTTATCTTGCCCTGTCCACTTTCGGCATCGACACGCTGCATGAATTGCGCGCCGCATGGGCCGCAGCCGATCGCGCACCGCACGTGAGCGCGTTCGCGCACATCGCGCAGATCGGCGACGCATTGATGGCAGCCGGGTTCCGCGATCCGGTGCTTGACACCGAACACTTCACGCTGACCTATGCGGATGCGGCGAGCCTGATGCGCGAACTGAAATTCCTCGGCGCGACCAATGCCGACTCAGGCCGCTTGCGCGGACTCACGGGCAAGGCGCGTTACCGCCGCGCCGTTGAGGCGTACGAGCATTTCCGCCGTGACGGCGCGCTGCCCGCGACTTACGAAGTGATCTGTGCGCACGCGTTCGGCCCGGAAGCCGGACAGCCGCGGCGCGGACAGGGCGGAGAGGTTGCGACGTTTTCGGTCGAGAAGTTGCGCGGGTCGCGGCGCTGAAGCCCTTGCTGAGTGACAGATTCCGGCCACAAGCACTGCAATGATTGAGTTCTGATTGTAGGACGCAAGCAAAAAAACGCTCCAGACACGGCGTACTTGCGTCCGCGCGCGAAGCGCATTGTCGACCCCGGTCCCGTTCGTGATAATTCGCGCATGCACAGACTGACTCGGAATCCCTGGACACCTACGGCCACTTGAAGTGCTGCTTCAAGATGCCGTGCGTGGTGTCCGCTTCGGGGCGAAAGCTGTATTCAGACTTGCTTGTGGCGGAAACACCCGACGAAATGATCGTTGACCATTCCGGTCGCCTGCATATGCGCGTAGATGATCGTCGAGCCGACGAAATTGAAGCCGCGTTTTTGCATGTCCTTGCTGAGCTGGTCGGATAGCTCCGTGCGCGCGGGCACCTGACTGCGTTCGCGCCAGCGATTGTTGATCGGCTTGCCATCGACGTACGACCAGAAATAGGCATCGAGGCTGCCGAATTCTGAGATGATTTTCAGCGCCGCGCGTGCATTGTTGCGCGCCGAATACACTTTCATGCGATTGCGGATGATCGCTGGATTCAGCAGCAGCTTATCCAAGCCCGCGTCGGTCATGCGTGCGACGCGCGCGATGTCGAAACCCTGGAAGGCTTCGCGATAAGCGTCACGTTTGTTCAGCACCGTGCTCCAGCTCAAACCCGCCTGCGCACCTTCGAGCACGAGGAACTCGAACAAGCGCGTATCGTCGTGCAGCGGTACGCCCCATTCGGTGTCGTGGTAGTCGCGCATCGCGGCATCTTCGCCGCTGGCCCAGGAGCAGCGCGCAAGCGTCTTCGCCATGATCGCCTCGTGCGAAAGCAGAGCGCGTATCATACGCCGCCCTCATCCTGATCCCTCGCGTGCATGAAGTCACTCGCGCAACAACGCGGCGCGCTCGCTGCGCTCGCGGTTCTGAGCCTGATCTGGGGCTTCAACTGGATCGTCATGAAGTCGGTACTGGCGTTCGTCGGTCCGCTGACGTTCTCGGCGATGCGTTATGTGTTCGGCACGGCGGTGCTGTTCCTCGTGCTGGCGCTGCGCGGCGAGGTGCTCACTCCGACGCCGTGGCGCGACACGCTGCTGATCGGTCTGGCGCAGACCACGGGTTTCCAGGTGATGGTGCAGTTCGCATTGCTGACCGGCGGCGCCGGCAAGACCGCGCTGCTCGCCTACACGATGCCGTTCTGGGTGATTCCGCTGGCGTGGATGGTCCTGGGCGATCGGCCTGCTGCGCGCCAGTGGTGGTGGATCGCGCTGGCGGCCGCCGGTTTGGTGCTCGTGCTTGAGCCTTGGCGCATGCACGTCGGCCTGGTGAGTGCCTTGCTCGCGTTGGGCGGTGGCGTGTGTTGGGCGATCGGCACCGTGCTGTCGAAGCGGCTATTTCAGCGCGCGGCGATATCGCCGCTGCGGCTGACCGCATGGCAGATGCTGTACGGAACGGTCTTCATCGTCGCGCTGGCGTTGGGCCTGCACGAACGCGCAACCGAATGGTCGGCGCTCCTGATCGGCGCGCTGGTGTACAACGGCGTGTTGTCGTCGGGTCTGGCCTGGGCGCTATGGCTGTTCATCGTGCAACGCCTGCCGGCGAATGTGGCCGGTCTCGCGAGCCTGATCACGCCGTTGGTCGGAGTTCTATTTGCCTGGGCGATATTGCAGGAGCGACCGGATGCCGCGGAAACCGCCGGCATCGTCGTGATCGGCGCGGCGCTGTTCGGCGTGTTGCGGCCGCGCGCTACGGCGTGATCCGGGAGGCGCGTTCGATCTGCGCCGCCCGCTCAGATACATTGTAGTGGTGCGCGACGCGCGCGATCTTGCCCAGATGAATCGAGAAGAAGCCGCCGCTTGGCAGCACGTACCGCTGCCCCTGTGCGGTCGGCAGGCCGGGCGCGTTGTCCTGATAAACGCCGTGCTGCACGAACTCCGCAGCGGCGCGGGTACCGTCGTCGACGCTCATGACGACGATATCGCGCAATTCGATGCGATAGCTCTGGAGGACACGCTGCAGGTAGGCTCGGTACGCGGTTTTGCCGGTTTCGCGCGTGCCCTGGTTGACGTCGTGAACGACATCGTCGCTGCAGCAATCGAGCACACCTTCGACATCGCCGCGGTTGAACGCGGCATAGAAGCGCAGGATCAGCGCACTGGTGCGATCCGCTGCGCGTGAGCCGTCGATGATCATATGCCCCTCCGGCGACGATCTTACTCCGCCCCTGTCAGCCGCGGTAGCCGATGCCGCGCGCCATCAGCACGGCCATAAGCGGGATCAGCGCGATCAGATGCATTTCGATCAGCACGAAGCGCTTGATGCTGCGCCATTCGCCCTCGTCGACACGGAAGCTCACGTCTGACACCGCGGCCTTGCGCCAGCGCGCAAACGCGCGCGTTGGCCAGATCGAGATGATGCCGACAACGACGAACAACGCCATCTTGGTATGAAAAACCGGATTGTGCGCATAGAACACCCACGGTTTGGCGCCAAAAACCAGCCGCAATACACCGGCCACGAGCACGGCGCCGGCGCAGAGACCAAAGCCCAGATCGGCCAGCGCGAGGCTACGCAGATCGAGTTTGTCCGCGCCCGCTTTGAGCAGGGTCCATTGCTTGGCCAGAAACCAGATCAGCGCAAATATCGCGGCGAAGTGCAGGTACGCAAAGATGGCGTCTTTCCACATGGTTGGGTTCCTCAGGTTTGCCAGGGCAGCTGATCAAGATCGACGTTGCCGCCGCTGAGAATCAGGCCCACGCGCCTGCCGGCGAAGTGCTCGCGATGGCGCAGCACCGCCGCGAGCACGGTTGCGGATGAAGGTTCCACAACCAGTTTGAGCCGCTCGAAAATCAGGCGCATCGCGGCAATCGTCTCGGCATCGCTGACCGGCAGCACGTTGATGGAAAACTGTTGCAGCAACGTGAAGTTCACCGCGCCGATGCCGGCGCGCAGGCCGTCGCAGATCGTGTCCGGCACGACGTCGGTGACGCGCTCACCACGACGCAAAGATTCGATCGCATCGGCCGCGCCTTCCGGTTCGGCGGCGAAGATCGCAACCGCGGGCAACAGATGACGCGCCGCGATCGCCGTGCCGCCGATCAAGCCGCCGCCGCTGATCGGCGCCATCACGACGTCGAGCGCGTCGGCCTCGCGGATCAGTTCCAGCGCGGCTGTGCCCTGGCCGGCAATCACGCAGGGATCGGTGAACGGATGCACGAGCGTGGCGCCGGTTTCGCGGCGCACGCGTTCGGCTTCGACCTCGCGCGCCGCCAAGGTCGGCGCGCACAGGTGCAGGGTCGCGCCAAAGGCGATAATTGCGTCGATCTTCGACTGGACCGTGCCTTCCGGCACAACGATATGCGCCGGGATGCCGCGCAACCGTGCCGCCAGGGCGAGTGCGGCGCCGTGATTGCCGGCCGAATGCGTCACGACGCCGCGTGCGGCGTCGGCGTCGGATAGCGCCATCACGGCATTGCAGGCGCCGCGAAACTTGAACGCGCCGGCGCGTTGCAGGTTCTCGCATTTGAACAGCAATTGCGCGCCCGTCGCTGCGTCGAGCTGCGGCGAGCGCAACACGGGAGTGTGGTACGCGTACGGCGCGATGCGCGCGGCGGCGCGTTCGATATCGGCAAAGTTGATAGTCATAGGCCGGCGATTGTAACGTTTCGGCGCCGCTTGCCATCGCCTTGCCGAAGCCGATCATGCCGATGAAATTTATTCCCTCGACGCGCGGTCAAAGCCGCATGCATCCGATTTTCGTAATCGCCTTCGCCGCTGCGCCGCTGCTGGCATTCGCGGCCGACGACGAGCACGTCAATGTCTCCCTGCTCAGCGAGCAGGCCGCGCTGGTTCCCGGCAAGACAGCGTGGCTCGGAGTACGCCTTGAGCACGCGCCGCACTGGCACACCTACTGGATCAATCCCGGCGACTCGGGACTGCCGACCAAACTCAGCTGGCAGCTGCCGCCGGGATTCCACGCCGGCGAGATCGCGTGGCCGGCGCCGGCGCGCATCAGGGTCGGCGACTTATACAATTTCGGTTACGAAGGCGACATGTTACTGCCGGTATCGGTGGACGTCCCCGCAGACGCGCAGCCCGGTACTACAGTGCACATCGGCGCCGAAGCCAAGTGGCTGATCTGCCGTGAAGAGTGCATTCCAGGCAAGACGCGCCTGGCGCTGGAAGTGCCCGTAGGTTCGGCGACTGCAGCAACGGCGCGAAACGCGCCGGCGCTGTTCGACGCGGCGCGCAGCGCACTGCCGCAGCCAGCTCCGTGGCAAGGCGCGGCGCATGAGCATGACGACAAAATCGAAATCACGCTGCATGGCGCTGATCTGCCGACGCCGTCTGATGCATTGCTCGTGCAGCGCAAGATCATCAACTACACGCCGCCGCAGATCTCGAACACACCCAGCGACGTGACGATCGTATTCGCCAAGAGCGACTATTTCACCGCTGCGCCGAGCCGAGTCGATCTGGTCCTGCGCACCGATGCCGCCCATGCCTGGAGCGTGAGCGTGCCTTTTTCTTCCTATCCATAACGAGGTTTGTCATGCATCGCATCCTGTTAGCAACACTGCTCACTTTGTTCCTCGCGGCGCCGGCGCTGGCCAAAGTCTCGATCGGTCAGCCCGCGCCGGACTTCACGTTGACCGACAGCAACGGCAAGACGCGTTCGCTGTCGCAGTTCAAGGGCAAGGTCGTGGTGCTGGAATGGAACAATCCACAATGTCCGTTCGTCGGCAAGCATTACGGCGGCGGCAACATGCAGAAGCAGCAAGGCGATGCGACCGCGGCCGGCGTTATCTGGCTGACGATCAATTCCAGCGCGACCGGCAAGCAGGGCGACATCACCGGCGCCGAAGCGAATGCCTACGTCGCCAAAGTCGGAGCCAAGCAGACGGCATATCTGCTGGATCCGAGCGGCGAGGCCGGGCGTATGTACGGCGCGCGCACCACACCGCATATGTATGTGATCGACAAAGCCGGCGTGCTGCGCTACATGGGCGGCATCGACTCGATCGCGAGCACGGACCAGGATGACTTGGCCAAGGCCACCCAATACATACCCCAGGTTCTCGCCGAGCTCGCGGCCGGCAAGGCGGTCAGCGTGACGACGTCAGAGCCGTACGGTTGCAGCGTGAAGTACGGATCGTAACCGGCGACGATGGCGACACAAGCGTATGCGGCGTTCTTGCGCGGCGTGAGCCCGATGAATGCGAAGATGCCCGAACTAAAGCGCGCTTTCGAGCGCGCCGGCTTCAGCGACGTGCGCACCTTGCTGTCCAGCGGCAACGTGATCTTCAGCGCGCCGACTGCGCCAATTGCTGAGCTGGAGCGCAAATGCGAAGCGGCGATGCACAAGCACCTGGGCAGCGCGTTCGTCACGTTCATCCGCCCGATCGCTGCGCTGCGCCGCTTACTGGCCGCCGACCCTTATGCATCGTTCAAGCTCGATCCCGGCAGCAAGCGCGTCGTGACCTTGCTGCGGCGCAAACCCAAGCCGCCCGAACTGCCGATCGAGCGCGACGGCGCGCGCATCCTGCTGGTTCGCGGCACCGAGGTATTCAGCGCCTACGTGCCGGGCCCGCGCGGGCCGGTGTTCATGCAACTGGTCGAAAAGACCTTCGGCAAGGAGGCCACAACGCGCACGTGGGGGACGCTGGCAAGGGCGGCGAAGTAGCAGCCTAAACGCTGCCACCGCGCAGCACATGCCGATATACTCGCCGCGGCAGCTTCCGCGGACTTTCGGACTCGATGTCGACAACGTTTTTGCAGCGCCGGAATTCATGGTCGGGAATTGCCTGGTTCGTTGCCGCCCTCGGTGCGTTTGCCGGCGCCGCGTTTGCCGATTCGTGGGTCGCGCTGGCGGCATTGCTATGTGCGGACGCACTGTGCTTGCTTGCGTTGAGCCGGTTCACGCAACTGCGACGCGCGCCCGGCCTGCGCGCCGATGTCGCTTGCATCGGCGCTTATCTGCTGCTGCTGGCAGCGTATGCGGCCGTCGCCGCGTTGCTCGTCGGCTATCCGATGGAACACTTGCGCCGCGAACCGACACTGGGTTCGGCGTTGGCTGTCTCCGGCGCCGCAGTGCTGGCATTGCTGGGCTTGTGGCACCTGTGGCCCGCATTTGGCCTGGTCGCGCTCGACGCGACGCACAAGTTTCCCTACGGCCCACGGCGTTCTCCGCTGGCGCGCAGCATCGCGCTCGCGCGGCATCTGTCCACCGGAAATGAGCTGTTTTTCAGCCACGGGCTGATCGCGGCAGCGGCGCTGCTGCTGCTGGTACAAGGGGGGCTCAGTCTATCCGGCATCAGCATCGCCGTGTCCGGCGACTTGCGCCTGTACGCCTTGGGCGCGTATGCGTTGGTGGCTGCGCCGCTGATCAGCTGGCTGGTGCTGCGGCGTTCGGCATCGGCCTTGTTGCTTGAATGCCGGCGCGAGCGCGCCGAGCGCTCGCACGAAACGGTGTCGAACAAAGTCGAACGGCCCACGGAGGAGCCGGCCGTCGCCGTGCCGGACGATGGCGCAGATCTGAACGGCATGCTGCTGCGCTGCGTGCGCGCCGGGCAGGTCAAGCTCGCCTTGTCGGCGCTGGAACACGGCGCCGATCCTAACGGTGTGCCGGCGCCGGATGATCGCGACCAGCGTTCACTGCTGGTGCTGGCCGCGCTCAATCCGGACATGCGCCTGCTGCGCGGGTTGATCGCTAAAGGTGCCGATCTGAACCGCGCCCACGCTGGCCTGCCGCCGCTGATCGCCGCAACGCGCGACAGCCAAGAAGGCCGCGTCGAAGCGGTGACGACACTGTTGACCAATGGCGCGCAGCCGAATTGCACCGATGCCGACGGCAATACTCCGCTGCACTTCGCTGCGCTGTCGGTGCGCGCGATCGTGGCCGCGCTGCTGTGCGACGCCGGCGCCGCGCTCGACACGGTCAATCGTTCCGGGCAAACGCCGCTCGCGGTTGCCAGCGAAGCGGCGAACTGGGAACTCGCGCGCTTTCTACTGGAACGCGGCGCCAAAGTCGAGGCGGCGCATGCGCAGCCCGCGCTGATCGCCGCCGCCTCGATCGGCGAAGACGATGTGCAGGGTGTCAAACTGCTGCTCAAGCGCAGGGCGCGCGTGGATGCGCGCGACGCACTCGGCCGCACCGCGCTGATGGCGGCCGCGCTGCATGGTCACGCCGCCATTGCGAAAGCCTTGCTCGACGCCGGTGCGCAGATCAACGCGAGCGATGCGCACGGCACCACGGCACTGATTGAAGCGGCACGCGCTGATTCCATGGAGGTCATCGAGGAATTGGCGCGGCACAAACCGGCCGCTGACCTCGTCGATCACGCCGGGCGCAGCGCGCTGATGATCGCGAGCCAGTCCAAGCGCGCGAGCGAGCAAACCGTGCAGCGCCTGCTGGAACTCGGCGCAGCGCGCAGCCTGGCCGTGGCCGACGGGCGCCGCGCGGTGGATTTCGCCGCCGCGGGGGGGCGCTGGAACATCGTCGCGCTGCTCGATCCGGAGTATCCGCGCCCGGCCACCGTGAGCGACGCGGACATCGCACCGCCATGCGCCGCGGATTCGCCGGATCACTTGCTCGATGCCTTGCGCTTCGGCAACTGGGCGGTCGTCGACAACTTCGCCACGTGCATACGCGAGTGGCCGCAAGCGCAGCGCGCACACCTGTTCGCCGAGCTCGCGACGCACTCCGATCCGGGCACGCGGAGTTGGTTGCTCAATCGCGGGTTGGATGCGAACGCCGCGCTCGAAGACGGCAGCTTGTTGCTGCGCGTCGTACTGGATCAGCTGCCGGAGTCATTGCCGGCGGCACAGGAACTGCTGGGGGCTAACGCGCCGGTCGGTGGCAGCGATGCACTGCGCCGGACGCTCCTGGTCTGCGCCGGGAATTCCGCGCTGGAGTGCTTCGCGCTGGATCTGCTCGAGCGCGGCGCGGATTGCTTCGGCGCCGACGCCGAAGGACGCACGCCCCTGGCGCATGCGGTTGGCGCGGGCAGCGTCGTGCTGACGCACGCACTGCTGGCGCGTGGCGTCGACCCGCAAACGCGCGATCGCCTCGGTCGCACGCCGCTGTTCGCCGCACTCGGCGCTGCGGCCGAAACCGCGAAACCTCTGCTGCAGGCGTTGTTGCGTGCCGGCGCGAATCCGGAGGCGCGTTCCGCCAACGGCGAGACGCCGCTGGGCCTGGCGCTGGCGCGGCCCGAATTGCAGCATTGGCTCAATTGGCCGGCATGGAAACTGCCGCGCCGTGCACTGCGGGGCTTTGATGTCGTCGATGCGGCAGCCAGTGGCGACAAGTCGGCCGTCGAAAAACTGCTTGCGCTCGGGTTGCCGATCGACGCAACGGATGCGCTCGGCGCCCCCGCGCTGTTGCGCGCCGCCGGCAACGGGCACGCCGCGACCGTCGCATATCTGCTCGAACATGGCGCGAATCCCGCGCAGACCGCGGCGAGCGGTGCTACCGCGCTCAGTGCCGCCGTAAGTGCGCGCCAGAGCGCGGTGGTCGAAGTCCTGCTGCAACACGGCGTCGCGGCCGATCAGCGCCTGCCTGGCGGCGGCACGGCATTGATGATCGCCGCCGGCCTGGGCTTTCCGGAATTCGTGGTACAGCTGCTTGCGCATGGCGCGCAGGCCGATGCCACGGACGAACGCGGCACGCGCGCCTTGCACGCCGCTGCACAGTACGCGTTCGCCAGTCGCGAAGTCGAGCGTGCACGGCGCACGCTGGAATTGCTGCTCGACGCCGGCGCCGCCATCGACGCCTGCAATGGCGCCGGCCAGACCGCGCTAACCTTGCTGCTCGGTGCGCACGCGCACCCGCGTACCCCGGTCGATCAGGCGCCGCTGCTCACCTTGCTGGCGTTGCTGGTCAAGCGCCGCGCCGACGTCAATGCGCAGGATCAGCGCGGCGTCGGCCCGCTGCACGCTTGCGCCATGCACGGTCTGCTGCTGCCCGCGCGCGCCCTGCTAGCCGCCGGTGCGAACCCGACGCGCGGCGATCTGCTCGGGCGCACGCCGCGTGAAATCGCGCAGCTGCTCGGCTTCGTCGATGTTGCCGCAGAACTCGGCTTGCCTGCGGCGCAAATCCGGCGCGCGCCGGCGTAGAACACTCCGGTTCCTGCGCTCCGGCGTCACGCAATCTGCCTTCGCTCGCGACGGTTGTGCAGACGTTCCGCGGCGTTCACTGCGCGGTCTGTGCGTCTCCGGCGCGATCGGCTTCGAACAAGCGCTCCAGATCCTGCAACGCGTCTTT
>Ga0068860_100001038_pt1 | contig 30545 bp, 24 predicted proteins | sample KBSSwiS32_FD_66597 | JGI IMG/M metagenome (GOLD analysis project Ga0068860, IMG submission 66597) | Switchgrass rhizosphere microbial communities from Kellogg Biological Station, Michigan, USA - KBS Switchgrass S3-2 | ecosystem: Host-associated > Plants > Roots > Rhizosphere > Soil ... | reverse complement strand
ATCTCGACCTTGCTGTTGGAGTTGATGACGATACCGGCGCCGGCCGGCACGCTCGCCACGGCGGCGCCTTTCGCGGCGAAATTGGCGAGGTTGTTGCCGACCGACTTGTTCTTGAATACGCGCGTGGAATGCCCGGGCTGCGACAGGTTCGGCATATTGAACACGAGGATTCCGCCGGTGTTGCCGCTGGCGGTGTTCTCGTAGACATCGGCGCCGATCGTGTTTTCGATCTCGATGCCGGCGACGTTGCGCTCGGCGCGGCAGCGGCGCACGATCACGTTCTGCGACTGGCCGACGTAGATGCCGGCGTCGGACGCGCCGATCGAACTGGAATCCTCGATCAGTACGTTCTTGGATTTCACGGGATAGATGCCGTACGCGCCGTTCGTCGTTTTCGGCCCGCCGGTCCATTCCACGCGTATGCCGCGGATCGTGATGTTCGTGCCGTCGTTGATCTTCAGTCCGTCACCCTTGCTGTCCTCGATCGCGAGGTTCTCGATCGTGAAGTCGTTCGCGTAGACAAGCATGCCCTCCGGTCCGGAAATCTCGTGTTGGAACGAAAGTATACTTTTGTCCTGGCCGGCGCCGCGGACCGTCACGCCGTTCGCGCGCAAGGTGAGGACGCGGTCGAACGCGTGCTTGCCGGGTGGAATCTCGATCACGCTGCCGGGTTTTGCGTCGAGCAGCTGTTCCTGCAGCTGTTTCTGGAATGCGGCGTCGGCGGCGGAAAGCCCGGCCGGGGCGGATTCGTTGCCGTCTTGGCTGCAGCCGGCTGCGAGTGCGCACAGAATGCTGATGGTGAGATTGCGCATGACGCTTCCTCCGCGAGTCGGCCGAATGCGCAATGTGCGCCTAACGGCGCCGGCGGTTAAGGGGGCGAGCGGCTGGCGGTGGGGGGCAAAACGGCCATTCGGGGTTGGCCGTTTACGCCACCACGGTATGCCGGCGCGCCGTCGGCACAGTTCCGGTCCAGCGCTTGAACGCACGGCGGAATTCGCGTGCGTCGGAAAACCCGACTTCGCCGCCGATGTCGGCGACGCTCAGTGCGCCCGCACTGAGCAACTCCAGCGCGCGCTCGGTGCGCAGGCGATCGTGGATTTCGCGGTAGACGCGGCCGGCAGCGGCCAGATGGCGGCGCAAGGAACGCTCGGAGAGATTCAGCGCCTGTGCGACGGTTGCCAGCGTCGGGCGTTCGGCCAGGCGGCGGCGCACGATGCGTTCGACCGCGGCGACGATCTCGCTCTGGCGCTTGAGCTGCGCCGCCTGCTCGCGACAAAGCGCAAGCGCCTGCTGCGCGCTGACCGGATGGTGCGTCGGCAGCGCCACGTCGAGCCAATGTTGCTCGACCACGACGCGATTCTGCTTGGCGCCAAAGCGCACATCGCATTGAAACAGCTTGCGGTATTCCGCTGCATGCGCTGGCGCCGGATAGGTCAGCTCCAGCCGTACGGGCCGGAACGCGGCGCCGACCAGACCGCGCGCCAGCACGAGCGTGCTCGCGAACATCTCCTCGCACAGAAAAACCAGAATCTCGTCGTCCGGGAAGCGCGGCCGTGCGATCAGGGCGATCTGGCGCGCACCGACCGATTCCAGTTCCAGGTTCATCATGGAGCCCGTGATTGCCGCGTGCTCGACGCCGATGGCGATCGCTTCGCCAAACGTGCGCGCCGTCATCATCGCCAAACCGAGAATGCCGAACGTGCCGACCGACTGATGCGCCCCGACGCGCAAGCCGATATCGCCGCGCCCGAACGCGCGCAAAGCGCGCTTGATGATCAGGCTCATCTGCCGGTACGACACGCGCACCGTGGCGTCGTCGATCTGGGCGCGGGCGAGGCCCAGGCCCGCCAGCCAGGGCTGCACGGCGATGCCGTCCTGATCCGCCAGCTGCGCCAGGTCGGACAGAAATGCCACCTGGAAATCGGTGGCTGTGTAGCCAGCCGGTTCCGGCGCATTTATTGCTGCGTGGCGCTGGCTCGGGCGGGGCGAAACGGGCAAGGCTTAGTCCGCTCTGTGCGGGGCGCCTTTCTATCACGAATGGCACTTCCGCGCCTGGACCCGCCCATGCGAGGCTGGCTAACTAATTGAGTGTAAGGGTTTTTCTCCGGCAACGGTCTAGTTATGGCAAGGGCCGGATATTTGGTGTACCATACGGTACAGAAAAGCCGGCAAGGAATCGCCGGCTCGGAACTTACGGCGCTTTTAGCACTCCCAGATGCCGAGTGCTAAACTGCGCTCCTTGAGGAGAACGTTGCATGACCGCTACTGCTTTGATGGCAAACAATCTGCCGATCCCCAGCGCGCTCGGCAGTCTCGACGCTTATGTGAACGCCGTGCATCAGATTCCGGTGCTCACACTCGAGCAAGAACAGGCGCTGGCGCGCCAATACAGCGAGGAAAACGACCTTGACGCGGCCAAGCGCCTGGTGATGTCGCACCTGCGTTTCGTCGTGCACGTTGCGCGCGGCTATAACGGTTATGGCTTGCAGCTCGCCGACCTGATCCAGGAAGGCAACATCGGCCTGATGAAGGCCGTCAAGCGCTTCGATCGGACGATGGGCGTGCGCCTGGTTTCGTTTGCGGTGCACTGGATTCGCGCCGAGATGCACGAGTTCATCCTGCGCAACTGGCGCATCGTCAAGATCGCCACGACGAAAGCGCAGCGCAAGCTGTTCTTCAACCTGCGCAAGTCGAAAAAGCGCCTGGGTTGGATGAACGCGGCCGAAGTCGCCGCGGTAGCGAAGGATTTGGGTGTCACGCCGGCCGACGTGCGCGAGATGGAATCGCGCCTGTCCGGTCACGACATGGCGTTCGATGCGCCGACTGACGCGGACGAGGACGACAAACCATCGCCGGGCGCGTATCTCGTCGATCACGGTGCCGACCCTTACCACACGCTGGAAAACGAGAATCAGGAAGAAGCCGATCTCGGCGCGCTCAAGCAGGGCTTGGCCAAGCTCGATGCGCGTTCGCGCGACATCATTACGCGGCGTTGGCTCAAGGATGGCGACAAGGCGACGCTGCAGGATTTGGCTGACGAGTACGGCGTGTCCGCCGAACGCATCCGCCAGGTCGAAGTCAACGCGATGAAGAAAATGCGCGCGGTGTTTGCGGCGTAAGAACGGGATTCGAGATTTGGGATTCGAGCTTCGTTGAAGCAAAGTTATTCGAACGGCCGCGCAAGCGGCCGTTTTGCTTTTCCGAATCTGGAATCCCGAATCTTCAATACAAGTCGATCGGATCCACATCCAGCGACCAACGCACGCGCCGCGCCTGCGGTAGGGCGCGCAGCTGCGCCAGCCAGGCCGGAAGGAACGCATGCAGATGCTTGCGTTCTGCCGCACTGAGCAGCAACTGGCCACGCTGCATACCGGCGCGGCGTGGCATCGGTGCGGGCATCGGGCCGAGCAGGCTTACGCCATCGGGTGCAAGGGTGATATTCGCCGCCGCGCCGAGAAATTCCTCCACCGCCGTTTGCGTCTTGGCTTCGGCCCGCACCAAGGCCAGATGCGCATACGGCGGCAGCCCGGCGGCGCGGCGTTCTTCGAGCAGTCCGCGCGCGACGTGCGCATAACCGTGGCGCAGCAGATCGCGTAGCAGCGGATGCTCCGGATGGTGGGTCTGCAGCAGCACGGTGCCGGGCTTGCTTGCGCGCCCGGCACGCCCGGCCACCTGCACGATCAGTTGGCACAGCCGCTCGCTGGCGCGAAAGTCGAGACTGAACAAACCTTCGTCGACGCCGACGAGCCCGACCAGGGTGAGGTTCGGCAGGTCGTGTCCTTTCGCGAGCATCTGCGTACCGACGAGGATGCCGGGTTGATCGGGCGCGAGCCGGTTGAGCAGGTCGTCGACGGCGTCCTTGCGCCGCGTGGTTTCGCGGTCGATGCGCACGATCGTAGCGCCTGGAAACAATTGCGTCACGGCTTCTTCCATGCGTTCGGTGCCCAGGCCCTGCGGTGCCAGCGTGGGTTGCTGGCATTGCGGGCAGGTGTCGGGTACGGGTTGCTCCTTGCCGCAATGGTGACAACGCAGGCGTTCGTCGCCGCGATGCCAGGTCAACGGTTTGTCGCAGCGTTCGCACGCGGCATGCCAGCCGCAGGAGCGGCACGTCAGCACCGGCGCATAGCCGCGGCGATTGCGGAACAGCAGGGCCTGTTCGCCGCGCGCGAGACACTGGCGTACGGCAACCACGAGTTCCGGCGATAAGCCATCGCGCAGTGGTTTGCCGCGCAGATCGATCACGCGCAACGCTGCCTCGCGCGCCGCGCCCGGGCGCGAGGACAGATGCAGCTTGCGATAGCGGCCGTTGTCGACGTTGGCCAGCGTTTCCAGCGACGGCGTGGCCGAGCCGAGCACGACCGGGATGCCTAGCGCCTTGGCGCGCACGAGTGCCAGATCGCGGGCCGAGTAACGCAGGCCGTCTTGTTGTTTGTACGAAGCGTCGTGTTCTTCGTCGACCACGATCAGCCCGGCGTGCGGCAGCGGCGCGAAAATCGCCGAGCGTGTGCCGAGGATCACGCAAGGATCGCCACGCGCTGCGGCGAGCCATGCGCGCGTGCGTTCGCCATCGGCGACGTCCGAGTGCAGCAGATGGATTGGCGCGGCGAGCCGTTCGCGGAAGCGGCGCAACAGTTGCGGCGTCAGACCGATCTCGGGCACGAGCACAAGTACCTGACGCCCGTTCGCCAGCGTTTGCGCGGCAAGCGCCAGATACACTTCAGTCTTGCCGCTACCAGTGATGCCTTCGAGCAGGCATGGTGCATAGCGGTTGAATTCCATCGCCACGAACGCGATCGCGTCGCGTTGTTCGCCGGTCAGCGGCGGCGCGTCGATGCGTACCGGCGCGGGTCGACTGGTCGCGATCTGCGTCGTCGCGATCAGGCCACGCCGGCGCAGATTTGCCGCGGCGCCGCGCCACTTTGGCAGCATCGCGTCGAGCGCGCTATGGGCACGCGGGCCGTCGGCGAGCAGGGCGAGTAGCTGCGCGCTCGCACTACCGGCTTTGGTTGTCGAGGTGTCTGCGTCCGGCACAAGCTGCAGCGCAGGTTCGCCGTCGCGGGGCAGCTCGCGCACCCGGCGCAAACCTGCCGGCAATGCAGTGTCGAGCACTTCGCCGAGCGGGTGCTGGTAGTAACGCGCCACCCAGTCCAGGCTGCTGAGCAGTTCGCGCGTAATCAACGGCTGGGTGTCGAGCAAGGCGTTCGCCGGCTTGAGGCGATCGGTCGGCAGTTCCGACGTGGCCAGGCGCTCGATCACGACGCCGACACGCTGACTGCGTCCAAACGGGACGCTCAGACGCGCCCCAGGAATGATCGTGTGGGCGTCGACCCCCGGCGGCGGCAGGTAGTCGAACAGCTGCGGCAGGGGGACCGGAACCGCTACGCGCAAGACGGCCAACATGGCTCCGAATGGGTCAAATTGGGCGAGAGGCTCACGGGAATCATGGGTTGCAGGAAAATCGTAAGTAATTGCTCAACATTAATGGCCAAATTCCTGTTATAGAACATTTTTATTGCTTATCCACAAGGCATGTGGATAAGTCTGTGCATGAGCCTTGGCGGAGACCCGTGCAAAGCGCGTCATTACAGGCCCCGCCACGGCTTGGCGAAACTTTAACCAGTCTGAAATATCCCTTCAAGATCAATAATCTGCAAACGCGGAAAAGGTATATTTTGTTACATGCCCCGCATCTCGCTGTCCGCGATTCCGCCCCGTTTGCGGCTGTGCACAACCGCCATTCGTCCGCTCTTGCAGCTGCACGGATTTTCCGCAGTGTCAACGCCGCCAGCGCGGCCGCGTTAACCTTGCCGAGCTTACGGTATTGCGCTGATGACGCCTACAATTTTCATCGCCCCTGCAGCGAACTGGAGTTCGGCCCGCGTGGACAAGGCACAGGTGCGCACGCTCGACGAATTCCTCAAGTCGATCGAGCGTCGCGCGTTGCGTATGTCGGAACTGGCCACCGCCAATCGGGACGAGGCGCTGGATCTGGTACAGGACGCCATGTTCGGCTTCGTGCGGCATTACGCCAGCAAGCCGCCAGCGGACTGGGCGCCGTTGTTTTACCGCGTGCTCGACAGCCGCCTCAACGACTGGCACCGCCGCCGGCACGTGCGCGGGCGCTGGCTCGCGGCATGGATGCATCCGGCTGACGACGACGAACCCGATGCGATCGCGCAGGCGCCGGATGTAAATGATCCGGGTCCGCTGGCGCGCCTGGCCGGCGGAGAAGCGGCGCAGGCCCTGGATGCAGCACTGGCGAAATTGCCGCTGCGCCAGCGCCAGGCATTCCTGCTGCGCGTTTGGGAAGGGTTCGATGTTGCGGCGACGGCGAGCGCGATGCGCTGCAGCGAAGGCAGCGTCAAGACACACCTGTCGCGCGCGCTGGCTGCTCTGCGCCGCGAACTGGAGGATCACGCATGAACGAACAGCCGCGCTGGACGCAGCGCGCCCGAGCGCTGCTGGATGAATCCGCGCAAGGCCTCGACGCGGCAACGTTATCGCGCTTGAACCGCGCGCGCCAAGCGGCGCTCGGGCAGAGCGAGCGCAGCACGGCGGCGTGGTTCCTGCCGGCGGGACTGGTCGGCGCTTGCGTGCTGCTGCTGGCGGTAGCCGCGTGGCACGGCCGCACACTGCCCTCGACCGGCGCGGCGCGGGTGGACACGCCGGTCGATGCTGGTGATGCGGACGCGCTGGCCGACGACGAGGATATGTACGAAGACCTCGAATTCTACGCCTGGCTGGATGCCCAGGATCAGGATCCGCAAGGGTGAAGCCCATGATGCTCCTACGCAGGCTGATGTGCGTCGTGCTGTTCGCGTTCGTCAGCAGCGCGGGGGCGCAAACCGAGTCGCCAGCGCAGCCCTTGGCGTGGTCGACGCTGAGTGCCGACGAGCAACGCGTCCTGGATGCTGTGCATGCGAACTGGGATCAGCTGCCACCCAGCGCGCAACAGCGCCTGCAACGCAGCGCACAGCATTACGCCGGCATGACGTCCGAGCAACGCGCGCAACTCGACGAACGCATGCGCAAATGGAACAGCGCGAGTCCCGAACAACGTGCGCAAGCGCGCGAACACTATGCGCAGTTCCAGCGCCTGCCGCCGGAGCAACGCGAACGCATGCGTGCAGCGTTCAAGCGTTTCCGCAGCCTGCCGCAGGAACAACGCCAGGCGCTGCGCGAGCAGTTCAAGCAGATGAGCCCGGACGAACGTCACGCTTTCCTCGCCGGCGCCAATGCGCAACAGCGCGCCGGTGCGCTGCGCGAATTCTTCGAATCGATTCCCGCCGAACAACGCAAGCCGACGCGTGAAATGCTGCGCGCGTTCACGCCGGAGCAACGGCACGCGTTCCGCCACCAGTGGCTGGCGTTGCCGCAGGACCAGCGCGATGCGTTTCGGCGGAAATTGCTGCAGATGATGCCGGATGAGCGGGCGCGGGCTCTACGCTGATTTCAGGATGCGCCGTGTGGCACTGAACTTGTTTGGAAAGCGCTGCAAACCATCGGCGCGCATGCGCGGCGCATCCTCGCGCAAGTAACGGTCCAGATCCGCTTGACTGGCCAGCCGATAGATCGTGCACAGGCTGCGCCGCCCGGGCGGTGACGGCGGATCGCTGCGCTCGAGGATTTCCGCCGCGACGAAGCCGGGCAGGGCGAGCATGTGCCGCACGTGCTCGTGGAGCCAGATTCGCAACGGCTCGAAAACGTCCTCATCCACATCCAGATTGACCTCGTACGCGATCATATCGTGGCCAGACTCAAGACAAAGGCGGCAGCGATGCCGAGCGAAATCATCACCGTGTAGCAGATGCCGATTGCGCCGAACTTGAGCGTCGTGAAGAACCAGCCCTGCCGGTAGACTTTCTTCTGCATCAGGAACAGATAAATCGGCAGCCAGCAGAGCATCACAATTAGCCCTAAGCGCAGCAGCGGTGCCAGCCAAGGCGCGGATTCCAACGCCCAGCCGCGCGCGAACGAGGTCAGTGTCAGCAGCAGCATCGACAGGAACACGAACGCATGGCTGTGCAATGCCACGATCAAGTGTTCCATGTAAAGGCGGCGCTTGAAGATGTAGAAGACCTTCAGCAGCAACGCGAACAGCGGCATCAGCACGAACAGCACCTGCGCGAGCATGCCGAACGCGCCGAGTAGAAACGGCTTCGGGTCCTTGCGGATGCGCGGCAGGTTGTCCTTCGCATGGCCGATCGCCGAATTCAGGCGTTCGTTCGCGAATGCCGGCAGCCAGGCGACGTGCACGGGATTCTTCTGCGCATCCCACGGTACATCGTTGAACGCGAAATCGTTGCTGTTCTCCGACGTATCGATCGGCGGCGGCGCACCTTTTGCCTTGGCCTCTTCAACACGCTTGAGCCAGGCGATGCGTTGCTCGGCCTTCTTGTCGGCATTCTTGATCGCCTGCTCCGCGCCGCCGGCGGCCGGACCCGTCATCCCGTGGAACCTGGCCACGATTTTGTCATGCGCTTTGGCCACGTCTTCCGGCGTCAGCGCCGCGTTGATCTCGTCGTCGTTGACGATGGCGTTGCGCATGTTGATGCCGCTGAACGCGAACTGCGCGGCAAAAAATGCGATGACGCTGAGGAAGAAGTACAGTCGGAACGGCGTCACATAGCGCACGCGGCGCCCGGCGAAATATTCGTTGGTGAGAAAGCCGGGGCGGAAATACAACGGCGCGAGCGTACGGAAAATGCGCGAGTCGATATTGAGCACGGTGTCAGCGACATCGTGCAGCATGCCCGACAGTGGCCGGATCATGCCTTTCACCGGCTGGCCGCAGGCGTGGCAATGCTCGCCCTGCAGCGTCGCGCCGCAGTTCAGACAGGTACGCAGAGGCGGCTCGGCCGGCGCCGGCGGGGTGGCTGCGCTCACCGGCGTGGCGCTGGCTTCGATAGCATTTGTCATCGGCGTCACTTTAGCCGATTCGGCTACACTGCGGCATGCTCTCGACCCGCCTTCGCGCTGAATTCCGCGAGACTGCGCGCCTGGCCGCGCCGCTCGTGCTCGGCCAGTTGTCGGCGATCGGCATGAACGTCGTCGATACCTTGCTGGCCGGCCACTACAACGCGGCGACGCTCGCGGCCGTCGCGGTCGGCACGAGCATCTGGTCGCTTGCGATCGTGACGGCGATCGGCGTCATGCTCGCGTTGCCGCCATCGGTCGCCCAACTTTCCGGCGCCGGCGAACGCGAACGCATCGGCGCATTGTTTCGCCAGGCGTTGTGGTTGGCGCTCGCACTCGGCGTTGCGTTGTTCATCGGCGTGCGACACGCGGGCCTGCTGCTGCAAGCGGTCGGCATCGAAGCATCGATCGTTGCGGATACGCAGAAATTCCTGCACGCGATTTCCTGGGGCGCGCCGGCGCTTACCGCTTATTTCGCGTTGCGCGGATTTTCCGAAGGTTTGGGATTGACGCGCCCGACGATGTATTTCGGTGGCCTGGGCCTGGTCGCGCTGGCGCCGATCGGTTATGCGCTGATGTACGGCGGCTTCGGCCTGACGGCGCGCGGCGCGCAAGGTTCCGGCATGGCGACGGCGATCGTACTGTGGCTGCAATTGAGTGTGTTTGCGCTGTACATCGCCCGGCGGCAGCGCTACCGGCCGTTCGCGCCGTTCGCGCATTTCGAATGGCCGAAGCCGGAATTGATTTTCGACCTGCTGCGCCTCGGCGTACCGATGGGCATCTCCCTGCTCATGGAAGCGAGTTTGTTCATCGTCGCCGCGCTGCTGATCGGCTCGCTCGGCGCGCAGGCCGTGGCCGGTCACCAGATCGCGATCAACGTTGCATCCGTAGCGTTCATGCTGCCGCTCGGCGTGGCGATGGCGACCACGGTGCGCGTCGGCCGAGCCGTCGGCGCTGGCGATCACGAGGAGGTGCGCTACGCCGGATTCGTCGGTATTGCCGCGTCGCTGGCTACGCAGCTGTTGTCGTGTTCGATCATGGCGCTGTTTCCGCATGCGATAGCGGCCCTGTACACCGGCGATGCCGGCGTGGCGGCGTTCGCGGCACAGTTGCTGTTGCTCGCGGCCGCATTCCAGTTCTCCGACGGCATCCAGGTCACCGCGAACGGGGCGCTGCGCGGTCTCAAGGACACCACGATGCCGATGGCGATCACGCTGTTTGCGTACTGGGGCATCGGCATGCCGGTCGGTTACAGCCTCGCATTCCACGCCGGCTGGGGCGCCAGCGGCATGTGGATCGGCATGATCGCCGGCCTGACAGTGGCGGCGGTGTTGCTGTCCGCGCGTTTTGCGCGGCTCGTGAGGGAAAAGCCCGCGGCCGCATTACTTGAGACGCGTGTCTAGCGCCCAATCTTGATATAGGCTGGCACGCAAGAGTCTGGAGAGTTGCCAATGGCGGAACAAAAACACGGGATCATTGCGCGCCTGTTCATCGGGTTGTGGAACCTGCTGAACTTCACGCGACGCCTGGTCTTCAACGTGATCTTCCTGTTGCTGCTGATAGGTTTCATCGCCGCGCTGCGCAGTGGCGGCCCGAAACTGGCTGAGCGCACCGCACTTGTGCTCGATCCGAAAGGCAGCATTGTGGAACAGTATACGACGGAGCCCGTGCAGCGCGCGTTCTCCAGCATGTTCGGCGACAAGGTCAAGCAGGTGCAGCTGCGCGACATCCTGCGCGCGATCGACAGCGCGGCCGCGGACAAGCGCATCGAGCGCATCGTGCTCAATCCGGACGACATCGAAAGCGCGGGCCTTTCGACGCTGCGCGAAATCGGCGCGGCGCTGGAACGCTTCAAGGCGACCGGCAAGCAAGTCATCGCCGTGTCCGACGGCATGGACCAGCGGCAGTATTACCTGGCGGCACATGCGAACCAGATCCTGCTGCACCCGGATTCGCTGGAAGGCGTGCTGCTCAGTGGTTTCGGCGCGTATCGCAGTTATTTCAAGGACGCGCTCGATTGGCTCGGCGTCGACGTGCATCTGTTCCGCGTCGGTGAATACAAGTCCTACGCTGAGCCGTACATCCGCAATGACCAGTCGCCGGAAGCACGCGAAGCGGATCTGTACTGGATGAACGGCTTGTGGGCCGGATACCTGAAAGATGTCGCTGAGTCGCGCCATCTGGACGCACACAAGCTTGCGGAACTGATCAATCATTACGCCGACGCCGTGAAAGCTGCGGGCGGCGATATGGCGAAGCTCGCGCTCGCGAGCAAACTCGTCGATCAGCTCGCAACGCCGGACGAAGCGCGCGAGCTGCTGATCGCACAGGGCGTCAAGCAAGGCCATAGTTTCCGCCACGTGGATTTCCAGGATTACGCCAGGCTGACCGAACGCGAATCGGCACTGGATCTGCGCCCGCGCATTGCGGTCGTCGTTGCTGAAGGCGAGATCCTCGGTGGCGATCAGCCGCCCGGCACTGTCGGCGGCGAATCCACAGCGAAACTGCTGCGCGAAGCACGTGAAGACGAGAAGAACAAGGCGATCGTGCTGCGCGTGAACTCGCCGGGCGGCGATGCGTTCGCGTCCGAACTGATCCGCCGCGAAGTGGAACTGACGAAAGCCGCGCACAAGCCGCTGCTCGTATCGATGGGCGACGTCGCGGCGTCCGGCGGTTACTGGATTTCGATGAACGGCGACAAGATTTTTGCCGAGCCGACGACGATCACCGGTTCGATCGGCATCTTCGGACTGATGATGAACATTCCGAACACGCTCGCGAAAATCGGCGTGCATACGGACGGTGTCGGCACGACGCCAATCGCGGATGCGCTGGATCCGCGCCGGCCGCTGGATCCGAAAGTCGGCGACGTGATCCAAAGCCTGATCAACAAGGGTTATCAGGATTTCATCGGCAAAGTGTCAGCGGCGCGGGGCAAGACGACTGCGGAAATCGATGCGATCGCGCGCGGACGCGTGTGGAGCGGCGAACAAGCGCTCGAACGCGGACTCGTCGACGAACTCGGCGGCCTCGGCGATGCGCTGACGGCGGCGGCGCAAGCGGCGAATCTCGGCGCGAATTTCCGCGTGCACTACGTGGAAAAACCGCTGTCCGCATGGGAACGTTTCGCGTTGAGTTTCAGCAACGACGCGCTCGCGCATTTCGCAAAAACACTGCTGCCCGAAATGCCGACGAGCTTACTCGCGCAGCCGGACGTGCGCAGTCAGTTGCGTCTGTTGCAGAGCCTCGGCCGCGGCAGGCCGGGAGTGTTCGCGTATTGTTTCTGCGAGATGCGCTAACTCCTGTTCGTCAGTGGCCTTCCGCGTCCTGTAACTGCTTGTCGGTATCCGTTTTCTGCTGATCCACGGTCTTCTGCACGTCCTTCGCTTTCTGCAGCGCCTTGAGGTCGGTGCTGAACACATTCGAGTTCGGCAGCGGCTGGGCCGGCTGCGCTGCGGCGGTCGGCGGCGGCGGGGCGCTGCTGCCGCAGGCGGCTAGGCCGGAAGCGAGCAGGAACGGCAGAAAATTCACTGACTTCATGGCAGTCTCCTCAAAGGACGTATTAAAGTCTGCGCCTGCATCGCGCAGTTCTCAAGCGGAGGCTGACTATGACAACGAATCCCGCACGCTGGCGCCTGGACGGCCAGACCTGCCTGATCACCGGCGCGAGCAAAGGCATCGGTTTCGCGTGCGCGCGCGAAGTCGCGACGCTCGGCGCGGATGTGCTGATGGTCGCGCGCGACGAAACGCATCTGGAAATAGCCCGGGCAGAATTGGCTGAGGAGTTTCCGGAGCGGGACATCTTCGCGTTCGCGGCGGATGTCGCTGATCGCGAACAGCGCCTGGAAGTGTTCGATTGGATCGCTGATCTGGATGTCGCGCTGTCGCTGCTCGTGAACAATGCCGGCACGAACCAGCGCCGCGAGACGCTGGATTATTCCGAACAGGAAATACGCGGATTGATCGATACGAATCTGTTGTCCGCGTTCGAGATGTGTCGGCTCGCGCATCCGCATCTGACTGAACATGCGAATGCGGCAATAGTGAACGTCAGTTCCGTTTCCGGCCTCACACACGTGCGCACCGGTTCTGTATACGGCATGACGAAAGCGGCGCTCGCGCAACTCACACGCAATCTCGCGTGCGAATGGGCAGCGGACGGCATCCGCGTGAACGCTGTCGCGCCATGGTATATCCGCACGCAACGCACTGAAGCGTCGCTCGCCGATCCGGATTATCTGGAAGAAGTGCTCGAGCGCACGCCGATGGATCGCATCGGCGAACCGGAAGAAGTCGCCGGCGCCGTTACGTTCCTGTGCCTGCCGGCATCGTCGTACGTGACTGGCGAAATCATTGCCGTCGACGGTGGATTTTTGCGCTACGGTTTCTAGCGAAGCGCGGACATCAACAGCCGAAAACGGCTAGTTCCGGACGCGAGGCATTGTTAGCATGGCGGCATGCTCAATGCGCCCACCCGTAGCTTCATCGACCCGCGCATCTGTGAACAAGCGCGCCTGACCCGCGACGCGCGTTTCGACGGTCTGTTTTTCACGGCAGTGCGCTCGACTGGCATCTATTGCCGGCCGATCTGTCCCGCGCCGACCGCGAAATCTCGCAATGTGGAATACTTTGCGAATGCGGCCGCCGCCGCAAGCGCCGGTTACCGGCCGTGTCTGCGTTGCCGCCCGGAAGCGGCGCCCGGCACACCGCTGACACGCGCGCGCAGCGATCTCGTCGCTGCGGCATTGCGCTTGATCGATGCCGGCGCGCTGGACGATGGTTCCGTGACGAAATTGGCGCGCCGCATCGGTGTCGGCGAACGCCATCTGCGCCGTTTGTTCGTCACGGAACTCGGCACGGGGCCGCTGGAAATCGCGGCGACGCGGCGCTTGTTGTTCGCAAAGAAGTTGTTGACTGAAACCGCTTTACCGATCACGCACGTCGCTCATGCTGCCGGTTACGCGAGCTTGCGCCGTTTCAACGCGGCATTTCTCGCTGGTTACCATCGCGCGCCGCGCGCTGTGCGTCGCGATCGGCAACACGCGCCAACGAATACGCTCACGCTGCGCCTGCCGTATCGTGCACCGTATGATTTCGCCGCGTTGCTCGCTTTTTTCGCGCGCCGCGCTATTCCCGGGATCGAGGAAGTCGATGCGCAATGCTACACGCGCCGTTTTGGGTCCGGCGCGAGTGCGGGAATATTGCGCGTCACGCAATTGCGGAACGAGCCGGCGCTCGCATTAAGCGTCGATTGTCCGGATACGACGCAGTTGCAAGCGCTGTGCGCGCGAGTGCGACGCATGTTCGACCTGGATGCGGATATCGCCGCAATCAACACACAGCTACGAACCCACCCAGCGTTGCGGGCGCTCGTGCGTCGCCATCCGGGACAACGCTTGCCGGGCGGTTGGGACGGTTTCGAGATCGCCGTGCGCGCCGTGCTCGGGCAGCAGATCAGCGTTGCCGCGGCGCGCACGTTCGCGCTGCGCATGGTCGAACGCTTCGGCATGCCGGCGCATACGCACACAGGCGAACCGGTGCGCTTGTTTCCGGCAGCGCAGACGATCGCGGACGCGGACCTCACGCAAATCGGTTTGCCGCGCGCGCGTGCGAGCGCACTGAATGGGCTCGCGCGCGCCATGTGCGACGGCAGCGTAAGTTTCCGCCCGGAACAATCGCTGGATCAATTCGTCGCGAGTTGGGTCGAATTGCCGGGCATTGGCGACTGGACGGCACATTACATGGCGATGCGCGCATTGAGCCATCCGGACGCATTTCCCGCGGCGGACCTGGTCTTGCGCAAGGCGGTTACGCCGGACGGCTCGCTTGCGCCGCTGCGGCAATTGCGGGCATTGGCGGAACACTGGCGCCCGTGGCGAGCGTATGCCGTGATGCATTTGTGGCGCAGCATGTCTTGAGCGGGCGTACGATATGAAGGTGTATTACGACTATCTCGACAGTCCGGTAGGCCGCCTCCTGCTCGTGCTGGATGGCCAAGGCTTGCGCCGCGTGCATTTCGAGAGCAGTCGGCATCCGTTTCGATTGAGCCAGGAATGGGAACGCGGTCCGGGCGCGCTGCATGAAGCGCGCGCGCAGCTGAAAGCCTATTTTGCCGGCAAGCTGAAAACGTTCGATCTGCCGCTTGCTCCTGAAGGCTCGGAATTCCAACAGCAGGTGTGGCTCGAATTGCTACGCATTCCGTACGGTGCGACGACATCGTACGGCGAGATCGCGCGCCGCGTCGGCGACCCTACCGCGTCGCGCGCGGTCGGTGCGGCGAACGGCCAGAACCCGCTCGCGATCGTCGTGCCGTGCCACCGCGTGATCGGCGCGGATGGCAGCCTGACCGGTTACGGTGGCGGTTTGCCTACGAAGCGTTTTCTGCTGGATCTGGAGCAGCAGAATTCGGCGTTCGCGCTTGCTCCGTAAGCGTTAAGCGAGTTCCGCCTGCTCGACAAACGACGGGTCCGCGAGCTCGCGCTGCAACTGCGCGCTGTCGAGTTCCTTCTCCCATTTCGACACGACGATCGTGGCGATGCCGTTGCCAATGAAGTTCGTCAGCGCGCGGCATTCGCTCATGAACCTGTCGACGCCGAGGATCAGTGCCATGCCGGCGACCGGCACGCTCGGCACGACGGCGAGCGTCGCGGCGAGCGTGATGAATCCCGCACCGGTGACGCCGGAAGCGCCTTTGCTCGTCAGCATCGCCACGGCGAGCAGGGACAGCTGCTGGCCAAGCGTGAGATCGATGTTCAGTGCCTGCGCGATGAACAGCGACGCCATCGTCATGTAGAGGTTTGTGCCGTCGAGGTTGAACGAATAACCGGACGGCACAACGAGGCCGACGACCTGCTTGGAGCAGCCCAGGCGCTCGAGTTTTTCCATCAGCGGCACGAGCGCGGATTCCGACGAACTCGTGCCGAGCACGATCAGCAGTTCCGACTTGATGTAGTTGAGGAAGCGAAAAATCGAAAAGCCGTTGAGGTAGGCGATGGCGCCAAGCACGAGCACGACGAACAGCGCCGCCGTGACGTAGAACGTGCCGACAAGGCCGGCGAGCTTGGCGATGCTGGCGACGCCGTACTTGCCGATCGTGAACGCCATCGCGCCGAACGCGCCGATCGGCGCGGCCTTCATGACGATATTGACCATGCCGAACAGCACTTTCGACACCTGCTCGGCCCAGCCGAGCACCACTTTGCCTTTCTCGCCGAGCCGCGCCAGCGCGAAGCCGAACAGGATCGCTATCAGCAGCACTTGCAGCAGGTCGCCGTTCGCCGTGAACGCGTCGCCGAATGTCTTCGGGATGATGTGCATGATGAAGTCGACGGTCGACTGCTCGCCGGCCTTCTTCGCATAGTCCGCAACGGCTGTCTGGTCGAGCGTGGCCGGATCGATGTTGAAACCGCGGCCGGGGCCGACGACATTCATCACGACGAGGCCCATGATCAGCGCGATCGTCGAAACGACCTCGAAATAGACGAGTGCCTTGACGCCCACGCGTCCGGTCTTCTTCATGTCGCTCATGCCGGCGATGCCGAGCACGACGGTGAGGAAGATCACTGGCGAGATCAGCATCTTGACGAGGTTGATGAAACCGTCGCCGAGCGGTTTGAGCGAGGACGCCTTGAAGGCGTCCGACGCGGCGCTCTGATCGGGCCAGATCCAGCCGGCGACGCCGCCGAGCAGAATGCCGACGAGCACCCAGAAATACAGATGACGCGTCAAACCTTTCGTGATCATCCCTCCCAATGGGTTCGCCGAAGTCTAGCCCATGCCCCGCGTACGCGAGTAGTCGCTTTGCAGCAACGCAGGGGGACTTGCCCTAACAGTTGTCGAGCTGCGCTTGCAGCTCACGTTCGCGCGGCTCGAGTACCGCGCGCTCGTCCTTGAACGCGCGCTTGAGCTTGTGTTCGACGTCGTCGTACTGCTTGCGCAGGTAACCGCAGGTTTGCCCGGGCGAAGCCGGCGCGCAGGCATCTTGCAGTGCCGTGAGCTGTGTCGCGATCGCATCGCGCGGCGAGGTGCTGATCGGAATCTTGTTCACACCGGGCGCTGAAATACCGCTGCCGCCACCGGGTCCGTACGCCTGACCGATGCTCTTGCCCGGATAACCCAGGGTTCCCAACGGCACGTAGCGCACGGGCGGCGAACCGTTCTCGCTGAAATAAGTCGAACCGTCCTCGGCATTCTGGCAGACGAACATTGCCGGCAACGGCGCACGCGGCGGTAGCGGGTCTGATGGTGGCTGCGACGTCTGCGCGGAAGGCGTTGTGTCAATCGGCGGCGCCACTGTTGCCGGTTGTTCCGGCGGAGGATCCGGCAAATGCATCTGCGTCGCGGTCGTGCTCGCGGGACAAGCATGATCCTGATAGGCGACATCGCCTTGCGCATTCGTGCACTTGTATACCTGCGCCGCCGATGCGTGCGCGGCGAACAGTGCGAATGCGACGAACCGAGTTTGCGAGCCGATCATGGCATGGATTGTAGCGCGCGCTATTGTTGTCGGCGCTGACTCTTGCGATGCTTTACATCCCGCCGTTCCCGAGCCCGCCATGATCGAATTGTTCAGCGATACGAAGACGAAACCGACCGCGGCGATGCGCCAGGTCATGGCGAGTGCGGAAGTCGGCGATGAGCGCGCCGGCGAGGATCCAACCGTAAACCGTCTCGTCGAACGCTGCGCTGATCTGCTCGGCAAGGAGGCGGCGCTATACCTGCCGTCTGGCACGATGTGCAACGAAATCGCGCTGGCCGTGCATTGTCGCCCGGGTGACGAGGTACTCTGCGACGTCACCTCGCATGTGATCGGCTTCGAAGGCGGGGGCCCGGCCGCCCTGGCCGGCGTGATGCTCAATCCGATCGCGGGAACGCGCGGCATTTTCACGGCTGCGCAGCTCAAGGAGAAATTGCATCCGGACCGGCCGTATGCGCCGCGCCAGCGTCTGGTCGAGGTCGAGCAGACCGCAAATCTGGGCGGCGGCGCGATCTGGCCGCTCGCCACGCTGCGCGAGGTTGCCGATGGCGCGCGCGCCGCGGGACTCGCGACGCACATGGACGGCGCGCGCCTGCTCAACGCTTGCGTGGCAAGCGGCGTCAGTGCAGCGGATTTTGCGCAGGGATTCGATTCAGTGTGGATCGATTTTTCCAAGGGCCTTGGCGCACCCGGCGGTGCGGTGCTGGCGGGATCGCGCGCGTTTATCGCCGAAGCGCAGCGCTGGCAGTTCCGTATCGGCGGCGCGATGCGCCAGAGCGGCATCATCGCGGCCGCGTGCGAGTACGCGCTCGATCATCACGTCACGCGGCTCGCCGATGATCACGTCCATGCGCGGCGCTTCGCCGAAGGCATTGCGGACATCGCTGGTCTGCACGTCGACGCGGCTTTGGTCGAAACGAACCTCGTCTACTTCGACGTCGTTGCTCCCGGATGGGACGCCGAGAAATTGTGCGACGCGTTGCGGGCCCGCGGCGTGCGCATGGGGGCGATGGGTGCGCGCACGATCCGCGCGGTGACGCATCTGGATGTGGACGCGCGCGGCATCGATGCGGCTCTGGTGGCGTTGCGCGGTGTGTTGGCTGCTTAGCGCGGACGCTCGACGCCAACCGGCAACGCCGCTATGCGCTGGTATTCCGCGCTGGCGAAACGATCGGGAGCCGCAAGCCAATCCTCGACCATCGCTGAAGCGTCGTTGCCCCAGAACAGCTCATCGCCGATGTGCAGCGTCGGCACGCCGAACACGCCGGCAGCGAGCGCGTTCTGCGTGTTTGTGCGCAGTTGCGCTTTGACCTCGGCAGCGTTAATCGCCGCTTCTACATCGACGATGCCAAGCGCGTGCCCGACATCGACAAGGTCCGCCGCATTCGTGGCGGCACGGCCATCGCGCCAAATGTGGTTGAAAATCGCCGTAACCGAGCCCCACGTCGCGCCGGCCGCAATGCACAGGCGCAGTGCGGCAAGCGGATTGAACGGATGCGCCGGAGGAAACCGTAGCGTGGTTCCGGCGCAGTCGGCCTGCCATTGCACGAAGCGGTATGTGAATGCGCGTTTGCCGGGAATTTCCGCCGGGCCGAGCTGGCCGTGATGCTTGAGGACCGCGCCGAACGCGATCGGCACCGGTGCGATGTCGAGGCGCTGGCGCCACTCATGCACCTTGCCCAGTTGCAGGTACGAGAACGGCGAGATGAAGTCGAAGTACCAGTGTGCGTGCATCAGTGCAAGGTCTTGAATGTCTCGGGATCAAACGCATCCACCGCGACCACTTCATTGCGTGCCGCTTCGGCGTCCTGCAGCGTCTGGTATTCGTCCTGCGTGATCACGCCGGCTTTCAGTCCCAGTTCGTCGAGCATGTAGCCCGGCGCGCGATCGAGCTGACCGGCGCGCACGGCATCGCGCAGCTTGGTTTCGACCGGAATCGCGCGCACGGCCTTGTCGAGCGCGGCTTCGAGTGCGCCCAGGCCGACTTCTCCCGGCGGCGGCACGAAGATGTCGCCGGTGAGATTCAATCGCGCTTCGCGGTCTTCGAGGATGTCGCGCGCGACGCGCGAGCCGAGCTTGTCCGACGGCGGACGGAAGCGTGCGCCGAGCGGGAAAATGGACCACGACAGCAGCCACGCCGCAGGTCGCGTCGGCAGACTTTCGATGACGCCGAGCAGCGCCTCCTGTACGCGGTACAGGCAATGTTCGGTGCTCCAGCGCACGAGATTGTAGTTCGCCGTGGTCTTGGCCTCGTCGTGGTAGCGTTTGAGCGAAGCGGAGGCGAGATACATGTAGGCGAGTGCATCGGCGAGGCGGCCGGAAATCTTCTCGCGTCGCTTGAGCGATCCGCCGAGCGTGCCCATCGCCACGTCGGACAGCAGTTCGAACGCGGCCGAGAAGCGCGACAGATGCTGGTAGTAGCGCGCCGTGTCCTCGGTGCGCGGCGCTTTAGCGAATCGGCTGCCGCTCCATGCGAGTAGTTTTGCGCGCGTGGCGTTGCGCGCGAGCAGATTGATGTGTCCGAACAGCGCCTGGTCGAACTTCTTCAGATCATTCTCGGCGATCGACGTGATCTCGTGCTGCACGAACGGATGGCAGCGGATCGCGCCTTGTCCGTAGATGATCATCGAGCGCGTGAGGATGTTCGCGCCTTCGACCGTGATGCCGATCGGCACCGCATCCCACATGCGGGCGAGCGAATTGCGGGGGCCGCGCTGGATCGCCGCGCCGGCGCGGATATCCATCGCGTCGGTGACGACTTCGCGCATGCCTTCGGTCAGATACGCTTTCGCGATCGCCGACAGCACGGCCGGTTTCTCGCCGGCGTCGAGCGCGCCGCAGGTCAGCGTGCGCGTCGCCGTCATCATGTAAGTCTTGCCGGCGATGCGCGCGAGCGGTTCCTCAATGCCCTCGAAGCGCCCGATCGGCGTGTCGAACTGCTCGCGCACGGTCGCATAGGCGCCGCTGATGCGCGTAGCCATCTGCGCCGCGCCGACGCTGAGTGCGGGCAGCGAAATCGAGCGCCCCGCGGCGAGGCACTCCATGAGCATGCGCCAGCCCTGGCCGATGCCGGCGCGGCCGCCGATGATGCAGTCCAGCGGTGCGAACACGTCCTTGCCGACGATCGGGCCGTTCATGAACGGCACGCCCATTGGATCATGACGTTCGCCGATGTCGACGCCAGGCAGATCGCTCGAAATCAGCGCACAGGAAATTCCCAAGTCTTCCTTGTCGCCGAGCAGGTGTTCCGGATCCTTGATGCGGAACGCGAGTCCCACCAGCGTCGCGACGGGTGCCAGCGTGATGTAGCGCTTCTTCCAGTTCAGGCGCAGGCCGAGGACTTCCTTGTCGCCGATCGTGCGTTTCTCGACGATGCCTTCGGATTGCGTCGCGGCGGCGTCGGAGCCGGCTTCCGGGCCGGTCAGGCCGAAACAGGGGATCTCGTCGCCTTTTGCCAGGCGCGGCAGGTAATACTTCTTCTGATCGTCGGTGCCGTAATGCAGCAGCAGTTCGCCGGGGCCGAGCGAGTTCGGCACCATCACGGTGACTGCGGCGGCGACCGAACGCGTCGAAATCTTCGTCACCACGCGCGAATGCGCGATCGCCGAGAACCCGTGGCCGCCGTATTCCTTCGGGATGATCATGCCGAAGAAGCCGTTCACTTTGAGGAATGCCCAGATGCTGGCCGGCAGGTCGCGCTGCTGCTGGATCTGCCAGTCGTCGAGGCGCGCGCACAGCTCGGTCACCGGACCGTCCATGAACGCTTGCTCTTCCGGCGTAAGTTTCTGTGGCGCGAAGTCGAGTAGCCGGTTCCAATTCGGACGCCCGGAAAACAGTTCCGCGTCCCACCACACCGTGCCGGCTTCCAGCGCAATGCGCTCGGTGTCGCCGAGTCGAGGTAGCACCGGCGCCATCGCTTTCATCGCAAAGCGCGAGATCAGCAGCCGGCGCAGCGGCGGCAGGCCGAAGATCAGCGCGAGTGCGATCAGCGCGATCGCGGTCGTCTCGAACAGCAACGGCGAAGCGACGCCGACGATGCGCCAGCCGATCAGCCATACGGCGGCCGCGCCGGTCCAGGCGAAGAATCCGTAACCCAGGAACAGCAACGCGCTCAGCACGATCAGCGCGAGAACGAGAGTGATCAGCATGGACTGCCTTGGATCAGCGGCGAGACGCCTATCATCCGCCGCGAATGCGGAAAAGCAAAGCTACTGCTGCGACTGTTTCAGACCGGCATTGTCCCAATCAAATTGCATGAATAGCACGCTGGCGCCGGATTTGTCGACGCGAGCGCGGCACTGGCAGGTCTGCTTGTATTCGGTCGCCAGGCCTTTGTCGAACGTAACGGGCGCTTTGAGCAGGAAGGTGTCGGCGGATTCGGATTGCGCGTTGCTCGCGAAATCCTTGACGTTGACTTCGTAGGTCTTGCCGGCCATGCGATTGGCGACTTCGGCGGCGCAGGCTTTGGCAGCGACATCATTCGGGCCGCCGCCGCACGCCGAAAACGTGAGGCAGCTTGCCAGAACCAGCAACATGCATGCACGCATAAACGCCCTCCGAATTCCCCGCAGCCCGTATTTCGCGGCTACTACGTTGCACGTGCAACATATATACCAGAATCGCGCAAAAAGCGTGCTGCAATGCGGCGCCTCCGGCTCAGACGCTCAATACCGCGGCACGGTCGCATCGATCTCGCGCGCCCAAGCATCGATGCCGCCGTCGATGTTGTATACATTGCGGAAGCCCAAAGACCGGAAATGCTCGGCGGCACGCGCGCTGCGCCCGCCCGTGTGGCAAACAAATGCGAGCGCAGTGTCTTTCGGAAGCTCGTTCAGCGTCTCGACGCCGTCGTCGAACGTAAGGAATTCCGTTCGGATCGCAGCTTGCGCGCGCTCCTCGGGCGGGCGCACGTCCACGAGCGTGATGGCGCCGCTGTCCAGCCGTGTTTTCAACTCCCGCACCGACAGCGATTTGACCGGCTCCGGCGCATTCGGATTGTCGATCGCCAGACCCTCGCCCTGTGGTGTCGTCACCCAGTCGATGCGGATCCCGCGCGCGCGTCGCGCACTGGCGAGGTCCATGTGGATCGCGATGCCGTTCGACTCGCTGCGGATCGTGCCGTCCGCCGGTTCGGCCAGGTGAAACTGCGCGTGGTAGCGCGGATCGATCGCCAAGTGCAGCGCGAGGCCGGGTTCCGCATCGGCCATTGCGCCACGGATGGACTGCGCGGCGGCATCCGTGATCGTGATCGCCGGCGGCGTGCGGTCCGGCTCGGGCAGGCCGAACAATTTCTGCAGTTCTCCACTCGTATACATCGACTGCACGATGTCCGCGCCGCCGATCAGCTCACCCTTGACGTAGAGCTGCGGAATCGTCGGCCAGTTGCCGTAGGCCTTGATGCCTTCGCGGATTTCCGCGTCCTCGAGCACATCGACGCTGGCGTAGTCGCCGAGCAGTTCGTTGAGCACCCCGGCGGTGGCTGCGGAGAAGCCACAGCGCGGCGCCTGCGGCGAGCCTTTCATGAACAGCACGACGGGGTTTTTGCGCAGCAGCGCTTCGATGCGCGAATGCAGAGCGGGATCAAGCGACATGATGGGCCTCGGTGGCAGCGAAGCTGCATTTTACGCGGCTTGGCGTTACGCATGTGAATTGGCGCTGCCGTTGCGCGGGAGCCATAGGGTCTGGCTGGCGGCCCGTGGTCGCGGTGGCGAGCGTCGGGCGGGTGTGCTATTCAGCCCCGATGCCAATGTTGACCGACGAGCCTACCCTGGCGCTGCTGCAACGCGTGCGTGCCGGCGACGCCGCGGCGCGCGAGCGCCTGGTGGCGCGCTACCTGCCGCGTCTTACGCGCTGGGCGCATGGACGCCTGCCGATCGGCGCGCGCGATCTGAGCGATACACAGGACCTTGTTCAGATCACGCTCATTCGAGTGTTATCCCATCTGGAGGGATTCGAACCGGGGGGGCCGGGCAGTTTGCTGGGTTACCTGCAACAGGCGTTGTTGAATGTGTTGCGCAATGAAATCAGGCGCTCGCGCCGCCGCGGCGAACATGGCGAACTGCCGGATGGGCTGGCGGATGACGAAACCGGTTCGCCGCTGCTGCAGGCCGTCGGCCGCGAACGCCTGGAGCGCTACGAACGCGCGCTCGCGCAATTGCCACGGCGTCAGCAGGAACTGGTGGTCATGCGAGTGGAGCTGGATTTGGACTATGCGGAAATCGCAACTGAACTGGGCAGCACGCCCGACGGCGCGCGCATGGCGTTGCGCCGCGCCGTGGCGCGATTGGTCGAGGTGATTGGCGATGACGCCTGCTGAGTCGGATATTGAATCGGCGCTCGAGCCTGCGATCGGGCGGTTGCTCGACGGCGACGCCGATGCGCGCGACTGGTCGATGGCGACGGGCTTGATGGTGTCCCGGCCGCGCGAGCTTGAAGCGTTGCGTGTCGTCGCCGACGTGGCCGCGGTGTGCCGGCGCCTGCAGTCCGCGACGAGCGCGCCGGCACCGATGCTGTTTCGCTGGGGCGACTTCGAAGTGCGCGAGCAGATCGCTAGCGGTGGCACCGCGCAGGTATACCGCGCCTACGATCCGGCGCTCGGCATCGACGTTGCGCTCAAGTTGCACAGTGATGCGCCGCAAAGCCCGCCGGCCGGCCGATTTCTGGCCGAAGCGCGCCATTTGGCACGCGTGCGTCAGCGCAATGTCGTCGGTGTCTATGGCGCGGCGGTGCATGACGAACGCGCGGGATTGTGGTGCGAATGGATCGACGGCTGCTCGCTGACGCAGCTGCTGCGCGAACGCGGACGCTTTGCGCCGGCCGAAACGGCTTACATCGGCATCGAGCTGTGCCACGCGCTCGGCGCGTTGCACGCCGCCGGCATTCTGCACGGGGACGTGAAGCCGGCCAACGTGATGCGCGAGCGCGGCGGGCGCATCGTGCTGCTGGATCTGGGCGCTGGCGGCGCGCCGCAAGCCGTCAACACGGCGACCACGGACTATGCAACGCCGGCGTACGCGGCGCCAGAGATCATGACCGGTGCGCTGCGGCGCCCCGAACACGATCTTTATGCACTCGGTCGTCTGCTCGAAACCCTGCTGTCCGGCGCACCGGACGTGAAACCGCCGGACACCACCGCGCCGGCGTTGTTGCGCGTGCTCGCGCGCGCCACCGACGGCGATGCCGCAAAGCGTTACCTGGACGCTACGCAATTACGCGCGGACCTGGTCGCCGCACTGGCCCAGATCGTCGACGCGCGCGAGCCGCCGACGCGATCTACGCGGCGCGCATTCCTGATCGGCATTGGCCTCGTCGGCATTGCGTTGCTGCTCGCGCTCGTTGCACAGCGCTTGCTGCCTGGCGCATGGCAAACCGACGTGCAGTTGTTGCGGCGCTCGGATGCCGGCACGACGCCGCTGGCCAACGGTGCCGCGCTCGGCCCCGGCGAGCGCCTGGTACTGGAGCTGCAAAGCAACAAACCGCTGCATGCCTACGTGCTCAACGAAGACGCCGATGGCGCGTTGCATGTCCTGTTTCCGCTGCACGGCCTGGCGCAAGCCAACCCGCTGCCCGCGCAGACTCGCGTGCGCCTGCCCGGTCGCGCCGACAAACGCGACCTGTCGTGGGAAATCACCGGCAGCGGACGCCGCGAGGAATTTCTCATCGTGCTCGCCGTCGCACCGCTGCCGGCGCTCGAACAGCGCATCGCGCAGATGGCGAGCGTCCCGATCGAATCCGTCGAACGCGGCGTAACAAAAATTCATGCAGAACCGCCCGGCGATGTCGTGCTGCTCGGCGCGCACCTGACCGCGTTGCTGACGGAACTCGGCCCGGATCTGGCCGCTCCCGATCGCGTGCGTATTCAGGCCTACCGCTTCAACGATACGCCGACCGACAAGCGCTGAACCTGTCCGCCGATAACTATTCTGCGCTCGGCCGGCTAGAATCATCGTCGGGAGGGCGATGCGAATGGCGCGGCGGGGTCGGCAACACAAGCGCATTGGTTGCTGGTCGGCAGCGCTCGCCTTGGCGCTCGCCGCGGCAGTGCACGCGAGCGGTACTGCGGATTCCGCCGCAGCTTTGCTCGAAAGCGGTCAGTGCAGCGCGGCGTTGCAGGCGGCACGCAACGCCATCGAGCGTGCGGACCGAGTGCACGGCGTCGCCGCATCCGCAGCCGCGGCGCTTGCGCAGTTCAGCCACATCGCGCTCGAATGCCGTCGGCCGGACGCAGCGGGGCTCGACGAAGCACTCGCGCGCGAACTGTCCTTGCGCGAAAACGTCTCCGGCACAGACAGCGCCGCCGCGGCACAAGTGAAGCTCGCGCGCGCGCGCCGCGCATTGCAGCTTAACCGCATCGATGAGGCGATCGCGCAGACCCAGGCGTTGCGCGAGTCACCGCGCTACGCGGCGTGGCCTCTGCCGCTGCGCGCGAGCGTGTTGGCTCAGCTTGCCTCGCTGTACAACCTGCGCGCGGATGCGCGGCGCGCGCTCGAGAACGCCGAGGCGGCGCTCGCGCTCGCGCGTGTCGGCAGCGCGGACCCGGCGTTGCTGCTCGCGGCACTGCAGGAGCAAGGGTTCGCATTGACGCGCATGCGCCAGGGCGCGAAGGCGTTGCAACCGCTGAACGAGGCGCAGCAGGTCGCGCGTGCGCGGTTCGGCCCGAACAGCCGGCAACTTGCCGATGCCTTGCGCTTCGCCGCCTACGCGAAACGCGACGCGGGCGATTTTGGCGGCGCGATCGGCGCGTTCGAGCAGGCCGTGGCGATCCAGCGGGCGCAAGCTGAGGTCGACGAGCGCCAGATTGCATTGCTGCTGCTCAATCTTGCCCAGACGCTGAAGATATCCGGCGATGGCGATCGCGCGCTGGCGCGCTACGAAGAAGCGCTGGCCATCGACGCGCGGGCTCCCGATCCGGCCGGGCGGACGCGGCCGGCGGTCCTGCATGGGCTCGCCAACCTGTATCGGGATCGGGACGACAACCAACGCGCGCTGACCTTGTATGCGCAGGCGGTGCCGCTGTTTGGCGCCACGTTCGGCGAGCATTCGGTACAGCTCGCGCAAGTGCTCAACAACTATGCGAACGCGCAGGGCAATCTGGGCGACTACGACGCCGCGATTGCGTTGTACGAGCGCGCGCTGGGGATCGCACGCGAGCGCCAGAGCGCCGATCCGGGCGATTATGTGCCGCTGACCAACATCGCCATGATGCGCGTGTGGCAGGGCCGCTACGCCGAAGCCGAATCCGGTTTCCGCGACATGCTCGCGCGCGTGAGCGGCGTATCGGCCGGTAGCGAAGCCAGCGCGCTGTTCTCGCAGCTGGGCCTGGCAGCGAGCTTGTGGGGTCAGGGACGCCTCGACGACGCGTTCAACGCGGCGATCACGGCCGAACAGATGCGGCAGACTGGATTGCGCCTGGCGTTGAGCCATCTGGGCGAAGCGCACGCGATCGGTTTTCAGGAATACCAGCGACCGAGCCTGGATTTCGTGTTGGCGATCGCCGCGGCCAGCGGCAAATCCGCACATCTGGTACGAGCCTGGGAGCTCAGCATGGCGGCGCGTGATCAGGTCACCGCCCGGTTCGCACAGCGCATCGCTGCAGCGCGCGCCGCGCGCGATCCGAAACTCGCGGCGGCGTGGCAAGCATGGCGCGCGGCCAGCGCCGAAGTCGCGCGCACGGAACTGCAGCCGGCCCGGGACGATGCCGCGCGCCATGCCGCGCAGGATGCGATGGACCACGCCGATCGCGACCTCGCCGATGCCGCCAACCCATTCGTGGCCGCGGCATTGGACGCCAAGCGCAGCGCGCTCGCCGACCTGCGCGGGGTCACGCCTCCGGAAAGTTCACTGGTGCTGTTCGTCGTGGTGCAGCCGCATGTTGCGAGCGACTTTGCCAAGCCCGACGCCGCGCAAGGCGCACCGGATCTGTACGCGCTCGTGCTGCCGACTGCAGGCGGCCAGCCGCGCGCGATCAAGCTCGGTTCGGCTGCGCAAGCGGCGCAGAGGATCGAAGCATGGAGCGCCGCGCTCAGTGATCCGGGCACCGCGCTCGCTGCCGTCAATGCGCGCGGAACCGCGGTGCGCGAAATGCTGTGGGATCCATTGCGAACGGCGTTGCCCGGCAAGCGCGTGCTGATCGTTCCGAGCGGCGCGCTGTTCCGCGTCGCCTGGTCCGCGCTGCCGGAAGGCAACGGATTTCTGATCGATCGCGGGTGGAGCATCCACGTGCTCAATCACGAACGCGAATTGTTGGCCCCAGCGTTGCCGCCGATGCAGCGTCTGCTCGCGATCGCCGATCCGGCGCCGCCGCTCGCACTGCCGCAGAACAATGCGTGTCCCGACACCGACCGTCTGCCCGCGCTGCCGGGCGCGCGACGCGAGGCGCAGGAATTGGGCGAGTTCTGGCGCAGCCGGTTCGCGCAAGCAGACGCGTTGCAGTTGCTGGTCGGCGAAAATGCCACGAAAGCGCGCGTGCGCGAGGCCAGTCCGCGTGCCGATGTGCTGCATTTCGCCACGCATAGCGTCGGCGCCATTGGCGCCGGATGCGCGAATGTCGCCACGCGCGGCTTCGCGCTCGTGGGCGACACGCCCGCGGCGGAAGCCGAGGCCGCGCTGTTTGTGCCCGCGGCGCTCGCACTCGCACCGGTGCAACAGGCCGGCAGCGAGATCGACGGCTTGCTCAGCGCGGAGGAAATCGCCGCCCTGGATCTGTCGCACGTGCATTGGGCGGTGCTTGCAGCGTGCGCGACCGCTGCCGGCGCGACGCGGCACTATGAAGGATTGTTCGGCCTGGCGCGCGCGTTTCGGATAGCCGGTGCGCGCACGGTGCTGATGAGCCTGTGGCCGGTCGACGACACAGCCACCGCGCAATGGAGCAAGGCGTTGTATCAGGCGCGCTTCGGGCGCGGGCTCGACACCGCCGCCGCACTGACCTACGCGCAGCGCAGCGTGCTGGATGCGCGCCGCCGGCACGGCGATTCGCAACATCCGTATTACTGGGCCGCGTTCGTCGCGGTCGGCGATTGGCGTTAACTCCCGCGATCGACCGCTTGCAATAGGCTTCCAGGCCGCGCCTTCGCGGCGCGGCGGTTTGCGCGCGTTCGCTTGTGCCCGGAGCGGTGTTCTTTAGCGGTAAGCCTCACGGGATCAGCCCATGTTGCGTACCGTATTCGCGCTGTTGTTTCTCGCCGGCCCGCTTGCCGCGAGCGCCGCCACGTGTACCTGGAATGCCGCCAGCGGCAATTGGAGCGGCGCCGCGAACTGGAGCAACTGCGCCGACGCGCCGGGACCGTCGACGCGCTCGCCCGGCGCGGGCGACGTCGCCGTGCTTGTCAACGGCACGGCCAACCTCGACGCGTCGCCGACCGTCGCCGAATTCGAGCTCGGCAGCAGTGGCATTCTGGCGGTCGTCGGCAGCACCAAGACGTTCGACGTGACCTCCAAGCTGCGCTTGTCTGGCGGCAAGGCGACGACGATCCTCGGCACCAACCAGCTGCTGCTCAAGCTGCATGCCGGCGCCAGCGGTTCGTTGCTGGCCGCGACGACGCTGGAGAACGCGGTGTTCTTCGAGAATTCCGGCGCGCTCGCGCTCGGTTCCGCCAGTGGTGTCGCGTTGACGCTGGTGTGCTGCGCAGAAGTGCGCAACATGCCGGGCGGCACGATCGCGTTCGCTGGCGGCAATTCGCGCCTGTATCTGAAGTCCGGCGCGAAGCTCGTCAACAACCTCGGCGCGACGCTGACGATCAACGGCAACGCACTGATCGGACGCGCGGACGCGACCTCGAACGTTTCGACCCTGACCAATCTCGGCGCGATGGTGGTCAACGGACCGGGCACGTTGAATATGCCGATGGGCGTCGGAACGTTCGAGCAATTCGGCGATCTGACCGTGAATAACGCGACGATCTACTGCAGCATGGCGGCGTCGAATCCGGACAAATGCTCCTACCAGGACAACAACGGCGGTAGCATCCCGAGCGGATCGATCACGCGCCTGAACAATGCCACGCTCGACATCGGCGGTCCCGGCGTGAACCACAACCTGTTTGCGGGCTCCACGATCACCGGGAACGGGACGATCAACATCGATTTGTCGGTGCTCGGCAAGCTGGCGCCTGGTGCGCCCAGCGGTCTGCCGTACGGCACGTTGATCGTCACCGGCAAGCTGACGCTGCAAGCGAGCGCCATCATCGATCTCGACATCGGCGGCAGCGGGGCCGGCAGCCACGACAGTATCCAGGCCGGCGGCGCGCTGCAGGATGGCGGCGATTTGACGCCCGCCGGCTACGGGCGGCTGAACCTGCGCCTGGCGCCGGGATATGCGCCGACGCTCGGCGCCACCGTCGCGGTGATGACTTATCCGAACGTGCTGGCGCACGCCGCGTTGAACCGCATCGACGCCAATTACGCGCTCGATTACGCCGCGCGCTACGACGCGACCGCATTACAGGTATTTCCGGCGCCGCGCGTCAGCATCGACAATCCGAGCGTGGTCGAGGGCGCGAGCGGAACGACGGCGCTGGTATTCCATATCACGCTGTCGCAGCCGTCGGCACAAATGATCAGCGTCGTGACGATTCCACGCGACGGCACGGCGGTCTACGGACTGTCGCCGTCCGGCGATTACATCTTTCCCGGCAATTCGCTCGTGACGTTCGCGCCGGGCGAGACGCACAAGACGCAGCAGTTCGACGTCAACGGCGATAGCGTCGTCGAAGGCGATGAAGCATTCGGCCTGGAGATCGTGCGCAACAAGCTCGTCAACGCGGCGATCGGCAACGGCGTGCCGGGCGATCCGGTCGCTACCGGCACGATCCTGACCGACGAGTTCGCGGCGGGCACGCGTTTCGTCCTGGTCGGCAAGGACGAAGGCATGAACGGACCGAAGATCCGGCGCTACACGACGACCGGCACATTCGTCGATTCGTGGGGGCCGGATACCGGCAATTTCATGGGCTACATCGCTACCGGCATGTGCTTCGCGCCGAACGGCAATGTCCTGACCACGCGCTACGCGTATCCCAATCCAATCTACTACAGCCGCTTCGGTGCCGTGCTCGACGCGGACTTCGGCAATCCGAACAACGGTGCCGTGTTCAACAACAACGAGTCGTGCGTGTTCGATCTGGCCGGGAACGTCTATATCGGGCAGGCCGGTGTT
>Ga0068860_100001037_pt1 | contig 30547 bp, 20 predicted proteins | sample KBSSwiS32_FD_66597 | JGI IMG/M metagenome (GOLD analysis project Ga0068860, IMG submission 66597) | Switchgrass rhizosphere microbial communities from Kellogg Biological Station, Michigan, USA - KBS Switchgrass S3-2 | ecosystem: Host-associated > Plants > Roots > Rhizosphere > Soil ... | reverse complement strand
TGCACCACCAAAGTTCGGGAGTCCACTCTAGGGTGGGGCGGATTAGTACCGAGAAACGCGGCGGCCCGATCTTCTATCCCCGATGCCTCTCCGACCAGTGCTGCTACTGAAGTCATCACACTACGCGGTCGGGAATGCGATCGCACGAACTCATACAAGTACTATCTCTACACTGCTCCGCGCCGCATGGGAACTCAAAATTCCTAATGCGTCGGCTAGGGGCTTATTTCGCGGATGCGCTTGTGCTCGTTGGCTTCTCTATAACAGTAAAGTCCCGGGCGGCGCGCGGCGATGGCTGGAAGATTCGCATCTTCGCGGGGTCGATTGAGCTATCGACAATCACTCCGTAGGTGGGAAATAGCATCTCGTCGGTATATTGATCACCGAATTTCACCGGCGCGCTGGGGTCCGGATTGAACGGATTGTTGGCCGAGTTGTCGTAAATGCCGTCCACATAGAGGCGGGTTCCCTTCGGCGCGATGATCGGTTGGGCCGGGTAGTAAATCGTTTGCCAATAGGGATTCCAACTGACGTGAAGCGCGGTTTCACTGCGTCCGTCAGGGTAGTAAATTTTGAAGGTGAATTCTTTGGCGCGCATGTGCGCGTGCGCCTGCAGCCACACAATCTTCACATCCTGGAGCAACTCGGCTTCCTGACCAGGCGATTTGTAATTGGCTTCGTTGGGAGCGATATTGAGCTGTGTGCCGCCGCCGACATTGAAAAACACATAACGGTTCGGAGGCACTGCTTTGGCGATGGTGAAGCCGACCTGCGGCTGATCGACCGCCTCTTGTCCATTGGGCGCGTAATGCATCTGAAAAACAAGATCGCTATTGGCTGGGATGAGACGGCCTGCGTTCTCGGGACGATAATCGAACTCCTCCTGCCCCTTTTCGTAGCAGCCTTCAAACGGCGCGTCGCCCGCTTCGGCCTGCTTGCCAGTCATTCCCGAATCCGAGAAGACGCCGTACTTTGCGTTTTCCTGGTGAGGAACCACAATAATGCAGTAGTGATGGGTTACTGCGGGGTTGCTGCCGGGCCTCATTTCCATTGAGGTTACCCAGGTGTCTTCTTTGAAGCCCATAGGCACCTTCACATAGGTCCAGGGCAGGATGCCCGTTTTCGGAACTTTGTACTCGACGCCTTTCACGATATGGTCAGGTTTGATGCGCCATCCTTCCGCTGGCCATACGACGGCAGCCGGAGCATCCGTCTCATTCCCTTTCGGCGCTCCCGCATCCACCCATTTGGCAATGGTGTCGATATCAGACTGTTTGAGAGACCGGTCATTTAAGAAGTGCCCGTACTTTGGATCGGCGAACCAGGGTGGCATTTTGCGGCTGGATACAGCCGCTTTGATGGCCTTCGCCCATGGACGTGCCTCTTCGTAGCTCAGCAATGACATCGGTCCGATCTGGCCCGGACGATGACAGTTCTGACAATTCCTTTGAAGAATCGGCTGAATATCTTTGTGGAACGTGGCACTCGAAGTCGAGGTTGAGTTCCCTGCATCGGCTCCCCACGCCATCGCCGTGCTGATCAACAACAATGTCAAATAACGATAAAACCGCATTCCACCCTCCGAATCCGATAGGTACTCATTCGGCATCAACGCACTAAGTCTATTCAACTTGGAAGACCTCGTCAATATTATGCTCAATCAGCTGAGCATCGGCGTCGTCGTCAGGCGCATCACCGGAAGACGTGATTTCTCAATGAGTTCTGGCTTCTCTGCGAGCGCCCTCAACCCATTGAGCGATAGATTGACCGCCGTTACCCTTACCCGTATACTCGACCAGCCTTAGGAGTTCTTGGCATCGCACCTCAGTCTCAGGGATCAGGTTCGGCCAGGGGGTATTTACCACAAAAGAAGAGGGAGGCCATCGATGAACCATCATCGACCATTCATCGCATTTGCAGCGATCTATCTGTTGAGCATCGGGCTCTTTTTAGAGATCGCATCAAAGCAGGCGTCGGCACAGACAACTCAAGCGACGATTTCAGGAACGATTACGGACGCTTCGGGCGCCGCCGTCGCGAGCGCAACCATTGAAGTGAAGAACACCGGAACTGGTTTCACTCGATCGCTTATGAGCGATGCGGAGGGCCGCTACACAATCAACAATCTGCCTATCGGCGAATATGAAGTCACCGGATCGCGCCCGGGATTTCAGACTGTTGTCCGCAAGGGCATAACGCTCACTATTGGAAGCCAAAACCTAGTTGACTTCGCCCTACAGGTTGGACAGCAGCAGCAGACGGTAACGGTGGAAGGCCAGGTCTCCCAGGTGGAGACCGCGTCCTCGTCGGTCTCGAGTCTGGTTGACACCCGGCAGATTCGCGAACTGCCGCTAAACGGCCGCAACATTGAGCAGTTGATCCTCCTTGCCCCCGGCGTCCAAAGCATCAACATGAGTCAGACCAGTAGCTTCAACGGTAGGAACATCACTTACTCGGTATCCGGCAGCCGAGGCGAAGGGCAGGCCTTCCTGCTCGATAACCAGGACATGCAAAATTTCTGGGGCAAGGGAATCGGTGCCGGGGCTATTGGTACCTCGCTCGGCGTCGACGCCATCGCTGAGTTTCAGACGTTGACGAACACCTACAGCGCACAGTTTGGCGGAGCTGGCGCAGCTGTGAACTCTGTCAGTAAATCCGGAACGAATCAGTTGCATGGCTCGCTCTTTGAATTCGTCCGCAACAGTGCATTTGACGCTCGAAACTTCTTTGACGGTACGAGCCTGCCGCCGTTTCGCAGAAACCAGTTCGGCGGGAGTTTGGGCGGACCTGTAAAAAAGGACAAAGCCTTCTTCTTCGCGAATTATGAAGGTTTCCGGCAGAGCCTGACTGTAAATCGAGTGGCTCAGGTGCCTCGCCTGGACAACAGAACGATCACGGCAACGAATCCGGCTGTGCGTCAACGGGTTCAGGACACGCTCGCGCTTTATCCTGCACCGACGACGTTCACTACGGCGGGCTTCGGAACGGCCCTAACGACAGGAACGCAAGTTGCTCATGAGAACTATCTCCTCACGCGAGGCGATATTACTTTATCCGACAAGGACAACCTTTTCATGCGGTACCTGTCGGACCGCGCGGACTATCTCGATCCCTATCCGTCTCCGGGAGCACAGTTGAACTTATGGAACGAAAGCACGCTGACGAGAAACCATTTCGCCACCGTTGAAGAGCGGCGAATCATATCATCCGCGCTGGTGAATGCTTTGCGTCTGAGCTTTTCGCGACCCGGTACATCCGGTGCGACGCTCAACTCCATTGCGGCACTGCAATTCCATCCCGTTTCTGGAGGAGCCTACGTCCCGTTCCAGGACCGGCAGAACGGAAACGTCGCGATTCCAGGAATCGCCGCACTCGGACCGAATTCCACGACTCCATTCGTGATGGTTCAGAGCAAGTACATCATCGGTGACGATCTGTTTTGGACGAAAGGCGCACACAGCCTGAAGTTTGGGGCGTCAGTTCTCTACAACCAGACCAACGCTCAAAATAGCTTTCAGGGCGGCTCCAACTGGACGTTCAATAGCTATCCGGATTTCCTCGCTGGCAATGCTACCTTGCTGACGGGTGTGCTGCCGAATTCGATCTTTCCTGGCCAGTACTTCAATCGCGATACGCGCTCCACTGAGTACTCGCCATACGTTCACGATGAATGGAAGGTTCGCTCGAATCTGACCATCAACCTGGGCCTCCGCTACACATTCCAAACCAATCCCACAGAGCGCCACGGCCAGCTCTACGGATTCTTGAATCCGCCGTTCTTCGCTCCGGCTGGCGTTCCTAATATCGCTGGCATTCCCCACATCGACAACGTTTGGGTGAATGGGAATCCCTCGAAGTACAACTTCGATCCGCGCATCGGTTTTGCCTACGATCCGTTCTCCGATCACAAGACTTCGATTCGCGGTGGCTTCGGGATTTTCCATAACGTTCTGGAAGCTCGCACCTACATGCCGGGCACTTGGAACGCTCCACCGCAGGTATTTGGTTCCCAAGTCAATCCGACTTATGGCGTCTTGTTCTCTTCGATCACCGCGACGCCCATTCGCATTAACCCAGGTCTGGATAATACGATCAGCAGAACACCGTACATGATTCAGTGGAACTTCAATGTGCAGCACGATTTCGCTGGTAACATCCTCACTGCTGGATATATTGGATCGAGCGGCGTGGATCTAATCAATATTGTCGATGTCAATGCGCCGATTCCAACAACGGGTCCGGACGGCCGTCCGAGATTCGGATCTCTCCAGGTTCTGAATGGAAGACCGACCGTAGTCGCTTTTCCGCGTCCCAATACCGGGGCAGCCGCCCTTGGCCTCAATGAGGCGAGAGGCCACTCCTCTTACAATGCTCTGCAAATCGGCTTGAATCGCAGATTGGCCCGGGGTGTTCAAAGCCAGGTGTCGTATGCCTGGTCACACTGCATCGATAACGGATCCATCAGCACTGGGCTGGAGGCCTCTGCTTCCGCCAATGGTCCTCAGGGATATCAGAATCCCTACAATCAGAACGCGGATCGAGGCAATTGCGCCTTTGATATCCGGCATACTTTGCGAGTGAATGGCGTGTGGACTCTGCCGCTGCATGGCAACATGTTGTTTGAGGGTTGGCAGTTGAGCGGCATCCTGAGCGCCACTGGTGGCTATCCCCTTACCGTGTCCAGCGGATTCGACCAGGTTGGTTTCCAGGGGCCGGTCCGTCCGGATGCTGTGGTTGGCTGCGGAGGTGGAGAGCAGATTCTGGGGACCGTTCGGCAATGGTTCAACCCCAATTGTTTTGCGCTTCCACCGATCGGAGCGCCCGGGAATCTCGGGAGAACGACGTTTACGGGTCCGCACCTCACTAACGTAGATTTCTCGCTGGTGAAGGACACGAGGATTTCTAAGATTTCAGAATCCTTTGACGTCCAATTCAGGGCGGAGTTCTTCAACATCTTGAATCACGCCAACTTTGGGCTTCCCAATACCAATGCCTTCGTACAACAGGTGAATACGGCCACCGGCTCGATCACTGCTGCAGGGAACGGGGCGTTTGGCTCGATCACCACGACGGCCGCCAACGCTAGACAAATCCAGCTTGGGCTGCGCGTTATTTTTTGATAAAAACGACTCGTCCCTTAAAGCAGGGCCGCAAGCACCGATAATGGTTTCAGATCTCGATATGGAGTAATGCAAATGCGAACTTTTGTCTCCCTAGTATTGTTGAGCGCGGGCGTGGCTATAGCCGCGGATGTTAGCACCGTGCCATCCGCGGTCACGTTCCATAAGGATATCCAGCCGATTATTCAGCGGAACTGCCAGAATTGTCATCGTCCGGGACAGATCGGTCCGATGTCTTTTCTAAGTTACGAAGAAGCTCGGCCGTGGGCAAAAGCGATCAAGGCTGCTGTGGTGAGCCGCAAGATGCCCCCTTGGCACGCCGATCCGAATTACGGCCACTTTGCTAACGATCGGTCACTGAAACAGGCCGATATCGACAAGATAGCCAAGTGGGTCGACGAAGGTGCGCAGCAGGGTAGCCCTAAAGACGCGCCCGACCCGGTAGCATGGCCTGCCGAAGGGTGGCGCATCAAGCCAGATCACATCATTAAGGGTGTTGAATACAAAGTCACTCAGAAGACCGGCATCATGCCGTGGCTTTATGTCACAGTTCCCAGCGGATTCAAAGAAGATACCTGGGTGACGTCCATGGAGATGCGGCCCGGAGCGAATCCGGCACTCACGCACCACTACTGTGTATTCTTCATTCCTCATAAGGACAGCGTAAAGTACGGCGAATTCACCGCAACCACACAAGGCGAGGCCACCAATGGCGCCCCGTTCGAAGGGTGCTATGAGAAAGGCCAGGAGGAATTCGACTATAGGCCCCAACATGCCGCCCGCCTGATTCCAGCAAACAGCGACGTAATCTTCCAGGTGCACTATGCACCGAATGGTCAAGAAGGCGTCGACTTACCGCAGTTGGGCTTTACTGTCACCAAGCAGCGCCCGGAGCGTCAGTACGTCTTCGTCAACGTCGGCGCCGGGCAGCGGATTAACATAAAGCCCGGCGAAGCCGACTACCAAGCTCCCGAACAAGAGGGCGAACTGCTCGTGGATGCCGAAATCGTTTGGATGCAGGCTCACGCGCACTATCGCGCAAAGGAGATGACATTCAGCTACACGTTTCCAGATGGGCGAACGGAAACTGGGTTGAAGATCCACTGGGATCCTTACTGGCAGAGCTTGTATTATCCATCCACACCGATCCAGGCACGGAAAGGGACCTTGTTACACGTCGCTGGACGGTATGACAATTCAGCGAACAATAAATTCAACCCGGACCCCTCTCTTCCTGTTAAATTCGGAGAACAGGCCGCCGATGAGATGCTCTTCATTACGTACGGAGCGATCATTGACGGCAACATCGACGTCAAGAACGTGAAGCTGGTAAGGCCGTCCGCACGGGCGGATAAGTTCTTCACGATAACCGATGGCGTCGCCATTTCTCGCTAACGAATAGCCCTGGAGGGCTCCTAGCAGTTACCGCTCGCATCGCTCTTCGCGAGCTTCAGCGGCCGGGCCCAGAGGGTTCCGGCTCGAATCGGCGGCTACTCTTTTGCCATCACCCGCGTTAAAATACGATCCCGGCATGCCCGCAGATCCTCGCCATGAGCCCGCAAATTCATTTGAGCGAGCGTTGGTAGTTTTGGAGACCGTGCGGCGTTCGCAAGAAGGGCTGACCAACGCCGAAATCAGCAGGTCGCTTGGGATAGCAACGAGCACATGCTCCTATATACTCAGTCGTCTGGAACGAAGCGGATACCTCGTCCGGATCGAGGAAACGGGACGGTATTGCATCGGCTCCACTCTGCTCGTCTTGGCGCATGGAGCTCTGCAAAAGATTCGATTCCGGGGACCTGCCGAGCCCGTACTGTATTGGCTTGTGCAAGAGACGGGCCTTGCGGCCGGGCTGGGGGTTTTGGACCGCGGTCACGTCCTTTTGGTCGATCGCCTCGAGAGTCCGAAATTCGCGCAGAATGCTGCCGAAGCGGCCCGTAAGATTGGCTCTCGATGGAAGCAGAGATCACCCGCAGTTTCCGTAGTCCAGCAACGCCGGGAGATGCGTGATCTTGGGCGCGAGTTGCCCGCGCATTCAAACGCGCTGGGGAAAGCGATTCTCGCTTACCTGCCGCACAAGGAAATAGGTGGAATCATATCGGAACGCGGACTCGTCAGAAGTACGCCATACACGATTTTGTCTCAGGAACGGCTCTTTGCCGAACTTCAACAGATCCGTCTGCAAGGCTATGCGGTTTCCCGAGAAGAGCAGTCTATTGGGATCTTCTCGGTCGCAGCGCCAGTGTTCGATAGTAATTTGGTCATACTGGGTGCAGTTTCGATTAGTGGTTCTCCAGCGGATCCGGCATGGAATAGGCTTTCGGAATTGATTGAATGTGTGAAGGAGGCAGGGCGCAAAATTTCTGTTTGCACCTAGCGTAGACTATGGCCATCTTAGTAGCGACGTCCAAACGAAGTACGACCTCTGCGAAACAGCCGAAGAATTCCGGCGAAGAAGCGCTTCTGTTTTTACGGGCTCAATTGCTTCGCGGGGAGATTCTACCAGGCGCGCCGCTGAGAGAAAATGATCTGGCGGGAAAGGCAAGTCTCCCAGTCGATCAGATTCGCCAGGCCTTCCAGATGCTCACCATGGAAGGTCTTGTGGAACGTTCCGCGAGCGGCAAGTATCGGGCTCGTGAATTTTCCGATCGTGACATCTACGACGCGATCGAACTACAATCCGTACTCGAAGGAACTGCGGCGCGTTTAGGCGCGATGCGTCTTCGCAGAACGAGCGAATTGAATAAAATACGGCACTATCACCGCGAGATGTGCAAGATGATCAATCGTCGTAAGGCGTCCCCGCAGTTCTGGAGTAAGCCTAGCCGCGATCTGATCCGGTACGCCGAACTTAACGTGGGATTTCACGAGGCACTCGTGGATCTGGCGAAAAGCCGCATGATCAGTTCGGCGGCAGAGCGCATTCATGCAATTCCGTTTTCCTCTCCGCGATCCGTCACCATAGCGGCGGGCTCTGAAGATATCCCGGGGATTGCGATGGAGCAGCATGGAGCGATTATTGACGCCATCGCCCAGCGTCAACCGGAGGTTGCGGAACGCTTGGCGCGACAACACGTGCTTTTGATCCTGAGAAACGTAGAACTAGACTTGGAGGGAATCAGGCTGTCCCACAAGAATCTACCCCGCATCGCTCTTATAAAAGCAGGTGCTTGAGGCGGTCAATTAGCGGAAAGCGTATCGCGAAAAGCGCCTGCGCATGGAACTTGCGCCCGCTGCTGCCTGGACGGCTCGCTAATGCCTCTTTGTGCAGCGGCCCATAAAGGGCGTCGAGGGAAGCGTCCCAATCCAACCATCGTTGATAGCTGTCGAAAAATCCCCATTGGGCCAAGAACCGTTCGCGAGTGCGAAGGGCTGTTCTCGCCATCAATCAACTGGGCTGCGACCCATCAACCAGCGAAAGCGACCATGTGCCGCAGATACCAATACAAATGGCTCTCAGGAACGTTGGCGCCGGGCGGGATCTCATTGAGTAATTGGCCACTTATACTCGGAGCACTACGGCAGGCCCACCTTGTCCTTGAGCCGAGTAAAAACCGGGTCGTCTTCGATAGAGCTAGCTCTCGGATCCACGTGCATCCATAGAAGCATGGCAGAACCGTCCTCATACGCGCGTTGAAGTTCTTTAAGTGCTTCTTCCCGCCTGCCCAAGGATTCCAGAAGCAACGCCATATGATACGCGTCCACGTAATCGCGTACCCGCAGTCGCTCCAGGTCTTGGAGAATAGCGATTGCTTCCTTCGACCGTCCATTCTTCGCGAGGCATCGGGCTTCTAACGCACGAATCCAATGAGTATCTGGCGCCATGGCGACTGCGAGCCGATACTGCGTAAGGGCTTCTTCAATTTCGCCGCTGAATTGCAGAGCCTCGGCGTAGAAGACGCGGCCGAATTGTGAACCAGGATGCAGGCTCGTGGCTCTCTTTCCACACGCTACGGCAGCGTCGAACTCGCGGCGAAAGAGAAGAACAAGGGTTTCAACAAAGGCGACGGGCGCCATCAAGGCATCTACAGCCTGCGCTTCGTGTAGGACCTTCAATGCGTCATCAAGGCGACCGACCGCCGAGTAGACCATCGCCAGGCGAACGTATACATCCGCCCACATCGGTCTCTCCTTTTGCACCTCTCGCAACTCCGCTTCGGCGTCAACAACTCTTTGCTCCAGGATGTAGAGTCCAAAGTAGGCCAAGTCGGCTCTCAACTCCGGTGTGAGTCCACGGAGTGCGACGGCCCGCTTGTGGGCGGCCAAGAATCCGCTGTACATCTGGCGTGGAGGCCGCATCATGAAGACCGCGAGCATTAGGTGCGTGCTTGCGATCGCCTCGAAAGCGCGAAAATCGGCGCCATCATGCTGCGCAGCCTCTTGAAAACAGAGCAGGGCGTTTTCAAATCCTTCCCGGGTGAACTGATTCCGGAAATGCCAGCCGCGCCTGAGAAGTTCTTCGGAAGCCGGAACCTCCAGGCAGTAGCCGAATTTCGGCCGACAAGCAATCCACGATCCGTATTCGTGCAGAACACTCTTGATTTCACTGACGGTCACCGCCACAGTGTGTTTGGAGACTTTGACACCGTCCCAAGCTTCGTGGACCATCGTCTCGTACTCAATGACCCTGCCGCGATTCTGCACCAACATCTGCAGCACACGAAAAGCGCGAGGCCTAAGTTGTAGTTCGACTCCGTCGCGTAGCAGGCGTCAAGTCGCAATGTCCACTTCAAAAGGTCCCAATGCTACGCGTTCCTCTGTCACCGTGAGCATGTCAACCCCAAAATTTGAATGTTCCCGGACACTTCGCGCTGAAATTTGAACGTTCCCTGACTTCCTAACGCGCGATTCTACCATACAATCGCTATCTGAGACGGGAGCCGGAACCTGAGTTGCGCACCGAGCTCGCCATAACTAGAGGGGGAAGCATGAAATCCAAGTTGTTGAAGATGCTCGGTTTGAGGCTGATGGTGCCACTCGTCACTTTGGCGTTGATTGCCTGGACGCCCTTCTTGTGCGCTCAAACGGCTGGTACTGGTGCACTCACGGGAACTGTAACCGATCCCAGCGGGGCCAGCATCCCTGGCGTCACCGTCACGGCAAAGAACCAAGCCACCGGTCAGTTGCGCACCTCCACTACTGGGACGGACGGCGGCTATCGCTTTGCCCTGTTGCCGCCAGGCACCTACCAGGTCAGATTCTCGGCCAACGGTTTCAAGACTTCGGAAGTCTCCTCGGTGAGCGTAGTGGTTACTGAGATTCCGGTCTTAAATCGCGTTCTCGAAGTCGGCACTCAGTCTGAGCAAGTCACCGTCGAAGCTTCGGCGGAAATGATTCAAACGGCGAGTTCGACACTCGGGACTGTCGTTGGAGAGCGGGCCGTTACCGGTCTGCCGTTGACCACCAGGAACTATACGCAAATCCTCGCACTTTCGGCCGGAGTGAACGCCCCGGTGAATAACGCTTCGGCGGCGGGCAATGGCTCCCAAGACGTCGCGGTAAACGGCCTGGACGTGATGCACAACAACTACCAGATGGATGGCGTTTCTATTACACCAATGCAGTTTCCAGATGCTACTTCTGGCGTTCGTACTTAAAGTCACCAGCAACATGACCCTCAATCACAGCAGTCGCGATCCCATGGTCGTCCCGGATGAATTGGTACGTGAGGCCGGTGCCCGAAAAGCTCGCTTCCGACTGCGCAAGGATCGGCTGCTTTGGCCCTCCGTTCACGCTGATGAACAGTGCACCGCCGGAGAAACTAACCTCAATCGTGCGGGGGGCATTGAAATACGGTCCCTTGTAGACGCCCACATATTTAGCCAAGGTCTCAGAAGCGACGTTTACCCTCGATTTCTCGGCATCCGAGAGCTTGCCGACCCAGTGCTCTTGCCCGCTTTCAGCACTGTCATTGCAGACGTCTTCGAGTATCTCTGTGTCGGCAGCAAACTGCGCGTGGACTGGGACTGTCCAAGCCTTGGAGTAAGCCTCCGGGTCTTGGAACGTCACTGCGATCTCCAGGTGGCCGAAATCGGTGCGCCGATAGCGTTCCGTCATGCGCAACTTCCCTGTGTGAGGATAACCGTCATGCAGCCATGTCCGGTCGTTGAATCCCACACTCTCCACCACGAGCGTGTCTCCGTCCCAGTGGCCTACCGAATATCCCATCCAGCTCGGGTTGGGATCGGTTTCCAAGGCGCGGCCGTCCATGAAAATCTGACGGTAGGTGAGATCTTCGTTCAGGATGACGATCATTGCGGGAGTCTGTAGGAACCTCTTCATACCTCCTTTTGTGCTGTAGCCTGGACCCTCAGGCAGGCATCGGTAACGCGGGTTGCCCTTGCCGAAGTTCTCAGCACGCTGCTGAACCAACGCATGCGCCCAAGGCTGAATGTCGCCGGGCTTGAGGTCGCCAACATTGCGGACCGTAATATTGCCGACTGCCGTATCGACGGGCGTGGACCATAGTCCGGACAAGTCTGGCTTGCCATCAGGCGTCCGGGGCGCGAGAGCCGTCAGGTTTGGTTTACCGTCAGCAGTGCGCGGGATACCGGGCGTGCGATGCTGCACCCACTGCGCCGCCAGCGGTGTCACGAGTGCAGTCAAGACGGTCGCGGCCGTGAAGATCTTCATAGACCCTAAACCTCCTTGGGGCAACTATACACCTAAGAATTGCGGAACGCCCTGGGCCGCCCGATGGCGCAACGCAGGTGGCGCTTAAGGGCGCAGGCACGACTGCAGTGACGTGACCGGCTTTCAGGAGAATAGGAGGCAGGGCCACAGCAGCTGGCGCGGCCGGTGATACCGATGAGGCGGCAGAGCGCTGGCCCGGCTTTGCTGCTCCTTAGTGAGCCGCATCGTGCTGCTGGGCGAGGAGCTTGAGGCGCACCGCTTGCGCGCATTCATCTTCGATTTTGAAATAGCGCGCCACCGCAGCCGCGCCGACGTCGAGGGGATGCGCCTCGCCGGGTCGCCGATCGGCCAGCGTCCTGAGCTTGAGAGCCGCACCATCGAACTGAGACTGGTTTCCCAATATGATGGTGGCGCCGGCAGCGGCCGCGATGGCCGCAAATTTCCGCTCTGAAGCGAGGTAGGTGTCAAAATGCGGCAAGTCGTTCACGAAATTGAATTCGGTACCGCCTGAATAAGCGACGGTCAGCGGCCTGCCATGATCATGCACCTGGAAGATTCCGGAAATCGTCCCGGGTGTATGGCCGGGCATAAGATATATGGTAACCGTTCTGTCGCCGAGCGTGATCTTCATGCCGTCGGTGGCGACCATGTCACGCTTCGGCTTGCCCTTCGGAAAACCATTAACGGATTGCTCGACTAGATCCCAATCGCCCGCTCCCATCACGATATGCGCACCATAGCGTTCTTGCATCAATCTCGCACCGCCGACTTCGTTTGCATGGGCATGGGAAATAATGACGTATCTCACCTTGGCGGGATCGAGCCCAAGCTTTTTCAGGCCGCCGACAATTACGTCCTCCGCGTCGTAAACGCCTTGCGTGTCGTACAGGATGATTCCGTTGGTGGTGGTCAGAGCCCAAGTCGAACGGGAAGGCGTGCCCATCCAATAGAGGTCGTCAAAAGCCTTTTTCGGCGCGAGGTATGTGCTTGCCCGATTGGGGTTCATTCTAGGTGCTGGTGCGTCCGCTCTAACAGGTGCGTTCAGCGGGGCGACGCAAATTGCGGTGACTAAGCCATAAAAATCCGGGGTGTCGTCGCGGCCCCCGGCGGAGTTCTTGCCAGCCGCAAGATGACCTTCGATCGAATCCGGTGCTAGCGGCGGAAGCTGCGCGTCGGCGGCACTCACGAAGGCCAGGACAGCGAGCGCGCAACTAATATTGCATTTTGAAATACGCATAGTGTTTCTCCCGGCTCTTTGTAGCGTGATTCTTGCGCTTCTGTCGGCACGCATGAGTGCGACTAATCTAGCACGACTTGTCTCGAGTGGTGGCACACCCTTCCGCCATTTTTTGGCGACGCGGCGACTGCACGCCAAACCGCGAATCTGAAAGAGTACTGGACGGATACGCCGTCATTCAGGCACAATCCGAGTTTCATTTGGTAAAGATGGTTGCCTGCTAGCGTCTCGGCAAGGCCATGAGAACAGCCGTGTGTTTAGGCACCTCCACGGATCTTAGTTGACTTGAGTGGCTCAGAGAGACCCATTGTAAAAGATTTCTCGGTGAGAGCACGTAATAGGTGGAGAGCCCCTAGCGGATGTGTCCGCCTTCGGAACCTATCTCCGCTTTGATCGAGTAAACTGGGCTGAATTAAGGACATGCACGTGCCGCAGGTATAGGAGGTCCTCATGCCGTGTCGATTGGTGACTGCAGCCACCCTTGCTGCGTTCTTTATGATTCCTTCCTCCGGAAGCGCGCAGGTGTTGGTGCAGCGCGACGTCTCGCTTCGCATGGCCTTGACGATTGCCGAAGCAGCCTTGGCTGAATGCGGAATCAACACATCGGTTGCGGTGGTTGATCGGGCTGGGCGGCTTCGGGTTTTGCTTCAGGGCGATGGGGCGTCGCCGCACAATCCGGAACTGGCTCGGCGTAAGGCCTATACGGCGCGGACCTTCCGGCAGACGTCCGCCGAGTGGGCGAAGCTCATCGAGACGACCAATACCGGGCAACGCATGCTTGCCGACGTAATTCCGCTCGGCGGCGGGGTTCCGATTAAAATCGGCCAGGAAACCATTGGCGGCGTCGGCCTGAGCGGAGCCCCTATGGGACAGGTGCAGGAGGAAGCCTGCGCCAAGGCCGGCATTGCCAAAGTAGCGGACCAACTTCGCTGAGGCCGACAATGGAGCAGGACGAGGTTACTGCTTGGTATCCAGCGGATGTTTCAATGCATCGAAGAATTCCTTCTGCAACCGAGGGCCAGTCTGATCTGCTTTAATAGCACGAATGGTTGCCGCCATTCGCGCCGCGGCGTAGTCGATCGAAGCTATGCCGCGTGCAGAGGTAGCTCCGGCGGCATCACCAGCATAGTGGTTCGGATACATTGCATACCAGTTGATTGCCGTAGCCACTCCGGCAGGTAGATCAAGCCGCCGCAAATTTGCACCGGACTGTCGACCCGCCCGTTCCGGATGCCCTAGTTCCGGCCGCGAAGCCATCACATTCGCGACCTCATTCTCACCGGCGTGGCCATCCACTCCGGGTTTTGAGGGTTTTGCAGCGTCCGGAAGGTCGGGCCCGGTCCCTGCGCCTAACCCGTTGTAGGAATACACCAAATAATCCCTAGGTGATTCGAGCTGCGTCATTACGAAGTACTGCAGCAGTGCATTATTACCGCCATGTCCGTTGGCGACGATAATCTTCGAACAGCCATTGCGCGCCATTTCGCTCACTGTCTCCTGCAACAATTCCATCTGAAGCTTGGAACTATAGGCGATCGTGCCGGGTTGATGCTGGGCTTCGAAAATCTGCCCGAAGTAGTATTCGGGAAAAACGAGCGCGTATTCCTGTTGCACGGCCTTCGTCACCGTATAACGAATGTTGATCAAGTCCGTACCCAGTGGCCCCGATGGCCCATGCTTCTCAATAATTCCGAACGGCAAAATGCAGGTCCCATTAGCCTGCTTAATAGCGGCGGCAAAGTCTTCCGCCGTCAACTCCTCCCATCTGGAGGAAAGCGACTGCCCATAAACAAACACATGCGCTAACAAAAGCGCGAAGATGGATCTCCGCATGGTCAAGTCCTTTCTCAACACGATATCAGCGCGAGGCTCCCGGCAACGCGTAGCCCGCGGCGGCGTCCACTAGCACGAACAGCCAGTCATTGCCCCGGCCATTGGTCGGTGGAGTGAACGTCTGAATACCCCAGCCGTCAGGCTCCTGAGTCACATAAGTGACGCCGTAGCGTGGATCGAACCAGGCTTGCCGCAATTTGTCGCCTTTCACGATGCTCTTGTCCAGAGTAAACGCTTCGCCCCTCGGCGTATAGACGATCGCGAAAGATCCATCGCTGGAGCGGGCCGCGCGGATTTTTGCAGCCCCGCTGGTGGGCCCATTCAAAATGACGCGTTGGTCGGGAACCAGTTTTGTGAACCGCAGAGACTCGAACAAGCGCCGGGCATAGACGGCCTGGAAAGCGCCAGGATGATCGAGCGCCTCATACCACGGCACGTTGGCTCCCAATGCTCCGCCTCCCGGGCTCACAAAGACGCCGCCGAAGCCGCCGCCCGCGCCGCCGGTCGCTGTACCTGGCAGTCCCGGTTGGTACATCTGCCAGATATTGTTATTGCCGTAAGTGTGGCCGCACGCGCCCGCCAGAAGTGACCAGTACATCGCCTGTCGCGAATCGTAGTCGTCGAAGCGGTCGATCCCGCCGCTGCCCTTCAAGTAGAAGCCCACCGGAATGGCTTCATAGCGCGGTTCGCCGTCGAGCGTGGGTTTGGCGGGCTCCAGCGCATAGTCGTGCTCGGCGTAGAGTCCGTTGTCATGATCGCGCGCGCCGTGCGAGGACTGGTACATATCGAAGTCCAGCCAACTCGCGTTGTGCAATTGCAGCGAAGACATACCCGGACCCACCGGATGAAAAGTCTTTAGATGCCTTCCGCCGTCTCCTTCGGCCAACCCCGCAGCCATCGCATCCAGCACGGCGCGTTCCCCGGCGTTGGTGACGGACCGGTCCCCGCCCAAGATCCAGATGATGGCCTTGTCCTTGTAGCGTTTCCCTAGAAAACGTCCGTACCCGCGCGCGTTTTCCACCGTGAAGATGGAACGGCCCGAGGCCCAGTAGGTACCCCACGTCGGCAACAATCCAACGAAGAGGCCGAGTTCCTCTGCTTGGTTCACGATAAAATCAACGTGCCGGAAGTAGGCTTCATTGGGCTTCGCCGGATTGTTGTCGAGCAGCGGCAAGTCCCCGTAGGCGTTGGGAACCGTGAGTCCTCCAAGCTGCGCCAGAATCGACGCCTGAATCACAGTGAACCCCTTTTGCGAGCGGTTGGCCAGATAGCGCGTCGCTTCCTCCCGGTTCAGGCGATGAAACAATTCCCAGGCGGTATCGCCCAAATAGAAAAACGGCTTGCCGCTCTCGTATTCAAGATAGCGATGGTTGGCCGCGACGCGGAGCCGCCCTTCTACCGCCGCATTGAGGGCGGATGAGCCCAGGAGAACCATCATTGCGGCGCACCAGAGCTGCTTGTGCGGACGTAATTTCACGGTCTCCTCCATGCAAATGCAGTGTTCAGTCGCCTGTGCGGCCCAGCGCAACAGGATGCGGTAAGCAGCTTGGCGTTCATCGACACTCGATGAGCCTGCGATAGCTCTGGGGCCTCCGCGCGGAGGCCGCAGAGTAACCACTAGAAGACGCGGGTTCCTGCCTAGAATAACAGCTTCAGCGCGAACTGAATATCGCGCATCGCATAGCCGGGCGCTAGTCCCACGATTTTCCCGAAAGCCGGGTTGCCGAAATTGTTGAAATTCGGCCGATCGAAGACCGGATGATTCGGAAGGTTGAAAGCTTCCGCCCGGAACTGCAGATTGTAGCGTTCCTTGAAGGAGAATGTCTTGAAGAGCGATAGGTTGATCACGTTCTGGTTGGGGCCGTATCCCACATTGCGCGGCGCATTGCCGAGAGTACCCGTCAACGGCAGCGAAAAAGCGGCGGGATCGAGAAACTGCCCGTTGATCCCAACCGTCGGATTGGAAACACGGATATTGCTATTTACCAGATTTGGGCGCTCCGTATTCCCACCGAGCCCAGCAATGCCACTAACCGCAGCCTGGTCCTGCACCGTGAAAGGCAACCCGGTCTGCCACGCCATAGAACCGTTCAGCTGCCAGCCGCCAGCTACAGCCCGCACGACGCCTTTCTGGGATTTAGCGAAGGGCAGGTCGTAATTACCGCCAAAGGTAAACCGCCGCAAAATGTTGAAATCGCTGTTGGCCCAATCATAGCTCTGGACGTTGGCGATGGCCTGCGGAAGCGGGCCGATAAGGTTCCCATAACCGCCCGTGCCGGTGCCGACACCGGTAACATTGTCATGCGCGCTGGCCTCGCTGAATCCGGAAGTGATGCTGAGACCCTTGCTCAGCCGCCGGTTGAAACTGATCTGCAGTGCGTTGTATTCGGAATTGCCGTTGGTGGTCAAGTATGCAATTCCCCCCAACTTGGGCAGCGCCGCGAACGGACGGGGATTTGCGGTGCTGGTCCCACTGGGCAATGCGCGATTGATGTCGGGAAGGGCCATCGCGATACGGCTTCCCCGCATGCCTACGTAGCCCACCGTTACCACGTTGCTGCCGAACTGTTTCTCGAACAGAACATTGAACTGCTGCGTATAGCTGGCCTTGAAATCCCTATCCATTGTGACGAGAGTGGAGGCAGGAACCTTGGTAAGGTCGATGGCGCCGTTTATCGTTGCATAGGAACTAGGATCGGTCGGTCGCGGAATGCCTTGTGACAGGGTCCCGATGCCCGCCGGGCAAGGACCCGCTAACGGACCGCAACTCAGAGCGCTGGTGAACGGGAGATTCTTGAGCGCCGCGCTGGAAGTATAGTCCATCGGGAAGAAACTCAAACCCCAGCCCCCACGCAGTACCATGCCGTGCCCCAAGGTGGCCGCAAAACCGAGGCGCGGGGCTACGTCTCCATGGTCCGTGCTAATCCCGGCGGTGGAGTCGGCATTTTGTCCGGCCACTAGCATCGTGGAGGTGTACGGATCGAAGTTTGCCAACCGATTGTACTGTTCCGTCTTGGTTGTGAAGATATCGTAGCGGAGTCCCAGATTCAGAGTGAGCCAGCGAGTGGCGCGCCAGTCGTCTTGAACGTAAAAACCAGGTTCCCAGGAGCGGTATCCCGGCTTATAAAGACTCGCTTGGCGAATAATCTGGACGGGCGTCCCGACCAACAAATTCGCGAAGCCAAAATTAGTGGTCGATGCCGCATTACTCGCGCTGGCGTTGAACGTGAATTCGCCGCGCGGCCGGGCACTTTGCACCAGCGAAAACTGGCGGCGGATGAGCGTCGCTCCAAACTTGACATTGTGGGTGTTTTTGGTCCAGGTGACCGCACCGCTGTATTGATAAGTGTTATCAAACTGCAGCAGCGGGACGAAAATGGCATCGCCCAATTCCTGGAATCCCTGGATTACCACACGCGGCAACCCGTAGGTCTGATCGTCGCCGATGTTAACGCAGCTGATGGCGTTACACGGGAAGCCCAGGTCGGTAGCGGAACTCTTGAAATCGTTTACGCCGCGCGATTGAATAGCGGTACGGCCGAACCCCGCTTTTAACTCCATCAGTAAGTTGGGGCGGAAGATGTGAACCAGATTCAACTGGATGTTTTGGGCGCGGGACGCATTTGATCCAGTAAAATCTGAGAAGCCAATGAACCTGCCAGCAGGAACGATGCCATTTACAGCGGGGAAGCCAAACGGCTGAACGGTGGTGATGTCGTTGAAGGAATAGCGCGAGAAGAAATTCGTTTGATCGGAAAATCGGTGATCCACGCGTATGTCGAAGGTGTTTGCATCTTGCGGGCGAGTCGGCGATGACGCGAAGTTGTTCACATTGACTCCGCTCGCTGTGGGCAGCGGATAGAGCGCAGCGAGCTTCAGGCCAAGGGGATCCAAGGAACTGGCGTACGGCGCCGCATTCAGACGATTAAACGGGACCGGACCAACCGGCGCGGTGCCCAAGGCGTTTGCAATGTTCAACTGCTGGGCGGCGTTCGCGCAAATGCCGCTGGCACTGAACCCAGCGGTACAATTCTCGGAGAAATCGCCGATCCGCTGCTTGGCGGTGGGAACCACGGCGGAGATTGCTACACCCTGACGGATGCTCAGCTTTTCGTAGTCGCCGAAAAAGAAAGTCTTGTCTTTCTTGACCGGCCCGCCGACGCTGCCCCCGTACTGGTTCTGCCTGAACGCGGATTTCGGCAACTGCCCCGATGCCGAGGCTGTGAAGTTGTAATTCCCGTTGGCATCCAGTTTGTCGTTACGGAAGAATTCAAACAACGAACCGTGGAAAGCGTTGGTCCCGGACTTAGTCAGAATATTCACTACGCCGGCGGAGGTGCGGGTGACGTCGGCGCTATAAAGGTTCGTCTGCACTTTGAATTCCTGGATCGCGTCGATCGAGGGCCGCACGCCGATGGTGCCGATAAAGCGCTCATTGTTGTCCATCCCGTCGATCATATTGTTGTTAGCGATTGGATCTTGGCCGTTCACCGAATAAGACGAGTTCAAACGCCGGTCGTCGGGACGGCTGCCCGTGGCCAGACCATTCCCAGGTCCGGAACTGACGCCAGTAACCAACTGGGTTAACTGAACGTAATTGCGCCCGTTCAGGGGGATATCCTGCACTAGTCTGCCAGTTACAGATGTCCCCATACTGGAACTGTCGGTTTGCAGCAGGGCGGCCTGCGCTGAGACCTCAACGGTTTCCGAGGTTTGCCCCACCGCCATCTGGGCGTCCACGCGGGAGCGGTCGCCGGAAGCGACCAGCATCTCCGCCACGGTGAACGTCTTGAATCCCGGCTTCTCGACCCGGACCGAGTACCGTCCCGGCGGCAGCAAGTTAAAAATGAATTCGCCTGCGTCATTGGTATCGGCCGTGCGACTGTTGTTAGTACCCAGATTGACCAGTGTGACTTTCGCGGCGGGCACCACTGATCCCGTGGCATCCACTACCCGTCCGATGATGTCGGCGGTGGTCACCTGAGCCTCTAAGCCACTCATCAGCAGGAGACCTGCCGCTAAAGCCAGTGCAATCCTGAATTTGGAACGGTTTTGGCCCATGGAATTCTCCCCTTCAACTCATCGCCGTTGAAATTACCAAACGAACCCAAGCGCCCTGGACAGGGCCCACCCTCAAACTTTGATGAGTCTACGGGGGATTAAGGGGAGGTTCAAGGACAGTACGGTAGAGGGTTTAATAATCAGTGAGTTAGCAGGGCGTACGCTACGTCTTTTACCAGAAATGCGTAGCTAGGACGCGCGGAGGACCGGAACTTTCACCTACCAGCTTGGTAGCTATGAGAATCTGGATATTCTTCTTGTCCCAGCCTGCCGGGGCAAGGCGCATCGCCGATTCCATGTACGCCGGCTCGGAGAGAAATTCACCCGCCGCAGCGGTTCCATACTTGGTCATTCCGGCAGCGGTTACCACAATTCGCCCTGTTGTCGGATCCTGAACGCGGGAAACCAGCGCGTAGTCTTCGAGTACGGTCGAGTATGGATCGCCCTCGTGCACTGCCCATCTATTTTCGCCAGGGTTTTCCTTGTCCAGGATATGTGCAATATGGTTCTGAACATCGCGCACGAATGAGAAACGAACTTGCTCGCCCAAACGGATGGTCCATTCATTGTTAAAAGCCCCTATGAGCACGACAGGGCCATCCCGCAAGTCCTCCAGCTTGGCGGACTTGTGCTGCCGGATGTGGAAGGGTTTCTTGTTTGCTATAAAGGTCCCAACGATCCGGGCCAGAGTGGTGGCGTCAGCGAATGCCACGCGCTCTTCGCGCTGAAGGTCGAGTATGGTTTTCGTGGCAGAAGACGCGTTGGAGTCCTGGGATTCAGCGGGGGACCCGGCAGGACCGTTTCCTCCACCAATTACTAGAAGTACGCGATTCGGGGAAGTAAGCACGGGAGCCCAAAAGCGGTCAAGTGCGCTGGGAGCCACCCAGGGATGAGCCCACAGTGCCGCACCCAACAAAATGGCGGCAACGACAGCGCTCGCCGCAAGGATGCGAAGCACACGCCCACGATTCCAAGTTCGCACAGGATCGACACGAACCGGTTTGATTTGCCGTGGAATCTCTACCACCGGCGCAGGCGTCCAACCGGGCGGCACACGGAATTCCGGAACATAGGATCCGGAAGGAAAACTGATCCGGATCTCATTTTCGTGCGAGGCTTCCTGATAATATTGCGCGATCCGTTTGCGAATCTCTACGGCGGTGGTGCGAACCACGGGATCCCGGTTGGTATCGTAGTCGGGCTCGCGCTGAAAGACGTCGATGCCCAGGCTACGTTCCTTAATATGGTCAGCCTTGCCCTTGAGTACGGCCTCCACGGTGAACTGCAACAGTTTTCCGGAGCGTTTGCTGTTAGCGAACAGGTGGCTTTCTAAAATTCGCGCCAGTTGCTGGCGAACCGCTTGCCGTTGCTCTTCAGTTTCCGGGGTCCAATGGTTCGGCTGTTCCGCCGGGTGATTCACGATCCGGTGATGCGTGGTCGCCGACATCTATTTCGCGGGAACAGTATAGCACGCACCAATTTGCAGGGGGAGCCTGCCCCTTGGCTGCGGTCGAGGCAGTGGGGGGTATCGGAACGTATCAGGCAAGCGGTACGCCAACTTTCGAAGTTGATACCGCAAGAAGCTTGCCCAGGTTGCGGGTGGAAGGTAACCTATTTACTCGGGTGAAGTGTGTCGGACGAAAGGGTATGAACCAAGATGCAATCCAGACGTGACTTCGCGAAAACGGCACTGGCCGCGTTGCCGCTCGCAAACCTATTGCAGCCCGCAGCTTGGGGTGCCAAGATTAACTCGACCGTCAGGGGCGTCCGCCTCGGCACCATCACCTACAGCTTCCGGGACTTCCCGCGAACCCCTGGCAAAGATAACGTAGATGCGATCATCCAGGCCTTGACGGAGTGCGGGATCGGAGAGATTGAATTGTTCTCGCCGAACCTCGAACCAGGCCGTGCTGCTGGCGTGGGCCGAGGCAACCCGGCCGAGGCGGCAAAAGCCCGCGAGGATCTGCGCCAGTGGCGCCTGGCGACGCCCGTGGATTATTTCCAGGCTATCCGTAAGAAGTTCGATGCCGCCGGTATCAATATTTATGCCTACACCATGAATTACCGAGGCGAGGTCACCGACGCGGAAATCGACAAAACCTTCGAGCAGGCCAAAGCCCTGGGCGTCAACCTGATCTCTTCGTCAACCCAGGTAAGCATGACGAAACGGCTGCTTGGGTTCGCCGACCGGCATAAAATCTACCTGGCGTTTCACGGGCACGCCGAATACGACAATCCGGATGAATTCTCAACGCCCGCAACTTTCCAGCAGGCTCTGGACATTTCGAAATATGCCAAAGTCAATCTGGATATTGGCCACTTCACGGCGGCCAACGAGAACCCGGTGGCCTACATCGAACAACATCACGACCGCATCTCGCACCTGCATATGAAGGACCGCAAGAAGAATAAAGGCGACAACGTTGAGTGGGGCCATGGCGCCACCCCTATCAAGGAAGTCCTGGCCTTGTTGCGCGATAAAAAGTATCCGATACCAGCTTTCGTCGAGTATGAGTACAAAGGAACTGGCACGTCCATAGAGGAAGTCAAAAAATGCATGGCGTACATGAAGCAGGCGCTGGCGTGAAGCGGACGCAGAATCTGCCGTCAGCGGTGACCTGCCTCATGATCCTGCTGGCTGCCGCGGTTCTTGCGCAGGCTCAGCCCGCCGCGGTCCCGAAATTCGATGACGCGGCCGTTGAGCGCGGCAAGAACGCGTTCGTGGCAGCCTGCGGTTTCTGCCATGGTTCAAATGCGCGCGGCGGCGAGGGCGGTCCGGATCTGATTCGCTCCGTGTTGGTCCTCGATGACGAAGGCGGCAAAGAACTGGGAGCCTTCCTGCGGGTAGGCCGCCCCGGCAGCGGAATGCCGGCCTTCGATTTACCGTCGCCACAGGTGGCCGACATCGCGACATTTCTGCATAGCCGCGTGGCTGCCGCCGCCTTCCGCAACACTTATCAGATCGGCAATATTCTGGTGGGCGACGCGAAAGCGGGCGAGGCTTTCTTCAACGGAGCGGGCGGGTGTAATACCTGCCATTCGCCGGGTGGTGACCTGGTGGGCGTCGGAGCGAAGTACGAGACGGTGAACCTGCAGTTGAAATTTCTGATGCCACGCAGCGGAGGACGCGGTCCCGGTGGCCGCGGCGGTCCGCCACAAGGCCCGCCCATCAACGTGACGGTGACGCTGCCTTCCGGAGAGACGTTCCACGGGGCGCTGGTCCGGATCACCGACTTCGACGTGACCTTACGCGACGCGAGCAACGTGACCCGCTCGTTCGCCCGTAACGGCGACGTCCCAAAGGTGGAGCTAGCCGACCCGCTGCAACACCACCTCGACATGTTAACGAAATACACCGACAAGAATATCCACGACCTGACCGCATACCTGGTGACGCTCAAATGACAATGCGCTTCTCAATCGGCGCCGTTTTCCTGGCCGCGACCTGCGGCGCCCTGGTGGCGCAAGGCCCGCTCGATGGTTCGTTGCTCGGCAAGCCGCCAGTGGAAGCCTGGCCCACTTATCACGGCGATTACTCGGGCCGCCATTACAGCACGCTCGACCAGATCAATCAGTCCAATGTGAAGGCGCTTAGCCTGGCATGGCTCTATCGCATCAACACGTCGAAGACTGGAGCAATCGTAGGCGGCGAGGGACCTGACGACGCCCCAGCCGGCGGCAACCCGACCATCAAATCAATTCCGCTGATGGTCAACGGCATGCTGTACTTCTCCGCACCGGACCACGCCTGGGCCGTGGACGCTAGAACCGGACAGGAAGTGTGGCATTACTATTGGAAAACCAAGGGCGGCATCCACATCGGCAACCGCGGCATGGGGATGTACAACAACTGGCTATTCTTCGAGACACCGGATTGTTATCTGGTTTCGCTCGACGCTTCCACCGGGCGCGAGCGCTGGCACAGACAGATCACCGATGTGAAGCAGGAATACTTCTGCACGCCTTCTCCGCTGATCATTCGCAATCACGTGATCGTCGGCATGGGGGGAGATTCACTCGACGTGCCAGGATGGCTGGAGTCACGCGACCCGGAAACCGGCGACGTGCAATGGAAGTGGTACTCGACGCCGCGCCCCGGCCAACCCGGCGCCGAATCCTGGCCAGATATCTATTCGATGGAGCACGGCGGCGGCATGACCTGGCAGCCCTGGACCTACGACCCGGAGCTGAATCTGATGTACGTGGCCACCGGCAATCCGAATCCGGTGATGGCCGGGCAGAGCCGCAGGGGCGACAACCTCTATACTGCATCGATCGTCGCGTTGAATCCGGACAGCGGTAAGCTGGCATGGCATTTTCAGGTCTCGCCGCACGACACCCATGATTGGGACGCCACCCAAGTACCGGTGTTGATCGACGATGTGTTGAATGGCCAACGGCGAAAGCTGCTGGCCAATGCGAGCCGCAACGGATTCTATTTTCTGCTGGACCGAACCACCGGCAAGAATCTAGTGACCAAGCCGTTTGTAGAATCGTTGAACTGGCATAAAGGCGTCGATGCGCTGGGCCGGCCGATTCCCGATCCCGCCAAGGATCCCAAGGTAGAAGGCGTGTTGGTGTCGCCCAACTCGAGCGGGATTACCAACTGGCCCGCGCCCAGTTTCAATCCGGACACCGGACTGTTCTATGTGGGCACGTCGCAACCGTTCAGCATGTTCTATCTCACCGACACCGACGCGCGTCCGCAGGGTTACGGCGCGGCTGAGCGGCAGGCCGGTGCGCTCGGCAGCTATTTGCGAGCGATCGACTATAAGACCGGGACCGTGGTGTGGAAACACATGACGCAGACCGGCGCGCAAGGACTCCTCAGCACCGCCGGAGGGTTGCTGTTCGGCAACGACGGCGCTGGCAACTTCATTGCTTTCGACCCCAAGTCCGGCAAACCGCTGTGGCACGCGGGCATCGGCAACGATACGAACGCGCCCATGACCTACATGCTGGATGGCCGCCAGTACGTGACGGTGGGTGCGGGAGACACGCTATTCGCTTTCTACCTTCAATAGAAGTGCGCATGAACCGGCGGCAGTTCGTTGTGGCAGCTTCCGCGATGGGGCTCGCCCGGGCGCAGGGCGCAGGGCCATATTCGGCGGAAATGCCGAACATGGCGGTGGAGAATCTGGCGCTGCGCCTAAGCGAAGCAGCGCGGCGGATGGACGTGGAGCGCGCCGCCATCCGCACCGCGAGCCAGTTGCAGGTCCGCAATCAACTCGTGCGATCCAAGCTGCGCAAGATGATGGGGCGGTTTCCCACCGGCGCACCGCTCGCCCCGCGGAGCACTCGCGTGATCGAGCGCAAAGGTTATCGCATTGAGAACGTCGTGTTCCAGAGCCAGCCCGATTACTGGGTGCCCGCGAACCTCTACGTTCCTACCAGCCGGCCGGGACCTTTGCCGGCCGTGGTGATGCAACGCGGCCACTTTAATGCCGAACGAATGTCGGCCGACTACCAGCAGATGTATGTCGATTTTGTCTCGCAGGGCTTCGTGGTGCTGGCCTTCGACCCTATCGGGCAGGGCGAGCGCCGCCAAAACTACGAACCCGGGACCGTAGCCTTCGACGATACTTTGTCACCTACGCTCGAACACGGAGTGATCGGCGCGCAGCTCTCCTTGCTCGGCGAAAGCGCCGCCGGATACTTTGTCTGGGATGCGATGCGTGCCGTGGACTATCTGATCGCACGTCCCGAGGTGGACCGCGCCCGGATCGGCTGTGCCGATCACACCGATACCGGCTGGAGCGCGCTCTTTCATGCGGCTCTCGACGAGCGAATCCAGTGCGCGGCGATCCACGTTCACGGGCGCGCGCGCCGTTGGCCTATCGATAAGGCGCAATGGAATATCACGGACGATGCGGAACAACACCTGCTCCCAGCAGCCCGCGAAGGTGTGGACCTGCTCGATATTCTCGTCGCGATGGCGCCGCGTCCTCTACTCACGCTGGTCGAGGATCAAAGCGGCGATTTCGATGAAGACGGGCGGTACGTGCGGGAGCGCTACCGTCAGCTCGGCGCTGCGAGTAGATTCGCGCTGGAAAGCGCGCGGCTCGATGCCGATTGGCCGCGGACGCTCCGAATCACTACGGTGCGCTGGTTCCAACACTCGCTGACGCAAAAAACCGGCGAGATCGCAGAAACCGAAGCTGCGCCGGAACCAGTCGAGACTCTCCGCCAGGTGCCAATCGGTAAGTCAATCTATTCCATCATTCGTGTGAAGGCCTCGGGACTGCCACCGGCGATCACGGACCCGGCACGCCTGCGTAGCGAAATTCGTAGGATGCTGTCTCTGCCGGCAGCTCCGGTTGCCTTGAACTCGCGGGAAGTATCGTCGCAGTCGCTGCGAGGCTACCGCTTGAGCCGCGTCGAATTTCTTTCCGAGCCCGGCGCCTACGTGGCCGCGCGCCTCTATCGGCCCAGCAGCCCGCGTTCCGAGTGCATTGTATTCACATCCGGCGATGTGACAACGCCCGTCTCAGTGAACGACGATGACCCCACTCAGCAAACCAGACTGGACGACGACAATCCCGCCCATCAACTCGCCGACAAGCTGGCCCGCGATGGCTTCACAGTCCTCCTGGCGGACGTGCGGGGCCTGGGACTCACGCAGCCGCTGGCCGCGCGGCGCGATCTGCGCGGGACCTATGAACATCTGCACAATTCAGATGTTGCACTGGCGAACATGGCATGGGCACTCGGAGACTCGCTGTTCACAATACGGGTGCGTGATCTGCTGCGCGCCATCGATTTCGCCTCACAGTTCGGACGAGTCCGCCTAGCCGGGGCCGACATGGGCGCGCTGTGGGTTCTCTTTGCCGCTGCCGTTGACCAGCGTGTTACCAGTGTCGCGATCCAGCGTGGGTTGGCGTCGTATCGGATGCTGACCGATCATGGGCGCTTCATGCAGGCGGCCAGCCAGACGATCCCCGGCATGCTGAAGCGCTTTGACCTGCCGCAGGTCGCGGGATTGATCGCTCCTCGACCCCTGACGATTCTCGATCCCGTCGATCACATGAAACGCGTGATCGATTCGCAAACCGCGGGACGAGGGTACGAGCCTGCGTCGACCGCTTACGGTGTCGCGCCAAATGCTTTTCGCCTGGTTTTCGGAGAAGAGCTAGCGAGTCACATCACACGAGGGTGAGAGGTGAGGAGACTTAACGACTAATCGCGGTGGCTTACGGATATAACTGCTGATTTATGACGAGAAGATATCCAGTTGATAGCCAGCTTGCTGGAACAGATAGTTGCGCGACTCGTCCACCTGTTGCCGGAGTCTCGTCATATTCACGCCGACGAGTTTCCCTCTGAATTTCCGGACGGCGCCGCCGATGATGACGGTGTCCACGTTCTTTATATCCGCAGCCGCCACGACTGTGCCTATCGTGTTGTTTGACGGGTAGAGGTTGATATCGTCCGTCCGGATCATGACGGTATCGGCTTCCTTGCCTGGCGTCAGTGAGCCGCATTTCTTCGATAATCCGGCGCATTCGGCGCCGTTCATCGTTGCGCACTCCAGCAGGTCACGCACATTGACCGGTTTCGGCGCATTGTTGCTACCGTTGAACTTTCGATTGGCCGCGAATGCGCGCTGAATGTTGAAGGCTGCCTCACGCCGTTGCGGTTCCGGCGATCTGCGGAATCAGCACGCCGGAGACATCGGTTAGACGCATGTTGCGCCCGTTGAAGTAATACGTGAGGCGTTTGTGGTCGACGCCGAGCAGGTGCAGCAGTGTAGCGTGGACGTCGTGGTTCGTGATGCGCTGGTCCTCGGCCTGGTAGCCGACATCGTCGCTTGAGCCGATGTGCTGACCGCCCTCGATTCCGGCGCCGGCCATGAAGACGGTCATCGCGCCCGGATTATGATCGCGCCCGATGCCGCGCTGCGAAATGGGCATGCGGCCGAACTCGCTGTGCCAAATGACCAGCGTTTCGTCAAGCAGTCCGCGGCGCTTCAGGTCCGTAATCAATCCCTTGATCGGCTTGTCGACTTCACGCGCGTGCTGGGTGTGGTTGCTGACAATATTCGCGTGGGCGTCCCAGGTATCTTCAATGCTCACGTAGGCGCCGCTCATCAGTTGCACAAACCGCACACCCCGTTCGATCAGCCGTCGCGCCAGCAGACATTGACGCCCGTAGGACGCCGTGACGGGATCGTTCAAACCGTAGAGTTCCTTGGTCTCGTCGCCTTCCGACGAAAGATCCACCGCTTCGGGAGCGCAGGCCTGCATGCGGTAGGCGAGTTCATAGGACGAAATGCGCGCGGAAAGCTCCGAAATTCCGGGGTACTTGTCGTCGAAGCCCTGGTTGAGCATGTTCATCTGGTCCAGCCGCGCGCGCTGCTGCTCCGCGCTCATATACTGGCTGGGTGCCGAGAGATCGAGGATCGGATCGCCCTTGGAGCGAAACACCGTGCCTTGATAAGCGGCCGGCAAAAATCCATTCTGCCAGTTCGGCGGCCCGGCATAGGGTCCGCCTTTGGCGTCCAGTATGACGACGAAGCCCGGCAAGTTTTGATTATCGCTGCCCAGGCCGTAGGTCACCCAGGAACCGACGCTCGGGAAGCCCATTTGAATCGAGCCGGTATTCCACTCGTAGTGCGAGATGACGTGATCGTTGGACGTGCCGACGCACGAGTGAATGAACGCCAGATCGTCGACAATGCTCGAGATATTCGGGAAAATCTCCGACACCCACGTGCCGTTTTTTCCGTATTGAGCGAACTTGAAGGGGCTCTTCATCAGGGGGCCGGGGTAGCCCTGGCGCACTTTGATTTCGCCCTTGCCCTCCATCGGCATCCGGTCGTACTTTTCCAGCGCGGGCTTGTATTGGAAGGTATCGATATGGCTCACGCCGCCGCTCATGAACAGGGAAATAACAGATTTTGCGCGCGCCTTGTAGTGTGGCGGCTTGGGCGTGAGCGGGGATTCAACCTTGGGGCCACTGCCCGAACAATCCGCGGCCAGCAACTTGTCCGTATTGAGCAAGTCGAATAGGGCCAGCCCTCCAATTCCCATCCCGGCTTCCATCCAGAACTTGCGGCGCGAAATCCATTGCTCTTTCTTATCGCGTTCCTCAAATGGATTGGTCATGGTGCTTGATCCTCGCTACTTCACGTACACAAATTCGTTTAAGTTCAGAATCACGTGGGCCAAACCCGTGAGCGCGGTCTTTGCGTTCGACGATGCGGTTTGTTTGGCTAGGAATTGGAGATTGGCGCGCATTTCGCCGTCCGACGGCCGTCGGCTGAAGGCAATGCTGTAGATTGTTTCGATTTGTCGTGCTGGATCATTCCCAGCTGCCTGGAACACCCGTTCCGCCAGAAAGCCGGCTTGCATCAGGGTGAATTCGTTGTTGAGGAGCGTCAGCGCCTGCGTGGGAACCGTGCTCACGACACGCCGTTCGCAGGTGACATTCAAATCGGGCTCATCGAAGACCTCGAACATCGGATACTTCAGGCCACGCTTGATGTAAGCGTAAACGCTGCGCCGCCACGTGGAGGAATCCTCCTTAGTCAGCTCCCAGATTCCGCGCGGCTGGTCGGCACGCAGGGACGTCGGTATGGCCGGGAAGAACGGCTCGCCTCCCATCTTGGTGTTTAGCTGGCCGCTCGCGTTGAGGGTGATGTCGCGAATGATTTCGGCCTCCAGGCGGTGCGCCGGGAAGCGCCACAGGTAGACGTCGGTCGGGTCCGCCTTAAGATTCGCTTCGGTCGAAAATGCTGATGCCATCTTATAGGTCTCCGACGTCATGATGAGCTTCTGCATTTCTTTTACGCTCCAACCGCGCTGCACGAACTCGGTCGCCAGCCAGTCGAGCAATTGGGGATTGGAAGGTAGAACGCCCATCCTTCCAAAGTTGCCTGGTGTGGCCACAATTCCGGTTCCGAAGTGCCAGCCCCAGACGCGGTTGATCAAGACCCGGGCGGTGAGCGGATTGTCGGGCGAGGCGATAGCTTCCGCCAGCGCGCGGCGGCGGCCGCTGGTCGAGTAGTCGGCCCGGGCGGGCGGGTGCGCCGCAACCGAGGGCACCGTCCCGTTCAAGACCGTAAGGAAACCGGGTTCGACCGGGAAGGTGGACGCTTCGCTCTTGAGATCCTCGCCTTTGGCGGCAAAGTAGAGCGGCGGCACTTCGAACTTCTTGCCAGGCTCCGGGATAAAGCAGCAGGTGATACCGTAATCCGGACGGCCTGTGCCGGGGATGTGCGAATCCCCCAGGCCGTCGGGCGACAGGCGATAGTCGCCATCGCGCACGCCGTCGGCAACGGGCAGCGGCGCCGGAAGCCGGTCTTCAATCTGCTGAATCCTGGTCAAAAGCTGCGCCCGGCGGGCTTCGTCCGCGGCGTTCAGCTTGATCAGCTTCGCTCCGCCGGTGTAAGTCACGCCAAACACCTGATCGGCCTTGGCTGCAGCGCGGGCTTTGGCGGACGATGTCGCGTCCGCAACCAGGTTATCCGGATCGGTGTCTTCAGGGTTGATGATGACTTGCGCGACCAACAGCTTCTGTCCTGTCGTGCGCTGTGCTTCCGGAGTGCGAATCGCTTGCTGAATATCGGCGGGATACTTCTTCAAGGCCGCCTCGATGAGATCTGCCCTCTGTTTGTCACGGTAGGGCTTTTCGATGCGTGCGATCTCCTGGCGGAGCGGCGTCA
>Ga0068860_100001033_pt1 | contig 30635 bp, 23 predicted proteins | sample KBSSwiS32_FD_66597 | JGI IMG/M metagenome (GOLD analysis project Ga0068860, IMG submission 66597) | Switchgrass rhizosphere microbial communities from Kellogg Biological Station, Michigan, USA - KBS Switchgrass S3-2 | ecosystem: Host-associated > Plants > Roots > Rhizosphere > Soil ... | reverse complement strand
CAATAAGTTGAATGGAACCAATAAATCTTCGAATAAGATTTCTGTTAGTCAAAAAGATGTTGTTGCGAAGGCGGGCGTGATCACTGCCGGCGGAGTAGCGCTGAAAAATAATGGGATAAGGACAAGCAAACCAAATTCTACGATACAAAATACAGAGTCAGTGAATGATGTTTCGGGGCAGGTCGATTCGAAAAATTCCTCTTCGGTGCCACCCGGAATTTCGCAGTCAAATAATCAAATTGCATCAGGTCAGCAGGCTGAGAGTCCAAAATATGCAGCGTTGCCGGGAATTGCATTTAACGGAATTTCGTCCGATGGAATCAGCGATTCCTCTTTAAGAAAAATCAGGCTAACCGCTGATAGTGCAGCAACGCAACCTCAGAAAAATCAAGCGTTGCATATTAATCGATCTCTAAAAATTGGCTTAATGGTTGGCCCCGATATAACCATGGTGCATTCAACAAATGGTGGTCGATTTAGTGGGAATGTGGGTCTTACCATCGGCTATCAATTTGCGGACAGGTTTTCAATAAATACCGGGCTTATATACACGAAGAAGAACTATGCTTCGCAGGGAGAGGATTTCCATCCTAAAAATTGGCCGCCGAATGTCACCAACAACATAGAATTTGTAAGTGGATATTGCAGCATGTGGGAAATTCCTCTTTCACTTCGCTATGATATTCCGATGGGCGATAAGTTTACTTTTTTTGTTAATGGTGGGTTATCGTCATACTTAATGAATAACGAATCGTACGAGATATATACGCGCGCCTGGGGCGGATATCCCCGTGGAGTTCGCGAATATCCAAAAACTAAATCAGATCAGAAATATTGGTTCTCGATCGCCGCGCTTTCTGTAGGTATCGAACACCAGTTCAGTAAAAGCTTTTCGTTACAGGCAGAGCCGTTTGTTAAAATTCCTTTCTCTGGCGTAGGCCTGGGCAACCTGCAATTGAATAGTTATGGAGTTAGCTTCTCATTAAGATATTCTCCTGTTCTGAGTAGGAAGAGAAAATAATGCAGGGGGTAAGAGGTGTGAGCCATGGCTCAATGGAACCTCTTATCTCCTTTCATCTTTTAAATCTCTACTTCGTTTCAAACCACACCTTTTTCTGATTGTCCCAGTCTCCGTTATAGTTAATAAATAATTCTTCACCCGATTTTATGAATCGAACAGTCTTTACTGTTATAAGTTCCTTATCGAAATCCATTTCATATTCGCAATTCGATTGATAAGAGTGATTGTAGACTGCAACATAACCAAGTGCCATGCAACATTGGGACTGATTTTGTCCCCATTCAAAAATATAGTCGTGTAGTAGCGTTTGATCGAGTAGTTTTCTATCTTTGTGGTTCATTACGATCACTGGAGAGATTTCTATCACACTATTTTTTGGGATATCCTGCGCTGTAAATACTCCTCTGCCCCTTTTTATCGAGTTTGCAATAAATAGAAACGATGCAATCATGCAATAGTTTTTCTACATAAAACTATTTATTAGTTGCCGTTTTTGCTTTCTGTCTAGAAAATTATTTTGGTTGGCTCATTGGTTTTTATTTTAGGACTGATAGTAGCAGATCATTTTTTAATATTTAAATATAAAACACATGAGAAAAGCTTTGCAATCGTCAGTGTTCCTTTTACTGACTATCCAGATTTGTTTTGCCCAAGAAGATTACACGACATCGCAAAAAGGAAGTTTACTTGGATTTGGTTTCATTGGAGCTGATTTTACTTCACTTGGAAAACCTAAAGATGCCTCGCTTAAAAATACCGATTACGGTATGACTGTTTTCTACATGCAGGGACTCCTTAAAAGAGTTGATTGGTCTATTCGTTATAACGGCTTATTTAGCGATTATATAAAAGATCCCGATGCAAACACGTCAGGATTTGTCAGCGAATTTGAAGCCGCGCTGCATGGAAGACCTCTGACAGATAACCACCTTTTTCAACCCTTTATTACCGCGGGTGTTGGTATTGGTTACTATGGAAATAAATGGGCACCATACGCACCGCTGGGTGCAGGACTGCAATTTAATTTTAGCAGCACATTCTATCTATTCATCCAAGCAAATTATCGCGCAACCTTAAACAACAAAAATTTGGATAATAATTTGTTTTATACCCTGAGTTTCGCGACGAGTCTCTCATCACCCAAACCTCCTCCTCCTCCCACCCAATAGTGCTGATGGTAGATATACTAGCAGGGTCACGACATTGTTTAAAGATTGATTCATTAAATCAGTCGTGACCTCTTTTGTAATTCAAAAAACTGAAAATTTTATTATTACTTATGTAGCCGGCGGTTTTTTGGCTGCAAACGTTGTAGTACATTTGGCGCATGTCGGTAGAGCTTGAAAATCCAGATATACTTCAACGGTTCCAGGAGATATTGGAGTCGGATGACAAAGAATTACTTCACGAATTTCTGAATACACAGAATATTAGTGATGTTGCCGAACTCATCAATGAATCGCAAGATAACGATGTAATCATCATTAGCAATCTGAACATTCACCGTGCGGTGAGTACATTCAAAATTCTCGATTTCCCCACTCAAAAACAGATAATACAGAAACTTTCCCCGACCAAAACTGCTGAATTGCTCAATGAACTGGCTGCGGATGACCGTACGGCTTTTCTCGAAGATTTGCCGAGCGAAGTAGTAAAGGAATTGATAAGAACATTGAACCCGGAAGAAAGAAAAATTACGCTTTCGTTGTTGGGTTACGAAGAAGGAAGTGTGGGAAGATTGATGACGCCGGACTATATCGCTGTACAAAAAGATTGGACGCTGCGCGAAGTTATCAGGCACATTCGTTCGGTTGGGAAAGACAGCGAAACAATTGACGTGATCTACGTAGTAGACGATAAAGGGATTTTTATCGATGATATCCGAATTCGCGAAGTAATTCTCGCTGATCCAAATAAAAAAATTGAAGAGGTTATTGATAACCGTTATATCGCACTGAATGTGCACGACGACCAGGAGACAGCTAACCAGGCCTTTAAAATGAACAACCGCGTTGCGTTGCCCGTACTTGATAATAACAATCTGTTATTAGGCATTGTGACGATAGATGACGTGTTGTGGGTTGCGAACGAAGAGTTCACTGAAGACATCCAAAAAATTGGTGGTACAGAAGCGTTAGATGAACCATACCTGGAAACGCCATTTTTTAAACTAATACGCAAAAGAGTTGGGTGGTTGATTATTCTGTTCCTGAGTGAAATGCTAACGGCTACGGCTATGGCCTATTATAATGATGAATTGGGAAAAGTGCTAATATTGACAAACTTCTTACCCTTGATTATGTCAAGCGGAGGTAATAGCGGTTCGCAGGCATCTACTTTGATCATCCAGGCAATGGCATTGGGCGAAGTGTCGCTTGTTGACTGGTGGAGGGTCATGCGGAGAGAAATTTTATCTGGTTTCGTGTTGGGATCGATTTTAGGTTTGATTGGATTCACCCGGATTTTTATATGGCATCTACTTATGCAGCGCGGAATCTTCCAGGACATTTATGGTCAGCGTTGGGACCTCGTAGGCCTCACCGTTAGTTTCTCCCTGATAGGTGTGGTTCTTTGGGGAACACTTACCGGAAGTATGTTGCCGATTATCTTAAAAAAACTCGGTGCCGATCCCGCGTCGTCATCGGCACCGTTTGTTGCCACGCTGGTGGATGTTACAGGTCTGATTATTTACTTCAACGTTGCACTGTTTTTCATGCGCGGAATTTTATTATAACAATCACTGAGATATGAGACGAATATTTTTCTTGCTGACACTCGCTGTACAAATTACTTATGCCCAAACGCAAACGGCCCCACTGACTGTCGAAAAAATTATGCAGGATCCAAAATGGATTGGAGTTTCACCGGCCGATCCGCGCTGGGGAGTGAATAGTCAATCAATCGTGTTCAAGTGGAACCCGGAAAAAACGAACAGTGATTCAGTGTATGTTTTTAGTATTGGCGAAAAAACTCCGGCAAAGATGAGGTATGAAGATGGACAGCGTGCAATTGCAATATCATTTGGTGCGAACGATCGTTCGCATAGTAAAGTTGCATACCTGTATAACGGTGATGTATACCTGTTCACACCAGCGCTTAAAAAAACGCAACGGATAACAAACACGGATGAGGCGAAATCCACCGTGGGTTTTTCAAATCATGACAAGTGGGTTGTGTATACGGTAGGGAATGATTTTTTTGCATGGGATATAGCAGAATCAACAACAAAACAACTTACTCATTTTATTAGCACAGACACGCCAAAAGTCGCAACAATCAATGAACAGGATCAATGGCTTCTAAATGAGCAGACAAGAACTTCAGATATTATCCGTGAGAGAAAAAATAAACGCGCCGAAAGAGAAAAAAATTTAAAATCATTCAAGTCTCCTGACTCTGCCAAGAAAATTTATATCGGTGACAAAAGAATAGATACCATTCAGATCAGCCCCGATGGAAGGTTTATCAGTTACAATTTAATAGAATCATCACACGCAAAAAACACAAACGTTCCAAGATATGTGACTGAGACCGGTTATACAAGTGAACTGACGGGGCTTCCTAAAGTCGGCGCCCCACAGGACAAAACGACGACATATATTTATGACAGGATTAAGGATACTGTTATAAAGGTGAATACGGATTCATTGCCAGGTATAATGGATGCTCCCGATTATGCAAAAGATTATCCACAAAAATTGGGCGATAAGAAGGCCGTTCAAAAAGAAGTCTTTGCGATCAGGTTGCTATGGAACGAAGAAGGAACGGTACCGGTGATGGATATACGCTCAGTAGACAACAAGGATCGTTGGCTCACGAAGCTCGATCCCCTATCAGGAAAATTGTCGGTGATGGATCACCAGTATGATAATGCCTGGATCGGCGGCCCCGGTATCGGGTGGTTAAGCACAGGCATGATGGGCTGGATCAGTGAAAATATTTTTTTCTTTCAGAGCGAATCCACTGGCTATTCACATTTATATTCATACGATCTTTCAACATCTGCAAAAAAGGCAATTACGCAAGGAAACTATGAAATACAAGACGCGCAAATTAGTCGCGACAGAAAACATTTTTATATCGTAACAAATGAAACCCATCCAGGCAAGCAGGACTTCTACAGAATCAGCACGGATGGAGGCGGAAAAGAAAAAATCACTTCTATGGAAGGCGGGTACGAAGTAATTATTTCTCCTGATGAAAAATACATTGCTTACCGGTACTCGACCCAAACCAGGCCATGGGAATTATTTGTCCAGGAAAATGCACCTGGAAAATTACCGGTACAGATTACGCACTTTGGAATGAGCGATGAATGGAAATCGTATCCTTGGCGCGATACAAAAATTTTTACGTTCACCGCGAGAGATGGCAAACAAGTGTATGCCCGGATTTATGAACCCGCGGCAGGCAAGAAAAATAATGCGGCTGTAATTTTTGTGCATGGCGCAGGATACTTGCAAAATATTGCATTTCGCTGGAGCTACTATTATCACGAATTAATGTTTAATAACCTGCTTGCAGACAAGGGATATACGGTGATGGACATAGACTATCGGGCAAGTTCCGGTTATGGACGTGATTGGCGAACCGGCATTTACCGCCATATGGGAGGAAAAGATTTAGACGACGAAGTGGATGCAGCAAAATTTCTCGTGAGTCAATATGGAATTGATGAAAAGCGCATAGGCATGTACGGTGGAAGTTACGGCGGATTCATGACGCTTATGGCTTTGTTCACGCAACCTGATGTGTTCAAGGCGGGCGCCGCACTTCGACCAGTTACTGACTGGGCGCATTACAATCATGGGTATACTTCCGCGATATTAAATACACCAGTTGCGGATAGTCTTGCTTACGAACGTTCCTCGCCAATCAATTTTGCCACCGGCTTAAAGAATCACCTATTGATGTGTCATGGCATGGTGGATGTCAATGTCCATTTCCAGGATGCTGTGAGATTATCTCAGCGATTAATTGAACTCGGAAAAAATGATTGGGAACTCGCGGTGTACCCCGTGGAAGATCATGGGTTCGTTGAGCCTTCCAGCTGGACAGACGAGTACAAGCGAATCTTGAAATTGTTTGAAACGTGGTTGAAGTAAAATAGACTTTTCCAAAGTATAAAATCCCTGAAGAGTACCGGGCATTTGAACGCAACTCAGCCACTAAAATTAAAATCTCTAATATTGCTTCTTTAAAATCATCATATGTGTGGAATTGTTGCGTATATCGGTCACAGGGAAGCTTATCCAATTATATTAAAAGGTCTGAAAAGATTAGAATACAGAGGCTATGATAGTGCGGGTGTTGCGCTTTTAAATCACGGTTTAAAAGTGTACAAGAAAAAAGGAAAAGTTGCAGAACTCGAAGAATATTTAATTGGCCAGGATTTGCAGGCACACGCAGGCATCGGCCACACGAGGTGGGCCACACATGGAGAACCAAGTGATCGCAATGCACATCCGCATAGTTCTGCCAGTGGAAGGCTTGCGATGATTCATAATGGTATCATTGAAAATTACACGCAATTAAAAACAGAGCTGATAAAAAAAGGATATCAGTTCAATAGTGACACCGACACCGAGGTACTGCTTAATTTTATCGAGGACATTCAAAAAAATAATGATTGTGAGTTAGAAGAAGCGTTGCGTATTGCATTAAAAAGAGTTGTTGGTGCTTATGTGCTCGTTTTGCTCGACCGTGATCATCCTGACACAATCATTGCCGCTAGAAAGGGAAGTCCGCTGGTGATTGGCATCGGCCGGAACGAACATTTTCTGGCATCTGATGCATCTCCTATTATCGAATATACCAAGGAAGTCGTCTATGTAAACGACTATGAACTCGCGATCATCAAGGCGGATGAATTGGTGTTGAAAAATCTTGGAAATGAGAAGATAACTCCATTCGTACAAAAGCTGGACCTTGAATTGACCGCTATTGAGAAAGGCGGTTATGACTACTTCATGTTGAAAGAAATTTTTGAACAACCCGATACAATCTTTGACTGCTTACGCGGGCGATTGGATATAAACAAACGCACGATCACGATGGGGGGCGTTCAAAATCATATTGAGCAGTTGAAAAATGCCAGTCGCATTATTATAATTGCATGCGGAACGAGTTGGCATGCCGGCTTACTTGCAGAATATGTATTTGAAGAGCTTTGCCGGGTTCCGGTTGAAGTCGAATATGCATCCGAATTCCGTTATCGCAACCCGGTTGTGCATAAGGGCGACGTGATCATTGCAGTTTCGCAGAGCGGCGAAACAGCTGATACAATCGTGGCTATCGAGCGGGCAAAAGAACAAGGGGCATTTATTTTTGGAGTTGTTAATGTTGTTGGATCGTCTATTGCACGCATCTCTAACGCCGGTGCATATACGCATGCGGGTCCTGAAATCGGCGTTGCCAGCACAAAAGCGTTTACTGCCCAACTTGTCGTGTTGATCATGATTGCACTAAAATTGGCAAAAGAGAAAAAAAGTATCGACGATGATCGCTATACTTACTTGCTTACGGAACTCCATAACATCCCAGAAAAAGTAAGAGAGGTTCTGGTACAAGAGGGAGTTGTAAAACAACTAGCGGAAAAATATAAAAATGCAAAAGATGCCTTGTACCTCGGGCGGGGCTACAATTTTCCAATTGCTCTTGAAGGAGCTTTGAAATTGAAAGAAATTTCCTACATACACGCAGAAGGCTATCCTGCCGCAGAAATGAAACACGGTCCCATTGCACTCGTAGATGAAACATTACCTGTAGTATTTGTTGCAACCAAAGATTCTTATCACCAAAAAATAGTGAGCAACATTCAGGAAATTAAGGCCAGGAAGGGAAAGGTAATTGCGGTCATAAGCAATGGCGACGACATGATTCCCAAAATGGCGGATGACATAATGATCGTTCCGGAAGCCGATGAAATTGTCGCGCCCCTGCTCAGCGTAATTCCCCTGCAATTGCTGGCGTGTTATATCGGGATTGCCAAAGGCTTTGACGTCGATAAACCAAGAAATCTTGCAAAAAGTGTGACTGTTGAATAATTAACTTTCGGGCTCGTAATTTCTTTCAAAATCAGTCATCCATTTCATTCTGCTTCTAAAACCTATTTTTATTGTTGCAGGCTGCGCCTGAAGATCAGATTTGGAGGACGCAATTTGCTTCCTCCAAATCTGGAATTCATCTGGAGTCATTTGAAACATAAAGTCTTCCGGAAAACGACTGATATTTCTTCGCACGGCCTCTTTGAGTCACTTGTTTTCGATGCCATATAATTCCGCGAGGTCTCTATCGATCATAACCTTTCTCGTACTTATCATATATATTTTACCTGCGATAGTTTCATCTGGCAGTAGCATCACCTGTTTAGATTTTTTCATCGTGCCTTTGAACTTTCGGGCGAAAAATAAGATGATCAATCAGTGCCAACAATACCATTCTTCGGTGAGCTATTATTTTTTCAAATAACAATGTACAAATCTGCTCCGCCGATTTTTATTTAACTTTCCGGTTTAATCAATCCAATGAACGAGATCAAAAAAAGTAATGTTGCAGAGCTTGGATACAATTTTATCCCAGAAAAATATTTGCCTAAAGGAAAAGATGAATATTGGTTAAGGAATAAACAAAACGAAAATGGCATTTCGTATCGACAATTGACAGCTTTTGAAATTGAGTCATTGGTACGCAACCGGAATACATCGGATAATTGGAATCGGATCCTGGTATCAGATGCATTCAGCGCGGATTTGGTTCAGAATTGTAAATTTTTTGGGCTTGTGCGCATCGGCAAATTGGAACCGTACTATCTCGAATTTCACAACCTGCGCCGGCCAGTTGGATTGTACAATAGTACGATCATCAGTTCTGACTTTGGTGACAATGTCAGCATCGACAATGTAAATTATCTTTCCCATTACATTATTGGAAACGATGTCATGATCGTCAATACAAACGAACTCACTACAACCGATCATGCGAAATTCGGAAACGGCATTCTCAAAGAAGGAGAGCCAGAGTTCATCCGCATCCGACTTGAGATATGCAACGAAAATGGAGGCAGAAGTATTATTCCGTTCGATGGCATGTTGCCTGGTGATGCGTGGTTATGGAGTCGCTTCCGCGATGACGAAATATTGCAGGAAAAGTTCAAAGAATTTACGGAAAAGAAATTTGACAACTATCGTGGATACTATGGAAAAATCGGGGACAGAAGTGTTATTAAAAACTGTAAGATCATCAAAGATGTTTTAATTGGAACCGACGCGTATTTAAAAGGAGCAAACAAATTAAAGAATCTTACGATTAATTCATCCGCCAATGAAAAGACTCAAATTGGAGAAGGATGTGAGTTGGTAAACGGGATAATTGGCCACGGATGCAGGATATTTTACGGAGTAAAAGCTGTCCGATTTATCCTTGCTTCTCAATCGCAACTAAAATACGGTGCGAGACTCATAAATTCTTACCTTGGAAATAATTCGACGATCTCGTGTTGCGAAGTTCTTAATTCGTTGATCTTTCCCGCGCACGAACAGCATCATAACAATTCATTTCTTTGCGCCGCATTACTCATGGGCCAAACAAATATGGCCGCAGGAGCAACAATTGGTTCAAATCATAACTCTCGCAGCCCGGATGGAGAGTTAACAGGCGGGCGGGGATTTTGGCCAGGCCTTTGTGTTAGTCTCAAACACAATTCCAGATTCGCATCGTTTAACATTCTCGCGAAAGGCGACTACCCTGCGGAGTTGGACATTCCCTTCCCATTTTCACTGGTAAGTAATGACGCAAGCAAGGATGAATTATTAATTATGCCCGCCTATTGGTTTTTGCACAATATGTACGCGTTGGCAAGAAATTCGTGGAAATATGTCGATCGTGACAAACGAAGTGATAAGACCCAGCTACTTGAATACAACTTCCTCGCACCAGATAGTGTCCAGGAAATGATTTCTTCGCTCGGCTTATTTCAAAAATATACCGGTAAGGCATATGCGCAAAAATATGAGCCAAGGAAAAAATATAATGATCAGGAACTTGCGCAACTAGGTAAAAAACTCTTGGAAGCGCGCAAGCCAATCGTCGATGATTTGGAAATCCTGGCTGATGGTATTGAAAACAGCGAAAGAAAAACCAGGTTGTTGAAAGTACCACAAGCGTATCATCTGTTTAAGGAATTAATAAGTCACTATGCAGCCGTATTGTTAACCGATTTCATAAAGGTGCATAAATTAAAGTCATTGGGGGATCTGCAGAAATCACTTCCCTCACGTTTCGATAACTCTATGTGGCTTAATGTCGGCAGTCAACTTATTAAAGAGAATGTAGTTCACAGTTTTCTCGAACAAGTGAGAAAGGGAAAAGTAAAAGACTGGAACCGGGTGCATGAGTTTTATAAAAGCCAAGGCGAAAATTATGCACTCGACAAGTTTTACTATGCTTTGGCGGCTATCAAAGACATCCAGGGTTTAAATCTGAAAAAGATCACCAGATCGGAATTAAAAATTTTACTGCAGCAAAGCATCACTACCAAAGAATGGATGACAAAAGGCATTTATGACTCGCGAGAAAAAGATTATACGAATCCATTTCGAAAAATGATGTACAGCAGTCCGAATGAGATGGCCGTTGTCACAGGTTCATTTGAAAAAAACAGTTTTATTAAACAGGAAATAGCCGCACTGGAGGGCTACAAGAAAGAAATCAAAAGTATAGTCACCTTATTCAAATTGTAGCGCGTGTGTGCAAAGTAAAAAACTTATTCCTTTATGATTCAGGCGCCGAATATCTCATGAATTATTTGAGTGCATTTACAACTATCGCCTTACAAATCTTTCAATGCGGTACTGATGTTCGGAATTCACAATAACTATTTGATAGACTCCCGTAGGAAGTGTCGGCAACTGTAAACTAATTAAGTTACTTCCTGGCTCAACATTCATAAACCCCACCCTTATGACTCTTCCGTCGATTGCCGACACCAGCCATTCAAGATTTTGCGAATTCGGCGAATTCACACGCACATGCAGCATATCGTCGGTAATGATTGAAGGATTTATTGCAACGATGTAATCCGAAGCACTAAAATCAATTGATATGATCTTGCTTAGATAAATTTTCCCATTCTTGTCAATAACACGGAGACGGTAATAGTTTGTCACTAAACCCGCGAAATATTCAAACTTATACTTCGTTTTACCGGATGTTGCCGGAATTTGCGCTACAACCTTAAAATCGCCATCTGTTTTTGCCAGTATGTCAAATCCTGACACGTCTTCTGGCATTTCAATCTCCCAATCAAATTCGGTCGCATTGTTGGAACGCCGCCCGTTGAAATTTATAATTTCTACCGGAAGCGGATTCTGTAGATCAACCGTGCTTGCCAACGTGAAATAACCGATTGCGTCAAGGTTGCCTATGGTATTACTGACAACCGATCCACTTGTGTTAAAATTCCCTGTTACGCCGGTATGACCAGCGTCTTGCCAAATCCCCGCGGACAGCGACGCAACATTTAAATAATTAAGATCCGTGACCCCACCGCTTTCCGGGGTTTTGAATGATAACTCAACATTTGCCACGGAAACCGGCGTTACATCCGCATTTACGCTCCAATATTCAACACTGGAAATATGATGAAGCCCTGACCCATACACATTGGCTAACTGCCTGGGATCATCTCGTGTATACTCGACCGTGAAATTCCCGGTTACATTCTTTAATTCCAGCCATCTCATCAGATTATTTTTTCCGACGGGAAAAAGAAAATACTGTGATGAAGCAAGTCCCTCTTTGCGAACCGGTCCGTCAACAAAACTGAGATTTACATTAGTCGTATCCACGGTCAGCGTGCAATTATTTTGCAAGGTCAATAAATTAACTTGCGAACTTGTTATTTTACCACGCTGTAATTCCAACTTAAATGGCAGTTGTAAAGGAGACATGAGAACAACACCTCCCGCGTTATTTACCCTAAATCCAACACTGTTAACTATAGTCCCTCCAAATGAAACCTGTTGTACAGCAGAACCATTAAGCTCAATAAAAGGCATCCCTGTATTTGTTTCTGTAATCTGGCTGCCTGGTATTTGTGTAACATTTCCGTCAATCCTCATGACTGTTGAATTACCTGCCCCACTCGCAAGGTTTAGTTGACCACCGAGCTGAATAAAATTTCCTTTGACCAAAATATTTCCATTTGTACTGGCGAGATCTATACTCAGATTTACCCCGGCATTTATCTGCAGATCTCCATTTACCGTAAACGGATTGCTCCCAGTACAAGTATAGTTTATTCCACCACCGGCAGCCGTTGCATTGAATATAACGGTGCCATATATACGATTACTGACGGACACCGTATATGAGGCTCGTGGTACATTAAATTCAAATATGCCTTTTTCTGTTCCCGGCGCTGAGGACAACAGCCGTGCAATGTTGTTTGCATGTGATGCTTTGGTACGGTGAATATACCTGCCACCATTGTTTATGCGAAGTGAATCTCCAATAGCCAATGATTCTCCGCTCGTCAATCCCGACGCATTCTCAAATACTCCTCCGTCATTTATTAATAAGCCATAACCCGGACCAGTAGCCGTCAACGCTGGCTCCGTTGTATTCGAATTGGGCAAGGTCAATTGAATCGTTCTTCCCGGATCCGGATTAATGGTTATTGATCTGACGACTATTGCAACATTGGGCAACATCACCGCATAATTTGCAGTCGCTGATGAATTGTCTAGCAAAATATCATCACCAGCAACAGGAAGAGTTCCTCCATTCCAATTCGCTGCTGTTGCCCACTGACCATCGCCAGCCAAACCCGTCCAGGTTTTTGTTGCACCAGAAGATTGATCAAACATTAAGAAGCTTGCCACAAAAAACAAATAAGGTCCCTTCCTTCTCACAAATTCACGAAATAAATACATAGACTAAGATTTGGACGATCGACTATGCAAATGCACAGACCATTGTCGGGTCCGCTGCAAAAGCTTAAGCAAGATAAATTCAGCGGGAGGCGATTTGGAATACCATTTTTAGGTGAGAGGTTTTAACCCTATGCGATACCGTTAAAAGCTGGGTGTGAAAAATTTTCAACCGTTATAAATAAAAAAATCCCTCTTGTCAGAAGGATTCTTTTGCAAAGAAATAAAGTCAATTATTTCTTAATAGCTTTCTTAACGCTGTCTTTTGCTGCATTTATTTTAGACTTTGCAGAATCGACAACCGCGTGAGCGGTCGAATCAACTTTTTTAGCAACAGTGTCAAGTGTTGCTTTTACCGTATCTGCGGCTGCTTTTGTTGCAGAATCAACAGTGCCAGCTGCAGAATCAGCACTGTTATTGCAGGCAGTCATAGCCGCTGCAATTACCAGGATACCGAGTAGTTTTTTCATTGTTGAAATATTAATTGCGCGCAAAGTTACTGGCGTATGCAAACAGTGCAAGTATTTTTAGTCACAAAAGCGCAACCGTTGTGGATATTGCAGTTCAGCAACCGGTTTTCTTGCGTTGTGCGGCGGTCAGCGGATTATCATTTTTTCCTGAAGTAAATTCTTAGTGGAACTCCTGTAAAATTGAAGTGACGGCGAAGTTGATTCTCTAAGTAGTTTCTATATGGCTGTTTAATATCATCAGGATAATTTGTAAAAAATGCAAAAGACGGAACATAAGTCGGCAATTGCGATATGTATTTTATTTTAACAGCATTCCCACGAACTACAGGCGCATGATAAGCCTCCACCGCTTTTAGCATGATGTCATTTAGAGCAGAAGTAGCAATTTTCCTTTGCCTGTTTTCATAAACCTCCAGCGCCGTTTCAATCGCCTTAAAAATCCGGGTCTTATCTTTTGCCGAGATAAATAGAATCGGCAGATCAGTGAATGGCGCAAATCTTTTCTTAAGTTCTTTTTCGTATTCAACTGCAGTGTTTGTCTGTTTATCGACGAGATCCCATTTGTTTACCAGCACAACAATTCCTTTTCCTTTTTTTACTGCCATACTAAAAATGTTCAGGTCCTGTGCCGCAACTCCTTTCACCGCATCCAGCATTAAGAGGCAAACATCGGCTTCATCCAGGGCTTTCACCGCTCTTATTACAGAATAAAACTCAAGATCTTCGTGTACTTTGGCCTTCCGACGAATACCAGCCGTGTCAATTAATATGAAATCCTTCTTAAATAATTTATAGTGTGTGTGAATTGTATCACGCGTTGTGCCAGCAATATCGCTTACAATTGTTCTTTCTTTTCCAACCAATGCATTAAGCAGCGACGATTTTCCCACATTTGGTTGCCCGATGATCGCAAATTTTGGGAGTGACGAGTCGAGTGGAGTAACATCTTCATCTTTGATCAATGCTGCAACGGCATCGAGTAATTCACCTGTCCCGCTTCCCGTCATTGCAGAAATAAAAAAAATATTTTCAAATCCAAGGCCGTAGAATTCTGTTGCTTCAAGTAAACGCTCGTTGTTATCAACTTTGTTGACTACAAGAAAAACGGGTTTCGTTGAGCGGCGCAAAACGTCGGCCATTGCTTCATCAAGCGCAGTTATTCCTGTTGCCGTATCCGTGACAAATACGATTGCGTTCGCCTCTTCCACGGCAATCAACACCTGTTTTTTTATTTCTTTTTCAAAAACATCTTCACTTTCCGGGACGAATCCCCCCGTGTCGACCACGTTAAATGATTTACCGTTCCAATCGGCCACGCCGTATTGCCTGTCGCGCGTAACGCCACTTATATCATCGACGATCGCCTTGCGCTCCTCGAGTAAACGATTAAAAAGCGTACTCTTTCCCACGTTTGGCCGTCCAACAATTGCTAATGTAAATCCACTCATGACTTCTATATTCAAATTTGCGCAAATCGATTTTTGTCGCGCCTCAATTATATCCGTATTCCTTCAAAAAGATTTCATTATCTCTCCATTTGGGCTTCACCTTTACAAATAATTCAAGAAAGACTTTTTGTCCCAGGAAATTTTCGATATCCTTTCTTGCTTCAGTGCCTAATTTCTTGATCATTTTGCCTCCTTCGCCAAGTATGATTCCTTTTTGAGTTTCCCGGTTTACAATGATATCGGCCCTTATTTTAACAAGCGTCGTTTTCTCTTTAAATTCCTGTACCAACACCGTCGTATGATAAGGAATTTCTTCTTCGTACAAATCATAAATCTTTTCCCGTATCATTTCGCCAACAAAAAATTTAACCGGGAGATCAGTCATATCTTCCCCATCAAAAAACGGATCACCTTCAGGTAAAGATCCAACTATCTTTTCAACGAGTACGTCGATATTAATTTTTTTCAATGCGGAGATCGCAACTACTTCTTTACAATATTCTTTGCCTTCGAAGAAAAGAATTGCATTTTCTTTATCCTTTTTGTCAGCCTTTTCAATTTTATTTATCACCACGATCGCCGGGACTTTTAAATGCAAAGAAGAAAAAAGTTTGTCATTTTCATCAAGGTTATCCCGAACGTCCAGCATCAATATCGCAAGGTCTGCATCCTCCAACGAATTCTTTACTACCTGCATCATTTTTTCATGCAGCTTATATTCAGGTTGAATGATCCCCGGCGTGTCAGAAAAAATAACCTGGTAACCTTTTGTTGTAAGAATGCCTTTTATCCGATGCCTCGTTGTTTGCACTTTACGAGAAACAATCGCGAGCTTTTCGCCCATGAGCGCATTTAACAAAGTGCTTTTCCCCGCATTCGGCTTGCCAAATATGTTTACAAAACCAACTTTCATGACAATGGGAAATAGCTATTTCTGCAATGGCTGGTGAATAGTAAAAGATGTACCGCTTATTAAATTAAACAGCCAAACATAGAGTTTGGCTGGTTTTCGTTGCGAAGGGAGGGTTCGAACCTCCGACCTTCGGGTTATGAGCCCGACGAGCTACCGCTGCTCTACTTCGCGATGTGGGGGGCAAAATTACGGCGAATTCGTTTCCGCACCAAATATGATTTCAACTATAGAAAATAAGCCTTACACTCTATTTGCTCCCGTTTTTTCTATTTTTATAAAATGAAAAATCTATTTGTTTTTTCTTTATTAATTATTATGATCAGCGCCTGCAAACATAGTCAACAACGCGACGATGAATTATACTCGCGACACCTTCAACGAAAAGTAAAACTTACCATCATACATACTCCAATACCTGATGATAAATCGCGTTTAAACCTATTAATTCTAAACGACGGACAAGACGCAGATAAACTCAATGTAAAAGATGTAGTAGATAGTCTTTATAAAAAGGATGCGATCCAACCACTCGTTGTAGTGGCAGTGCATGCGGGCGATAGGATGCAAGAATACGGAGTCGCCGACAAACCAGATTATGAAAAAAGAGGAGCGCGTGCCGGTTACTATGATGCGTTCATTAATGACGAATTATATCCATACGCAAAAAAATCCTCAGGCGTCAGAAAGTTCAACAAGGTGGCTATCGCAGGATCTTCCATGGGCGGACTGTCGGCTTTCGATATAGCATGGAACCATCCTGATAAGATTGATAAAGTTGGTGTGATGTCAGGATCATTTTGGTGGCGGGACAAAGCCCTGGAAGACAGTACATATTCTGATGACGATAACAGGATCATGTATGCGAAATTGAAGGCGTCGAGGAAAAGACCAAAATTGGAATACTGGTTTTATGCAGGTACTGCAGAAGAAAATTCAGACCGGGATAAAGATGGCGTCATCGATGTGATCGATGATACGAAAGATATTATAGCATTAATTCAACACAAGAATATTTGTCCGCCTGAAGCAATTGTATACCGCGAAGGAAAAGACGCAGCACATGATTATGTTTACTGGAGAAATGTTTTTCCTGAATTTTTAGTGTGGGCTTTTGGGAAATGAATCGCGGATTCCGCGGATTTTAGGCGGATTTCGCGGATTATGAGTGATCGTTGATCATTAAAATCCTGCAGATTGAGTTTACAATTGTCACACTCATTTCAGTGATCAACTATTACGAAAACAATCCGCGAAATCCGTCTAAAATCCGCGAAATCGGTGATCACATTCATCACACGTGTCTCAGTCTTTCCCTACACTACTCGCCCCATTTGAATGCAATTCCCTGATGACAGCGGATCCACGATAAGAAATGCTACTTGCACCGGAAGCGTGAGCGTTTAATTCTTTATTGACTGATATTTTAATATCTGATGCTCCTGAAGCATGAGCGTTGCAATTGTCAGTCACCAATTCATATCCTTTTACATCGCTTGCGCCGCTAGCCTCAATGGTTACCTTTCCTGCAACTCCGCTGATCGTAGCGTCTGATGCGCCAGATTGATTCAGATTTAACTCGGCCGTCTTCACGACACCTTTAAAATCGCTCGCACCAGAGAGACCAATATCTAATTTATCAGTTGTTATGGTTCCATCAACAAGTATATCCGACGCACCAGACGCATCCAACTTGTCGAGTGTTTTTACAGACACGTAGGCTTTCAACTTCTTATTATCGCTCCAGCCCCACCCTTCATTATCATACCATATTTTGAGCACTCCATCTTTTACTTCAGTGCGGATTCGGTCGCGATATTTTGCATCCCGTGCACTCACGGCAACTGCCTCTTCATCGCTTTGATTCAGGTATAACGTGATGGCACTTGAAACTTTTATCGCGTGAAAACCCTTTACATTACGCACTTGCGCAATGGGATCATTAATTACGGTTTTTTGCTGCGCAAAAACAGGAGCACTTATGAGCAAAACGACAACAAGAAATTGAAACTTATTCATTTTAAGTCGGACCATTTATTTACTTAATTTATCTTTTTGAAACTTCTCCACCACTGCTCGTATTAATTTCTCTGATCACACCATTACCCCTGTAATGGATTTGCCCGCCACTGCTCGCCGATGCAACTAATTCCTTATTCACAGTAATACGCAAGTTGGCACCGCTGCTGGTACTTGCATCGCAATTGTCAGTCGTAAGGTCATACCCTTTCATCGAACTTCCGCTACTTGCTTCGATCGTACAATTTACCGCTGTTCCTGAAATATTTGTTTCAGCACCGCTGTTTTGCTGCATCGTCAATTTGGTGACGTTGATATTCCCGTTGAAACTTGCTCCGCTTGTAAAATCCATATCGAGTTCATTTGATTTGATCGAACCATCTACTTCAACGTTTGCGCCGGAGTTACCTTTCAATTTGTCGAGCACCTTGCATGAGACGTATGCGCGCAGTTTTCTCTTATCATAGTTATCCCAATCGTGGCCATTCTTATCAAAATAAATTCTTAGAACACCATTTACCACTTCCGTCACAATGTGATCGCGATATTCCGGATCAGTGGCACTAACGGCCACTTTTTCTTCACTTCCTTGTGTCAGATATAAATGAATCCCGTTGGAAACGCTGATAGCGTGAAAATCTTTCACATTACGCACTTGCGCATTTGGATCGTTGATTACTTTTTGTTGCGCCATTGCTACACTTGCAAATAAAAAAGAAGCAACAGCAATTAAAATTTTTTTCATGATTTGCTTTTAAGACTGTGAAGGGCCTCAAGTAATAGCAAGCCCGATTTTGTTTTTGATTTTATTTTTTTTATTTAATGCAATCGTCCATTTTATCCTCTCTTCGAAATGCTGCTTGATCCACTTGATTTCATTTGTTTGATTACTCCGTTTCCTTTGTAATTAATATCGCTTCCCCCACTCGCATTTGCACTTAGTTCTTTGTTAACTGTAAGGTGTGCATCGCTTCCACCACTTGCAGTTATTCTGCAATTGTCGGTAACCAGGTCGTAACCGGCAAAATCACTTCCACCACTTGCTTCAATGGTGAGGTTGGTTACGGTGCCGGTAATATCAACGTCAGACCCCCCACTTTGATCAAAGGAAAGTTCATTGACCGTCAATTTTCCTTTAAAATCACTGCCGCCAGATAAGTCGACATCCAATTTATCTGACTTGATTCCACCATCAACGGTGATATCGGACCCACCGGATGCGTTTAATTGGTCCAATGCCTGGGTAGATACATACGCTCTCATTTTCAGACCGTGCCAGTTCCAATGAAATCCATTGCGGTTGTCAAGGTAGATTTTCAAAATCCCGTTTTCAACCACCGTTTTAATATGATCGCGAACGTCAAGGTCGTTTGCGCTGATTGCTACTGCTTCCGTCCCTTGAGAAAGATATAGATCAATTCCGCCGGAAACATGGATTCCATGAAACCCTTTCACATCGCGGGTTTGAGCGTTTTTGTCATTGATGACACGTGACTGCGCAATTGATAACATTGTCATAATTGAAAAGGCAGTCAGCAGGTAAATTCTCTTCATACAATTAATTTTAGATAGAAAGACACGGTTAAGTAAATAATGTTGCGTGACAGATAAAATCTGTCCCGATTGTCTGACGCATTGTTTCTTCAAATGTTACACTATATTTGTGTTTTGAACGCTTATTCGTAACTGGATGAGCGAATTCTTCAGTTTACCGGGGTGCTGATTCCGCTTCAGGCGGAAAAGGCTGAGATGATACCCGTTGAACCTGACCAGGATAATGCCTGCGCAGGGAGGTGGTTTTACTTTTTCGAGTCCTCTTTCGTGAGTGCATTTTCCTGTAGAACAATTTTTTATCAGTCGTGAAGTGTGGCCGCCAGTTTTTTATCTAACTGGCAAATCCCCTTCCCACAAATCAATCGCCATGAGATTGTTTATTGGAATTTGTCTGATTTTAACCACTCAGTTTGTCTTTGCCCAGTTTGTTCCCAAAGCCAAAATTGCCGACGCGACGACAGGAGCCGCCTTAAGTGGCGCCACGATCGACGCAGGAAGTACGGGAAATACCATTAGCAACGAGGAGGGCGTGTTTGAATTACGTACGAAGCCGGGTAAGCATTCCGTGCGCATTTCAAATGTTGGTTATCGCACTCTGGACACGGCAATCGATTTTTCGGCTGAACACATGGTAACGATTTTGCTTCAACGAATAGACTTGTTTATGCAACCGATTGAAGTGAGGGCAATTCGCGCCGGTGAAAAAATGCCATTCACTCACACCGATGTTTCAAAAAAAGAAATTGAAAAAAATAACCTGGGACAGGATCTCCCATTTATCCTCAATCAAACGCCTTCTGTTGTGATCAATTCCGACGCTGGTAACGGTGTCGGATATACGGGAATTTATATCCGCGGCACTGATGCAACACGAATCAATATGACATTGAATGGACTTCCTTACAACGACGCTGAGTCACAGGGAATTTATTTTGTTGACCTTCCGGATTTCGCATCGTCTGTAAATAGTATACAAATTCAACGCGGAGTTGGCACTTCCTCAAATGGAGCAGGCGCATTTGGCGCCACAATGAATTTTTCCACAAACGAATTTAACGCTAACCCCTATGCGGAATTTAATAACAGCTATGGATCATTTAATACCTGGAAGAATACCATTAAGGCCGGCTCAGGATTGATTGGAGATCATTTCACAATCGATGCAAGGTTGTCGCGAATTAGCAGCGATGGCTTTATCGACCGTGCTGCATCGACTTTGAAGGCTTTCCAGGTATCAACGGCATGGCTGAGTAAAAATTCATCGATCAGGTTCAACATTATTTCAGGCACAGAAAAAACCTACCAGGCGTGGAATGGAATTCCGGCAGCAAAGGTTGAGGGCGATGGTGCAGGGCTCGACAAACATTATGCTGATAATGTCGGCGTACTTTATTTTACGCAGGAAGATTCATTGAATTTGTATCAATCAAACAATCGCACGTACAACTATTTTACCTACAAAAATCAAACTGACAATTATCAGCAGGATCACTACCAACTTTTTTTCAATCATCAGTTTAATGAAAAGATATCCCTGAATACTGCCGGGTTCATGACAAGAGGCCGCGGATACTATGAAGAATACAAAGTGCAGCAGAATTATTCCGATTACGGTTTGCCTGATCCTATTTATAATGACAATCCCGTTTCTCAAACGGATCTTGTCAGGCAAAAATGGCTCGACAATTATTTTTATGGAGGAATTTTTTCATTGCAATACAAAAAAGCAGATACCAGGCTTACAGTTGGTGGTGGATGGAACCGTTACAATGGCAAGCACTATGGAAATGTCATTTGGACCCAGAACGGTGGTGCGCCCAACGATTATCGATATTACGACGAACCTGCGGACAAAACCGACTTCAACATTTATGCAAAATGGCAACAACAGTTTGCGCTGCATTGGAACGCGTTTGCCGATATACAATACCGCGACATCCGTTACACGATTGATGGATTCGACGATAATCCTTCAATTAAAATTGATAAGAAATATCATTTTGTAAATCCGAAAGCCGGTATAAACTTTAGCAATCACGAATGGGAAGCCTATTTCTCATATTCACTCGCCAGTCACGAACCAAACCGAAATGACTTTGAAGCCGGCATCAATGAACAACCTAAACCTGAAACGCTTCACGATTTTGAGTTGAGCGTGCAGAAAAAAAATACACATTATTCCTGGAGCGCTACTGCGTATTACATGTTGTATCATGATCAACTTGTGCTCACTGGCAAAATCAATGATGTCGGTTCCTATACAAGGACAAATATTCCACGCAGTTACCGGATGGGGGTAGAATTCCAGGGTGGTATACGGCCAGTGAATTGGTTTGACGCAAGTGCAAATCTCACGCTCAGCGATAACAAAGTGTTAGACTACACAGAGTTTGTAGATGACTATGATAATGGCGGTCAAAAATCATTCACATACAAAAAATCTGATATCGCATTTTCACCAGGGATAGTTGGTTCAGCAATTTTAGATTTTTACCCCGTAAAAGATTTTCAAATAAGTCTGCTTGGCAAATACGTAGGAAAAGAATACCTGGATAATTCCCAGAAGGAGGATCGTAAGTTAGATGGATATTATGTCCAAAATCTTCGAATGATTTACACGATCCGCGGTAAATCAGTTCGTGAAACAAACTTGGTGTTCCAATTAAACAATGTATTCAACAAAAAATACGAACCGAATGGATACACATACAGCTACTATTATGGGAATGAATTAACGACGGAAAAATTTCTATTCCCAATGGCGGGAACGAATTTCATGGTGGCGGTCAACTTTAAGCTTTAAATGCGTAAAGGAAGATGACAGATGACTGACATTAAAGTAGATACATCCTGTCCGTCAACTGTCAGCAGTCAAATATTTATTTTTCCTGGTACGACATTTTCGTTTCCGAACCGGAATGAGAATATTCTATGCTTGAGGCATCGTTGGGCAGGTATTTATTTTTGTATTTGGAAAAAATATTTTGGGGTTGCTTCTTGCCATTGACGATGAACTCGTTTTTATTTAGCGAAAATGATAGTTTATTTTGGTCCTTGATGATTCCGTCCGACGCGAGGTCTCCAACAAGATTCTTTAATTTATCTTCTTCCCAAGCCTTGTCTTTATCCATTTTTTCTTTTGCTGCTTCCGCAGTTAACTTGTCGCTTTGAAGTTTTGCGAGGTCCGCTTCGAGTGTACGCTTTGCCTGGTTAAAATTGTCTTGTGATTGCGATGTAGCTCTTTCAACTTGTAGTTGCGCATCTTCCGCCGCCATCTTACGCCGTTCGGCTTCTCGTACTGCGTCTTCAGCTTTTATTTTATTCGTTGTAGCTGCAACATATGCCCGCTCCGCATCCATTTTGCTTTTTGCCGCGCGATCCCTGGCAGCTTTTACGATACGATCAATCGTATTTTGATAGCTTGGTATTTGGGCGTCAGGAATTCTTTTATCATCGATATACAGCTCGGTCGCTTTTCCGTGTATGAATACAATCTCATACTTTTTTCCATCAACGTTATCTTCAATGATACCGCGAAACGAGTCATCATATTCGACTTTTGATTGAGGCAAGGTATCATGCCGGTCAAGTCGATTGAGTGCTGATAGGTGTGAAACAGCGTCGTTTACCGAGGCGATAGCGCGATCTGCATTTTCGAGAGACTCTGGTTTTTCTGATATAGTGGCTACTTCTTTCGGAACTGCTTCAATCTTTATTGCGTTAACCGGTTTTTTGGGCTCTATGGTACTGATTGCTGATTTTGGAGATATGGGTTTCTCTTTGTGATTTTGAGCAAACACGACGGTAAGCAATCCTGCTATCACGAGCGCGGATGTTAAAAAAACTTTTTGCATAACGCTTAATGTTTTGTTGTCGTTTTGAAGAATACGTTTTACACGCTGTAATAATTGATTCTTTTTTCCGGGGAATGCCATTGCGTAATCTGCATTTTTGATATGGTATTCCTGGAAAGCAACCAGTGCATGAATAAAATGCTTTTTATTTTTAGTATGATTAATGGCAATGTCATCGCAACAATTTTCCCGTTCTTCCCGGATTAACGATGATATCCAAAGCACGCCCGGATTAAAGAAGAAAATCGCATCTGAAAAACTTTGAGCGAGGTTAACCAGATAATCCTTTCGCCGGATATGGGCAAGTTCGTGCAATAGCACAGCTTCCACTTGCTCAGGAGGCAATTGCATCATCATTCCAAAAGGAAATAGCACAACAGGTTTTATAAAGCCTGTCATCATCGGCACCTTCACGATTTCTGATTGAAGCAAAAGAATATTTTTTTTGATGCCAATCTGAGTTGCTAAGTCATTCAATCTTTCCTGCCAAAATGTATTCGCAGGTTGAGTTTTATAATATCGGATACGATGGGCGTAACCAATATCTGCGAGCATCTTAACAAATCGTGCGCTGAAAATAATAAACCAAATCGCAACGATAAGCGATGCGTGCGTGTTCAGGTAATTGCTGATTTGATGAATGTATGATTGCCCGGTAGAAACCAATGAAAACAATTTCACTTGCTGCCCGGATTCGTAATGCACTGCACCGTTGGATATCTGTGCAACCGTGCTGTTAAAATTATTCTTCTCAAAAAGTTTCAGCTCTCTGACAAAAGTGAACGCGGCCACCAATAAGAATAAGAAAAACAAAATGGATAGCAGGTTATATCTAAGAAGAGAGGACGATTTCTTCGTCAAAATAATTACACCGCCGCAAACGACTGCAAGCAATAATCCCTGCCAAAGCGAATGGATTAACGTCCAGCAAGCCGCCTGAACCATATCTTCCGCAAAGAATTGTTGTAATAAAGAAAGTTTCATAAGAATAATTTTATTGCTCCTTTTCAAATTTGTTCAACAGGTCCTTAATTGCCTGTAGTTCTTTTTTAGAAGTCTTCTTGTTTCCGAGCAATTGCAAAAGCAGACTGCTGCGGGAACCATTGTACATCGTATCGACAAATCGATCCAATAAAAAGCTTTTTGTTTTTTGTTCCTCCAAGGCGGCACTGTAAATGTGCTTCATGTTACTTTCATCTCTTTTTAAAATACCCTTTTCCACCATGATCTGCATAAGCTTTAATGTAGATGTATACTGGACGGCACGTTTTTCCTTATTCAACTGGTTGTTTACAAAACGAACATTCGAGGGACCATGCTGCCATAATACCTGCAGAATCTCCAACTCGGATTTGGTTGGTTCTATCTTGAAATCGTTATCTTTTTTTTCCTGTTTCATGCATTAAAGGTAGGAAATTTTTCGTACGAACAAATTTTTACCTTGTTTTTTTTAAAAAAAATTGCGGAACTGTTAAAAAGTCCCGCAACCACTGTTAGATTCAAATATTTGTGTAAGAGTTCGAATGCCCGTTAAAAATGATTTCAACTTAGTCGATCAGGAATCGACTATTTTAACTTTTGCCAGGCAATCATTCCGCCCGAAAGATTTTTTGTATTATTAAATCCCATCATTGCGAGGTATTGACATGCTTGTCCACTTCGATTTCCGCTTCGACAATAGCAGATAACTTCTTTATCTTTCCAATCCTCTATGTCATCAATCTGCATACCCACTATTTTTCCCAATGGGAGCAACTTGCCACCAATATTAAATTCGGCGTGTTCAGAAGGCTCGCGTACATCCAGAAGCTGCAATGTTTCTCCGCTATTAAGCCGTGCTTTCAATTGATCAACGGTGATTGTTTGCATGAAGTTTTATTTATGATGCTATTGTTTCGGATTTGATGTGGAATCCTGCCGTTGTGGTTTATCTACTGACAGGAATAAATCGACAGCCTGTCCCTGCCGAATACGATTCAAAACATTGTTATCATCAAATCGCGAAGGGTTTTGACTATATACAAACGCATTTGCTGTATCTACGACTTCTGATTTCGGCACAACTGATCCGACTACCAAACCACTTTCGCTCAATTGTGACCTGGCTTCGCGATAAGTAAGTCCAATTAAATCTGGAACGACAAATTCCATACCGACTCCATTACCAAGTACTAAAGTAATTTCACTGCCCTGCTGAATTTTTGCGCCAGGCTTTATGCTTTCTCCATTGTACAGTTGGTCCAACACAGAATTTCTTGCAAAGTCAGGTTTGAAAACCGTATCCTTTAATTTTAAGCCATACCTGCGTAAAACCATTTCAGCATTTCGAAAAGTCATGCTTACCATGTTCGGCATATCAATCACCGGCGGTACAGAACGGTTGATGGTTAAATAAACTGTTCGATTAATTTTAACCTGGTTGTCTGCTTCCGGAAATTGTTTAACGACTTGTAAAGGAGGAACGGTGTCATTGTAAATCGAATCCTGGATCAGCACATCAAATCCTTCCGACTCCAACATCTTACGTGCATTTGCAACGGATTGCCCCGTGACAGATGGAATTTTCAGCGTCTTGCCATGTTTTGTTATCAGATCGAGTGAACCAAGGAAAAAAATCAGGAGCAACAATAATGCAACGATTCCTGCAATAATATTGACCCAAAGAGGTTTTCCGGTAAGAAATCTGAACACAATAAAAATTTAGATGTAAAATATAAAATGTAAAATAAAGAACGATAAAAACGATTATTTTCTTGTCAACGCGTCTTCTATCAATGCTGAATAAAATTCTTTCAGACTCCATCCTTTCGCCTTAACCTGTTGCGGTACAATGCTCGCTTCAGTTTGGCCTGGAACCGTGTTGATCTCTAACAGAAACGGTTCTCCGACTTCTTCATTGTATATAAAGTCGATTCGTATGATGCCATCACAGTTAAAAAGTTGATAAACTTTTTTTGCAGCCATCCTAACTTTTTCGGCAATTGATTCATCTACCTGCGCCGGAGTGACTTCCTCCGCAAAACCGGGAGAATATTTTGCTTCAAAATCGAAAAATTCCTTTTTAATTTTTATTTCGGTAAAGGGAAGTGTAATGATTTCACCTTTGGACCGAAACACCCCGATTGTGAATTCTCTCCCCGAAACAAATTCCTCCACCAATACCTGGTCGTCTTCTTTAAATGCTTTGATCAATGCCTGCGGAACTTCTTCCGGTTTGGTGACTTTGGACATCCCAATACTGGAACCACCATTGTTCGGTTTTACAAAAACCGGCAGTTTTAGTTCCTGTAAAATCGCTTCTGCCCCAACCGAACCATTTTTAAAAAGATGTAACGATTTCGCCACGTTAATTCCCGCAAACGAAGCAACCGCAACCGTATATCGCTTATTAAAGGTTAGTGCTGATGTAGCCGCATCGCAGGAACTATAAGGTAATTTCATTAAATCAAAATAGCCTTGTAATTTTCCATCCTCGCCAGGTGTACCATGGATTCCAATCAACACAGCACTGAAAGTTATTTTTGTTCCACGAATCGTAAGAGAAAAATCATTTAGATCGACATTAATCTTCATCCCGTTCTTCAACTCATGAAACCAGCCGTGGGGAGTAATGTCAATTTTATAGACAGTGTATTTGTCCGTGTCAATATTTTGCTCGATTGTAACAGCGCTCTTATATGATATAACAGACTCGCCGGAATAACCTCCGGTAACAAATGCAATAACGGGTTTCATCAATCGAGGATTTGCGGATTATAACGGATTTCGCGGATATCTAGTACTGGAAAATCCATCAAATCAGAGTCAAATAATTTTTTAAACGCGGAAAGATAACCAATTATCGCGGATTTGGGCATTTGATTCGATTTACGCGGATCGAAATAATTTAGTTGTTCTCGACCAAAAAATAAACTTACGTGAAAATGTAATTTAGAAATGTAGTAGAGAGAAATTGAAATGAAAGATGTGCCACGAAATCCGTTGAAGTCCCAAATCCGCGATATAAGAAAGGTGAAGGTATATTCTCCTTCACCCTTATATAGCGGGAAATATCACCCGCCTATTATCAGTAGCGCAAGGGCTACATGCACAACAAATTTGTGAGAGTAAGTTAGGCATTTAAAAAAAAAATAAGAAAAATACATTACTGTTTTTTTCCACATGAAGTGTGATGTTTAGCACATACACCTCAATTCTCACTTCGGTTACATATGCATTTTGTCTTTCTTCGCCAAAAGCTCTTCAACCGTTTCGCGATACATCTCGTCGGGAACGCAGCAATCAACCGGGCATACAGACGCGCACTGAGGTTCTTCATGAAATCCCTGGCATTCTGTACACTTATTTGGAACGATATAATAAATATCCGTGGAGATGGGTGGATTTCTCTGATCAGCGTCGATCACTGTACCGTCCATCAAAGTAAATGGTCCCTTTACTGTCGATCCATCTGCAATTGCCCACTCTACCCCGCCTTCATAAATAGCATTGTTGGGGCATTCTGGTTCACAAGCCCCGCAGTTTATACATTCTTCGGTTATTTTGATAGCCATACTTCTGAATTTTTCAGGGTTATTAAAGTTTAATTTTGCACTTCAAATATAAAAGTATTAACGGATTTATGTATTTGCAACACCGGATTAATTTATTGCACCGATTGGGAAATTATGTTTTGTCGGACGGCCAAACCTGGAAAGATATTATTCAGATAGCGGCTGCCACGAACAGCTGGTTCACGCCGGAATTTATCAATCTTGCCAGTAATCAGATCGCTGCCGCCTTCCTCGATAAAACGAAACTCGAAAACTGGGCAAGGTTCTATAGTATCCCTGATAAAATTATATCGCCCCGTAACGTCGGAATCGTCATGGCCGGCAATATTCCGCTTGTAGGCTTTCATGATTTCCTCTCCGTTTTTATCGCCGGTCACAAACAGACGATCAAACTGTCGGCAAAGGATAATATTCTTTTGCCTCATCTTATCCAGTATTTGATTGCCGAAGACGCTGCGGTAAAAGATTTCATTTCGTTCGGGGAAATGCTTAAGGGTTGCGATGCCTATATCGCAACCGGGAGTAATAATACTGCCCGCTATTTCGATTATTATTTTGGGAAATATCCTCACATCATTCGACGCAATCGCACATCTGTCGCGATCCTGGATGGAAATGAAACCAACGATGAACTGCAGCAGTTGGCCGACGATGTTTATTTCTATTTTGGACTTGGGTGTAGAAACGTTACAAAGCTATTTCTCCCACGTGCCTATGATTTTGTTCCGCTACTGAATGCATTCCGGAAATTCAATTACCTGGCAGATCACAACAAATACAAAAATAACTACGATTACCAGCTGGCGTTGCTAATCCTTAACAAAAAATATTACATGACGAACGACTCGGTCATACTCACCGAAAACGAGTCTCCATTTTCGCCCATCAGCATTCTTCACTATGAATACTACGATCATCGCGAAACAGTTTCCATCTCTCTCCAGTCAAACCCAGACATTCAATGCATCGTCGGTCATCAATTTACTCCCTTTGGCGAGGCGCAAAAGCCATCGCTGACTGACTATGCCGACGGCGCCGATACACTGCAATTTTTGCATAGCCTTAATGACTAAAACAATCCGGATTGACAGTTTGGATGCCAATTTTTCTTTCGTAAATTTGTAGTAGACCGATCTACGAAGAGTTTAGTAAATTAATTGTTAAACTCAAAGGACGGTAAGAACAGTTTTTAAGCCTTGACGTTATTTTGTTGTCCATAGGCATGTAATTTGACACACACGCTTAGAACTAGAAAATTTTAAAATTAAAAATTACCATGAAATTTAAACAAGTTGTAGCAATTGTATTTATCAGTGTTGCGACTACCGTAGCAGGTTTGTGGGGCTATGATCACTTTCAACGCAACAAGACCTATTTCTACAGTCAGGACTCTGTTAAACTACCCGCCAATTATGCAAAATTTTTCAACGGAGAAAAATTTAATAATGGCACAGGTCCAGCGGATTTTACTGAAGCAGCAAGCGCAGCGATTCCAGCCACAGTACACATCAAAACCAAAACAGTTCGTTCAGTTAGCAATAATTTACCAAAGAGAAATCCCTTCTCAGATTTGTTCGGAATCGATCCCGATGATTTTTTTGGCGATCGTTCACGTTCCCTTCCTGAAATGGGTTCAGGCTCCGGTGTCATTATCAGTGATGATGGTTATATCGTCACCAACAATCACGTTGTCGATGGCGCTGACGAAGTCATGGTAACGCTGAGTAACAAAAAATCATTTAAAGCTAAAGTAGTCGGAACAGACCCAAGCAGTGACCTTGCGGTTGTCAAAGTTGATGCGAAAGGATTACCATTCTTATTGTATGGAAATTCCGATGATGTAAAGGTTGGCCAATGGGTTTTAGCAGTTGGTTATCCACTTTACCTCGAAACTACTGTTACAGCAGGTATTGTGAGTGCTAAAGGCAGATCAATTGAAATCAACAGTCGTCAAAGCAAAACTCCGATTGAATCGTTTATTCAAACTGATGCCGCAGTAAACCCTGGCAACAGTGGTGGCCCACTCATCAATCCACAGGGACAATTGATCGGAATCAACTCTGCGATTGCGTCGCCGACAGGTTCTTATGCTGGTTATTCCTTTACGATCCCTGTTAATATCGTGAAGAAAATTGTGAGTGATCTGATGAAGTACGGCACGACACAAAGAGCTTATCTCGGTATTGAATATGCACGTGATAACTTAAGTGACGAAGTAAAAAAACAAGAGGGGATTAAAGATGATGAAGGTGTGTTTGTATTAAATGTTACAACAAACGGTGCAGCAGCTGAAGCCGGACTGAAGAAAGGTGATGTGATCATTAGAGTAAATGATGTTCCGGTAAATTCCGGATCTGAAATGGTGGGACAAATTGCGACTTATCGCCCTGGTGACAAGATCAAAGTCACATATAAGAGAGAAGGTAAGGAATTTGAAGTTCCGATCACATTGCGTAACAGCACCGGCACATTGGATGTGGTAAAAAATTCAGTGTATGATAAATTGGGTGCAGACCTTCAAACGCTTTCGAAAAAAGATGCAACAACATTAAACGTAAAAGGTGGTGTCGTTGTAAAATCGATCAGCGAAAAAGGATTGTTCAGCAAAACCAGAATGGAAGAAGGATTTGTTATTCTGAAAGTAAATGGCCGCGACGTATCATCCGTTGAAGATTTTCGCAAAGCATTGGAATCTGCAGGGAACTCTTCTGCGAAATTAGAAGGCGTATACCCAGGTTATGATGGTGCGTTTACTTATCCACTGAAATTAAATAGTGAAGAATAAACTCTTTCGAAAAGACTTTAGAAAGCCTGGAGTTAAACTCCGGGCTTTTTTCTATGTGCATCCTCCTGTGTGGTAAAAAATCGCGACTTAG
>Ga0068860_100001018_pt1 | contig 31056 bp, 19 predicted proteins | sample KBSSwiS32_FD_66597 | JGI IMG/M metagenome (GOLD analysis project Ga0068860, IMG submission 66597) | Switchgrass rhizosphere microbial communities from Kellogg Biological Station, Michigan, USA - KBS Switchgrass S3-2 | ecosystem: Host-associated > Plants > Roots > Rhizosphere > Soil ... | reverse complement strand
AGGGCATATTTTAGCACCTCCCCACTTAAAACGGGGAAATATAAAGAAAAAGCCTAAATACACTATTCGCCCAAAAAGACATTTTCTGTCCCGATCTAAGGCCCGTTGCAACAGGCAAAAAAAGTATCATTCCTGCAATTAAAGTATCATAGCCCGGAAAATCTTTAAAAAAATTTTAATGCAACCGATTGCACTTCTAATTTTTATTTTTACATTCGTTAGCAATTACGATTGAAGGCCATAAATATGAAAAGAAAATCCGGCTTACCATTGCGCAGCCGAAGTGTAGTTTGAATGGGTAATTTTTTCCTTCGGCCCGCCACTTTCTTTCTCTTATTTATATTCTTTATCTGTAATAAAAAAGGCTGTAATAAATGATGCTGTACCCTGAACAACCTTAGGGGATTGGCGCATTGAAAAATATTTATTGCCAATGCGCCGAAGCAACATTGGAATACAATTATTTATTACAGCGTTTAACCGGCCGCGTGAAAATGCTGCATAGAACTGACGGCGCCCATCCATCATTTTTACAAAGCATGATTTGGGTGAATAAGAGCGGTCTCAGCATCATTGCAGTGCAGAAAATGAAAAGTATTTTATCCAATGCCTGAAAACAAACCCGTACCTAAAATAAAAAAAGTTACCTTCATGGTAACATTTTCGCTTTTACCTGAACTAGCTTGCTTATGAATACGGATGATACACTATTGTGGAAAGGCCTGCAGCAGGGCGATAAAGACATGCTTTTGTGCCTGTACAGGAAATACTATCATTGCCTTTTGTTCATTGGTTTAAAAGAGATCAGGGATGCCCAGCTGGTAAAAGATACCATCCAGCAATTATTCCTCTACATCTGGGAAAAAAGAGAAACGATACACGAGGCCAAAAATGTCAAATCTTACCTGGTCACTTCGTTCCTGAGAAAGCTTTCCGCCGATTGGAAAAAATCGCGCAAGACCTGCGATTTGCAGGTGGTATGGAACACCTGTTCCGAAGATCTTCCGTCTACCCCGGAGGAGAACCTGATAAATAAAGACGGGCAGGCCCACCTGTTTAAACTATTAATGAGCCATATCAACAACCTTCCCAACCGCCAGCGCGAGCTGATTGTTCTTAAATTTTATGAAGGCCTCAGCTATGAAGCAATAGTAGAACAAACCGGATTGTCGCACCGCACGGTGTACAACAAAATTCATGAGGCATTAAAGAAATTAAAACTGGACATCGTGAAAAGCCGGCACGTCCAAAGTGCTTCGCTTATAAACCTGGTTACATTACTTACAATTTCGGCAATGATTGCCAGTACTGCCGGTGCTGCGGCGGTATAAAACCGGTTCATCTCCCACTTCGAAAAAAAATTCTTAATAAACGGGTAAAAAAACCTGTTCGCACACTCTATTTTAAAAGACCTTTCTTAAAACCACATTATGAAGCCTGCTGAAATGGACATAGCTGATTTACTGGCCGATGAATCTTTTCTTAATTATTGCAGACAGTCCCCGGCCGTGGATGTGGCATTTTGGGAAGCCTATATCAAAGAAAATCCCGGTCGCCGGCCTGTAGTGGAAGATGCCCGCGCAAAATTTATTGAGTTATTCAATGCTTTGGCACAGGCAGACCTGGATGAACAGGAAACCCTGTTAAAAAACAAGCTGGACCTTATAGAAACGAAACCGGTTATCAGGATGAATAACGCACCGGAAGAAAATAAAGGCAGGAAGCTATTGCCTTTTTTGCTAAAGCTTTCCGGAGTGGCAGTAGTATTGCTTGCAGCCATGCTTTTCCTCTTTAACAACAAAAACACCGCGACCGCCAGGGCTGCTAAAACATTTGTATCCGCATGTGGTGAAAGAAAGAATATTCAATTGCCGGATGGATCTGTTGTAACGCTAAATGCGGCCAGTAAAATAGAAATTGACAATAGTTTTGGGATTTCTTCACGCAATGTATACCTGGAGGGCGAAGCCTTTTTTGATGTAAAGCACAACGAAACACTTCCCTTTATTGTTCATACACCCATGATGGATGTAAAAGCGCTGGGAACCGCTTTTAATGTAAGGGCTTATCTCAATGACAGAATCACTGAAACTTCTTTAATAAGAGGAATGATAGAAGTTACGCTAAAAGAAAGCGATAACCGCACCATGGTACTTTATCCCCATCAAAAAATAAGATGGGAACATCCAAAGACAAAAGCTGAAAATATTGACTCATCGATTGTGCAAAAAGTGGAGACTTTGAACATGACTGACAGTCTTACCAAGAACCTGAAAGCTTCCGACAGCGGTGGTATAAAAGAAATAGCATGGACAGAGAATAAACTAATATTCGAAGATGAAACCTTCGAGGAAATAGCCAGATTGCTGGGAAGGTGGTATGGTGTAAAAATTCATTTTACTGATGATGCCATCCGCAACTACCGGTTTACCGGTATGTTTGAAAAGGAAGATGTAAACACGGTTCTTGATTTCTTAAAAGAGTCCCGGCATTTCAATTATACCGTTGTGCCGGGTGAACCAATAACCATAAACTTGTCTAAATAAAAATACAGGGAATAATGCTGTAACATTTTCCCTGTACTAAAATGCTGAAACGCTTTTAAAGAAATAAAAGCTGTTTCTATTTTTTAATTTAAAACCAAAATAAAGGTATGAAAAAAAATCATGCTATTGGGTGGATTTGCCCCAATCCATCCTTAACGAAGCTGCTTAAGATTATGAAACTAACCTCTCTCCTGTTATTTGTTGCCGCCATGACTGTCCATGCGGGCGGGTTTTCACAGGATGTGAAAGTGAATCTCTCACTGAATGGTGTAAAACTGACAAAATTCTTTACTGCCATTGAGCAGGAAACGAAATATCGTTTTGCATTTTCCAATGACATTATACCAGAGGACCTGCTGGTTAGTGTGAATGTAAAAAGGAAACCTTTGTACCTGGTAATGAACGATGTAATGTCGCCAACCAACCTTAAATACCGGTTCGACCGAATCTCAGGCATTTTTATCATTTCAGAGAAAAACAACCCGGAACTGGATAATGAACCGGTGTTACGGCCTATTACGGGAACGGTAACCAATGAAAAAGGCGAGCCGCTTTCCGGCGTTTCAGTGCAGGTAAAAGGTGCACCCGGCAAGGCTACTACCACCTCTTCTACCGGCTATTTCAAAATTGATGTAGACGACAATGCTAAATTCCTGATATTTTCTTTTGTGGGCATGACTACACGCGAAATGAGTATTGAAGGAACCAGTTCATTGCAGGTAACGCTTTCATTGCCCAACAGGGCGCTGGATGAAGTAGTGGTAATTGGATATGGTACACAAAAAAGAACATTGGTAACCGGTGCTGTTTCAAGCGTAAACGGTAAAACTTTAAATGAGGTACCTGTAATCAGTGTTGCACAAGCCTTGCAAGGCCGGGTTCCTGGTGTTTCCGTTACCAACAATGGCAGTCCGGGCACGGACCCAATTGTGCGCATTCGTGGTATCAGTTCTATTAGTTATGCTTCCAATCCTATATATATTGTTGACGGATTTCCTACCGGTAACCTTTCTGCTATCGATACAAAAGATATAGAGTCCGTAGATGTATTGAAGGACGCCTCCGCCGCTGCTATTTATGGTTCAAGGGCTTCAAATGGCGTTATTATGATTACCACCAAGAAAGGAAGAAGGGACAACAAGATGCGTGTAACCCTTGATTCATATTTTGGTACACAGAATATCACCAAACGGCTTGACTTATTAAATACAGACCAGTTTAAACAATACGCCATCGCCTACAGGGGTAGCCAGGTGCCGCGTTTGTTGCCGCCTTATGTAGACCAACCTGTAAATGCAGGTGCCACCCAAACCTATGGGCAAACCAACACCAACTGGCAGGATGCTTATTTTAAAAAAGGAGCAATGACCGGCCATAATATTGGATTAAGCGGCGGTAATGATGTATCGCGCTATTATGCTTCCGGTGGTTTTTTTGACCAAAAAGGAACTACCCCAACTGTAGCATTCAGACGTTATAATTTCCGCATCAATTCAGAACATAATATCAGTAAAGTTTTCACTTTTGGTGAAAATCTGTATGCTGCCTACGGCGATCAGGCCTATGATAACAATGAAACAGGATCCAGATCAAACCTGGTGAACGTAATCAGGATGATGCCGCATATGCCTGTATATGACCCTACTTCAAATGGCGGTTACAGAGGTGTAAACTCCACCCTTGATGGAGGAGATCCAACCAACCCCATAGAAGATGCAACGTTAAAAAACCCCGGGCGGAGAACAACAACAAAGATTCTGGGTACTGCCTATCTAGATATTAGTTTCACCAAATGGCTGAAATTCAGATCAACATTTGGCGTGGATCACGCTGATGCACTCGATTATCGGTTCTCACCTATTTTCAATGATAACGGGGCTATTGCGGGTTCAAGCGCCATACTGGCAACAATTACCAATAACAGGAATGTTTCCAATGTGTTATTGTATACCGAGCAGCTTACGTTTGATAAAACGTTCGGCGATCATCACGTAAATGCTATCGCCGTATATGAACAGCAAACTCAAAACGTCAAACAGGAAAATGCGAGTGGTAATCAGGCGTCCAATGAACTGAAAACGCTCAACAACGCCAGCAATATTGCAGCGCAAACACTGGTGTCTGAAAACACCATTCTATCTTACGTGGGCCGCGTAAATTATGATTATAAAGGAAAGTATTTATTGAGTGGTTCCATACGCCGCGATGGCCTCTCAGTTTGGGCACCCGGCAGAAAATGGGCAACATTTCCTGCTGCTTCTATAGGCTGGCGAATTGACCAGGAAGAGTTTATGAATCAATTCAAATCTATTTCAGAATTAAAACTCAGGGCTGGTTATGGAGTAGCTGGTCTTAACGGTACCGTACTTGGTAATACACCCTGGCTGGTTACCGTAAATGGCAATAGCGCTTATTACCCCTTTAACAATGCTGCCACTGCCGGTGCTGCATCGTCCATCCCGGGTTTGGGCAACCTCGATTTGAACTGGGAAAAAACCAAGCAATTTAATATTGGGCTTGATTTGGGCTTGATGAAAAACAAGTTTACGATGTCACTTGAATATTATCAGCGTAAATCAAATAACCTTATTTTAAATGTGCCGCTGCCATACTCTTTTGGCTATATCAATACCACAGTGCCGCAAAACATTGCCGGCGTAACGAATACTGGCTTTGAGGCGCAACTGGGTTACAACGGAAAGGCAGGCGATTTCAGATGGAATGCCAGCACACTCTTCAGCATTATAACAAATAAGGTAAACAATCTTGCTGAAGGTGTTACCAATATAGAAGCAGGTCTTGATGCCGATTACGGTGGTTACAATATTACCAATACCGCACCAGGTCAGGCTGTACAAAGTTTTTATGGATGGAAGACAGAGGGCCTATTTCAAAATGCTGCTGAAGTAGCCAGCCATGCCACACAAGTAGCGGGAGCAGCTGGAACGGCTGCTGGTGATATTAAATTCCAGGATATGAATAAAGATGGCGTAATAGATAGTAAAGACCGTGTATTCTTAGGCAGCTTTATTCCAAAGTTTACATATTCATTTAACCTGGGTGCCAACTACAAGAATTTCGATTTGGGCGTTTTCTTCCAGGGTGTTTCCGGTAATAAGATTTACAATGCCACCCGCGTTATTACTGAAGGCATGATACGTTTCTTTAATGCCGGTACGCAGGTGCTGGATGCATGGACGCCCACGCATACAAACACCAGTATTCCAAGAGCCATACTTTCTGATCCAAATGGTAATGCACGCACTTCTGACCGCTTTATTGAAAATGGTTCTTATCTACGAATGAAAAACATTATGCTGGGCTACACCATTCCAGGAACGTCATTGGAAAAAATGACCAGGAGTGTAGTGAAGAGTTTTAGGTTGTATATCTCAGCGCAAAATTTAATAACTGTTACCAAGTACAAAGGATACGATCCGGAAGTGGGCAACAGAACACCTAACTCTAACTTAACTAATGGTATTGACTTTGCAGTTTACCCTCAGCCTAAAGCGTTCCAGGTTGGTATACAAGCAACCTTTTGATTAATTAAACTTGGTCATCTTAAAATAAGCAGTATGAAACAACATATTTATAAACTCACTATCACGGTAGTGCTGGTTTTTATCAGTATACTTTCCTGTAACAAAAAGCTGGATACAACGGATCAAAACAATCCGACAATTTCAAGCTATTTTAAAACCGCGGCGGAATTGCAGAATGGTGTCAATGGTATTTATTCTATCCTCCGGGGTGGAGCACTCGTTGGCCGCGAATGGTTTTTTACCCACGATATGCGGGGTGGCGAAACCAATGCAGGCGGCGCGCAATTAGAGGCACCAAGAGCAGAATTGTTAAAACAACCAATGCCGGCTCCTTCAAACTCAGTAATGACCAGCGTTTGGCAAGGCACTTATGAAATGATTAACAGGGCCAACGTTGTACTCGCTAAAGCGCCTGGTGTAACCGATAACACAACGCTCCGCGACAGGCTGGTAGGCGAAACCAAATTTTTAAGAGCCTGGGCATATTATGAACTGGTAGTACAATGGGGTGATGTTCCCTTATATTCAGAACCAGTAACATCCGCTACCGGCTTTAAAGGGAAAACACCTGCTGCAGATATTTATACTTTTATTATTGCTGATTTAACAGATGCAGTTGCCAAACTGCCTGCCAGCTATGGTGCTTCAGATAATGGGCGTGCCACAAAGGGCGCTGCCAATTCATTACTTGGAAAAGTACTGATGCAGAAAGGTGATTATGCAAGTGCCAAAGCTGCACTGCTGCAGGTATATAATAAATACTCGCTGGTGGCCAATTACACATGGAACTCTGATGGCGATATTTTAGCAGAAGACGGTAACGGAACTGTACTCACTGTCGGACATGAATTTAATGCAGAATCTATTTTTGAAGTAGTATTTGTAGACAGGAAAGACAATGGTTTTAACTGGGGCTATAATGGAGAAGGTTCCACTAGTCCGCTGGCATCTGTCCGTTGCCAGGAGTATGGCATTACATGGGGAAACGTAATACCTTCAGACAGGTTCCTGAATGAATTTGAAGCCAATGACCCAAGGTATAAGTTTACTATATACGAAGAAGGTGATCAGATCCTGACGCAAACCGCCACTCCTAAAACACTGGTGGCGGCTGACATGAATATTGCCACTTCTATAAAGGGTGGTGTTGTTAAGAAAAGGTTTTTCCGGAAATATAACATCTACGAATGGCTAAATTCTGGTTTTCATACCAGTGGTATTAATCAGCGCCTAATCCGCTATGCTGATGTGCTGCTGATGCTGGCAGAGTGCGAAGCTGAAGTAGGCACTCCTGCCCAGGCCGCAAGTTATATCAACGAAGTGCGCAGTCGCCCGAGCGTAAATATGCCGCCAGTAGCGCCAGCTACGAAGAACGACGCCCTGAAAGCGGTAATGCATGAACGGGCAGTTGAGCTGGGTGCCGAAGAATTAAGCAGCTTTGATATATTACGCTGGAGGAAAAAAGGATATTTTCCATCAATTACTACTGACCCTGTACCCAACCAGGCGGCCTTATTTCCTATTCCTGCGGCAGAAACATCAACAAACCCATTGCTGAAATAAATTGAAATATTTTTTATGAATAGAGGCTTGCAAATAGCCTCTATTTTTTTTTTACAAAAGGCGAACCCGGACACCTCTTTCTGAATATTAAAAATGCGTTGATGGTTCCTTGTGCAGCAACGCCTTTGTAGTTGATGTGTCAAAAACTATAACTTGCAGTCATCATGAAAACAAGATTCCCGCTTTCCCTTTTTTTCGTTTTTCTTAGCGTCATGCTCTTTTTTGGGTCCTGTAGTCAAAAAAAGAAAACCACACTCTTTACACCACTCCCCTCATCTGTTTCGGGCATTCATTTCAGCAACGATATTCATGAAGACGATTCATCGGGCTCTTTTATCAATGAGTTTGGGTATATGGGCGGCGGCGTTGGCATTGGCGATTTTAATAACGACGGATTGAAAGATATTTTTTTTACCGGCAACCAGGTCAGCTGCCGCCTGTATATCAATAAGGGAAATAATAAATTTGAAGACTTTACCGAAAAAGCAGGCATTACTACCGGTGTATGGGCCACCGGTGTAAGCATAGTGGATATCAACAACGATGGATACGATGATATCTATGTTTGTGTATTTGGCAAAAATCTGCTGACGCGGGCAAAAAACCTGCTATTCATTAACCAGCACAATCTTAGTTTTAAAGAAGAAGCAGCAGCATATGGCCTGGCTAACGAGGGTTATTCCACACAGGCTGTCTTTCTTGATTACGACAGGGATGGTGATCTTGATATGTACCTGACCCGTTACCTGCTAAACGGTCCCAATGCCAACACCATTTATCCGCGCGACAGGTCGGGCTTCTCGCCTGCCAATGACAAATTATACAGGAACGATGGCCCTTCGGCCCGGTACAACCACCCGGTATTTACAGATGTAACACTGGAAGCAGGTATTAAAGAAGATGGCCTGGGTTTGGGCGTTGCAGTAAGCGATTTCAATAATGACGGCTGGCCCGATATTTATGTGGCCAACGACTTTATCTCTAATGATGATTTGTGGCTGAATAATAAAAATGGCACATTCACCAATTGTATCAGCAAATCACTCCGGCACCAGAGTTACAGCAGCATGGGAGCAGATGCCGCAGATATCAATAATGACGGACTGCCGGATATTTTTACACTTGATATGCTGCCGGAGAACAATGAACGCAAAAAAACCTCCTTCTCATTTATGAATTATGAGCGGTACGAAACAGAACGCTCAATGGGTTATGAACCTGAGTTTATGCGCAATATGCTGCAGCTTAATAATGGCTGCTTCCCGGCAAGAGACAGCAGCATTCCATTTTTCAGCGAAATAGGCCAACTGGCAGGCATAGCCGCAACTGACTGGAGCTGGAGCATACTGGCAGCCGATTATAATAACGATGGCTGGAAAGATATTCATATTACCAATGGTATTGGCAGGGACTTTATCAATGCCGACTTTCTTGAATACAGCAACCAGATTTTTTTAAATGGCCGCAGCAGGGATGAACAGCAAAAAGCCATCAGGGAAAAACTTGCTTCGCGAAACCATGTAACCCTTCCCAACTACCTCTATATTAATAACCACGACAATACTTTTACCGATGTATCCGACAGCTCGGGAGTTAATGAAATTTCCATGTCTAACGGTGCCGCCTATGCCGACCTGGATAACGATGGCGACCTGGATCTTATAGTTAACAATATCAGTAAGGAGGCCTTTATATTGATCAATAATACCATTGAAAAAAATACACCCATACAAAATCATTATATCAGTGCCGGCCTGAAAGGAGACAGTTTAAATGGCAATGGCATCGGCGCCAAAATACTGCTGTATCAAAATGGCATGGTGCAGATGCAGGAAGAAAACCCGGTAAGAGGGTATTTTTCTTCTGTAGACAGGCAATTGATTTTTGGCCTGGGGCAAAACAAGATGGCAGATTCCCTGATTGTAATATGGCCGGATGGTAAAAGAGAATTACTAAAAAATATCCCGGCAGATACCACACTAACCCTGGACTGGCACAATGCCCATAAGACCGGAATCATTGCCCCCCCTGTTATTCATACACTGTTTGCCGACGTAACGGCCGATTCAAATATTGTATACCAGCATCATGACAATTCTTATAATGATTTTGCTTTCCAGCGCCTGCTTCCGCAGAAATATTCTCAACTGGGGCCTTTTATTGCCACCGGCGATATTAATAATGACGGCTTAACCGATTTCTTTATCGGCAACGGGTTTAATTTTTCAGGCAGCCTGTTTACCCAGCATACCAACCAGCAATTTTTTCGCAAAGAAATTACCGGCGGCATTAAAATGGAAGAAGATGAGGCCTGCATTTTATTTGATGCCAACAACGATGGTTTTAAGGATTTGCTGGTTACCGGTGGCGATACCCGTTATGAGGAAAATTCTGCGTACTATAAACCACGTTTATACCTGAACGATAAAAAAGGAAATTTTACGCTTGCACCGGGTTCCATTCCTGAAAATATAAAGACCATAGCCGGTTGTGTTACGGCGGCTGATTATGATAATGATGGCGATATGGACCTGTTTATTGGCGGAAGGGTGTCAAAAAAATATCCCCTGCCACCCAGGAGTTTTATACTACAAAACAATAATGGCGTTTTTACAGACATAACAGCAAAGGTATGCCCGGCGCTACAGACCCCCGGTATGCTTACTGCCGCCGTGTGGACAGATTTTGACAACGACAAGCAGACAGATATAATCATTGCCGGCGAATGGATGCCACTGCGTTTTTTTAAAAACAACCATGGCCAATTGCAGGAAATAACGGCCTCCACCGGTCTTGCACAAATGAATGGTATGTGGCGCAGCCTTATTGGCACCGATATTGACGGCGATGGGGACACTGACCTGGTAGCCGGCAACCTGGGCCTTAACTGCCTTTACAACGTGAACAATGACCGGCCCATGCAGGTGTTTGCATCTGATATTGATGGTAATGGTGTTATCGATCCCGTATTCTTTTACTACATTAAAGACAATGACGGAAAAAGGCGGTCTTTTCCGGCCATCGGCAGGAACCAGTTTGCCGAGCAGGTTCCTTCCATTAAAAAGAAATTTCTGCTGCACCAGGATTATGCACATGCCAACTTTGATGATATTTTTAAAGGGAAGGCAAAAGACAGTCTTGTACAATTGTGGTGCAATGAAACCCGTAGCTGCTGGTTCGAAAATACAGGCAATGGCAAATTTGTAAAACATATTCTACCGGTTGAGGCACAGTATGCGCCGGTAAACGCCGTTATTTGTGATGATTTTGATAACGACGGCCGCAAAGACCTGTTGCTGGCCGGTAATGAATATCAAACCGATGTACTAACGGGCAGGTATGATGCGTCTTACGGTTGTTTTCTGAAGGGGCAACCAGACAAACGTTTCAAAACAATACCCCCGGTTGAAAGCGGGTTTATCATCAACGGCGATGTAAAAGACATGAAACTGGTTACACTTGCCAACGGCGAAAGAATAGTACTGGCAGCGGTAAACAATGACATGCTTCGTGTTTACAAAATAAAAAATAAGCAGTAGCGAAAGAGACCTGCTGCATTTTTCTGCCGGCAAAGGCCTGCCCATGGCCTTGTTGTATGCCGCCGTATAAAATATTACCCCTTGCCGCTGGTTATTTACTTACTAAATTGGGTGCAGAATAATGGATGGTGCACCTACACCAGGCAAAGTACAAACAATGAAAAAAATTACATGGATTTTCCTGCTGCTTCCCGGTTTCGCAACCCTGCTCCGGGGCCAGCCTGTTCAAAATGGCGTGTCGTATAATTTGGCTGTACAAAGACACGCACTTATCAGCCAGTTGTCTTACGAACTGGCTTTTGACATTCCTGCTGAGAAAACCGGCAGCATCGCAGCCACAGCCATTATTTCATTTGATTTGCGCGATAATCTCCAGCCGCTGCAACTGGATTTCAGACAGGAAAAAAACAGTGTCCGATCATTGGTCGTAAATGACAAAGCGGTTGCTGCAGACATGCGGCAGGAACACCTGGTCATTGGTAAACAATTTTTGCAAAAAGGACACAACCTGCTCCGTATTGATTTCACCGCCGGCAACGAATCGCTGAACCGGAATAACGATTACATGTATGCGCTGTTTGTGCCTGACAGGGCAAGAACCGTTTTTCCCTGTTTTGACCAGCCTGATTTAAAAGCAAATTTCATTTTAACGCTGACCGTTCCTGCAGGATGGGCTGTTCTGGCAAATGCAGCTGTTAAAGACTCCTCCACTGCCGGCGCAAAGACAACCTATCATTTTAATAAAAGCGATAAGCTGCCCACCTACCTGTTTTCTTTTACCGCAGGAAAATATGCTGCTGCCGGAAAATCCGGGATGCAGTTTTTATTCAGGGAGACCGATACAGCAAAGATCCGGCTTAGTAAAGATTCCGTTTTCAGGGCACACAGGGAGGCCATTGATTTCCTGGAGGACTGGACGGGCATAAGCTTTCCATTTCAAAAAGTAGGGTTTGTGGCGGTACCCTCCTTCCAGTTTGGTGGCATGGAGCACCCCGGCGAGGTACAATACAATGCTGCAGGGCTTTTCCTGGATGAAGGCGCCACAAAAGATCAGTTGATTGCGCGTTCTGCAGTCATCTCTCATGAAACCGCTCATATGTGGTTTGGTGATTTGGTAACCATGAAATGGTTCAACGATGTCTGGATGAAAGAAGTGTTTGCCAATTTTATGGCTGATAAAATAACCGAAAAACTGCTGGGAACCGAAACCTTTAATTTAAAATTTCTGCTGGACCACACTCCCGCGGCTTATAATGTTGACCGAACGCCCGGCGCCAACCCCATCCGCCAGCAACTGGATAACCTGAAAGATGCCGGTTCGTTATACGGCAATATTATTTACCACAAAGCACCTGTAATGATGCGGCAACTGGAACTGCTGATGGGAAAAGATAATTTCAGGAAAGGTATACAGGAATACCTGCAGCAATACAGGTATGGCAATGCCACCTGGAACAACCTGATTGCTATCTTAAGCAGGCACACAAAAGCCGATCTTGCCGGCTGGAATAAAGTATGGGTAAACCGCCCGGGAAGACCGGTATTCGGCTACCGGTACGCCAACGGAAAATTTATTATTACGCAAATGCCGGAGCGCGGAGAGAACGCCGTATGGCCGCAACGCTTTGCCATTGCTTTACGGTATGCCGGCCGGGATACCACCATGGACCTTGATATGAAAGGAAGCCCATTAAGTTTTTCATTACCGGCAAAACCGGATATTGTGCTGTTTAATACAGATGGCAGGGGCTACGGGTTGTTTCCTGCTACCCTGAACCGGGAATTGTATGAATTACAGAATCCCGTAGCGCGTGCATCGGCCTATATAAATGCCTACGAAAACATGCTTGCCAGCCGCGGAATTAAGGCCGGCGACCTGCTGGATTTTTTGGTAGCGGGAATTTCGAGAGAAACGAGTGAACTGAACCTCCGGCTTATTTGCGGTTATGCCGCAACGGTATACTGGTCTTTTTTGCCGCCCGGCGAAAGACTTAACAAAAGTACTTCGCTTGAACAGGCGCTCTGGTCATCGATGTTGCTTCAAACTGCCCCCAACAATAAAAAAATACTTTTTAAAACCTACCAGGATATCTACCTGGGCGAAGAAGCCTCCAGAAAAATATACGATATCTGGCAATCACAGCAGGCCCCGGAAGGCGTAAAACTGACAGAAGATGATTACACTGCGCTTGCAATAACAATGGCAATAAAAACTGACACGGCCAACACCGTGTTGCAGGAACAATTGGCGCGCATTGCCAATCCCGACCGCAAAGCAAGACTTGAATTCCTTATTCCTGCACTTTCACCGGACTCCGCAAAGCGGGATGCATTTTTTACCAGCTTGCGGGATATCAGCAACCGCCGCAAAGAAGCCTGGGTGGCTGCGGGGTTGTCTTATTTGAACCATCCGCTGCGACAAAAAAGTTTTATGAAATTCCTGCCGGCCTCATTGAATATGCTGCAGGATGTTCAACGCTATGGAGATGTTTTCTTTCCACAAAACTGGCTGGGTGCCATTTTCAGCAACCATCAGTCGGCTGCAGCCTGGCAGGTAGTAGCCAGTTTCCTGGCTGCACATCCCCGGTATAATAATAAGCTGACAGCAAAAATATTACAGGCCACAGACAACCTGCACAGGGTACAAAAGATGCGCAACAACTAAAATGGATATATAGAAACACGGAGTATCATAGAAAATTTCTCCATGCTTCCGTGGTCTCCCCGAAGCTCCTCCCGGACCTGACCAACAAAATAAGGCAGAGAAAGAGACGCTTCGCGCCCTGGCTAAACTTTATAAATGCACAATAACGGCAGGTTTTGTTCATTCATCTTCCAAAACAGCACATTGATCGAAACCGCAGGCCCTGGTAAGTAGTTTCGCGTAGTTTTGTCCCCGTGTTACACTTATTTGATATATGACCTTATCCTGACCCCTTTCACCCATAAACAGGTTAACTGAACAAATATGCGACACAGAAATTATCGCTTTTATATCTTGTCTTTTTTATACGATCATCGCGAAGAAACGGTAAATATCCGCGCCCTGTTGGATGAAATTGCAGCAGAAGGCCATTATTCGCTTAACTATCTTCTCATATTGGTTCAATCCATGCGCTACAATGGTCTTTTATCATTGCCGGGTAATGGCTCGCCCAACACTACCACAGAAAAACTGTTCGCAAAAATTGAAGCAGGGGGAATAAATGAATATAAAAAATTGTACAGTTGGGGAGAACGCCTGTATTCACAGCAGTCTGAAATATAAGCAACTTGTGGTCGTTTAAAATATGCATCTTGTTGCCAACATTTCCCGGAAAACCTAAGCCTGGCTTCTTTCCTTACCGGTAATGGCCATTTTTAATGCGCTCAGCAAGGCTATACCCGCCGTGGGATTGGCTTCTGCAATATCAAACCAGTTTCCTGCAATGGTTTTATACAACGTGTAATTCTCGCCTGTTGAGCTGGTTAGCTGGTATTCCTGCAATACGGTTCTTACAAATCCCAAAGGGTTGGTAACAACGAAAGGTCTGATGGTGTAAAAGAAATGCCTTGTACCGTCAATGATAAGCTGCGTAGTTTCGGATTGCATACACAATGTTTTAAATTTTCTGTAATCAATTAAAACGGTGGGTACGGGCCATTATAACGTTGCGGAATTAACGATTATTATTTTACTGCAGTAACCGAAATAAAAAAAGGGCTTGCATAGAAATGCTGCCCCGTTTTAAAATCCAATATCCTATGAAAAACCGATACAAAGATATAATACATTATTTCATAATGCAACGTCAAAATACGCAATATTTATGCGTATTTTTACTATTTTATTGATAAAAACCGATCCGTGCAGCAAATAAGCCGCCTTTTTAATCCAAAACTCACCCGGTAGTAAATACCTTGCCCCGCCTTATCTCCTGCTTACCGGCCTTTCTTATTATTCTGTTCCTGCAGCAACTGCAGCGTATGTTCCAGGGCATTTTTACTTAACCAATCCTGGTGACCCGTAATTATAAAATTTGGATGTTTGTATTTCTTTTGAATGCGGTGGATGGTAGCAGGCCACTCTTTTACATTGGCATCTGACAGGTTACCGGGATCCCTTGCTTCCACACTTTTAATCAAACATCCGCCGTAGATAATTCTCTGCTGGCCAAACCAGATTATGATATTATCGGGCGAATGTCCCTGGCCGGGGTACCATGTTTCAAAATTGTATTGCCCTACGGTAAAAACAGTATCCTTATCAATCAGCCTTGCAGCCCGCTTCGCGTTATGCGCAGCAGCCAGCGAATCGGTCATCCTGGTGGTATAAGTGCTGATGCCCTGTTGACGATAGTAAGCAAGCCCGGCTGTTCTGTCTTCATGAAAATGAGTAGCAATGCAAATGGCTACTTTTTTGTGGTGCCTGGCTTGTATGCTATCCAACAGGGGCTGAAACTGTGTAGTGTCCCAGGGCGTGTCAAACATCACTACCCCCTTGTTTGTTACGAGATACATACTGTTTGAAGGAAACGCTGTGCCCTTATAGTCGTGGTAAGTAGTGAAAACATAAAAATCTCCGGTGAGATGAGTAATTTTCAAGGCAGGTGTTGCCTGTTGCCCAAAAGTATGGGCAAGCAAAGAAAAAGAGATGATAAGCGCCAGGATTTTTTTCATTGGATGAATCACAAAAAAAGTGCTGAAAAATTACCAGGTAATTGTCATTTCAAACGCTGCCGGCTATGCGCCATTATTGATAAGCCAGGCAACTTGCTGAACAGGAACATTTTCTTTTCCTATGATGTCTTTGTAGAGATCGGGTCTGCGGGCCTGCCGGTAGCGATAACCGCCCGACATTTTTAGTTTGGCGGGAACAATGCTGGCAATAGCAATATCATTGTCCAGTTTGGTGCATTCTGCAATGATGTCGCCAAATGGATCCAGGATCATGGCACATCCATTTTTCAACTGATCGTCATCCATTCCGATGGGGTTTGAAAATACTGCGTAAATTCCATTATCATAAGCGCGGGAAGGCAGCCATTTCATCAGCCATTCCCTTCCTTTAAGACCATTAAATTCTTTACGCAAACTGGTAGAATCGGACTCCCTGTTTTGCCACAGGGCAGGGTCAACGAAACCCGCGCCCGGCCTGGTAGAAGGTGTACACATGGTAACATGTGGCATGAAAATAATATCAGCACCCAGCAATGCGGTAGCTCTTACGTTCTCTGTAATATTGTTATCGTAACAGATCAGTATACCACATTTCCAACCCAGTAAATCAAAGACTACGTATTCATTGCCCGGAAGTATATGCGGGTTGATGAAAGGATGCAGTTTTCTGAATTTGGCAACAACGCCATTTTTACCGGCACAAACATACGCTTTGAAAATCCTGTCCTGCTCATCTTTTTCAAACAGTCCTGCAAGAACAACTATGTTTGCTTCCCTGGCAATGGTCACCAGCTCCTGCACACTTGTTCCGTTTGGCACAGGTTCCGCCACAGCAAGTAATTCGGCTTCCGATAAATGCCTGGCAAAAGAATAACCGGTTACAGAACATTCATGAAAGGCAACGACACCCGCACCCGCAGCAGCGGCCTGCGTGGCTAATTTTCTGATAACAGAGAGGTTGTATGTTTTATCACCGCTTTTGTTTTCAAACTGGGCGGTGGCAATTTTTATGGTTTCCATGCTGCTAAAATAAGCCAATATACCATTCCGCAACGGCCGTTTTCGGGTGCCGTTTTTCTTCTGTGCACACGATAACTATACCCAGTTACTGTAAGGTCATAGCTGCATTTTGAAATCATTTTCACCACCCCTGCCGTATTTGCGAATAGCCGAACCCGAAAATAATTACACAACTGGCCGGTAATTTGAGGCATAATTATAACCTGCTGTAATTACGCTACCCCCCTCTTAATCATTTAAAAAAGGTAGTTATGGAACCGTTGATTTATTTACACGAATACATGCGTTTCCTGGAATGGTTTAAAATCAAATACCCTGAACTGTATGACAGGTATTTTGTGAACATACTCGTTCCAAGAGATAAAAAAGGCATCAAAATTATACGCGATAATCTCAGGGATGAGATCTATAACAAACTGGTAAACATCAGAAACGCTTATTATGAACAGAAAAAAGGCAACTCACCTGCCGGCACCTAACCGCAATACTGCATCCGTTATAGTTTACTGCAAATTTATTTTTAAGAGCACCATCAATAACCACCAGGGCATCATTGTGTTCGCCGGTTAATTCAATATCAACGAAGTTGCGTCATTATATTTCCTTCACCGCATCGTAAAAACACTAGCATATTTTCGTAATTATACTATCAGCCGGACAAAAACCGAAGATTAAAAATTTATTAAATATCCTCTTTTTCAGTAGACCCGTGCTGCCTATTTTTGTGTCAGAAGTTGATTGATCATTATCCAGTAAATCCTATAGAAAAACCAACCACTTATCCTATATCCTGAAGAAAGATCATTCGAAATCCAGTATCAATCACGCTTCTTTTTCTAACCAACACATATCATTGTTACAAAAGTAATTCACATCTCCTGCCGGCTAAACCTGGCAGGAGGTTTTTTTTGCGGTTAACCCCGGGTTCAGCTGTTGATTTTATCATTATACAAGTCCGCTGTATTAATTTTTGTTGTGACCACTCTACCTGATTACCCCGGCGGCGTACGCTCATACAACAAGGCATACCTGTGCTGAAAGTAGGTTAACATAGGCCGCCGGGTATTTCATATTTTAATAATTAATCGTCGTGTTATTATCTTTCTCACCGGGATCAGTCCACAGCGTTGTAACAATACCCGCCAGTTGTTGCGACATAGTTCCCAGTTCAGTAATTTTTGCACGCTGATCGGCAGGCATATTTTCATCTCCGGCAAAATGCGCCATGATGCCGTTCCTGAACAACGGTGCTGCAAAGCTTGCAACCGGCGCAGGAGCGCCCAATATATTGGTGAGATAATAATTAAAATAACCATCAAGATGCCCGGAAAGAAAAAGATTTGAATAGTCGGGGAAACTCATGCCACCCGGCAAATTGGCGGCTATTGCCTGCACATTATTGGTTTTAACCTCCAGCCCGCCATTCTTCAGCGTCACTATCCTGTAAGGAATAGGCGCTGTTACCAGCGAGCCTGTCTGTATATCAAACAATTTATTTCCATTGTGTTCATAAGAGGCAATATCGTTTGCGTGGTAATGGCCTGTAAAGATTATTTTCAACCCTGCATCCATCAGTGTATTGGTTACATTTTGCCAGTCGTCTATAACATAGCCCGGATCCAGTTCAGACTGGCCGGTATAATGTTCAATCAGGTTGTGGTGCATCATGGCAAAAACTTCGGTGTGCTGCTGTTTCGCAAGCGCTATTTGATTAAGTACCCAAGCAAGGGTTGCCGGCTTTATTCTTCCAGCAGCTATGTCGCCGGAAGGGCCGTATTCTTCATACCTGCTTGCATCTATCGAGATAAGCCTTAAGCCTGGTTGTAGCTGGGCAACATAGCTCAGGGAATTGGCATCACGCGCAATAGCCGCATTGTAACCAAAGCTGCCATAGATAGCCGGGAAATCGGCTTTAGAAGTCAGCTCTACCGGAAAATCATTATCGCCAATATACTTTTTTGCCTTGGCATTGTTGATATCATGATTGCCCGGCATTACATATACCCGTATACCGCTGTTGCGCAGTTGGGCAAAAAAGGCCGCCATTGCCTGGTGACCAATCTTTTCTCCATCTTTGGTAATGTCGCCGGGTACCAGCAGAATATCCGGCTTTTCTGATTTCAATTCATTCATTACTTCTCTCCATATAGGATCGCTGAACTCTACCAGTTTTGGATCCTGGTTGAGATAGTTTTGAAATGCCAGGCCGTTTGCAGCGTTTTCTCCCAGCAGGGAGGGGTGCATGTAATGTATATCAGACACTATCGCAATTTTCAGCTGCCCTCCCGGCAGATAAGGATATCCATGAGCATTACCGGGCAACGGATTTTTTTGGCAGGACGACAGCAGTACGACTGCCAGCAATACAAAGAAGCATAATTTCTGTTTCATAATAGAAGTGTTTTAAATGGTGAAGTAGGCTATGAAGCTACTATCCGCCAACAGCTTACCCGAATTGATATTTATAATAAGGGCTTTGCCACTGGTAGTAATTACCAAACGGTGGGACAAAATAAAGTGCAGGTAGTAAAAATTGCAAAAGACGCCGGGCTGGTAAACACGCACCGGAAATTTTACCGGACAAACAGCCGGTTTATGCAAAAAATGCAAAAGAAAATGTTCGCTATCGGGGGATTTGTTTCAAAAAAGAAAATAGGATCGTCGTTTACCCGGGGGTTATTTATTTGAACGCCCGGTATTCGTATATTTTTTCGCGCAGCTTATTAAAAAATTGTACTCTTTCCTTTTCACCGCTCTTGCTTATCATGGATGATTTTGTGATGAGGTTGTCCAGGTTTTCGCTCATGGCCTTATTAAACCGCTCATTCATAGTATAGGCAATATAAAGCACGCCATAATTAAGGAAGGTGATCTGCGAATCGCCTATTTTGGCAAATATGGTATTATCGCCCAGGATCAGTTCATTTACATACATCCGGTATTCAGATGATGCCGGTGTTGGTTCCTGGTTGGGATAAAATTTCAATCCAAGTTCTGCCTGTTTTTCCAGGTGATTAATGAGCTCCTCCACCCTGTTGTACAACAATGCAATATCCGCAGGGTTTTTAAATGAGCCCGCTTCCCTGTAAAAATTTATCTGTCTTAATGTACTGTCTATGCTTTCGGGATTCCAGATTTCCGTCATCGGAATTTTTACATAGAGATCAGTTATTTTTTTGGCGATGCCATCAAACTTGTCGTACCGGCTATCTTCCAAATCAAATTTAACACCCTTAAGATTCTTGTACCCAAGGATAGATTTCATCCAGAAAAAGATCTTAAACCTTACCAGTTCCGGCATCAGAAAATGAACATAGGGGGGAATGTCTTTCAGCAGGTAATAAACATGTTTCTCTTTATATGAACTAAACAACTGCAACTGCGCCAGTACATTTTCTATCCATTCTTCAAAACTGCTGTCAGTGGCGGATTTCAGCTTGCTGGTAAATATGAATGAATCGCTTTGCAGATGAAGAAATGAATCAAGCGACACTTTATAATGAATGCAGAGTTTTTGCAACTCGGGGAAACTAACCGCTTTCTCGCCCCTGATACGCCGGTAAGCACTGTCATTACTGATTTGTAAGAATTCAGCTATTTCATCTACCAATGAAATATGACTGGGTAATTTTGCTTTCACATGCTGAAAGAAAAGTTGCTGAACGTCTAAAGATTCCATTCAGTGCAGTTTTGGTGGGTAATAGCAGGGTTAATTACTCTATAAGATAAGTGTAAAGCCAATATTTTCAAAATATATCTGTATAGCAGAACGGGCAGCCTGCCGGTATTTGTCATTAACTGGCTATGCCTGAACTGAAAAACTTTCCTCCAGACATTTAATTGTCATAGCTCGGGCAACTGCACAACGGACTAAGCACAGGTACCTATACGCAACAATGAAACTGCTGTTTATGACATCAGGAGGTCAGCAGCCGGAAGCGCAATATGGCCTCTCCGCCAAGTTCAACCTGGTCGCCATCACAAAGCCAATGCGCAACGCCATATATATTTAACCATTTTACGCTTTCATTGGCCGTATGCACTTTCAACTTGTTGCCATTATCGGGAAGACCGCCTTTGTCCGGATACAGTAAATAACGCCCGGTGCCGGGCTCGTACACAATGCAGGCGTGGTTGCGGCTTACCCGCAGGTTAGGGCTGCCCGTTAGTTCGTCAAACCCGGCTTCGTCCCTGCTCAAAAAAACAATATCATTCTGCTGAATCTTGCCCGAGGACAATTGCGGCGACCTGCTTCTGCCAATATAAAACTTCAATTGCCTGCCCGGATCCAGTATATATTCCCTGTGTTCGGTCTGGCCCGCGAGTACTTCTATGCAGGCTTTCTCATAATGCTTTGTAACCGGCTCTCCCGCACCGGTTACCCGCAATCCATAATGCCCTTTCTGCATACAGTTTTCGGGCAACTGATCTTTTACAATATGCCCTTCAAAAAACCAGCCCGGGGTTAATTCTATAAAATGATTGGCCAGGGTCCGTTCCAGGTGTTCTGTTTTAAACAGCCCGGGTTTATCTGCATACAGGGCCACCCGTGCTGCTTCTTCCTGCTGGTGATTGCTGCAAACAATATAAAAATCAAGACCGGCAATTACCAGCCCCTTTTCATCTATATAGGGCTGCAGCGATTGTATAATAAAACCGATGATTGCTTCACGGGTAGCACGTGTAGCCGGTATAAAAGGCGTTGTTTTGTCACCGGCCGGTATTTCTTTCTTAGTTCTGCTGAATATATTTTTCATATAAACTGGTTTAAAATGAACTGATATAAGATCGTCTTTGCAAAATTTTGGCCACCGCATTACCCACAATAACCGCGTTGGCCGAGCTCTGTCCTTCTTCTATCCGGATGCAGGCTACGGTGTACGATGTTTTGTCGGGTGTGGGCGCAAAAAAAACATACCACCCATCTGCCTGCCTGATTCCCCTGATCATCCGTTCCGGGGTGCCCGATTTGCCGGCAACCCTGCTGATTTTTATTTTTTGTTTTCCAGGCTGGTTAGACTGATCAATCATATATTGCTTCAGTAGCCCTGCATAAGCAGAATCATTGGCAATTTTTACGCCCTCGCCGGGCGCGGGCAACTGCCCCGCTTCTTCCAAAACATACCGCGATGGTTGCAATACGCCTTTATTGGCAATGGCGCCGGCCATTCTGGCAACAGATACCGGCGTTGACGTAAGCACGCTTTGCCCCCAGGCGATGCCCGAGAACAGGCCACGGTAACGTTTAGTAGTATGCGCAAATTCGGGATTATTGTATGCCTTCCGATCATTGCTAAGCACATCCTGCCGCCATGCCGCCAGATCGGCAGACTGCTTTCGTGCATCATGCAACAGCGAATAATCATAACCACCCCGCTGGTTCAACCTCATGCCCGTGGCCTGGTACAAAGCCGCCATCTGGTCTTCCAGGCCATTGTCGTTTGCCAAACGGATAAAAAAGATATTGCTGGAATTAACAATGGCCTCATGCATGTCTACAAAAGGCACTTTGGGAATAAAGGGTTCCTGTTCTGCCTTGTTATCGCGAAAAATCTCTTCCCGGAAAATATCAGTATACTTTACCTGTGCTGCAGCCATGCCCATTTTATTAAACCCGGCCATGGCCGTTAGTATTTTTATGGTTGAACCCGGCGCCGTGGCATAGGTCATGCCCAGATCGCGCTCCGTGACCGGCGTTTCCAGCAGGTTTCTTTCCCTGTCGTCCAGTTCCAGCAATTCGGGGGATTGTAAATCCGGCAAGGGGTTTAATGCCGATGCCAGCACATCGCCTGAAACAGCATCCATAACTACTACGGATATCCGTTTTTTATGAAAGGCACTGTTGTGCAATGAGTCCTGGAGCTCTGTCTGCAGGGCCGCATCTACGCTTAAGTGAATACTCCGATCCTTACCTCTTATTTTCCGTATGGCAGGCCTGGTACTGTCAATACCTTCTTCCAATCCCTCAGTCAGCGCCGTATAATCGTAATGCGAGAGCCGGGCCGGTTTATAAAATGGCTTTGTAAAATGATCAGGCTGGTACAGGGTATACACAGAATCTTCCAGTTCGCGGCTAATGCCAAATCCCCTTAGCGCAGTAAGATGGCGCGCTTCTGCAAAGTAGCCATTGCTTTGTCCCCAGAATAAACGTGTATTATAATCACCCGTCCAGTAAAACAATTCTTCTTCAAATGGATAAAAACGCTTAACCCTTTTCCGCATCAGATCCTTCAGGTGCTGCCTGGCAAGTCCTGCGCGCTGCAGGGTATCCAGGTTCTGTTCTATTGTATTGGGTTCGCTGGTGGCAATTACCAGCCCGTTTCTGTCGTAGATATTTCCTGCTGCCAGCAACCGCATCAATTTGTCTATGCGCGGATTATGACTATAAACTGGCAGGCCATTGCGCATTACTACGCGGGCTTGTTTTACCAGGTATTCCTTTCTGTCTGTAACCTGAACAAAAAATAGTTTTACGGCCAGCGCAACAATACCAGCCAGGAAAAACAATATACCGGTTGCCAGCACATTGTCATAATTTTTTCTCACATAGTCCTGCTGTATTGGCTGGCCTTCCCTGGCAGAGATGCCGGCCACTATACCCATGGCCGCCAGGTTAATGATGAGTGATATTTTACCGTAGCTCAGAAATGGCACCGCCACACCGGTAAGTGGCAACAGGCCGATGGAGCCACCGGCAATCAGCAACAATTGTACGCCGGTGGCAATGGCAATGCCTGCGCACAAATAAAAAGTAAATGGTTGTGCAGACCTGCGTGCATGCAAAAAACTACGGTGAATAAGAATGCCAAAAAGAAGAAAGACCGCCACCAGTCCCAGCCAGCCCAGTTCTTCACCAATACTTGGCAATATCATGTCGGTATGGGCGGCAGGCATCGTGTTGGAAAATCCGCGGCCAATTCCCTGTCCCGAAAACCCGCCCGATGACAGCGTCCAGTAACTATGGGCAAGGTGATCGCCGCCAAATACATCATTGTTCCATTGACTCAGCCACATGGCTTTGCGCTCTCCCAGCCTTGCCCCAACGGCAGGAACACGGTCGCCAAATGCAAATGCGGCAATCACCAGCAGCACAATAACTGGCGCATCAGCCACCACAGCAAAAACACCATACCATTTCATACTGCGCAAATGCCCCTGCACCAGCAGCAATATCAATACGCCTCCAAAGGCAATTGCTGTTGCCATACCCCCGGGCAATTGCCACAGCAATAAACAGTAGCACACGGCCGACAGGATGGTGACCAGCAGGTTGCCTCGCGCAATGCTGTAAAAGAAAAGAAACGCAAAACAAATCACCATGGCGGGCCCCATATCGCCCATGAAAAGATACAATGCCAGGATGGCGCCAATACCGGCAAATACTCCCCAGTTGGTATAAAAACGCCAGCGGATATCGGATAAGTTGCGAATATGATCGCCATTGGCCGCAAAAAAAGCCGCCAGGAAAAACAGCAGCAGGTACTTGGTTATTTCCCCGGGTTGAAAGCTAAGGCCCGCCAGTTGCAGGTTCACTTTTACCCCGCTCCCTTCGGGTCCGGTTCCAAACAATGCCGTAACCACCGCCAGCAGTATGGCCAATGCCAGCCAGCTCCATCCCTTTAAGTGGTAGATATTTTTCTTTTTGAAATTGAATAGCCCATCAAACCACCAGCGTGTATAAAATTTTCCTATATCAATAGCCGATAAAATAGTATAAGCAGCCAGGCCGGCAATAACCCCCTGCAACGACTGCAGCGCATACATGGTATCGGTCAGCGGGTCGGGAATGCTGAACATGAGCAACATTGAAATGCCGCACAACAGCAACAATACCGGAAGCAGAAAGATATCCGGCTGTTTTTTTCTAACGGATACGATTAACTGAACAATAAAAAAAGCAAGGATTAGTCCGCCGGCAGTAAGCTGGTAACTGGTTTTGAACGCCGCAGGGGTTCTTACCAGCAGTACCGTATCTTCTTTTAACTGTCCATAGGCAATACTTCCAATCAGTCTTATCCGGTGCGGCCGGGCGCTGAAGGTATAAAATGCCTTCTTGTTCAGCCCGCTGGTGCCCCGCCGGCTGCCAAATTCAAAACCAGGACGCATGGGTAGTACACTGTACCCGGAATCGCGCAACAATCCTGAAAATAAGAATTCGCCCTTGTTATTGGTTCGTGTATACGCCACAGGTCCGGTAACGGAATCTTCATCCATTGCCACATGCTGTCTCAACTGCACCAGCACCCCCTCCGCCGGTTTTCCATTAACCAGCACAACTCCTCCCATCTCCATATTGCCGGCGGCCACCTGCAGCGAAGAAGGATAATTGCCGGGATGGGTGAGCTCATTTACGTATAAGGCAGAATCAAAACCCAGTCTTTGCCGCGATGCGGTTAGCCGCTCCTGGAAATCTGTTCCGCCCATGTTTGCTTTCCATGAAAGTGGTGCGGTAATGGCAAAAGCACTTTTATTCAACGCCCCCAGGTTATCCAGGTGGTTGCCATTTGCCAGTTTCACCGACAGTGAATCGGCCAGCAAATCAATATCGCGTTTATCAGCATAATAATTGCCGTCCGAAATAATTTTTTTCAGCAGGTCTTCACTGACACCGCTTTCCAGTACAATTGCCCTGTGCTCACGCAAAGCAATACCTGCTTTTTCAAGCTCGGGGTTGGTTGCATTGAACAACCGGAAAAACAAAAACAACAGCAGCAGGGAGGCAACCGACAAAAACAGCCAGCCCTCCCTGTTTGAATGAATAGTTGAATTATTGGATGCGGTTGCCATGCAGGTTCAGGGGTTTTGCGCTGGTGAAGATCCTTTTACAATAAACTGGTCAAAAGCTACAGACTGTGTACCGTCTACGCGCAGGCCAAAAAAACTGCCGTAGCTGCCGGTAAAAGGCAGTATTTTTTCAAGCTTATCATTTATTAAAAAACGAAATACGGGTCCGCGTCTCTCAATGGAAAAAATATTCATTTCCGCATCCTGCCGCAAATTGGAAGAGGCTGTCCAGTCAACCAGCACATTCCACTGATCGCGTACTGAAGTACCAATGGAATAGTATCCGTTGGACGTGATGTAAAAAACGAAAAATGCATCTTCTGCTTCGTCGCCACAAAAAATAATACCGAATGGATCGCCTGCTCCCTCGCCCAGGTGGGTAGCGTTGGCGATAACGGTAAAATTTTTGTCCATATCCATATTCAGTTTAATGGAAGAAGAATAACTGAGGCTGTCTTTTAACCCCTTCATGATATACTTGCCGTCGAGTAAAATAAATTCGCTGTTATCATCCTTTCCGGTATCCCAAAGGCTGTCGTGCTGATCAAAATCATTGTAGTACATGCCATTCACGAGTGATACGCCGGGATCGGCCAGAGGGGTAACAATACTGGCCGCGGTTACAGCAGGTGTACGTCTTGTGCGGATGATGTGTGCCGCTTCCTGTGGTAGTACCTGTTTTGTTTCTGTGGCAGGTAATGATACAGTGCCGGGCAAGGTGGGTGAAAGCAGGGCCGTTGGGTGTCTGGCCAGGTTGGTTCTTGAAAAAAGTATGGCAATGGCAAGCAGCAGTATGACAAGGGTAGCGGTAAAACGCCACCGCTTTTTTGCAACAGGCGCGGCCGGCGGCGGGTTATAAATAACCGTCTGGCCGTGCACGGCCGGGGGCAGGGCTTTCATACCCTGCAGATCTTCCAGCGCAGCCAGCTGCAACAACCGGCGTACACTAACGGGGTCACTCAACCGCTGTCCTGGTTGTTTCCTCAGCAATCCTTCAAGCAATTGCAGCAAAGCAGGGGGTGGTGGGTGCCCGTCGGGCATTAGCGGAACAGGCACCGGGCAACTGATAACCCTGTTGATGTGCATCAGCAGATCATCCTGCTCGTATTCAAAAGGAACGGCGCCGGTCAGGCATTCATACATCACAATACCCAAAGAATAATAATCCGTGGGCGCTGCGACTGTTTTAGACTGATTGAATTGCTCGGGCGATGCATAATCATACGTAAGCATGGAAGCACCTGTTACCGTAATGCTGTCTGCCTGCTCGCGAAGCCTGGCTATACCAAAATCCGTTAATAAAAATTGAATATCGCCGGTGGCCAGCCGGCGGAACATAATATTCTCCGGTTTAACATCGCGGTGAACAATGGCTTTTTCATGAATGGCATCCAGGGCCTCCGTCATATGGTGCGCCAGTGTGATGACGGTCGCCAAATCAAGTGTGCCGGATGTTTTAAGCAGGCTTCGCAGGTCGCCTCCTTCAATCAGTTGCATTACAATATAAGGAAGCTCTGCATCCAGGTGTACTTCTATAATCTTAACCACATAATTGTGCTGAATCGATTTCATGATCTCCGATTCGCGCTGGAAGCGAAGCAGTGTAGCCGCATCTGTATTGAATGCAAAATGTTTTATGGCCACCAGGTCACCGGTGGCAAGGCTTCTTGCTTTTAGCACACGCGCATTGCCCCTTCCCAGTTCACCGAGGATTTCGTACCCCTTAAAATATTCCCTGAATATGGAGGTGGCCATGGGTTACTGTTTCGCGGTATTCATGAATAAAAGAAAGGCATGCTTTTCTCCTGGTTTAAAAAGGTAACGGAAAGGATGAATGGTGTTTTCAAATACAAGGTTTTCGGTTTGCAATACAACAGGCAATTGTACATCAATACCGGTTTCAAAACCCGTCAAACGCAGGTTCCTGATTAACACCGTATCACCAGGCCGGCCCGACCGCGCCGTAACAGCAACCGCAGCAAAAGACTTGCCGCCGGTTTTTGCGGGCAACAACACCAGTTCTTTACCGGTACTGTCCATATAGTGTTTAAGATCTGCAAAGTCCTGCGTAGACAACAGCTTTAACGTATCGGGCACTTGCGCTGCAGATGGACCGGCTACGGCTGTATGCGTTTCCCGGTCTGCCGGCTTGGCTGCATTACTGTCCGGCACTGTAACCGGCGCAATTGCCGGAACCAGCTGCTGTTTTGGTGCTTCAAGATACCAACTGGCGCCGGCAACCAACAGTAACAAAGGCAATAGCATTAGCAAAATACCGGGCTTTGGAGGTCTGCTTTTTTTTGTAACGGGCAGAAGACCCCCAGCGTCAGCGGGACTCACAGCGTCCCTTGGACTGGCAGGTTCAGATTCCTTTATAGCTATGGGAGTGATTGTGCTGGTGGGTGAAGCTATATCCACCTGGGCGTATTCCATCAATACCACCGTAATATTATCGTATCCGCCATTTTTATTGGCAAGTGCAATAAGGCTGTGTAATTTATCGGGCAGCGGCTTGCCGGCCGGTAACAACTCCATTATCTGCCTTGAAGTAATCATGTCTGTAAGGCCATCGCTGCAAAGGAGCAGCCAATCGCCGGGTGCCAGCGCTTCAGATCCGTAATCAATAAAATCCGGGTCATCCAGCCGGCGCAATACGGCGCCTACTTCGCGCAGGATCTGGTTGCGGTGCGGATGCGCCATTGCCTCCTGTTCAGAAATTTCGCCGGCATCTTCTTTAATACCCACAAAGGAATGATCGCGGGTTAGTTTTTGCAGCTTACCATCGCGATAGCGGTATAACCTAGTATCGCCTACATGTACAAAATAAATACAGTTGGCAGCGGCATCCGCCACCACGGCGGTAAGTACGCAGCACATTTCGCTGGTATGCGGATCGTTTGATCTTTCTTCGGCAATACGGTTATTGGCAAAGACGACCGCTTCGCGCAGCATGGTTAGTATATCGCCGCTGGGCAGCTGCATATATTGTTCAATACAATCTTTGGCAATAGCCGCTGCCTTTTCGCCACCTGCATAACCACCTACTCCATCAATTACTACAAGCAACGCTTTATCGTCCGACCATAATGAGCGGGCAATCCAGGCATCCTGGTTTTCTTTGCGGCGCCGCCCGGGGTGTGTATTTCCACCAATAAGCAGAGGTTTCATTTTATTGTGGGAGTTTTTTGAAATGCCTTACCAGCAAAAAAATGACAAATAAAAAAATGGCCCAGTCTGCAATTGCATCTGTCATGGTTTATCAATGCTGTTTAAATTCAAGGGTAATAATTCCGTTCAGCAATACCTGGCTTTTCGGTTGCAGATCCATCCACCTGGGGCTGGCTGCATCGCTTCTTGCAATCACCATTTCATTGACGCGGGTTTCATTGGCACTAAAAGAAGCAATCTGAAATTGCCCGGTGGTTTCATTGAGCCTGATACGGGCATGCGGGTTAGATACATAGGCCGAATCGATCAACAGGTAGTTACTGTAGCCCTGGTTCTCTGGTTCCTTGCGGGCTATTACAATTTCTGTATCCTTCATCAGGTACACATCGCCTTTATTTTTATCTCCCATAAAATATTCAATCCTGGCAATGCCGTTTTCCATATTGCGGGTTGGCTTTAACAATGAGCCGTTGCTGCCAAGCGATAACTCATTGCTGAACCGGATGGTGAAATTTCCGTTTTCAGCAAAATGGATATGCCGCAATACTTCCAGGTTAATATCCATTTTGTCGAACACATTGGTGGCTTTTGATTTCATGGTTACTTTAGCCGTCTGTCGTCTTTCACTGCCCAATCCGTCGGCCCTGATGCCCGTTAGCATACCAATCACTTTTATATCGAAGGGATTAATTTTTTCGCCATTAAAATCGGTGGCGGGGCCAAACCTGAATTGCCAGTGAGAAGATACCGGGGAAAGTTCTTCATAGTTCTTACGGTACACCTGCAGCTTTTTGTAAAACATCTTCACTGCTTCCTTTACAACTACCGGCAATGATGGAAGGCGCTGTTCATACACCACCGGGTGCAGTATAACCAGGAAGTGCATGTTAAATACCAGGCTGGTACCAACAGATTCCGTTTTACAGGAGCCGTCAAAACAAGCCAGCAATTCGTCCAGTATATAATTATTGGTTACCGGTGCAGGCAGCACCCTGTTATCTTCAGGGATTAGCCAGTTTTTAAAACTTCCCAGGAAATCACCCGATCTTTTTTTCATGTTAAAAAAGGTTATCGCTATTAAATGTAGAAGATTTTAAAACAGGCGATTGATAAGGAAAACATAAAATGATACAACGAAAATGAAATGGGAGGCGCAAACGTCGCGGCTATTATTTTATTGTACCGGAAATGCAATATGAAAACGCCACCATTCAAAACGCCTTTCAGTACTGCATTGCAGAAGAATATTTTTTTTGCACAGGCAAGTCTGTACACTGTGTATGCATACATTTTACCACCACCACCGATGCTGCATACAAAAAGTTAAATCTTTGTTGCATCGGACCAGCCCGCTGTTCCGATGGCGTGATGGAGAAATTTCTGACTTGCCCTTCAGCAGCTACCTCCTTTTTCTGTTGATGCTATGCGAAAAAATCATTGGTGGATATATCATTGGGCAACTATCTTACAATGAGCAAATATATTACCACTATGTATGGGCGCCGGCTTCATTGGTCGCAAACACCCCCTGCTTTTGTCGCTGCCGGCAACCGGAATTACTGCAGGGCTTAGTATGTTTACAAAAAAAATGATGACAATTGCGGGTAAGAAATTTATAGCCAATTTGGGAACGACCAAAGCCATCCTGCATTTTGAAAATAACAGCCAGCTAACATTTACCATTACTGAAAAAGATGCGGCGCCAGCCAATATAACAGAAACGGTGCAGGCTACAGCAAAGGAAATAAGACCTGGGCTATTCCTGGTGTATTGGCAGGAAAAAAGTGGCACCCGGGTAACGCAGGTGCACGATTATGAAAAGGGCCTTCTATATTCAAACTGGGTGACGGCCACCGGCGGGTTTACCTATTTGCAGGGAACGATTGCCCCGTACACGCCCATCACGGTACAAACCACGGTAAAAGACAGCCCGGCGGCCTGCTGGAAAACCTGGACCGACCCGGCAGCCATTCTGCTGTTCAACAATCCTTTTGATGATTGGCATACGGCAAGGGTACGCATTGATTTGAGAGAAGGAGGAAATTTTTATTATCGTATGGAAGCAAGGGATGGCCATACTGGTTTTGATTTCGACGGCAGGTATGATAAGATTATAGCCAACCAGCTTATTGAATATACCGGAACAGACGGCCGGAAAACGATTACACAATTCATACCGGCTGCCGGGGGCACGCTTATAACCGAAACTTTTGAGCCAGACACCATCACGCC
>Ga0068860_100001011_pt1 | contig 31155 bp, 27 predicted proteins | sample KBSSwiS32_FD_66597 | JGI IMG/M metagenome (GOLD analysis project Ga0068860, IMG submission 66597) | Switchgrass rhizosphere microbial communities from Kellogg Biological Station, Michigan, USA - KBS Switchgrass S3-2 | ecosystem: Host-associated > Plants > Roots > Rhizosphere > Soil ... | reverse complement strand
CACCCCGGGAGCAATCTCACGGTAGCCGGGGCCAAGCCACTTGGTGCCTGAGCGCAGCGCCACCTCGGCGTCGATAGGCTCGCTGTGAGTCCGATGTTCCCGAGACCCGCCAGACTTCCCTTACCTGGAGTGGCTGGCCCGGAACCTGCGGCTGACATGTGCGCCGACGACAGCGCTGCGACAATGGTGCCATCGAGCGCCCCCGCTGCGATCAGTCTCCGGACAGATTCGGCAAGCTCGACGTACGCCGCGCCGCTCAACTCCGCGCCACCGCCTACCGCCGCCAGCGCAGGCGCCATGGGCCCGCCGCCGGTCGCGGCGACCTCAGCGAGCGCGCCCGCGGTCTCGCAGGCCACGATGACGCCGATGGAGATGTCCCAGACCCGCTTCGCCACCTCCATCCGCTGGGCGTCCCCGCGGATGTGCGTCGACCACCGCTCCAGGTACTGAGCCCAGGCGCTGAACGCCTCCGGTTGCGCGCGGAGAGCGCTCTGGATCCGACCCGGGTCCTCCGTCAGCGCCGCCTCCAGGATCGGCGTCATCTGGTTCCCGAACGTCTCCAGCGTCCGCACCAGCACCAGGCTCGGCTCACCCACCGCGTCCGCGTACTCGACGACCGCATGCACCGCGACCGCCAGCTCCATCACCTGCGAAGCGACCAGCAGCGCCTGGTACTTCCGTCCCGCCGCCACGAGTTGCCCTGCCCTCGCCAGCTCCCGCGCCTGCGCCATCCGGCCGCAGAGCAACGGGAGCGTGTCCCTCGCGAAGACGATGTGGAACGAGGTCGTGGCCGAGCCGTGGAGCTGATCGACGTCGTGCATCATCTGCAGCGCGTGGTGGACCAGTAACCCGTCCAACTGCGCGAAGTCGCGAGGGAGCGCTGCCGCGGGCCTCGGCTCGCTGAGCACCGGGCACTGCGTCCGGATCTCCGCCACGCAGGCGGACTGGGTCGCCAGGACAGCGACCAGCGCCCAGCACAGTCCGATCCTCATGTCCTGTCGTTCGCCCGCCGGCGCCGCGCGAGCGCCAGCGCGGCGAGGAAGGCCACCGCGTCGAGGGCACCCGCCGACGCGCACCCGCAACCGGCCGGCGGATTCTCGATGTCCCCGGCATCCGGGGCCTCACCTCCGCCGTCCGGCCCGGGGGTGGCACCCGCGTCCGACCCGGCGGCCGCGATCATCCCGGCGTCGGTCCCGGCATCGCCGTCACCCGGAATCATCCCCGCATCGAACCCCGGCGGCCTCCCATCCCCATCGCCCCCGTCCGAAATCGGCGGATTCCCCCCGCCGTCCGGCCCGGCATCACCCCTCCCATCGCCGTCGCCGCCGCCATCGCCCGGAAGCACACCAACGCCGCCGTCGTAGCCTCCATCCGGCCGGCCATTCTCGTCGTCCGCCCACGCCGCGCGGACGAAGCACACCAGCGCGACACCGCACAGGCCGACGATGAGCGAGCGGGAAGGGGGCGACATCGCGCCCCGGATTGTCGCTCTGATCTCCCGGCGCGTGCTAGGCACTCCTCGCGTGATCGCCCTCCTCCTCGCGCTCTCGGTGACCGCCGGGCCGACCGGGCCGACTCCGCTCCCGTCCGTGGACGGCGCCCAGGCGACCATCCTGGTGGCGCGGATGGACCGCATGGGCCGGATGGTCTCCTTCCTCGAGCGCGCCGGCCGCTACTCCGTCATCCTCCGCCCCGCGTCCTGGGTGAGCGAGCTGCACCCCCTGCTCTCCTTCGACCCCACCCGCCCCGACTCCATCGCCTCCGCCGGCATCGACCCCGCCGCCGGCATCGCCATCAGCCTCTTCAAGGACGCCCGCGTCACCTGCGTCTCCGTCTCCGACCCCGCCAAGTACGAGCCCCAGGCCCAGGCGCGGCTCGGCCAGCTGGGCGCGGTTGGCCGGGCCAAGGACGCCGGCGCCAGCGTGGTGGTCGCGGCCATCAAAGGCCGCGCCGTCGCCGGCTACGTCATGCGCGGCAAGCTCTCCTGCGCCACCGAAGGCCCCAGCGCCGAGGACCTCCTTCGCCGCGCCGCCAAGTCCCTCGCCAAGCCGCCGAAGAAGGCGCCCTGGGCGTCCGTGGCCGCCGCCGAGGACTCCGCCTACTTCATCAGCCCCCAGCTCACCCTCCAGCTCACCGGCAAGCTCGACACGATGGAGCTGCGCGGGAGCGGCCCCGCCTCCCCGGTCATCCCCTCGCTCAAGCCCGCCGGCCCCAGCCCCTACGGCGGCGTCCAGCCCTCCGGCCTGATGCTGCTGCGCGCGCGCGTCTCGCCCGAAGGCGTGCGCCGCGTCCTCGGCCGCATGGGCGCCGGGCTCCTCACCGCCTGCGAGGTGTGCAACCCCGACGTCGTCGGGAGCCTCATCGGCGCCATCCGCACCGAGCTCACCGGCGAGGTGATGCTCCGCGTGGACCGGGTGAAGGCCCCTCCCGGCTCGCTCCGCTCCCAGCAGGCCCGCTACTTCGCCGTCAAGCACGCCTACCTCGCCGAGGTGGCGCACCCGGAGGTGGTCTCCAGCGCGCTCGAGGGCCTGATCAAGATCGGCGCCGTCCGCACCGCCCGCGACGCCTACAGCATCAAGGGCGGCACCTCCGAGACCGCGGGCACCCTCCTGGCGGGCCTCTCCGGCAAGAACGTCTACCTCGCCAACGACGAGGAGGCGCTCCAGGCCGCCCTCTCCGCCGCCGCCGCCGGGGCCGCGCGCGCCGCGCCCCTGGAGCACAGCATGGACCTCTTCGTCGACCCGCACCTGTTGGCGCGCGCCTTCGGGCAGGTCTCCCTCCTCGACCTGATGAGCTCCCGCGACCTCGCGCCCCTCGTCGCGGCCGGGACGGAGCTGGTCCCGCTCTGCGCCCACTCCCAGTCCTTCGCCGGGTGGCTGGACTTCGACGGCGCCACCCAGCGCGTGGGCGCCAACTGGAAGCTCGACCCGGGCACGGCCGACGCTTCAGACGCGGGCCACTAGGGCCAGCCACCCCAGCGCCGCCGCCCAGCCGGTGTGCACCGAGAAGCCGATCGCCGCTCGCGCCCGCGACGCCATGCGGCCGCTCATGCTACACGGGCGCGCCCATGAGCGACTCGATGGCGAAAGACCCACTCCGGGCGCGGCTGGAGGCCCTGGAGAAGCAGGCGGAGCTGGGCGGCGGCAGCGAGCGCATCCAGAAGCAGCACGAGGCGCGCAAGCTCACCGCGCGCGAGCGCGTCGACCTCCTGCTCGACCCCGGCTCCTTCACCGAGCTGGACAAGTTCGTCACCCACCGCGCCACCGACTTCGGGATGCAGGACAAGAAGATCCCGGGCGACGGCGTGGTCGTGGGCTACGGCCTGGTGGACGGCCGCCAGGTGTTCGTCTTCGCCCAGGACTTCACCGTCTTCGGCGGCTCGCTCTCCGGCGCCTACGCCCAGAAGATCTGCAAGATCATGGACCTCGCCACCCGCGTCGGCGCGCCGGTGGTGGGCCTGAACGACTCCGGCGGCGCCCGCATCCAGGAGGGCGTGGAGAGCCTGGCCGGCTACGCGGACATCTTCCTGCGCAACACGCTCGCCTCCGGGGTGGTGCCGCAGATCTCCCTCATCCTCGGCCCCTGCGCGGGCGGCGCGGTGTACTCCCCGGCCATCACCGACTTCATCGTGATGGTGAAGGACACCTCGTACATGTTCATCACCGGCCCGGACGTCATCAAGACGGTGACCCACGAGGAGGTCTCCAAGGAGGCGCTGGGCGGCGCGCTGGCGCACAACCAGAAGTCCGGCGTCGCCCACTTCGCCGCCGTCAACGAGCAGGCCGCCATCCTCCTCACCCGCGAGCTGCTCTCGTACCTCCCCTCGCACAACGCCGAGGACCCGCCGGTCGCGCCCAACGACGACTCCCCCACCCGCACCGACGACGCGCTCAAGGACATCGTCCCCTCCAACCCCAACAAGCCCTACGACGTGAAGGAGATCGTCGCCGCGGTGGTGGACCAGCGGCACTTCTTCGAGGTGCAGGAGCACTACGCCAAGAACATCGTGGTGGGCTTCGCGCGGCTCAACGGGCGGCCGGTGGGCATCGTGGCCAACCAGCCGGCGGTGCTGGCCGGGGTCCTGGACATCGACGCCTCCATCAAGGCGGCGCGCTTCGTCCGCTTCTGCGACTGCTTCAACGTCCCGTTGATCACCTTCGTGGACGTGCCCGGCTTCCTCCCCGGCACCGACCAGGAGTGGGGCGGCATCATCAAGCACGGCGCCAAGCTGCTCTACGCGTACGCCGAGGCCACCGTGCCCAAGGTGACCGTCATCACCCGCAAGGCCTACGGCGGCGCCTACGACGTCATGGCGTCCAAGCACATCCGCGCGGACATCAACTACGCCTTCCCCACCGCGGAGATCGCCGTGATGGGCCCGGAGGGCGCGGTGAACATCATCTTCCGCAACGAGCTGGCCAAGGCCGCAGACCCCGCCGCCGAACGCAACCGCCTGGTGGCCGAGTACCGCGAGAAGTTCGCCAACCCCTTCAAGGCCGCCGAGCTGGGATACGTGGACGAGGTCATCCGCCCGGAGCAGACCCGCCCCAAGCTCATCCGGGCCTTGGAGATGCTCAAGGACAAGCGTCAGGACAACCTCCCGAGAAAACACGGGAACATCCCGCTGTAGCCGACGCTGTGCGGCACCCACATTTCAGGAGAAACAACCAGGTTCTCCTTACGAGAATCTGAGTACCTGGGTGCGCTCAAAGGCGCAGCCGGTCCTGAGCGTCCTCCTTTCGTCAGCGCCGTCCGACCCAATTGCTGGAGCTGTGCCCTGCCGTCGACTGGGTCGACGGGAGGGGCGCCGCGAGCGCGAAACCCGGAGCACGCAAAGACCCGCACACCATGATGCCGCCCCCTTGGACTGCCCTCGTTGCCGCCGCCGTCGCCACCGCCGTGACCTTCGGCCTGAGCCTCCACGCCTGGATCCGCTCGAGCCTGGCCCGCCGCCGGGCGCCGCGCGCGCTCGCCGCCGTGCGTGAAGCCCTCGCGCGCCGCTTGCCGGACGAAGCCCGGCGCCTGTTGCCCTCCGCGTTCCACGTCCCCTTCTCGGGGCGCTACCTGCCCGAGGAGGCGGTGGTGGCGCTGCAAGCGCTCCACGCCTTCGAGGAGACGATGGGGACGTACCGGCTCAACGCCGCCGGCATCACCCGCGACCTGCGCGAGGCGCTGGAGCGGTGCGCGCGGCGCGGGGCCCGCGTGCCCTGGCGCCTGATCGGCCCCTTCATGAGCGTGCTGGCGGCGGCCTCGCTCCAGGACGCCCCCCTGAAGAAGCTCATGCGCGACGCGACGCTGCGCGCCGTCCGCGCCCGCCGCGAATTCCTGAGCGGGGACGGCGACGAGGCGCCGCTGATGGTGGAGGTGCTGCCGTCCCTGGCGCCCGCGGGCGGGGTGCCGCCGGCGACCAAGCCCCTGGACTCGCACCCCGGGCGCGCGCGCGGCCCGCGGCGGTGGCGGCTGGTCGGATAGGGGAGGTCCGCGCGGACTGTAATTGACTCACACGCCAGGACCGGGGTGGCCAGCGACCCGCGCCCGGCCTGTGGCAGGATTCACCCGCTCCATGGCGCGCATCCTGCGAGCTTTCATCGAGGACCCGCGGCAGTGCTCGTACCTGCGGGACCGCAGGGCCGCGCTGGCGCACGAGATCATCCTCGACATGACGCCGGTCGAGTGGGAGGAGCGGCTGGCCCGCGGGTGGCGGCGCTTCGGCCCGGTCTACTTCCGGCCGGCGTGCGCGGGGTGCCTGGAGTGCGTCTCCATCCGCATCCCCACCCACGAGTTCCAGCCCTCGCGCAGCCAGCGCCGCGCCAAGCGCGACTGCTCGCACCTGCGGGTGGCCATTGGCCCGCCGCAGGTGACCGAAGACCGCATCCAGCTGTACCACGCGTGGCACCGCTTCCGGGAGCGCGAGCGCGACTGGGAGCCGTCGATGCTGGACGTGGAGACGTACGCGGCGCAGTTCGCCTTCCCGCACCCGTGCTCGCGCGAGGTGGCGTTCTACGAGGACCGCCGGGGGCACCCGCCGCGGCTGGTGGGCGTGGGGCTGTGCGACGAGACCCCCTCGGCGTGGAGCGCGATCTTCTTCTTCTACCACCCGGACCTGGCGGACATCGGGCTGGGGACCGCCAACGTGGTGGCGCAGATCGAGATCGCCCGCGCCCGCGGCATCCCCTACGTGTACCTGGGCTACAAGGTGGAGGAGTGCCGGTCCCTCCAGTACAAGAGCCGGTTCCGCCCGCATGAATTGCTGGAGGGGAGGCCCACCCTGGAGCAGCCGGCCCGGTGGATCCGCCCTCCCGCCCAGGCCGACTAGCCGGCCGCGCGCGCGTTTGGCAGACTGCTCGCTGGGCTCTCTCGAGTGCGACGGTGAAGCAGCAACGCCTGATCCTCTTCTGTTCGGACGTGGACGTGGATCTGGAGGAGATCCACCGGGCGCTCGGTGCGATCTGCGAGCAGCTCGACACGTCCGCGCTCGAGGTGGACGAGATCGAAGGCCCGGAGGCCCTCACCGCGGCGGGCTGGACCACGGTGGCGGTGCGCCCCGGCCGCGGAGGCGACGGCCTGGATGTCGTGGAGAAGAACCTGGACGCGCTGGCCCGGGCCTGCGCCACCGCGCTGCGGGAGGACGTGCTGGCGGTCTACCTGGACCACGTGAACGGGTCCGCGCGCGCCTGCCTGCAGTCGCCCGGCGGCTTCCCCCGCTCCGTCGACGGGGAGATCTTCCACGTGCTCCGCCAGACCGCCACCTGGGTGGAGGCGGACGCGGTGCAGCTGATGCGCTTCTTCGCCCCGCCGCCGCGGCCCAACGAGCTGCAGGCCCAGGCCGCGGAGCTGTCCGAAGGAGGGTTCTCCGGAGAGGAGAAGGAGGTCGACCCGGAGCCCGACGACGAGGACCGCTTCGTGGAGGGCAAGCTGAAGGCGGCGCGGGAGTGGATGGAGCGCTACCAGGGCTCGCGGAAGCGGTAATGGCTGCGCGGGCGCGCGGCCTTTCGTCTGGCTGCCTACCGCGGCGCGCGGTGTCCCGTCGCCGCTGAATCATCACGCGTCCGCGCGGAGCCCTCCTACCGTGAGCCATCGCGCATCGCGCGGAGGCCTTACTGCCGCTGAGTCGTCGCGCATCGCGCATCGCGCGGCGCCCTACCGCCGTTGAGTCGTCGCGTCTCGCGGCGCCCTACCGCCGTTGAGCCGTCGCGTATGGTGCGGGTGCCCTCCCACCGCGGAGCGTTCCGCATCCGGGCGGCGGCCGACACACGGAGTAACCGGCGCTCTACCGCCGCCGCCCCGCCTGGCGGCCGTGCGGCATCTCGGTGAGCGAGTCGTCGTGCGAATCGTCCCCCTTGTCCTCTGCGCGGGGCGCGGAGGCGGCCGGAGCCCCGGGCTTGTTCACCAGCGGCTTCCACCCGGAGCTGGGCGGCGGCACCGCATCCTGTTCGGTGAGCGACTGGAGCGCCCAGGGCGGGAGGTCGGCCGAGGACATGGGGATGGTGGGCGGCGACTCCACGGGCGGCCGGTGCACCGCGGGCGCGGGCCGGCCCGGCGGCGAGCTGACGCGCGCGGGCGCCTCCGCCGGCGTGGTCTTGGGCCGCGCCTTGCCCTTGCCGCTCCGGCTCTTCTGCCCCACCAGGTCGGCCAGCTTCTTGGGCGACGGGGGGATGAGCGGCGGAATCTCGGTGAGGCGCTCCGCCTTGTTGGGCTTGACGGTGCTCGGGCGCGCGCTGGGCCCGGCGCAGCGCTCCACCCACCGCGCCAGGGCCTGCTGCCCGTGCGGGTATGGGGCGTAGGCCCCGTCGATCGCCATCAGCCGCCGCCGCACCTCGGCACCGGTGGCGGGCCGCTGCGTCGGCTCCAGGGCGCACAGCTCCGCCACCAGGTCGTCCAGCGTGCGCGGCACCTCCTTGCGGACCTCCGAGGCGCGCGGGATGCGCGGGAAGATGCCCTGCTCCAGCGAGACGTCCGCCTCCTTGCCGTACACCGGCCGGCCGGTGAGCGCCTCGAAGAGCGTGAGCCCCAGCGCGAACAGGTCGGAGCGGCCGTCGATGGTGCGCTCGGCGATGATCTGCTCGGGGGCGGCGTAGCGGAGCTTCCCGTAGAAGATGTCGGTGCGGCCGGTGGCCACCCGGTTGGCGGCGTTGGCCACGCCGAAGTCCGCCAGCTTCACCTCGCCGATCCGCGAGAGGAGGATGTTGGGCGGGTTGACGTCGCGGTGGACGAGGGTGAGCGGCAGGCCCTTGGAGTCCAGCTTGCGGTGGATGAAATCCAGCGCGTACGCCAGCTCCGCGCCCAGGTAGCTCACCACCTCGAAGGGGAGCGGCTCCCCCGCGCGCGAGAGGAGGCGGTTGAGCGGCAGGCCGTCCACGTACTCCATCGCCACGATGAAGGTGTCGCGGAAGCGACCGCAGTCGTAGACCTGCACCACGTTGGGGTGGATGAGCGAGGCGCACAGCCGCGCCTCCTCCCGGAACATCTCCATGAACACTTCGTTCTGCGCGAAGGTGGGGAGGATCCGCTTGATCGCCACCGGCTTCTGGAAGCCGCCCTCGGGGCAGTAGGTGCCGTGGTAGACCTCCGCCATCCCGCCCGAGCCGAGGCGCTCGTGGAGGTAGTACTTCCCCATCAGGTCCTGCTCGCGGATGGCGGCGAGGTTCTCCTCGGTCTTGCGGATGTAGTGGCGCGCCAGCATCCAGGCGAAGCCCCCGGAGAAGACCAGGCACGCGGCGCGCATCAGCGCGTGCGGCCAGCGCAGCTCCACCACCGCGTCCGGCGGCAGCTTGGGGGCGATCAGCGCGAAGTAGACGAACAGCCACTCCGCCGCGGCCACCGCGCCCGAGATGAGCGAGAGCGTGGGGTTGGCGCGCAGCGCGGTCACCACCAGCACCGCCCCCCAGATGATGTGGGTGGGCGTCATGTGCGCGTACTGGGGGTCCTTGAGGAGGGCGATCTCGAGCAGGATGACGTAGGGGATCGAGATCTCGATCAGCACGTTCACCCAGGTGATCGCCGGGTGGTACCAGCCGCGGCGGAAGGCGCGGAGCAGGATGGAGTGGTAGGCGGCCAGGGCCAGCAGCACCGCGTTGATGACCAGCGGCAGCGTCCAGCTCTGGAACGTCCCCAGCAGGGTGACGAACGGGATGCCCGCCGCGCAGGTCCACACCAGCAGGCGCGAGATGGAGGCCTCGCGGAGCGGCGAATCCGCACGGAGGGATTCGCGCAGCATCTGCAAGGGGGGCCGGGTGATCTCCTGCGAGCTCCGCGGCTCCTTCAACGGTGTGGCCACGGCCGCACGATAGCGCGCCAGAGCACCGAAGAGGGTACCGGACCGAGCCAGGCGCCGCGCCGCGCCCGCCCTGCAAGGCGCGAGGAGGGCGCATGCCGTTGGGCCTGTAACCGACGAGCAACGCAGCAGGGCCGGATGCGCCGCAAGCCTGGCGACGGGAGGTACCCTCTTCGGTGCTCTAGTGGCGGGAGCGCGTGGGGGAGGGGCTCTGGAGCATGGCCACGGCCTCGGCTCGGGTGGCCTCCACCGACCAGCGGGTCCGGACCACCAGCGCCTCGGCCTCGGGGCCGCGGCCGGCGGCGACGAGGAGGCGCACCGCCTGGAGCGCGCTGGCGTCGGAGGGGTCGTGACGGTGGGCGTCCAGCGCGTGGTCGGCGGCGCGTCCGGGGACCCCCAGCTCCTCGAAGATGCGGGCCAGCAGCGCGGGGTCGCGGTCCTGGTCCGGCTCGGGGAGGACCGGTTGCTGGTGGGAGGCCTCGTGGAGCTCGCGCATGGTCTCGCGGAGGGCGCCGCGGTGGGCCACGCCCACGTCGTCCAGGGTCAGGGCCTGCTCCCACATGCGCTCCCGGAGGCGCACGAGCTGGCGCTGGATCCGCTGTTCGGCGGCCAGGCGGATCCACCCGGCGACGTTGCGGAGGGAGAGGAGGGTGAACATGGCCGCGGCGAACCAGCCCCACCGGCGGTAGCCCTCCACCGCGGCGAGCGCGCCCACCGCCGCGCCGACCTGGAAGGCGAGCAGCTTCCGCCGCGGGCCCACCGCCTCCTCGAAGACGTGACCGCCGTCCAGGGGTGGCACCGGGAGCAGGTTGACCGCTCCCCAGAAGAAGTTGGCGTACAGGAGCGCGCGGATGGTGAACGCCACCGCCGCCGGGCGCGCCGCCGGGAGGAGGAGGTGGGCCGCGAGCGCCAGCAGGCCGAGCAGGAAGCCCGCTCCCGGCCCGGCGAGGGAGACGAGGATGCGCTGCCGCCGCCGCGAGAGGGCGGTGTGGTAGGTGAGGCCGCCCAGCCCGTAGAGGCGGATGGACGCGCCGGCCCCGAAGCGGCGGGCGGCCAGCGCGTGGCCCAGCTCGTGGACCAGGACGGAGGCGAAGATCACCGCCGTCCAGGCCAGCATCGTCAGCCAGGAGCCGCGGAAGGCGATCAGCGGGACGAGGAAGAAGGTCGGCTCCACCACGACCAGGAAGGGCCCCAGCCGGAAGCCCAGGCTGAGGGGCATCCGCTGGGGCACGGCCGGCGATGGCGGGTTCTCGGCCATTCTACGATCACGATAACAACCCGGCGGCTGCCTGTCGGGCCAGGCCCAGTTGATCTCCTGGATGGATTGCCCGACCGGGCCGGGAGGGCTAAACGCCCTCCTCATGGGGAAGATCCGCAAGGTCCTCGTCGCCAACCGCGGCGAGATCGCCATCCGCGTGATGCGCACGTGCAAGGAGCTGGGCATCTCCACGGTGGCGGTCTTCTCGGAGGCGGACCGCTCCGCGCTGCACGTCCGGCACGCGGACCAGGCGTACTGCGTGGGCCCGGCGCCCTCCCGCGAGAGCTACCTCGTCCAGGAGCGCATCATCGAGGCCGCCAGGAAGTCCGGCGCGGACGCCGTCCACCCCGGCTACGGCTTCCTCTCCGAGAACGCCTCCTTCGTCCGCGCCTGCGAGAAGGCCGGCCTCACCTTCATCGGCCCGCCCGCCTCGGCGATGGACGCGATGGGCGAGAAGACCCGCGCCCGCTCCAACATGATCAAGGCCGGCGTCCCGGTGGTCCCCGGCACCACCGACCCCATCCCCTCCCTCGAGGAGGCCCGCGCCTACGCCCAGAAGATCGGCTTCCCCATCATGCTCAAGGCGGCCGGCGGCGGCGGCGGCAAGGGCATGCGGCGCGTGGAGTCCGCCGCGGACGTGGACTCCGCCTGGCGCAGCGCCAAGTCCGAGGCGATGAGCTCCTTCGGCAACGACGCCGTCTACATCGAGAAGTACCTGGAACAACCCCACCACGTGGAGATCCAGGTCTTCGGCGACACGCACGGCAACGTCATCCACCTCAACGAGCGCGAGTGCTCCGCCCAGCGCCGCCACCAGAAGGTCGTCGAGGAGACGCCCTCCCCCATCCTCACCCCGCAGCTCCGCGCCGCCATGGGCGAGGTGGCGGTGAAGGCCGCCCGCGCCGTCGGCTACGTCGGCGCCGGCACCTGCGAGTTCCTGGTCGACGTCCACCGCCAGTTCTACTTCCTGGAGATGAACACCCGCCTCCAGGTGGAGCACCCGGTCACCGAGTGGGTCACCGGCCTGGACCTGGTCAACTGGCAGATCAAGGTCGCCGAGGGCGAGAAGCTCCCGTTCCTGGAGCCGCTCCAGCCGCGCGGCCACGCCATCGAGTGCCGCATCTACGCCGAGGACCCCGCGCGCGGCTTCCTCCCCTCGCCGGGGAAGATCGACTCCATCCGCGTCCCCGGCGGGCCCAACGTCCGCGACGACGGCGGCGTGTACCCGGGCTACACCGTCCCCAGCGACTACGACCCGATGATCTCCAAGCTCTCCGTCTGGGCCCCCACCCGGAAGGAGGCCATCGCCCGGATGAAGCGCGCCCTCTCCGAGTACGTGGTCAAGGGCATCACCACCAACGTCCGCTACCTCCTGGCCATCATGGACGCCCCCGAGTTCGCCGCCGGCGACTACGACACCGGCTTCCTCGGCCGCGCGCACCAGTCGCTGCTGGGCTCCCCGGACTCGCGCCTGCGCGAGGTGGCGCTGCTCGCCTCCGTCGTCTACCGCCACCAGCAGGACCGCGCCCGGGCCGCGCAGCTGCAAGGCCCGCGCGCCTCCGCCACCACCAGCCGCTGGCGCCGCTTCCCCGGCCGCCGCTAGCTTCCCAAGAGCCTTCATGCGCTACCTCGCCCAGCTCACCGGAGACGCCGACCCCACCTCCGTGGACATCGAGACCCTCGCCGAGGGCCGCTACGCCGTCACCGTCAACGGCCACCGCCACGAGGTGGACGCCCTCTCCCTCCCTCAAGGCGCGGTGGGGATGCTCATCGACGGCGAATCCTTCAGCGTCGAGTTCGAGGACCACGGCGACGAGGTGGCGGTGCTGGTCCGCAACCAGGTGACGATGATCGACGTCGCCGACGAGCGCCGCTTGCGCCTCCGCGCCGGCGCCGCCCAGTTCAAGGTGGAGGGCAAGCAGGTGGTGTGCGCGCCCATGCCCGGCAAGCTGGTGAAGGTGCTGGTGAAGGTGGGCGACGAGGTGAAGGAGGGGCAGGGGCTGGTGGTGGTGGAGGCGATGAAGATGGAGAACGAGCTGAAGAGCCCCAAGTCCGGCAAGGTGGTGGAGCTGCCGGTCAAGGAGGGCAGCGCGGTGGAGAACAACGCCCGGCTCGTGGTGGTCGAATGACCGCCGATCCAAAAGCGGCCCGCACGCGCTGGGAGCAGTCCCTCTCCAAGGCGAAGCAGCGCCGCCCGTCCTTCGCCACCTCCAGCGGCATCGAGGTCCGCCCGCTCTACGGGCCGGACGCCGCGCCCCCGGAGGCGTACGACCAGAAGCTGGGCTTCCCGGGCGAGTACCCGTTCACCCGCGGCGTGCAGGCCACCATGTACCGCGGCCGCCACTGGACGATGCGCCAGTACGCCGGCTTCGGCTCCGCCGAGGAGTCCAACCAGCGCTACCACTACCTGCTCAAGTCCGGGCAGACCGGCCTCTCGGTGGCGTTCGACCTGCCCACCCAGATGGGCCGGGACGCGGACCACGCGCGCGCGCGCGGCGAGGTCGGCAAGGTGGGCGTGTCCATCAGCTCCATCCGCGACATGGAGGTGCTGCTGCGCGGGCTGCCGCTGGGCGAGGTCTCCACCTCGATGACCATCAACTCCACCGCGGCCATCCTCTTGTGCCTCTACGCCGCGGTGGCGGAGAAGAACGGCGTGCCGCTGGAGCAGCTCCAGGGCACCGTCCAGAACGACATCCTCAAGGAGTACATGGCGCGCGGGACGTACGTCTACCCGCCCGGGCCGTCCCTGCGCCTCGTCACCGACCTGTTCGCCTTCTGCGCCAAGAAGGTCCCGCGCTGGAACCCCATCTCCATCAGCGGGTACCACATCCGCGAGGCGGGCTCGACCGCGGCGCAGGAGATCGCCTTCACCCTGGGGGACGGCATCACCTACGTCGGCGCGGCGCTGAAGGCGGGCCTGCAGGTGGACGCGTTCGCCGGGCGCCTCTCCTTCTTCTTCAACGCCCACAACAACCTGCTGGAGGAGGTGGCCAAGTACCGCGCCGCCCGCCGGCTCTGGGCCAGGGTGATGAAGGAGCGCTTCGGCGCCAAGGACCCGCGGTCCTGGATGCTGCGCTTCCACGCCCAGACCGCCGGCTCCACGCTCACCGCGCAGCAGCCGGACAACAACGTGGTGCGGGTGACGCTGCAGGCCCTGGCGGCGGTGCTGGGCGGGTGCCAGTCGCTGCACACCAACGGGCGCGACGAGGCGCTGGCGCTGCCCACCGCGGAGTCGGCGCGGCTGGCGCTGCGCACCCAGCAGGTCATCGCCTACGAGTCGGGAGTGGCGGACTTCATCGACCCGCTCGGCGGCAGCTACGCGCTGGAGCAGCTCACCGACGAGCTGGAGGCGCGCGCCGAGGCGTACCTCCAGAAGATCGACGAGATGGGCGGGATGGTGCAGGCCATCTTGAAGGGCTACCCGCAGCAGGAGATCCAGGACGCCGCCTTCCAGGCGCAGCGGGAGGTGGAGACCGGCCAGCAGGTGGTGGTGGGCGTGAACCAGTTCCAGGTCGACGAGCGGCCCCCCTCGGGGCTGCTCAAGGTGGACGAGCAGGTGGAGCTCTCCCAGCGCGAGCGCCTGAAGCAGCTCCGCGCCGAGCGCTCCAGCGACGCCGTCCAGCGCACCCTGGACGCGCTGCGGGCGGCGGCGAGGTCGCCGGCCGAGAACCTCATCCCGCGCATCTACGACGCGGTCCGCGCCGAGGTGACCCTGGGGGAGGTCTCCGACGCCCTCCGGGAAGTGTTCGGCGAGCACCGGGAGAACGTGGTGCTGTAGAACGGGCCCATGGCCCGCCCCGGCTTCCAGATCAAGAACCCCATCGCCGCGCTCCTCTTCGGCAGCGCGGTGTTGCTCGGCACCACGATGTGGCTGTCGAGCGTCATCCGCTTCGTCGGCCGCGCCGAGAAGGCGGTGGGAACGGTCACCGACACGTACCGGTGCAGCGGCGGGCGGCGGAGCGGGACGTGCGCCGACGTCAGCTTCACGCGGCAGGACGGCGGGATGGGGTACGGCCGGCGGGTGCATGCGTCGGCGCCCAAGGGGTCGCACGTGGACGTCCTCTACGACCCCAAGGACAACGAGGACGTCCGGCTGGACTCGCCGTTCCAGCTCTGGCTGGGGCCGGTGGGGCTGGAGCTTCTGGGCCTGGTCTTCTTCGGCGACGGCCTGCGGAAGTTCGTCCTCCGCCGGTAGCGCGCCCTACTGCTGCGACGTCCGCGCGCCCCCCGCGGCCAGCCTGAGCACGAACTGCTCCAGCGCCACCAGGCTGCCCGGCTTCTCGAAGATGCGGTCCCGCCGCGAGTCGAGGAACGACCGCGCGGCGTCGGAGATGGCCCCGCCGGTGACGAAGCCGATGCGAGGCAACAGCTCCGGCCACCGCTCGCTGATGGTCTCGTACAGCTCGATGCCGGTCATCTCCGGCATGTGCACGTCGGAGAGGATGGCGTCGAAGCGCTGCCCGGACTCGAGGTGGATGAGCGCCTCGCGCCCGCTCCCCGCCACGCGCACGTCGTGCCGCCCGGAGAGGAGCCGCCGCAGCGCCACCCCGAACATCGGCTCGTCGTCCACCACCAGGATGGACCAGCGCGCCCCCGCGTCGCTGGCCGGCACGGCCGCCTCCGGCCGGGAGAGCGGCGCCCCCACCGGGAGCGAGATCTTGAAGGTGGTGCCCTTGCCCAGCTCCGTTTCCACCGCGATGTCGCCGCCCTGGTCGCGGATGATGCCGGCGCAGATGGCCAGCCCCAGCCCCGTGCCCTCGCCCACCGGCTTGGTGGTGAAGAACGGGTCGAAGATGCGGGGGAGGTGCTCGGGGGCGATGCCGCTGCCGGTGTCGCTGAACCAGATCTCCACCTTCTCGGCCACCTGGCGGGTGGTGACGGTGATGTGGTTGCGGTCCGCGTGCCCGTCCGGGATGGCGTGCGCGGCGTTGGCCAGCAGGTTCACGAACACCTGCGCCAGCCGCGAGCGGTTGGCGGCGATCATGGGCAGCTCGCCGTAGCGCTTCACCACCTGCGCGCGGTGGCGGATCTCGTTGCGCGCCATGGCCAGCGCGGAGTCCAGCACCGCGTGGATGTCCACCGCCTCCTGCACCGACTCCTCGGCGCGGGAGAACGTCTTCAGGTCGCGGACGATGTCGCGCACGCGCTCGGCGCCGTCGCGGGCGTCGTCCAGCGCCGCCGCCGACGCGGAGATCCGCTGCCGGGACGCCAGCGACAGCTCGCTCGAAGACTCCAGCGCCTTCAGCTCGCGGACCGCGAACAGCACGTTGGAGAGCACGTACGCCAGCGGGTTGTTGATCTCGTGGCCCACGCCCGCCGCCAGCGTCCCCACCGCCACCATGCGGTCCACCTGCATCATCTTGGCGGTGAGCTTCTTCAGCTCGGTGACGTCCTTGGCCATCAGCATGTTGGCCTGCTGCCCGTCCCACAGCACCGGCAGCGTGGACATCTCCACCACCACCACCTGCTGGTCCTTGCGGATCCACCGCCGGTCCGGGCTGGGGCGCATCGGCACGCCGGCCGCGCTGGCCTCCTCGATCGACCGCCGCACCTGGTCCCGCTCCTCGGGGTGGAACAGCGAGAGCACCTCCAGGCCGACCAGCGCCTCCCTGGCGGGGTACCCCAGGAGCTTGGTCAGCGCCGGGTTGGTGTAGATGAGCTTGATGCCCCTGACGATGGCGATGGGCTCGGGCCAGCGCTCCACCACCTCGGCGAAGCGGGCCTCGGCCTGCCGGCGCTGCTCCTCGTGGAGCTGGCGCTGGCGGTCGCGCAGGGTGTGCTCGCGGACCAGCTGCTCCGTCCGCTCCGCCACCATCAGCTCCAGCTCCTTGCGGTAGCGGAGGTTCTCCTCCTCGGCGGTGCGGGCGCGGCGGAGCGCCAGGTGCTGGTCGTAGGCGCGGTCCACCTCCGGCGCCAGGCCGCCGGCGGCGGCGTCCTTCACCACGTAGCGGAAGGCGCCCTGCTGGAGGGCGCTCACCGCCGCGGCCACGGTGTTGGACTCGGTGTAGATGACCACCGGGACGTCCGGCAGCGAGGCGCGGACGGCGGCCATCACCTCCACGCCCGACAGGCCGGGCATGTTGAGGTCGCACACCACCACCGACGGCGCGGTCTCCTCCAGCTTCTGCACCGCTTCGGCCGGGTCCGTGAACGCCCGCACCTCGTAGCCGGAAGCGGTGAGCACCTCCTCCGCGAGCGCACAGACCAGCGGGCTATCGTCGATGACGGCGACGCGCCGCAGGACTGGTGGGACGGATGGCATCCGGAGAAAACGTGGGGCGACGCCTGGGGAGTGGTGCAATGTAGCCAGGCGACAGTGTAGCAGGTCGCGTCATGGACCGAACGTCAGGGTCCAGCGCAGGCCAGGCGACCCGCCAGGCCCCACGGGGAGAAGCCACCCGAAGCCGCCGCCCGCGTCATCCTTGAGCTGGAGCACCTTGGTGGGGAAGAAGTACCCGATGCCCGCCAAGACCACCCCCAGCCACTGCACCGAGGCGTCCAGCAGGCACACCACGTCGCGCAGGTAGAGGGTCTCCGGGGGGACCAGGCTCCGGTAGGTCGATCCCCCGATGGCCAGGAGGGGCCCCACCAGGGGGAGGAAGGCGAAGAGCGGTTCGCCGCGCTGGATCTGCGCCACGCTCTGCAGGCCGGCGACGAGCGCGAAGATGACGCCGCCCGTGTAGCCGAAGACGAGGGAGGTCATCCCGCCCGTGAGGAGCGAGGCGTCGTACTCGTTCACCAGCTGGTAGCCATCGGGGATGGGTCCCCCCTGGTAGAGGAGGCGCCGCGAGGACGCCTTGGCTGGTGAGGGAGCAGGGGCGGTGACGGCCGGAGCGCCGGTGGTGGGGGCGTCGTCCGGGAGCGCCGCCAGGGCGAGCGTGGCGGCGCAGTGAAGCGCGAGGGGAATCACAAGGGCGGACGCTAGTCAGGGCCGGGGCGGCGGGCCAGTCGGCGGTGGCCGGCGCCTCGCCTTCAGCCGGCTTTGTTGCGCCGCGGCGGCGCACCCAAGCCCACGCGCGCTTCGCTCATGTTCACGCGCCGCCCAGGCGGCGCGAGCCGCCGCCCTTTCCCGCGCAGCGGCACACCCCTGCCGGCGGTGGGAACTGCCGGCGTTCCCCGGGCAACTCGTCGGAGATCGCTCGCGGAGCGGCCCGCGTCCTGTACGCTGGGCGCGTGCGCCTGTGCCCGACCTGCCGTGCGCCCCACCGCGACGGCGCCGAGTGCTCGTTCGACCAGACCCCGCTCGCGCGCGAGGAGGAGGACCTCCTCGCCGGGGCGACGGTGGGGGACCGCTTCCGGCTGCTGCAGCGTCTCTTCGAGGACGCCGAGGGCCCCCTCTACCGCGCCGTGGCGGAGCCGGGCCTCTCCGAGGTCCAGGTGCTCGTCCTGTACGCGGAGCTGACCCCGCCCGGCGCGCGGGCCGGGCAACTCCAGGAGCTCGCCGCCGCCGCCGCGCTGCCCGGACGCTGGCTGCAGCGGGTGGTGGGCTTCGGCCCGCTCTCCCCGGGCGCCGCGACCGGGCCCCTGTTCGTGGCGATGGAGCCGGCCGCGCCCCGCTCGGCGGAGGGCGAGCTGCAGGCGGCGGGCGGCGCGCTGGAGGAGCCGCGCGCGCTCCGGCTGGTCCGGCGGGTGGCGGCGGGCGTGGCGCACGCCCACGAGCGCGGGCTGGTCCACGGCGCGCTGACCGCCCGCTCGGTGCGCCTGCGCGACGACGACGGCGAGGCGGACGCGGTGCAGGTGACCGGCCGGTGGCGACCCGCCCCCTCGGAGGACGACTTCGCCGGCGACCTCCGCGCCCTGGGCGCCCTCCTCTTCCACCTCCTCGCCGGGAACGCTCCCGGCCCCGGCGCCTCCATCCGCGACGCCAACCCCTCCGCGCAGGTGTCGTTCGCGGTGGAGCGGTTGCTGCAGCGGCTGCTCGACCGGTCGCGCGAGGCGCGACTGGCCACCGCGCGCGGGGTGATGCGCTCGCTGGACGAGGCCGGCGCGCGCGCCGCGCTGGAGGTGGCCCGCGGGAGCGAGCCGCGCCCCGTGCTCCCCGAGGTGCCGGACGCGGTGGTGCAGGCCCTCTCCCTCGCGCTCCAGCGCGCCGGCGCCGCGGCCGCGCGCGGGCGGGTGGAGGAGGCGCGCCGGGTGCTGCTCGCCGCGGCCGACGCGGTGGCGGAGCAGGCCGGGGCGGAGGCGGTGGCGGCGCGGCTCCTGGCGGCGGGCGACGACGCGGTGGAGCTGCGGACCGCCTTCGACGACGCGCTGGCCGCGGTGGAGCACGCGGCCGCCGCCGACCGCCCGGGCGAGACGGAGCGGGAGGTGCTGCTGGGCCAGTTCGGGCTCGCCGGGTGGCTGGTGGCGCGCTGCTTCGCGGCCGGGCGGCAGGACATGGCGGACCGCTTCGAGCGCGCCTTCGCGAGGGTGGTGCGCGAGCGGCTGGAGCGGCGGAACGTGGTGCCCGACGCGGCGGCGGTCCTGGCCCGCGCGGCGGGGGCGGACGCCGGCCAGGACGAGGTGCGGCGGGCGCTGGCGGCGGCGCGCGACGCGCTCGAGGCGCCGGTGATGGACGACGGCCAGGTGCTGGACGACGCCGCCTTCGAACGGCTGAAGCGGGAGGCCTTCGGCAGCGAGCAGAACGCGCTCAGCCGGTGTGGCCGCAGGGGTGACGTGGTGCGCGCGGTGCAGCAGGCCATCGACGACGCGTCGGAGTCGTACGCCTGCGGCGACGTGGGCGGCGCCTTCCGCGCCTACGCCCGCGCCTGCGAGCGCCTGCTCGCCGAGGTGCTCGACGGGCCGGACTGCCGCGAGCTGCGCCAGTACCTGGAGGACGCGCTCCAGCAGTCGCGCCAGGGCGGCTCCGAGGAGAGCTCCGCCTGGGCGATGCGCCGCGCCTTCGACGGGCTCCTGGAGATGGACGCGCGCGCATGAGTGCCGCCGCGGTGCTCGCCGTCGCGCTGTCCCTGGCGCAACCGGCCCTCGCGGGCGGGGCCGCCCCTCCGCTCCCTCCGCTCCCCCAGGCCATCCATCTCAAGACGCCGGAGCAGACGTTCTCGCGGCGCTACGACTACGCGCTGCGGGGCGGGCGCATCTACTGGAAGCTCCGCCAGCCCGAGCTGGGCGCGCCCGAGCCACGCTGGGCGCTGCTGGGCCCCGCCGGGCTGCCGTTCCAGGAGAGCGGCCCGCGCGCGGACGACCCCAAGCACATCGTCTCCATCGCCGCCGACAGCACCGGGCTGGTGGCGGTGGCGGACGACGACCGCATCTTCGACATCCAGATCGACGACCTCTGGAAGGGGAAGTTCCTCTGGTACTACGGCTGGGGCTTCCCCTGGCGGGTGCTGCCGGGCCCGGCCTGGCTCCCGCGCGAGCACCGCGCCTGGACGTACTCGCTGCTCAACCTGGGCGCGATCTACTCGGAGGACATGGACGGGAACCCGCACGCCATCATCGCGGTGGACAGCGTGTTCGTCCTCCCGCCGGACGGGCGCTCGCTGTGGTTCGACGACCCGTGGCTGCCTCCCAACAAGTTCGACTTCCGGATCGCCGGGCCGGAGCGCGGGGCGTTCGCGGCGGTGAACATCTCCGCCAGCGGCTCGCTGCTGATGGTCATCGACCGGCGAGGGCGGATCTACACGCGGCTGATCGACTTCGACTCGGTCGGGGGGAACCCGGGCATCAACTACTCCTACGAGCGCCGGCACTTCGGGTACCGGGGGACCGGGGCGGGCGCGCTGCTCCGCGCGCTGCTGCCCATGTTCCTCGACGTCCGCAGCCTCCCGGCGGACCCGTGGCACCGCCAGCCGGACGTCACCGAGGGGAAGATCACCGACCGCATCACCGTGCTCCAGACGGGCGAGGGGAACATGGCCCGCGAGCTGCGCGTCGAGGGCACCGGCGGCGGCGGCGCCACCGGGTACTGGCACAAGATGGTGCACGCGGAGCGCTGGGTGTTCCGCGCCACCGGCGAGCCCATCGACCGGCCCTTCCTCGACCCGCAGGCCCCGCCCGAGGTCACCGAGTCCACCGACGAGCGCTGCGAAGGCACCGCGGAGCTGGCGCGGCCGGGAGCCGAGCTCGGCGCGGTGCGGGCGTCGCGGCTGGGGCGGTCGGCCGGCGCGGCCGCGGAGACGGTGCCGGCGGTGCTCTCCGGGTTCAACGTCGGCTGGGACCCGGCGCGCATCGAGCTGCCGGCCGGGTCCGGCCAGCTCGTCACCCTCCACCTGCGGCCGTGGACGGACCCGGTGAAGCCCGGCGTCCCCATCCGGCTGGTGGGGACGCTGGAGCTTTCGAGGACGGACTCGGCCGCCTCGGCGCAGGAGGCGGCCGCGAGGGCGCGGCTGAAGGCGCTGCTGGGCGGGCGGCGGATCCGGCCGGTGTTCGTGTACATCACCGACCCGGAGGTCCGCGTCGAGCCGGACCCGTTCGGCGCCATCGGCGGGCCGGGGTTCATCATGCGCTTCGCGCGGAAGCCGCGCGGGTAGCGGGGCTACAGCTTCACCGTCAGCGCCGCGCCGATGGAGTCGTGGTCGTAGACGAGGACGTCGGAGACCGTGGTGCGGTGCTCGTGCGCGCAGTCGGCGCGGACGCCGACGCTCGGGGTGAGGTTCCACACCACGCCCACCGAGAGCACCGCGGTGGTGGCGAGGGCGAGGGGCGGCAGGCTCTCCTGACCGTACGAGACGCCCGCGTAGGGGAAGAGGAAGTCGCGGTAGCTGTACGTCGCCCGCGCCACGAACGCGCCGGTCACCGTGTCGTCGACGTTGTGGGCGATGGCCCCTCCGAGCTGCGCGTCGAAGCCGGGAGAGAGCTGGATACGCAGCGCCGGGAGCAGCATCTCTACGTGGCCCAGGCCGTAGAAGTACATGTGGCGGTAGGTCGCCAGCGCGGCGACCTGCGGCGTGAAGGCCAGCTCGCCGCCGAGGTTCGCCAGCCACTTCGGCCGGAACTGCGGGAGGTCGGGGGTGAGGCCGAAGTCGGCGGAGACCACCGCCTCCTTGCTCAGCCGGTACGCCAGGCCGGCGGTGAGCGCGCTGTCGGTGAACCCGAAGTAGTGGAAGGTCTCGAAGCGGAGGGACGGGAGGAACAGGCCTAGCGGCGCCCCCACCTGGGCGAACGCGCTCCACTCGTTCGTCCGGCCCGCCGCGTTGTCCTTCGAGTAGTGGTCGTAGGTCGCGCCCGCGTCGGCGCGGACCAAAGGCGGCGGCACCGACTGCTCGATCTTCTTCGCCAGCTCCGGGCTGGTGTCGCCCGCGGCGCGGGCCTTCTCGTAGGCGGCGCGCGCGGCCCTCATGTCCCCCTCGGCGCGGTACACATCGCCCAGCAGCGCCAGCGCGTCCGGCATGCCGGGGCGGAGGGAGAGCGCGCGCTGGAGGTGCTGGATGGATTCGGCCCGCTGCTCGGACCAGTAGAGGACGCGCGCCAGCCCCACCCGGGCGTCCGGGTCGTCCGGGCGGAGCGCCACCACCTTCCGCCAGGTCTCGGTGGAGAGGGCGAACTTGCTCTGCCATCCCTGCACGGTGGCGAGCTGGGTGAGCACCGCGGGGTCGTCCGGGTGCTGCGCCGCGAGCTCCAGGAGCACCCGCTCCGCCTCCGGCAGCTTCTGCGCCCGCTTGAGCGCGAGGGCGTCCTCGAGCGTGGGGCCGGGAGGAGGCGGCGGCGTCTCCTCGGGCGGCCGTTCCGGGGGCGTCTGGGCGGCGGCGGGCGGCGTCTCCACCGGCGGCGTCTCAGTGGTCGGCGGCGGCTCCTGACCCACCACGAGAATGCCTGCGATGCAGATAATCCACATCATGGACTACCTCGCTGGTGGATATTCCCGCTGCTGGATGGCCCGCGCGGCGGGCGGGGTCCAGCGGATCCGGCGGCGGAGGAAGGCCACCCAGCCCAGCGCGGCGCCCAGGTGCCGGAGGTTCTGGAACACGAACGGCTCGGTGAGGGTGGCGACGAGGGAGCCGAGCCAGAAGCGCGCGCCGAGCGAGACGCCCAGCCAGCGGCGATAGAGGGCCAGGATGTAGAAGTGGAACGCCAGGTCGAAGGCGAACTTGGCGACCAGCACCTGGACGATGAGCTGGGCGATGGGGTGCCGCGTCGCCGCCCAGAAGGCCAGCGTGGCGAAGCCGTACAGGCCGTAGAGCGGCTGGAGGGTGTCCATCGCCTTGACCGGGAGCATGACGGTGCCGACGGGCGCGTACCGCCGGTTGCCCACCATGTCCCGGTTGCGAGCGAGCGTCTGCAGGAAGCCGGCGAACCAGCGGGTGCGCTGGGCGAGGAAGGTGGCGGGGGAGCCGGGCGCGTCGGTGCGGGCGCGCGCGTCGCCCAGCACCTGCACCCGGAGCTGCCGGCCCGACTCCATCGCGCGCCGGTGCAGGCGGTGGATGAGGTCGTAGTCCTCCACCAGGCTCTCCGGGTCGAAGCCGTCCAGCTCGGCGAGGACGTCGCGGCGGAAGGCGGAGAACGCGCCGGAGACGAGGAGGAGGACGTCGCGGCGCGCCCAGGCCAGCCGGCCCACGAAGCCGCGGAGGTACTCGAAGGTCTGGTGGAATTCGAGGAACCGTCCCCAGGCGGTGGTCGAGCAGTGCGGGGAGAGCACGCCGCCGGCGGCCGCCAGCTTCGGGTCCCGGGCGAAGGCGTCCGCCACCGCCGCCACCGCGCCCGGCTCGAGCAGCGTGTCGGCGTCGAGGGTGACCACCACCGCCGACTGGACGCGGCGCAGCCCCTCGTTGAGCGACCGCGCCTTGCCGGAGTGCGGCTTGCGGAGGACGCGGAGCCGCGGCCAGGTGGCGGAGGTCCCCAGGTCGCCGGCGAAGGTGAGCGCCCACCCGGAGCCCAGCGACGCCACCGAGCCGTCGGTGGAGCCGTCGTCAACGACCATCACCTCGTCCGGCTGGAGGAACTGGGCGCGGAGCGCGGCGAGGCACGCGGGGAGGGCGTCGCGCTCGTTGCGGGCGGCGATGAGCACGGCGACGGAGGGTAAGGGCGCCGGGGCCGGTCCTGCCTCCTTCGGAATCCCGGCGCGGCCGCTGCGGGCGATCAGCACCAGGATGCAGGAGTCGTAGACGATGTAGATGAAGCCGGCGAGCCAGGCGACCGCGCCGCCGGAGACCCAGGCGCTGGCGACCGCGGCGGTGAAGAGCGCGCCGACGAAGGTGAAGATGAAGGGGTAGGCCATAATCGGCCTTAGAGATCCTCGTACGGATCGCGCGCCGCCAGGCCGCCGACCTCGTGGAGGATGCGGCGGGCGACGCGCGTCACGTCGCCGAAGCGCTGCTCGTGGTCGGCGCGGATGCGTTGGGCGGCCTCGCTCTGCTCGTAGGCGGCGAGCGAGGTGGGCGAGTCCAGCTCGTAGAAGACGACGTACCGGAACCAGCCGTCGGTCAGCGGGCTGGGCTCGATGTACTTCCGCGCCCCCACGAAGCCCGGTTGCTGGAGCATCTCCGTCATGTGGAACCGCGTGTGCCAGTTGTTCCAGGCGGCCTCGGCGGCGGGCGAGACGTCGACGGTCACGATGTAGAGGACGTGCGGCATCGGCCGGGGGGAACGGAGGTTATCATCCACCCATGGTCCGGTCAGTGAGCGCGCTGGTGCTCCTCCTGGCGCTCCCGGCGTGCGCGCCGGCGCCGGACTCCGAGGAGGGGGTCATCCAGGAGGCGTGGGCGCTGGAGCGCGATCCGGTGCTCCGGCCCACGCACGTCGACCCGGCGCTGCCGGGGACGTTCGCGGATGGGATCGCGCCCTGGGCGGACGCGTTGGTCGCCAGCGAGCGGCGGTGTGGCAGCTTCGGCAAGGCCCTGCTCGCCGCCCTCGAGCACCATCAGCCGCTCCCGGCGGAGTGGGTGGCGGAGGTGGATGGTTCCGCCGCGATGCTGGACGGCGCGCTCGCCGCGACCTACCGGGCCGGCGCGAGCTTGCCGCCGGGGCTCCGGATGCAGGCCGTCTTCCTGACCACCCATCCCTCGACCATCGAATTCCGGTACCTGGGGCGGCTGGCCATCGCCGGCGCCAGGCTGGCCTCGGACCGCGGAGACCATGCCCTGGCGCTGCGGCGGTGCGCGGACGCGCTCGCGCTCTCGCGCGACATGTCCTGGGGCGCGCTGGTGTTCGCGCGCGCCGGCAGCATGGCCGGGCACACCCTCCAGGTCTGTTACGAGCTTGCGCTCCGGGCGCCCGTGGGTCCGCGGCGGGACTTCCTGAAGGCGGTGGACCGCATCCGCGCCGGGTGGGCGCCGTCGTCGTCCGTCATCCGGCAAGAGCGGCTGTTCACCCAGCTCCTCTCCGCGTCCAGCTTCAGCGCCGCCCACCTGGCCGCGTTCCCGCCCGCGCTGGCGCCCGTGCTGGAGATGCCCGAGGCGGTGCCCATGAATCCGCTGCGGGCCTGGCCCTTCAGGGGCGCGGCGCGGCGCGCCATACACGCGCGGATGACCCGGCTCATGAACGCCGCGGACCTTCCGCCGGATGACGCCGACCGGGTCTTCGCCGAGGTCGAAGCCGATTCGCCGCTCTGGTTGACGTTGGCTGGCCTGGGTGATGCCCCGCCCTTGTGGCTGAGGTTCGGCCGGGAGTTGAGGAGGCCCCGCGCGCAGCTCGCGCTCCTCCACGCGGCGCTCGCGGCCGACCTCTACCGCGCCGACCACGGCGCCCTCCCCAAGACCTGGGCCGACGTGTTCCCCACCGGCGCGCCCGCCGACCCGCGCACCGGCCGGACGCTCGCGCTCGACCTCCGCGCGGACGCCCCCGCGGTGCGCGCGGAAGGCGACCCCGCCCGCGAGGCGGAGCCGCTCTCCTTCTCCCTAGCGCCGCCGTGAGGTGAGGCGCCCCAGCACCATCCCCACCAGCACCAGCGCGGCCACCGCCAGGGCGGCGCCCACCTTCCAGTCCACCGCCAGCGCCTCCGCGGTCATCTCCTGCCTGAACCCCGGCTCCGCCAGCGAGGACAGCGGCACCTTCCACTCCACCATGCTCCGCGTCGCGTCGATGGTGCCGTTGCTGGAGACGATGGCCGGCGCGTGGAGCCGCACCGTGATGGTGTGCCCGCCCAGCATCGCCCCCGCCATCGCCTTGCCGAAGTCGTCCGCCGCCTGGTTGCCGCTCTTCTCGCCCGCGTTGCCCGCCACCGCGCCCTGGAACTCGAAGCCCAGCCCGAACCTCCGCCGCACCTCGAACGCCACCGGCCCCTTCCCGGAGCCGTCGCTCCCCTCGCGCCCGGCCTTCTTCGCCAGCGCCGCCAGCGCGCGCGCCTGCGCCGCCGGCAGCTTGGAGGCGTCGTTCGACTCCACCTCGTAGATGAGCTTGAACGCCCCCGCCTCCTCCTCGGTCCGGTAGTCGAACTTCCGGATGTCCGGGTCCTTGGCCAGCTCCGCCTTCGCGTTGGCCGCGTCCTCCCGCACGGACACCAGCAGGTCCTCCCCGCCCATCCGCCCCAGCCCCAGCAGCGACTTGGGCAGGACGATCTCCAGCTTCAGCCGCCCGCCGCCCCCGGCCTCCAGCCAGATCTCCTGCACCAGGTCGAAGCACCCGGAGCACAGGGCCAGCGCCCCGCAGACCACCACCCACTGCGCCGCGCGCGACCGCCTCGTCCTCATCTCAGCGCCTCCAGCAACGCGTCCACCGGCACGTTGTCCCTCGTTTCCGTCGCCCGGTGCACCAACTTCACCGCGCCGCCCGGCGCCACCACCAGCGCACCTCCAAGCTGGAGCAGGCTCTGCTGCGCCTTGGGCGCGCCCACCCCGTGCCGGGCCAGCTTGAGCACCCCGCGGAGCAGCGCCAGCTCCCGCAGCGACGTCCACGTCACCCCCAGCCGCGACGCGCGCTTGAGCCCCAGCGCGGCGTACGTCGCCCGCGGCGTGTCCACCAGCACCGGGAAGGGGAGCCGGTACTCCTGCTGGAAGTCCTTCGCCATCGCCGGGAAGCCCGCGGCGATCACCGCCAGGTTGGCGCCCTTCGCGGTCAGCTCCTGGTACCGGTCGCGCAACTGCGCGACGTGCTCGCGGCAGTACGTTCAGCCGTAGTGGCGGATCCACACCAGCACCGCCGGCCGCTCGCGCCACAGCTCGCCCAGCCGCACCTCGCGGTCGTCCGCGTCGCGCAGCGCCATCGCCCCCAGCTCTTCGACTCGCTCCATCCCCTCACCTCGTGAACAGGTTCGTCCAGGTGCGGTTGAACGTCCACGGCCCCGCGCCGCACGCGGTGGCGTCCTGCTGCTCGTACCGGATCTGCTCCCCGGTGACTTGGACGAGCACGATGGAGGGCAGGTCTCCGCCCGTGGACGCGTCGTAGCAGTAGATGGTGCCGTCGTCGGTGACCTCGCGGAAGTCGCGGTTGACGTTCCCCGAGTGGGTGGGCGTGAACCGCCAGACGTGCCCCTCCACCAACGGGCCGGACCCGGACGTCGAGTCCACCGGGGTGGAAATCGAGACGATCGCGACGCTCGGGTCCACGCTGTCGTGGACGAGCGCCACCTGGGTCCCGTCGGCGGTGGCGTTCCAGTTGCCTTGCGCGGTGGCCCGCACGTCCTGCATGTACTCGCCGCAGAGCGGCTCCGCGGTCCGCCGCCGCCCGTCCGGCGTGCCCAGCATCGAGCGAAGCGCGCCGGCGGTGGGGGCGTCGAAGGAGTCCAGGGGGCAGACGAACCGCTCCTGCCGGCCGCTGACGAAAAACACCTGCGCATGGCTGTCGCGGACCGACACGTCCAGGCTCCGGTTGATGGCACTGCCGGCGAGCCCCAGCTCCGTCCCGGCGGCCACCTCCACGCCGGCGCTCGTGCCTTCGCAGAAGGAGGTCTCGTCGCCGACGGCGCCCAAGCCCCCGCACGTGGCGTTGGGGGGAGCGGCCATCGCCTTGATGTCCGGCGGCGCGTTCACCAGGCGCTCCAGCGACCACTGGACGTCGCTGCAGGTCCGGAAGCCAATGGCGAGCTCGTCCGGGCGGCCGGCGAAGAAGGAGCGCCGGACGCGCTGGATCCACAGACGCGCCGGGGCGAACACCGGCACCCGCGCCGCTTCGCCCTCCGGGAGCCGCGGGTCCACCGGCCGGACGAAGAAGGAGAGCGCGTGGCTGGGAAAGGCCAGCTCTCGGGACGGATCCACGCCGCCCATGGGCCCCACCGCGACGAAGTCCAGCGGGTCCAGCGGCGGCGCGGTGAGAAGCGTGTCCGGCCCGCAGGGCGGGATGTCCGGCGGCGGCGGGGGTGACGGGCACCCCGCCAGGAGCAGCGCCACCAGCGGCGCCGCGCAACGAGCTCCGGTACGCACGATCACCCTCCCAACCGGGACAGCCACAGGTCCCGCGACAGCTTCACCACCAGCGCCGCCACCACCAGCAGCACCGCCCACCGCACCACCTTCTCTCCGCCCTTCACGGTCAGGTGCGCTCCCAGGTACCCGCCCGCGAGCTGGCCCGCCGCCATCGGCAGCGCCACCTTCCACAGGACGGTCCCTCGCCACGCGAAGATGGCGACCGCCGCGAGGTTCGACGCGAAGTTGACGAGCTTGGCGCTGGCGGACGCCCGCACCAGCGAGTCCCCGAGCAAGAGCGCGAAGGCCACGATGAGGAACGTCCCCGTCCCCGGCCCGAAGAACCCATCGTACACCGCGATGAGGAACGACGCCGCGCCGGCCGCGACCCACCGCCCCCGGGTCGGCGCGGGCGCCGGCGCCCCTTCCTCCCGCGCCGGAACGCGAGGCCGCAGCGCCACCACCACCGCCGCGCCCACCAGCAGCGCCAGCACCACCGGCCTGAGCACCTTCGGGTCCAGCGCCAGCAGCAGCACCGCGCCGCCGGCCGATCCCGCCAGCCCCAGCGGCAGCGCCCAGCGCGCGCGCCTCGTCTCCAGCACCCCCAGCCGGAGGAACCGGACCATCGAGGTGAAGGAGCCGAACACCGACTGGCCCTTGTTCGTCCCCAGCGCCAGCTGCGGCGGCACCCCGAACGCCAGCAGCGCCGGCACCGTCACCAGCCCGCCGCCCCCGGCGATCGCATCCACCGTGCCCGCCCCCAGCGCCACCACCGCCAGCGCCGCCACCTGCCACCACGCAAGCTCCATGGCCGCGGGTTGCCACAGGCGCGCGCGTTCCGCCAGTCGCTCGCTCGCCCGGCGTGGCGCTCGGGGTCCTGGCGACCGCCGGTCCGTCAGGTCCGGCCCAGGCACCCGCGCCGCGCGTCCGAGCCTGGTGGCGGGGGGCCGCCGGGTCCTCGCCCACCATCCAGGCGATCGACCGGTCCGGGCGGCGCCTCCCTCGGGTGTGGTACGAATGGGGCTTCGTCAGGAGCCCTGTCGCTCCGCCTGGATCTCGCCGTGCGCTCTCTCGTCCTCGCGCTCATCGCCGGCCAGGCCGCCCTGTTACCTCCGGAAGGGGCGCCGCAGACCTCCGCCGGCTGGCTGGAGCGCGGGCGCGAGCTGCTCCAGGCCTCCCACCCGCGGGACGCGCGCGACGCGTTCGACCAGGCGGTGGGCCGGGCGGAGACGGAGGAGGAGCGGGCCGAGGCGCTGGCCGAGCGCGCGCTGGCGCAGCTCCAGCTGGGCAGCAAGGCGGCCGCGCAGCAGGACGCCTACGACGCGGTGGCCTCCAGCCACGCCAACGTCGCCGCCCGGCGCGCGCTGGCCGCCGTCTCCATGGACCTCAAGGACTACGAGTCGGCGGCGGTGCACGCCGAGGTCCTGGTGGAGCTGACGCCGGACGACGGCGACGCGCACGCGCTCCTCGCCGGCGCCTACCTCGAGCTGGACCGCAACGCCGAGGCGCTGGTGGAGGCCCAGCGGGCGCGCGCGCTGGGCGCCGACCGCCCCTGGTTCGCCCGGGTGGAGGAGCTGGCGTCCCGCGACGCGTGGATCCGCCGCGGCTGGTGGGGCGTGGCCGGGATGGCCATCTTCCTCGCCGCGGGGCTGATCCTCCTGTCGTCCCTGGGCTCGCTCCTCTCCAACCGCGAGGTGGGCAGGCTCTCCCACGCGCAGCTCGGGCTCCTCCGGAGCGAGGAGACGCCCGCCGAGCGCGCCGCCGGCCGCCTCTACCAGGGGGTGCTCTGGTTCGGCACCGCGCTGTTCTACGTCTCCATCCCGATGATGGTGGTCCTCTCGCTGGTGTTCGGCGGGGTGCTCCTCTACGCCGTCTTCCAGCTCCCGCGGGTGCCCATCCAGCTCGTCCTGGGCGCCCTGCTGATCGCCCTCGGCGGCGCGTGGGCGGTGGTGCGCAGCCTCTTCCTCCCGCGCCCGCGGCAAGAGGAGGGCCGCCGCCTCACCCCGGCCGGGGAGCCGCGCCTGTTCGAGGCGCTCAACGAGGTGGCGCAGGTGGCCACCTCCGGGATGGTGGACCGCGTGCACCTGGAGGCGGACAACGCCATCGGCGTGCGCGAGTCGGGCCGGCTGTGGCAGGTCCTCACCGGCCGCGGCGAGCGCGTGCTCCACCTGGGCTACGCCGCGCTGCCGGGCCTCACCCTGGACGAGCTGAAGGCCATCCTCGCCCACGAGTTCGGCCACTTCTCCCACGGCGAGACGCGCCTCACCCCGTTCATCCACCGCACCACCCAGTCGATGCTGAGCATGGCGCAGCGGATGGCGAACCTGGGGACGATGGTGGTGGTGCTCAGCCCGGTCTACTGGTTCCTGCGCCTCTTCGCGGCCATCTACCTCCAGGTCACCGCCGCCCACTCGCGCCGGCGGGAGCTGCTGGCGGACCGGGCGGCGGCGCTGGCCTACGGGGGGGACACCTTCGGCCAGGCGCTGCGCCGCTACGTGGAGCTGTCCGACACGTTCGACCGCGCCGCCTTCGGCATCCTGGTGGCGCTCCGAGAGGCGGGCCACCCCTGCCGCGACCTCTACCGCTGCGTGCTCGCCGCGCACGACGTGGTGCCGCCGCGCCTGCGCGCGCTGCGCGAGAAGGAGGGCGTGCACCGGGTGGCGCGGGCGCTGGACTCGCACCCGCCGCCGTACGAGCGCATCGCCCGCGTGGCCGGGCTGCCGGCCCAGCGCCCCCCGGAGCCGGGGCCGGCGGTCTCCCTCTTCCGCGACCCGGACGCGGTGGCGCGCGAGCTGACCACCCAGCTGGTGGACAAGGTGGACGCGGTGATGTCGGCGCGCGGGATGCGCAAGCTGGCGGAGCAGGCCGCCACGCCCCAGGACGAGGCGAACCTGGGGGCCGCCCTCTCGCTGCACAGCGCCGCGCTGGAGCTGCGCGAGCGGCGCGAGCCCGGCGCCGAGGACGTCCTCCGCGACGCGGTGGAGCGGCTGGAGCGGGCCGCCGGGGAAGGCGACCCGGTGCTGGTGGAGCCGCTCCTGGAGCTCTCCCGCTCCCATGCCCGCAAGGGCGACCGAGTCAAGGCGGAGCGCGCGCTGGAGCGGGCGCTTCACATTCTGGAGGCGGGCGGGACCGGCACGGGCGAGCGCGCGGGCGAAATCCGGGAGATGCTCAAGTCCCTGGAGGCGGCGTGAAGGGAAAGCGGGCCACATCTGCCAAGCCGGCCGCGGCGCCCACCGCTCCCGCGGGGGCGTACGACGTAGGCCTGCGCGGCCAGGCCAACGGCGCCCCGGTGGACGTGGGCATCTCCGTGGACCCGCAGCCGGACGACGTGCTGGCGGTGGGCCTGTACCTGGACGCGCCGCAGGTGGGGCGGCTGGTGGTGGGCTTCTCGGTGGAGCCGGACGGCGCCG
>Ga0068860_100001010_pt1 | contig 31167 bp, 20 predicted proteins | sample KBSSwiS32_FD_66597 | JGI IMG/M metagenome (GOLD analysis project Ga0068860, IMG submission 66597) | Switchgrass rhizosphere microbial communities from Kellogg Biological Station, Michigan, USA - KBS Switchgrass S3-2 | ecosystem: Host-associated > Plants > Roots > Rhizosphere > Soil ... | reverse complement strand
GAACTGATTCGCGAGCTCAATGGCGGAGGACAGAAACCTGGGCTCGTTCCACAGTCCTGCAGACGCTTGCGAGGTGGTGGTTGCCGGCGGCGCCTGCGGCGCCGGATTCGCGACAGGCGCCGCCTGTGCGAATACCAATCGCTGGCCTGACGAAAACAGGGCGACAAAGAAAATTGCGAGTCGCGCAACCCAAAACACAGACGATCGACAGAACATCAAGTCAGTCCCCTCCAATAGCTGCGTTCAGCTACGGCAAGAGGGGCACCAGCGAGAACTCGGCGGGCTGAAATTCACGAATCACCGTGTATTTCGCGCGCGTGCCTCGCGTGTCTATTCAGCTGATGGGCGGACTCGCAACGGGATGTTGAGACCGGGTCTACGATAGCAGTCAGCACCACGCGGGCGAGTGCACGAAAAAGATGCTGGCCCGTTGAAAATCACAGCCGTTCGCACCCAAGATAGGTTCCCAGGTGTCATGACGCAGATCCTCATCGCGGATGATCACGAGGTTGTGCGACAGGGTGTTCGCGTCCTGCTCGAGGCCAATCCCGATTGGACCGTCTGCTGCGAAGCGGCGACGGGCCGCGAAGCGGTTGCCAAGGCCACGGAATTCCATCCGGACGTCGTCGTCCTCGACATTGCGATGCCGGAGATGAACGGGCTCGAGGCCGCGCGCCAGATCCGGCGCGCGGTGCCGGCCGCGCGAATCCTGGTGCTCACCGTCCACCAAATCGATCAGTTGGCTCAGGAGTTCATCGACGCCGGCGTGCGTGGATATCTGCTGAAGGCGGATGCGGGCCGGATGCTTGTGGATGCCGTCAAGATGGTCCTCAGGGGTGAGACATTTTTCACACCCAGCTTGGTGGAGACCGTTGACGGATCGATCCCTCTCCGCGGCTCGATACCGGCGATCAAACGTCTGACCCGCCGCGAGCGTGAAGTGCTGCAGCTTCTCGCCGAAGGACGATCGAACAAGGAGATCGGCACCGCCCTGCGCATCACGACGAAGACGGCCGAGACGCATCGCGCGCGGTTGATGGCAAAGCTTGGCGTCCACTCGGTCGCCGAACTCGTTCGCTACGCGATTCGCAACAAGATCGTCGAACCCTGAATAGCGAACCCGCCGCAACGAGTCACAACGAGACTCACAACACATCACCAATTCACCGACCCTCGTCACGTGTTGTCATCACGTGGCGTTTTGTCGTCACGCGTCAACGTGATCATCACGCAAACTACAGAATCCACCGTATTGAGGGCGCATGAGCGCCCTTCTACTCTGCCTACATCCTCCGTATTCAGCATTGAGGCGCTGCCCGGCACGCCGGTTGCCATGCGAGAACCGCTCATGCACAGAGACAACAACGCAACGGATGTCGATTGGGCGCAACTCGTTCGCGCCGAATATCTCGAAGTGCCCGGACTCGACCTGACGAGAGATCAAGCGCAGCGCTTGTGGGGCCTCGATCGAACCGCATGCGAGCAGCTGCTCGCGGCGCTCGTCGAAAGCCGGTTCCTCAAACGCACGCGTGACAACCGCTATCTGCTGGCAGGCAGTTCAGTATGAGACGCGGCCCAGATGCGCGTCAGCGTCGAGCAGAGCCGCTCCACATGATGCCAGTCGGTGCGGTGCATCAGCGCGACGGTGCCACCGTCGATCTCGACGCGCACGTCCCAACCGGAAGTCTCGGACACGGCAATTCGGCAGCACGCGTGTCGGTCTCCGGCAGGCGTCAACAGGACAGTCAGGCAGCGCTCGTTCGGCACAGCCATCATGCGGATCATGGTGCGCAGGGTTCGTGCCCGCAGCCCGCGGGCACGCGGCGGTCCGTGCGAGTCGTTCTCACCAAATACGGTCAACCGACTCACAACGCGTTGCTTGTCGGTGCACGATCGGGCCGCCCAACGATTCGTCAGAAACCCGCACGCTGTGCGGCCGTTCCGCAGGTTGCTCTGGCCCAGGTCGTGATCACGCGTGGCGGTATCACGAATGCACCGATGGCGATCAGCAGGCTACGTGTCTGAGCACCAATATGGAAGGGATGCTGATCCACGACGACGATCGGAGTCGTGAAACAGAACGACTCGTTGCAGAACTCTCATCGGAATTGTGTGCGACCGATCCGGACGACCTCGATCCGCTCATCGAGGCGATACTGCCGCGCATCGGTGAAGCGACGCGGTCGGACGCCGTCGCGTTGATTGCCGACGGCGTCGGTGATAGCGAACGACGCACCTACCGCTATGCGTCCGCGATGGATGGCGCGGACGCGGAGACCGCCACATCCGTACCAACTCCCCCGCTCTGGGAACACCTGGAGGTGGATGCCGAGCCGCTCCTGCTCGAGCGGATTCCGGCCGACCTGCCACAGGAATCGCTGACACCCGAGCTCCTCGAGCATTTGCGCCGCGAACCTGTGGAATCGGCGGCGATTCTCCCGGTCTCGATCGCCAACGAGCGCACGTGCGTACTCGTGCTCGAGAACCGCGAGCACCGCACGTGGCCACCCGCACTCGTGACGCAGCTGCGTGTGTGTGCCGAAGTGCTGGCGGCCGGACTCTACCGCCGGCGCCAAGCCGCGTCGCTTCGAGCCTTGCAGCGCGAACTCGAACGAAATGTCTCGCGCGAAAACGAGGACGTGCCGTCGCGCCACAGCGCGTTCGCGCGGGCATCGGCGCAGACGGTCGACCGCTTCAACGAGATCGTCGGCGAGAGCCGCGCACTGCGGGCGGCATTGAGGCAGGTCCAGGAAGTGGCGGCGTCGAGAACCACCGTGTTGCTGCGCGGGGAAACCGGCACCGGCAAGGAGTTGTTCGCGCGGGCGATCCACGCGCGCAGCCCGCGGCGGGCGAATACGTTCGTCGTCGTCAACTGCGCCGCGCTTCCACCTTCGCTGATTGAAAGCGAATTGTTCGGTCACACACGCGGCGCGTTCACCGGCGCCGTCACCACACGCCAGGGACGTTTCGAGCTGGCGCACCGTGGAACACTGTTCCTCGACGAAATCGGTGACCTTCCGCTCGACCTGCAGACAAAGCTACTGCGGGTCCTCCAGGAAGGCACGTTCGAACGGCTTGGCTCCTCCCAGCCACAGAAAGTCGACGTCCGCATCATCGCCGCGACGCACCGCGATCTGCGCCGCATGATTGGCGACGGGACGTTCCGGGAAGACCTCTACTACCGCTTGAGTGTGTTTCCGATCCGGCTGCCTCCCCTGCGGGAGCGCCGCGAGGACATCCCGAAGCTCGTCTGGCACATCATTCAGAAGCATCAGCGGGCGACGCATCACCACATCCGGCAGGTGCCCGACAAGGTGATGGACGAACTCAAACGCCGTTCGTGGGCAGGGAATATCCGCGAGCTCGAGAACGTCATCGAAGGCGCGATTATTCACTCAACCGATGACGTGCTGACGCTGCTCGACGACGGCGGAGAGGTGGAGACGCCGACAGCGGAAGACGCCTCCACCCTGTCCGCGGTCGAGCGCACGCATATCCAAGAGGTCCTGCGTGCGTGCGGATGGCGCATCAACGGCGCCGGCAATGCCGCCGAACGACTCGGCCTGCATCCGAACACGCTCCGCTTCCGCATGAAGAAGTTGGGCATCGTTCGCGAACACTCGTCGCGCGCCAGCGTTCACGTCGCCAGCGCCTGACGATATCCCACCGCATCTCGTGACCGCGCGCGGCGATTCGCCCGAATCCCGCGCGCGCCGCGCTTTCGTACCGGGGAGCGCGCCTTGCACCTTCAAGAATCGCGTCATCACGCGAGAAAACCATGAGTCGATTCATCCAGCAACTGACAATGGCCGCTCTGCTGGCGGCGGCCGCGGCCCCTCTGGTCGCCCAGTCGAGTCCAGCAGCGCGACCGGCCGCTCCGGCCTCACAGCCTACTGCGGCCTCGCCCGACGCGAGCACCGATGGAGGATGGCCGCGCGCGTACGTGTCGCCCTCCGGCGCGAGCATCGTGCTCTACCAGCCGCAGATCGCGAGCTGGCCGGACCAGAAGCACATGACGCTCTTTGTCGCCACGTCATACCTCGCCAAAGACAAGCAGACGCCCGCGGTAGGCGCGCTCAAAGTGGAGAGCGATACGAGCGTCGCGCTCGAGAACCGCCTGGTCGGATTTTCCGAGTTCACGATTACCGAGGCCAGTTTCCCGACGATACCGAAAGACGACGTCAAGGCGATCGTCGACGACATTCTCGCCTCCGTCCCCCGCGAACAGCGTGTCATCGCACTGGATCGCGTACTGGCCATGGTGGACACGAGTCAGGTGATCCCGCACAACATCGATGGAGTGAAGGCAGACCCGCCGCCGGTGTTCTTCAGCCAGACACCAGCGGTGTTGGTCAATCTCGATGGTCCCGTCATTTGGAGTCCAATTCCCGGCACGGACTTGCGGTTTGCTGTCAACACGAACTGGGATCTCTTCGTGTCGCCCGAGCCACAGACCTACTACTTGCGTGTCGACAAGAGCTGGCTGTCGGCGAGCGCGTTCCAGGGGCCTTGGCGTCAGGCCAGTAAGCTGCCGGCCAGCTTCAGCAGCCTTCCGAATGACGGCAACTGGACGGAGGTTCGCGCGGCGCTGCAACCGCAAACCACAGGCGCCGTCCCGACCGTGTTCCTGAGCGAAAGGCCCGCGGAGTTGCTGCTTCTCAATGGCGCGCCGAAATACGTTCCCGTCACCGGCACGAATTTGCAGTGGGTCAGCAACACCGACGCAGACGTCTTCCGCGTCGGGACCAATGGAGCTGTCTACTTCCTGGTGTCTGGCCGCTGGTTCTCGGCGCCCGACTTCTCCGGCCCGTGGACGTTCGCGACACCGACACTTCCAGAGGATTTCAAACGGATTCCGTTGACGCACCCACGATCGCGCGTGCTTGCATCGGTACCTGGAACGCGGCAGGCAATTGAAGCGGTCCTGCTCGCGCAGATTCCCCAGACCGCGACCGTCAATCGACGTGAGATCAGCGCGCCGGCGGTGAGCTACGAGGGCGCACCGCAGTTTGAGCCGATTGAAAAAACGTCGGTTGCGCGCGCGGTGAATACCGACAAACAGATCCTGAAGCTCGGCAACATGTACTACATGCTTGTTGACGGCGTCTGGTTCTTCTCAACAGCCGCGACCGGACCATGGACAGTTGCCGACAAGATTCCGAACGAGATCTATCAAATCCCCATCAGCTCGCCCGCGCACAACGTGACCTACGTCACCGTCGAAAGCGCGGATGAAGACGCGGTGACGTTCGCGGCGGACGCAGCTTACACAGGATTGATGGTGGCGTGGGGAACGCCGGTGTGGGGGTCCGGATGGTACTACCCGCCCTATTACTATCCGGGCGCCTTCTATCCCGCGTACTTCCCGTACTACCCGAGCTACGGATACGGCGCGCGCTACAACCCGTGGACCGGCGCCTACACGCGGGGTGGTGCGGTGTATGGTCCGTATGGTGGTGCCGGCTACGGTGCGAGATACAACCCAACGACGGGAACGTGGGCACGCGGCGCGGCCGCGTACGGACCCGCGGGAGCACGTGGAGCGATCCAGGCGTACAACCCGCGAACGGGCGCAATCGGCTCGACGATTCAAGGATCGAACGTCTACGGAAGCTGGGGATCAACCGCGGTCAAGCGCGGTGATCAGTGGGCGCAGACGTCGCGCCTCACGAGAAATGCCAGCGGCACGACCAGTCGAGTCACACAGGGCAGCGGCGGCGGCGAAGCACTCACCCGCCGTGGGCCGCAGGGCAACGCCGGAATCGGCAAGACGGGTGCGGGCGACGTCTATGCCGGCCGTGACGGAAACGTCTACCGCAACCAGGGTGGCAGCTGGCAGAAATACGGCAGTGGCGGCTGGTCGAATGTCGATCGTCCGGTAGGCACCTCTGGGCAAGTGGGCGATCGCGCCGCACAGAGCGGCGTGAGCCGCGACACCGCGACACAGCTGAATAGCGATCGCAGCGCACGGATGGACGGCGCGCAACGAACGAGCGATTTCAGTCGTGCCGGACGGTCGGGCTCTGGCAGTTATCGACCAAGCGGCGGCGGCTTCGGCAGCGGTGGTGGTGGGTTCCGCGGCGGCGGCGGCGGCGGCGGCGGTTTCCGCGGCGGTGGACGACGCTGACACACATACGAGTGAACAAAAATTCGCCGCGGGGACGTGGATCATCCCCGCGGCGGCACATCGAATCGCTCACCTTCGTGACGGGCCAGACTCAAGCGTAAAAGTTATCGATGAAGCGGCGGTGAACGTCCTCCGCATTCCAGTGGCGGAGAACTAGCCTGGGTCGAGCGGAGGCGCATCCGAGGCCTCCGCACGTACTCGGTAATCTCCGAGCAAGACGGTCACGCTGTCGGTCGCGCCCTGTTCGAGAGCGATGTCCACGAGGCGCTGGGCATCGTCAGCCGGCCGGCGCTGACTCGCCAGGACATCCGCGATCTGATCCTCGCGCACGTGGTCGGTGAGACCGTTAGTGCACAGCAGCAGGCGATCGGACGGCCATAGCTGAACATGCTCGATTGCGATCTCGGTCCCGTTGCCGCGGCTCCCGAGCGCATCGGGGACGGCGCGCGGCACGTCGGGTGCCGATGGTTCCGTGCCAGGCGGCCGTCGGGCTTCGAGGCGCACACGCCGCAGCGCTGCGGACGCCGAAATCAGCCGCTCGAGCGTGTGATCCATCGTCAGCTGAATCAACACGCCGTTGCGAAATAGATACGCCCTCGAGTGCCCCACGTGCGCAAAAAAGAGATCCGCACCCGCGACATAGAGAGCGGTCAGACTCGTCGCCATTCCCGCGAGACTTGCGTCGGCGCGGCTGGCCTGAATGACCGCATCGGTCAGCTGGCGATACAAGAACTCGCTTTGGGCCGCAAAGTCCGAGGCGCTCTCGGGCCCGACGCGCACGTTCCACTTGCCATAGCGGATGGCGAGGTGAGCGAGCGTGCTGAGCGCAAACCGGCTCGCCCGTCCGCCAGTGCCGTCGGTATCAAGGCCGTCGGCGACGAGCATCGCGTACGCGTACTCCTCGAACCGTGGCGGAAGATCGGCTTCAGCCAGGCTCGTCGTCAGCGTTTCCTGCATCCGGCCGAGACGAATGGCCACAAAGTGGTCCGTGTTCTGGAGCTGTGTCTTCCCGGACACCGATACGCCGGCCACTTCAAGGCCGATGCTGGCCGACACCGGCTGAAATGCCAGCGCATCGATTGGACGGGAGACGGCCGCGCGCCATTCGGCGCGCGATGTATCGCGTTGGTCGGTCGCCATGACACTCGCTCACACTCGCGAACCGCGAATCGGAGGCGTAGGCCGCCGCACGACCTGCGGTCCATCGTGTTCTACCAGCGAAAGCTGACGCCGCCGGTAGCTTGCCAATATGCGAGCCCGGAAAGGACGCTCTGGATGATCTGTTCGTCGGCCGGACCTGAAAAGGTGTCGATGGTGTTTGCGTGATAGTACCGGATGTCACCACGGACGCCGACCTTGTTGACAAACGCCATCACGCCACCGCCGATATTGCTCCCCCATCCGCCCTTGCGAGAGCTGCCTTCCACATTCAGGAAGTCCGCGCCAATCGCCGTTCTGCCGAAGCCCCCCGAAATAAATGGCTGGAACTGGCCGTCCGCGCCAAGCGGGAACGCTCCAATCGCATTGGCCATGTAGTTGGCCACGTGCGGGCTGCCGTCGATGAGTGCGCTCGTCACGTCGAAGCTGGGCGTCCAGTTGGCGAGGAATTCGGGACCGACGTAACCATGCCAAAGCCAGGCGACCTGTCCACCGAAGTTGGCACCGGTGGAGTTGGTATCGACCCTCGGACTGTCTGTGCTGACGGCCCATCCGCCACCGACAAATCCGGACGCGAGCCAGTGGGTGACTGTCGCACCGACATAGGTCGGTTGCGTCGTCGCTGTCGACGGAGGCGGTTGGGTCACTTGGGCTGCCGCTGAACCCGCGAGCGCGAACGTCAAGACGACGGCAAAGAGGTAGTGTGCTAATCGCATGTGATGCTTCTCCCTTCGGGTGCAGCGAATGGCAAGATCAACTCCAAGAAGTCGTCAATTTGGAGGGGGAAATCTGTCTTCGTCGATCGCCGGGTGACCGCACGTGGTCACCGGACACAATGGGCCGCGACCGTCAGGTCCGGCCGACGCGCGTCACGACTCGCGACGCGGTGTTCCCGCATGGGTGTGAACGAATGAGCCGGTGAGCGTGGTACTTGCCGTTGCGACTTCTTGATCGGCCATCGTGTCGTGGAAGCGCGCTTCCGCTTGCGGTCCTGCCTCGTTGCCGCGTGATCGGTCGATCTTGTCGACGGCAATCGCCTTATCGGTGACGACGGCGACGTGGTCGCCGATGATTTCAACCAGACCCTCACCGACGACGAGGAACTCGTCGCGGCCGTCCTTGCGAATGAGAATCTCACCAGGGAGCATGCGCGTCAGCAGTGCCACATGGGATGGATAGATCCCAATCTGCCCCTCAACCGCCGGCAGCGTGACCATCTGCACGTCGGCCGAGTACGCGATTTCGATCGGCGTGATGACTTCGAGCTTCAATGTGCCGGACATGTTCTGTCGTCCTCCGTGCGACGCAGGTGATGCTGCTCTTCATGTTCAATCCGGTGTGGGGGGCAGCCGGCTAATGAGGGAGAACCATTCGTCAAATTGCGGCGCCGGCGAACGGGGCCAGATGTGGACTGGTCGCGGAGTCCGCCGCCGGCACCGCTACGACGATCGCGTGCCGCATCGCCCCGGAGTCCTGCAGAACCGAGATGAGCTGTGCGATCGTCGATGGCGTCTGGTCACTCGCGACCAGCCGTGCCCGGTGGTGATCGTGTCGACGCACATCACGTATCACCTCGCAAAAGAGCGCACCCAGACGATGGCCTCGGCGATCGCGAGCGAGAGAAGGGACCGACGATCACAGGCGTGGAGGAACCCGGATTGCGCCCGAACGCCGCGGCCGCCGAGGCACCGATGGAACCTGGAATGCGCACGAGCGCGATGGGGAGCAGAGGATGTGCCATCCATTTGATCGCCGTTTGCCGCCTTGCAGACGCTTGACATGGAGGCCTTGAGCGCGTCGCCTCACCGGGTGCTGTCACTCCGTCACGGGCACCGGTGAGCGGCGGGCGAACGGTGCGTGGCTTGCGCACAGCCCATCACGGATCGACGCTTGCTGCGTGCCGGCGCGTATCCATGGATCGAACCCGGCCGTTGTCCCACATCGCCGTCGCCGTCATCGGGTTCGGAATCGGGTGTCGTCACACGGCACCAGCGGCGACGGTGCCTTTCGAGGTGTGCTGAGCGCCTCACAATCCTGAGTCTCCGCCGACGGAGTACCGCGACGACTCGCGGCGCGGGCGAAGTGCAATCCGAGGATCGCGGCTTGCACGATGACACAGCGACCATGAAGGTGGCCTTCGCGGTAGTGATGCTGAGTCTCGCGTTGTCTGACATGACGGCCGCAGCGCCATCGGACGTCCGTGTGAAGATCAGGATCGACAAGCAGACGAACTTCGCGGCGCTGCGTACCTACGCGTGGACGCGCGGTTTTGCCAGCCTCGATCCGGAACTCGACGCCTTCATCGTCGCGGCGATCGAACGTGAGCTCGCCTCTGTCGGGTTGATCAGACAGGAGACTGAGCCCGCTGACGTCGTCGTCAGCTACGGGACCGTCCGCCGAAGCGACATCGATGTGAGCGCCAAGCGAGACCGGAGCTCCGGCATGTACCCGGAGTATTCGACGGGAACGTTCAACGTCTTGATCAGGGAAGCCTCCAGCCGCCGCGAAATCTTGCGTGCGCGCGCCGAAGTGCCGCTTGACGTCGACGACATTGCGCAGCTCGAGGAACACCTCGACGCGATCATCGTGCGGATATTCGCGCACTACCCAACGCGAGTGTCGGACTTGCCGTGAGCCGGGCGTCGCGCGGAGATTCAAGCGAGGGGGCGATTCGAGCCATGGCGACAAAGGCGAGCATTCTCGAGCAGATTGGCGAGCGAAGTCTGCTGCTTCCGGAGCTCATTAATCAGGGCCTGTCGGCCACGGACCGGCTGAAGTACTACCTCACCCTGCTGCAGACGGCGTATGGCTATGCGGCTTCGCCGGGCGGACACGTTCCCGACCTGCACACCGAGCGCGAGGCCGCCGGCATCTCCGACGAGACACTCGATACCGTGGTCGGCAACAGCCGGATGCTCTCGCCCACCGTGGTACACATTCCAGGCGCAGCTGCCATCCTGGACCGGATTTTTGCCGATGTGCGACGAATGCTCGAACCCGTGGCGGCGGCCGCGGCGATGCACGGAGAGCTGGTGGAACGGTCCGCGATCTACGCGCGACGGCTGAACGAGCAGATCGCCCGCGCCCCGACGGCCACCGATGATCAGATCACGTCGAGCGTCATCGAGACGCTCACCAGGGTGACGAGCAACGGCCACGACACGATCAACCAGATCGTCATGGACCTTCACTGGGAATTGAATCGGCTGCAGGCGATGGTGTGTATCGAACTGCTTGACGGCGCGCACATCTACAACCTGCGGGATGTCGATCGACAGCTTGTCCGTGCCTTCATGAGGGGGGTCCACGAGACCGCACCGCTCAAGTTCGATCACCCGGGGCTCGAGACCACCGCCACCCGCGATGGCGATCACCTCGCGATCCAGAACGACCTCGGCGTCACCGACGCGCACGTTCTCGTCATCCACATCAGGGATCTGAAGGCGACGATCATCTATACCGATGCCTACCGTTCGCGGGCGCGCTTCATTCGGGAGCTGTTGGAGCCGCACCACATCGTCTGGCACGAGAAGACCAACGGACACAGCTTCCAGTGGTGCACCGGTTCCTACGAAGCGAAGGATCAGGACGCCCTCGAACACTTTCTCACCTTCGTCGGCTCACGTCTGGTCTTTCTGATCGACTGGAACCGCGCGCGGAAACGGTTGTCCCGCTTCGTCAGGAAATCCGACGCTATCGAGCTCTTAAAGTGGGCAGCCGCCAACAACATCGGTCATGAAGCGTTCCTGAAAACCGGCGACATCAGACTGGTTCACAACGCGCTGGCGCGAACCACGTCGACGCACGTCCATTACGGCGCTCGGCTCGACGAAATCTTGGGACGCGACGGGGCGAAGTGTTTCCTCATGTCCGTGCTGCAAATCGCATCGACCGGTCTGAGCCGACGCTCTTCGCCGCGCCTCATCGACGACGAAATCGAGGCAGAGCTGTTGATGTACCTCCAACGCTCGGATCGCACGCTGCTCGGCGCAATGGCCGAGCACGCGGGTGTCCTCGCCGGCATGACCGAACGCATCCACACCGCGATCGCGCAGCTGCGCGCGCATCAGGCGCCCGCGGAAACGGCGCGAACGGCGACGCTAATGCGCCACTGGAAGTCGGACGCCGACACGATTCTCGAGCGGGCACGACGAACCATCGACAACGTCGCCGACGGATGGCATCTCCGCCGCCTGCTCTCGGAGGGCGATCGGGCCGTCAAAGTTCTCGACGAGGCCGCATTCACCCTCACGCTGGTGCCCGATGGGATCGATTCGTCCGTCGCCGCTCTCCTCGATGAGCTCGCGGATCTCGCCAGTCGTGCGGCACGTGAATACGTCCGCTGCCTCGAAGACGCAAGAGACTTGTCGCGAAGCACGGGCCGCGCCGAGCTGGAACGCTTTCTGGTGGCGGTCGATCGGCTTGCCATGATCGAGACGAGCTGCGATGAAGCGGAACGCGCAGTCCGGGAACGCATGTTCCGCGGCGATGCGACGGACTTCCGGCAGGTGTACGTCGTGTCGGAGTTGACGCGTCAACTGGACCGCGCCACCGATTCGCTCGTCCACTCAGGCCTGCTCGTGCGTGACTACGTGTTGAGCGTGTCACCAGGGGGCTGAGCAAATCCGAAATCCCTCTTTGTGTGTTTGGGGCTTGGGATGTGGGATTGCTAGTTTCCAGTAATCCCGCGGTTCTGCAGCACACGCACCACTGCGCGTCGGTTCTGTGCCTGTTCGTGCTGTTCGATCGTGGCCTGCTGCTGATTGAAGCGCAGGTTGTTCTACTGCTGATTCGTATCGACGAGCGCGCGCGTACTCACGACCGCCTCGTTGGTCGGCATCAGGCCAGCCTGAATGTTGCGCGCGATCTTTAGGTCGTTCCTCGTAAACGTGATCCGGTCGGCGAGGAAATGCGTCGCGCTCTGGGACGTGGCTTCGACATCAACCCGAAGCCCTGGAATCAGCGACGCAACATCGACCTTGATCTGTCGCATCCCAGACATTTGACGCACCCTCGTGTTTGCATTGAGCACGATGGCGACGAAGGCATCATCGGTGCGCACGATCAACCTACCATCAGCGGCACGTCCCGTGACCACCCCGCGAACATGCGCGGCGGCGAACGTCACGATGGACATTCCGAGAACCGCGACGAGGATCGACACGACGATCGCGATCCGTCGCGTGCGACTACGCTCCATCCCTGTAACGACCTTATCTGTGGACACCATTACTCCCAAAACACCAAGTCCACGTCGACGAAACGGCGCAAGAACAGGACCAGCGTCGGGGACGAGACTTCTGTCCCATGCGCGGAGTGAGGCGCGCCAACGTGGGAACCTTCGTTGGCGGAATACGGTGATGCCATCGCTGAATGCCGGGAGTGTCGGACGCGATATCGCTGAACGATGCACTGAGTGTGCGGTATAGCGCTTGCGTTGGACGGCACGCATGACGGGTCGCCTGATTGGTGCAGGAGTGATCGCGTGTCTCGCCATTGCGGCGAGCGTTGATGGCGGCCAATCGCGCTACGAGGCGATCGATCGGAACGATGTCGCCGGCGTGTCGGGATTGCGAATCATCAACATCCGCGACAACATGCTGAAGACCTGCTATGCAGTGTTCCTCGCCGATTCGACGGATTCCGCTGACGTCACCAGCCGCATTGAAATGACGGAGTTGCACAGGGCAGCGACGGCCCGAGATCAGCGCCTTGTCGATCTCCTCGGTGCATTCGAACAGGATAAAAGCGTCTTCGCCGGCACGATGACGCCGAACCCGCTCAAGTACGACTGGCAGGCGAACACGGCGCAAGTCGATTTCGCGCTGTCGGCGCTGAACAACATGTTCGCGCGGCTCGAGCAGGATCTGCTGCGCGCTCCACGCACCTCCATGACTGTTGTCCCCCAGGCGTGTGTGCCGCCCGAGCGCGCGCCGCGCTGAATGCCTCCTGCATCCGGCGACGGAGTAATCGCGCGATCAGGCAATTGCCCCACTTGTTCGATATTGCGCCATGCCTTCACACTCGTGTGCAGTAAAACAAAAATGTCCGGTTTAAATGACATCAGAAGTCTCATAATGAACCGCCTTCGGAGCTCGTCTAACGCCGGCACCAGAGTCGTATGGTCAACCGTCAGCAGTGGCTGGTGCTCATCGTCTTCGCGACGGCATTCCATGGGAACAACGTCGCATGGGCCGCGTCTGGCCAGCTGCGAGTGCTCGTGGTGCACGCGACGCGTCACGACACGCAGCTCCCGCTCCTGACGGACCACGACCTCCCACGCATCCTGAACACCCGGCTGTCCCAAAGCGTTGATTACTACGCCGAGTACATCGACGCGCCACGAATTCCCGCGCCTCAATTCGAACGGGCGTTCCGCGACTATCTTCGTGCGAAGTACAGGAATCAGCGGTTCGATCTCGTCATCGCAATGCAGGACGTCGCGTGGGACTTCGTGCGCAAGTATCGGAGCGTGCTGTTCCCCCGGACGCCAATTGTCTTCTCCTCGAGGAACCGCAACGTGGCTCGTCCGCGCAATTCAACGGGCGTGGTCTCGGAAATCAATTTGCGCGCAACGCTCGATTTCGCGCTGACGCTTCAGCCCGAGACCAAGGAAGTCTTCGTCGTGACCGGCGCGTCGAACCGCGACAAGGTGTATGAAAACCTCGCGCGTGCACAGCTTCGCGGGTTCGAACCACGCGTCGCGCTGACCTATCTGGCAGGCCTCCCGAGAACGGAACTCGAGAGGCGGGTCGCAACCCTGCCGGAGGCGTCGATCGTCTACTACCTGTTGTTCTACCAGGACCGAACAGGAGAAAACCAGAATCCGATCGAGTTTCTCGCGCGTCTCACGTCGCTCGCAAACCGGCCGACCTACTCGTGGTCCGATGCCACCATCGACCACGGCGTGGTTGGCGGACGGCTGGAGGATCAGTCGTCTCTGATTGAAGCGGTGGCCGGCACGGCTGTCCGCATCCTCAAGGGTGAACGGGCGGACACCATTCCGGTCTCGACGATCGATCCGACCGTCGCGCAGGTCGACTGGCGTCAACTTCAACGCTGGCATATCAATGAGTCGCGTGTGCCGTCGGGAACGTCTACTCTCTTCCGGCAGAATGCGCCGAACGACGACGACCACGTTCAGTTGGCTGTGTTGTGGCCGGTCCCATTTGCCGTCGTGCTGATAGCTGTGATGGCGGTATGGACGCACAGGCGCCGAAAGACGCAGGGCGATGCCCGCGGCAGCCCGTTCGCGAAGATCCGACTCGAGGATCGCCTGCGCGATCTTGGCCGCCGTTTGCTCAAGGCACAGGAAGAGGAGCGCTCGCGCATTGCCCTGGAACTGCACGACGACGTCAGCCAGCAAGCCGTGGCGCTCGCGATCGACTTGCAGCGAATCACTGACGCCCCGCCGGGAACCGCTCAGAAGATCGTGCGCGACGCGCAAACGCGGGTGAAGAGCCTGTTGAAAAGCGTGCACGACCTGTCGCATCGATTACACCCAGCGAACCTGCGCCTCGTCGGCCTGCTGGGGGCCCTCGGTCAGCTGCAGCGCGACCTCTCGCGGCCCGGCATCATGATCACGGTGTCGTCAGAGAACGTCGAGGCAATCCTGCCCGACGATATCGCGCTCTGTCTGTTCCGCATTGCGCAGGAAGCGATGCAGAACGCGATCAAGCACAGCGGCGCTCGCAATATCAAGGTTCAGTTGAAGGGCGGCAACGAAGCGATCGCGTTGACGGTCATCGATGACGGCGCCGGGTTTGACGTCGCCGCCGCCGCAGGAAAAGGCCTCGGTTTGATGAGCATGCACGAACGCGCGGAAAGCGTTGGCGGGATGCTCAAAGTGGTCTCTCGCAAAGGCGCTGGGACCCGCCTGCAGGTCACGGTGCCATTTCGTGCTCCCCGCCACGAGGCGAGCAGCATCGCGAGCTGATTACGCCACGTCGTCGCCCGAGTCATCCGCGGACGACGGAAAATCAACCTGGATACGGGTGCGGCGTTCGGCGTCGCTCTCGAAGTGCAGGACTCCCTTCATTCGCTGAACGAGACGAGCGACGGCCGCGAGCCCGAGGTCGGCCTCATGCGGGCGTGCTGCTGAAAACCGGGGATCAACCCGGGCCCGAGGTTCCGGCGCCGAGCTGGACCCGGTGACGATCAGGGTGACGGACGGCCGGACGTGAGCACGTGCCGATGTCTCCAGGACGACGTCTCCTGAGGTCATCCCGCGCGCCGCCCTGATGACGACGTGCAACAGAATGCGTTCGAAATCCCATCGCCGCGCCCGAATCCGCGCCCGTCCGAGAGCGCCCGGCTGCAGTCGCAATGACACGCCAGGAGCGACCGCCCGCTTGAGCATTCCCTCGGACTCCACCACGAGTTGGCTCAGATCAATGGAATCCATCGTCGCCATCTCTGTCTGGCGCGGCGAGATCAACTGCTGTGCAAGGCGATCCATCCGGTCCACGGCACGATGAAATTCAAGGAAATCGTTTTCCGCGCCCGGATGCCGCATCGCGTCTGCGCATCTGACCATGACGGCCAGCAGGGTCAGGCAGTCGTGCGCGATTAACGCCACGTCATCTCGATCCGACGCCGCAACGTCGTGAATCCGCGGATCGTCAGGTCGCCGTGGGGTCGTCCCTGTCCACCGAATGAGTCGCGAGAGCGCGCTCCAGATTCGTTCGCTCACTCCCCGGGGAACCCACGGGTCAGAAATCGAGGTCGACGACGCAGATGGCGCACGGGGCGGAAATGCTAAGACCAACATGGCCGACTCGCTATTGATCGCGATCAATACGATGTGACGAATCTACTGAACCGCGACGTCTTCTCCCGGCGCCGCATGATTGGCGGCAACAGCCGGTGATGACGGCGGCAGCGGCTCGGGCACGCGGTTGTGGATACGCTGAATCGATCTGAGGTAGGCGTAGACCGCCTTCAGATCGTCGTCATTCATCGCGCCGACGTTGGGCCACGGCATCGGCGGCAGAATCGGCCGCGAGACGCCCATGTGGCGTCCGGTCCGCACGGCCTTGACGAACATGTCCTCAGTCCAGATGCCCAGTCCCGTGTTGTCGTCCGGAGTGAGGTTCGCCGCGAAGCTCACGCCCCAGGGTCCGGAAAACGCGGTGCCGCTCGCCGCCATTGTCATCAGCCATGCCGCCGACGGCGCTGCCGCGCCTCCGGCGATCGGAAACGACTCTGGATGGCCCGACAGCATCCGTGACATGTCCGGCTCCGGCCCCTTCGGTCCCATCTTGAGCGGCGTGTGGCAGTCGTTGCAGCCGCCGATGGTGACGAGGTACCCACCACGCGCGACACGGGCGGCCGCTGCGCCCGCTTCACTGTTTGCCGCGGGCTTCATCCATGAAGCCGCCGCGAGCATCAACGCGGCACCGAGAATAATGACTACTGAATATTGCTTCGACATGTCGTTTCTCCCATAGGGACGTACTACCCTTCACTGAGAGAACGCGACGTTTGGACGAAACAACCGCAAGGAGTCTCTGCGGCCCGTGTCCGTGATTTTGAAATTTGAATGACAGCGAAGACTAGAACTGCCCGACGAGACCGATCAGCAGGCGCCGCGGTGGCGCGAAGGCGTTGCCGGTGCCAAAGAACGGATTGAGTTGTTCGTATGGCGCGAAGTACGGTGCGGTTGGAATCTGTCGCAGGTCCAGGTACTTCTGTGCGTCGGTCTGCAGTTGCGTCTGATTGTTGAACACGTTCAACAGGCGTGCTTCGAGCGATAGCGTGGCGCGTCCTTGAAGCGGCAGCCGATACGTCGCCATCAGATCGAGATTGGCCCACGCCGGATTGCGATGGCTGCCGGCCGGCTCGAGATAATTCAGCGCCACGCCTGCCCAGTCGCGGCCACGCGCGGCCCAGGGACTTCCGCTTTGAACGCGGAGGTAGGTCGAGGCGGTGATGCGGCTGTTCGCCTCGTACGCGGCAAATACCTTGAAGACATGAGGACGATCTTCCCCGAGCGGACCAAATCGGTTTGGATCCTCGACGTTTGTCCCAGGCGCATCCTGAATGAAGGATGACGTGTTGAACACCGCGACCGTCGAGTAATCGAGATCGAAGTTCCCTTCGAAGCGGCTCCAGGTGTAGCTCACGTCCGTCAACAACCGATCCGCAAGCTGGCGGCGTACCGCCGCGGTGACGGCCCGATACGACCGCCGAGCATTGGCCGACCGGCACGACTCGAACGCAGCGCATGGAAGGTTCGCGGCAGCGTAGGGGCCGCTGATCGGCGATGTGCCGTTCATCCTCGTCGGCACGTCTTCGATGAAGTGATGCGTTGTCCGCGACAGGAAAAACACGTCGAGACCGTATCGACGGCCAAGAGGCGTCGCGTACCCGATGACGAACTCGTCGTTATAGGTCGGCTTGAGTGACGGGTCGATCAGTTTTCCACTGGTGCTCGCGAGGGGCCCACTCGAAAGTACGTTGCCCGACAAATCGAAAATCGTGTCGGTCTGGAAGATGCGGTTCGGCGCGAGGCTGCGGGCGGTGGATTTCTGGTCCATCGTGTAATACCGGCCCCAGTTCGCATACGCTTTGTCGCTCTTCGCCCTCCGGAGCTGGTAACTGAGCCCGAGGCGAGGCTGCACTTCATCGCCGAAACCAAAGCGGAGAAATGTGCAACGGTCGCCGTGCGACTCAAATGGCGCCGCGCCGCCTTTCAGGCGCACCGTCAAAGGACATCCGCGGCTGCCTTTCACCACCTCTGAGAACTCATCGCGGTTCAGGAGCAGCCCGGCATTGACGAACAGTCGCGTCCCAAGGCTGATGTCGTCCTGCACGAACAGCGAAGCGGTGCGACCCTGACCAAGCTGCGGAGCTTGCTCGGTGTAATAGCGAGCCCGCAGAACGGGCACTCCGCTCTGGTTCTGAGCCACAATCGCGCCCCAACCGTTCGCAAGGCGATTGAACTCCTCTTCTGTGAACTCGTAGCCTGCCCCCGCCTTCGCGGCGTGGCTCGTGGGGCCGACGTCGAAGAATCTGTTCACCGTGCCGCGGATCTCATGACGACGGTAGTTCTGCGTGTTGCTGAAGGGTGCGCCGCCGACCAATAAGTTTGCTTGAGCGGGATCGGTGTACTGCCCCATCGTCAAGAGCTTGGACGGGTCAAACGTCGGAAGTAGCCCAAGCTGTGTGACGGGTTCGTCCTCGTTCACCTCGTTGAAGTACAGGTACCTGACGTTCAGCACCGTAGTGGGCGTCATGAAGTTCGCCCATTCAGCCGTGCCGATACGGCTGGTGTTGTCGGACGAGGAGCCGCCACCAGGTTGGTAATCCGAATTGAGGCCGATGTTCTTCTGGTGATCCAGCCGGGGACGAAAGCTGACCGTGAGCTGGTGTGCGGCGGAAGGGACCGCCGTCAACTTTCCATAGAACTCAGAACCTGTTCGCACTTCGTCAGGAAGCGGCGTGCCGACTTTGTTGACGCGTGCCCATTTGGCCTGCCGTCCATATCGCGCGGATCCATAGAAGAAGACACGGTCTCTCACGATGGGACCGCCTAACCCCATCGCTGGAATCACATCGCTCGTCAACGCCGGATCACGAAACGCGCCGGGCCTGACGCCGCGCCCACGTAAATCGTCTGGCAGCTTGTACCCGCTCACGAACGATTCCGGCAACCAGTCGAAGCGGGCAATGCCGGCGAATTGATTCGATCCGCTGCGGCTCACGGCATTGGTAACGACGCCGCCGGCGCGGCCAAACTCGGCGCTCACCGCCGCGCGTTTCACGTTCACCTCGGCGATGTCGAGCTGGTTCACCTCGGTCGTGAGGTAGCCGTACGCAGGGTTGGTGATGTTTGCGCCGTCAATGAGATAGGTGTTGTCCTGTCGTGTCCCGCCCGCTGCCTGCCCGACCGCTGACCGATTCTCCGCGACGCCAGGAATCAACTGGAACATGCCGCGGTAGGTCCGTTCCACGGGCAGAGAGCCGAGTGCATCCGCTTTGAAATTGAAGCTGACCTCGGTCGATTTCACGTCCACAACAGGCGTGGCCGCGGTGACGGTAACCTGTTCGTTGACGCCAAGGCCGGACACGAAGTCCACCTGCGTGTCCTTACCCACCTCGACGACGGCGCGCCGCGGCGGGCTTCCGGCTGCGCCGCTCTCGATTGTTACGTCGTACTGCCCGGCAAGGAGATATTCAAACCTGAAGGTCCCGTTGGCGCCTGTGACCACGGTGCGACCGGCAGGAAGATTTGGTCCAGAGGCCTTGACCACGGCTCCGGAAACCGGCTGTCCATCCTGATCGAATACTGTTCCGGAAATGGTGCCCGTGTCGGCTGCCCATGCGAACGCAGGGACAGCGGCGACAAGGGCGACCAACAAGGCCCGCCTTAATCGGTTCCATACAGCCATCTGCTGGATGGACCGGATCGTAGCACGTGGGCTTGAACGCTATCGCTTTCCGAGGAACGTAAAGCCGGCTGCCGCGCCTGATGGCGTCGCCATCGGTGTGACGAGCAGACGACGTCCATGGCCGATTGGGACGGTTCGTCCCGCAACGATCCCAAGGGCGGCGCCGAACGTCACATCGCTCAAGTAGTGACGCTTCATCTGTACTCGCGATGCGGCGACGTAGGAAGCGACCGCATAGGCGGGAATTCCGACTTTCCATCCGAATTCCTGCTGCAGCACGGTTGCCGACGCAAAGGACATTGCAGTGTGTCCGGATGGGAACGAGAAGCCGCCGCCCTCCGGACGCGACCGACGGGACGTCTCCTTCAGCGCGAGTGTGAGGCCCTGCGCGATCAGCTGCGCACGGAACAGCGCCGCGCCGACCCGGGCCGCGCACGGCTTGTGAAGGGCGCGCCCGATGGCGTAGCTCGCAAAGGCGGCGCCCATCTGCAGGGGTGCTCCCCCCAGAACCGCGCCGGACTTGAAGGTCGACCGCAGTTCGGTGTCACCCGAGAACGAGCGACTCGTACTCTTGTCCGCCGCGTGAACACCAAACGCGGCGACCGCCCCAATCGACGCGATCCCGAGCGAACCGCGCGACGGAAGTCTTCGCAGGTCGCTCACGGCTCCGGTGAACAGGCTTCCAGGGCTTTGCGCCGTGCCGCATGGCGACGTTTCGAGACTGTTGACCTGCGCCAGCGCCGGTACCGCGCTGCCCACCGTCGCGACCACCACAGTCGCGCACGTGCACAACATCCTGACCATTGAGCCGCTCATCACCGTTGTCCTTCCGGCATTCGTTCAAATCCCACAAGACGCCACTCGCCGCCACGGAGGCGGAAATACGCGTCGACGGGCTCTTCCCATGACTTCGATTGCGCGTCCACCGCGCTCATCTGCACTTTGATGAACGCGCCGTCCTGTGCTGGAAGTCCTGCTGGCGCGTCGATCGAGGTTGTACGGGCCGAGGCCTCCGCAATCCTCCGCGTCTCACCCGTCACGTTGTCGAATGTCCACCATGACGCACGATAGGCGCGAGGCGCAGGTGCGACATCGGCGTCAACCGCCGCATTTGCGAACGTCAGTGTGCCGTCGGCAAGACGGGGATCCGCGATTGGGTTGACGGCGGTGAGATACGCGCGAGCAATCGCGTCTCGACGCTGGGCAAGCGCACGGACCAGAAAGTCCTCGGCATCCGCGTCGCCGAATTCACCGGCGCGAACCGCCGCACGCAGCAGCGGCGTGCTGAGCGCCGTCAGCTTCCGGGCGGCCCAGAACTTGTCGTCCAAGCGAGCGTTCGCGAACGCCTGATTGCGGACGCGGGGCTTCCACGCTTCTGGATCGAAGTCACTGTTGTCCGCGACCAGGCGACCGATTGCCGGCGACTCGTAATACGGATCCGTGTGCCACTTCGGGAAGGAAAAGCCGAACCCCACGAGCTGCTTCGCGACACCCGCGGGCTCCACCAGGGATTCCTCGCCGGCCCAGTAATCGGCGGGGCCCACGCCGCCGCTTCCCAGCGCCGAGCCGAAATCAATCAGGTTGTGGCGCACGTGCGAGCGGCCGTTCTCAGTCACCAGCGTATCGAGCGAATTGATCGACTTCGCGTCGACGTGATTCAGCCATGCGGCAAATACGCCGTATCCGCGAAGCTCGCGCCGGTTCTCGTGCGCCACGATGTCGTTCGGGTCGTCAGACCGTGTGCCGTAGAACCGCACGCGGCCGACCGGTTTGCCAGGCAGCGCCCGACTGGCGACGACACGATAGCTGCCGTCGGGTTCCTGGTTCGCGCGTTTGAGCAGGTCTCCAATGTCGGTTGCGCGCATCGCACGCCGCTTGCCGCCATATGGCGTAAACGTCGCGCCTTCTCCCACGACGAGCTTCTCTGCGCGCAGGGAGGCAATGTGGTTTTCGGGAACGTTGTAACCGAGTGCCCACATCAACTTCGTCACGGCCACTTCGGTGCCCGTCGACATCGCGCGGTACTCTGGCGGATCGAACTTCAAGAACCACCGGTCGCCGTTCACGTCCTTGACGGTGAATCCCGGCGTCACGCCGTCGCTCTTCGACGACGTAATCGTCCACGGACCCGCCGCCGGGCCAGCGCTCGTGTTCGGCCCTCTCTCGATGTCGTCAGCAGTCAGCAGCCTGTGCCCCGCTCGATTGGTGAACCAGCTCGAATCGGGCACCTCGTCGATCGAATTGAGATTCTGAGCTCGTCCCGCCGCTTCGACGGGTGTGCGCCGCATCGCATTCGAGGCGATGTCGACGAAGAGACTCGTCTCCATCGGCTTCACCGCCGACGCGTCCTGCGTGTCATGCTCGACCCAGATCGGGTCATCGTCAAAGAACTTTGACGTCGCGGCGGAGCCGATGGCCGTGAACGCCGACGCCGCCAATACAACCGCCACCGCGGCGGCTTGCTTCATTGAAAGGGGTGTCATGAGCGGATCCTCGTCCTGAAGGCGTTTAGAAGCGCGGGCTGAAGGAGAACACCACGCTGTTTCCTTCCGGTGTGCGCGCCAGATCAATCCGTGTCACCGAAGTCGTCATCGTGTGCAGTGTCAGCCCGATGCCGTAGGTCTTCTTGAACTCGCTGATCGCGAAGGCCGCGGCGCGCGGCGCCACCTGTCCGGCATCGAGGAAGAGCGCCATGTCAGCGAACGGACCGGCGGTCCAGCGATATTCGCCGCTGAGGAGAAGGCGGTTGCGGTCTCTGAACCTCCACGACGAGTAACCGCGGAGCGTGTCGCTGCCACCAAGATCCGGCATCAGGAAGTACGGCACGTCACCAGCGCCGGCGCTGTTAGTAATCGACGTCAGCGCGCGAAGAGCGATGACCCAGTTCTCGCGGAGCAGCGGCACGAACTGCTGGACCTCGCTGTCAGTGCGCTGAAAGCTGCTGCCACCATTGGTCGCTCGGTAATCGGACCATTCGACCCGATAAAGCCCTCCGCGACGCGTGTATCCAGGCGAGGTGCGCGAGTCGATCTGCGCAAACAGCCGTGTTCGCCGGTACTCCGGATTCAGCGCGGCGTCGGCCAGTTTCGTGTCGAACTGCATCGCCTCGAGTCCGCTGCCGACCGCCAGCAGCCTGGTCGGCTGGACAGTGGCCGCGACGCCGAAGGTGGTGGACGCGTAGGAGAAGTTCCGACGGTCAGCAGTGTTGGAGTCGCTGCCGATCCCGTAGAACGCGAGGCGCGGCGCATCCAGCCGTTTCGCGGCAACGCTGAAACGAACTTTTCCGTCGGCAAGGGCGGGCAACTGCATCGCGGCGTCTATCGCCCTGAAATTCCGGAACGACCACGCGCCGTGCACGTCCCAGGTGCCGCTGTCCGCGTAGCGGCCGCGATAGCCCGGACCAACCGCCATTCCGCCACCCGACATCACACCACCGACGAACGGATACAACCCGTCGCGGCTGAAGGTCGACATGGCTGATTCAACCTTGCCGAGGCGACGCTCGACTGTATCCGGCTTGTACTCCGTCAGATGCTCGCTCTTCTCTTTACGCTGCGCGGCCAGTTGCTCGTCCCGCGATCCCTGTGCGGACGCCGGCGCCGCAACGAGCAGCAGCGCGATCGCCGCGGCGGCGGGCACGAGTGGCCGGAGGACGGGCCTGGACACGCGTTCCGGCCGCAGAATCAGGAGCGCGACGCCGAGCCAGACGACAGTGAGCGCAATATTTGCGATGGCGAACTGCTGGGTGTCCAGGTGAAGACGGTGCGTCCCGACTAGCACGACGCCGGCCGAGATGACGTCTCCGATGCGGACGAAGAACGTGTCGATCGCCTGCTTCGCCTTGTACTTTTCTTCGCGGGTCGTCGGAACCCACAGAAGTTGCCGCGCCGTGTTCATCACCGAGTAGTCGGTCGCGTTCTCGGCCGTCTTGATCCAGCGCACCGCCGAAAACCCGACGCCGGCCGCGATGATCGCGTAGCCGCCGAGCGCGATAAGCGGCAGCGCCAGCAGCACGCCGCCAAGACCGCGATACTTCAGCAGCCGCGACGTGAAGAACGCCTGGAGGAGCAACGCCACCACGTTGACCGAGAACTGATAACTCCCGCTGAACGCTCCAATGAACGCCTGCTTGTTGAAGGTGGGATCGGCCAGCGCGAGCTGGCCGACATGGTTGGTGAGCATGCGAGCCACGAGGTACTCGCCGGTCGTATTGACCACATTCAGCAGGACGACAAGGAGGGCAACGAGGCGTAGATATTTGTTTCCGAGGACGAGCGTGAAGCCACCGTGCAACGACGACATCGGCTCGCGAGCCTCCGCCGAACGGCCGTCACGCCGGTGCATCCAGAGATAGAACCCGATGCTCGGCACGAGCAGTGCGGCGGCGATCTGAAGAATGACCTGCGGCGCAATTCCCAAACCGAAGAGACGCCCTGCGACGAACGACCCGAGCGGCGCGCCCGCCGTCATCCCGATCACGATCACGGGGAACAGCCGATCGGCGGCGCCCTTGGTGTAGATGTCGTTGGCGAACGACCAGAATTGCGCGACCAGTGAGATGTTGAAAATCCCGACCCAGATGAAGAACGCGACCCCAACGTAGGGGACGTGCTGCGTCACCGCGACGGCAAACAGCTCGATGCAGGCGACGAAGAACAGCGTGACGCCGACCAGCAGCTTCGTGCGATCGACACGCGAGGCCAGCCAGCTATAGAGCGGAACGAAGCCGATGAGCACGAGCGCCTGACCAGCCGCGGCGTAGGAACGCAACTCGGCGCCGCCGCCCAGGAGGATGAGGGGCTCGCGGACGGTCTTGATGACCGAGTAGCAGATAAGCAGAAGAAAGACATTCACGAGCATCAGCAGCGCCAGCGCTCCCTCACCGTTCCGGACGTCGGTGAAGAGCGAGAGCGCGCGATCAATTCGTGAACGGGTTGGCTGGCTGTCTGCGGTAAATGGAGTCCGTCGCATCGCTCAAGCTCCTGAATTGGGGTGTCTGGCTTTTAACGCGTCAGGCGCGGCCAAACCCCGCAATACGACGGGATTCGAGGTCCCGGGCGATGCTTCTGACGGTCACCGAGGCGCTCGATGACTGGAGAAGGCTGGCGATGGTCCGCTCATGCTGCTCTCCGCCGGCCGACGCCTGCGACGGCATCAGGTACGGCCAGAGCGCCTGCTTCACGCCGGCGGGCAGCACGTTTTCGAGGTATTCGAGCGCCGTCCCCCGCAGCTGGGTGTTGCCGGTCGTCAAGCTGCCAAAGGCGATATTGAGCGGCTGTCGCGGAAGGACCAGCGACAGGAGGGTGAATACGTGGGCCAGGCTCTGGCCCGCTCGATCACGGACGAACTCGTCGAGCGGCGATTCGCTGACGAACCCATCCAGTAGCCGCCGGCTTTCCCACACCGGCCGGCCGACGGCAAGTTCGGCCTGAACCACCTGGTAGACACGCTCGGCGTTAAGGCGGATGCCCGCATTGGATTCGACGATGGCGACCAGGGAGCGAGCCACCTGGAAGCGGACATCGAAGCGCGAATCGTCCAGGGCAAGCAGCAGCCCGTCGGCGGCGCGTTGAGAGACCGCCACTGAGAAGACGCGGGCGAGCCGGCGCCGAACCATGTCGTCCTGATTCGGGTCGAGCAATGCATCCGTGAGTTCCCCGATGCGCTCTTCGGCCACTTTCCGGAGCGCGACGAGTGCGTAGTCGGCAACCGGGTCCCAAGCCAGCAGCGGAATGACGTGCGGAACGAGCGCGGCCCCGAGATTGCTCTCCCTCGAGAGGACCGCCAGCACACGATTCCGCTCACGGGAACGTAGCGCCACGATGTCGTCAAGTTCCGGGTCGCGATCCTCGGTCGCCGCGGCCGTTCCATGGTCGCTTCGTACCGTGCGCGCGGCGGCGCGCACCTCCCTCATCGCCGCCACGACCGAGTGCATCGAGTAGTCCTCGGTGTACGGGAGGTCGACGCTACCGCCGCGCTCGACAAGGCTGGTCTCGAGCGCCCGGACGTACCAACGATTCAGGCGGCTGGCGACGATGATCGCGCACAGGGAAATGAACATCGCGACAACCAGAAGCGTGGTGGAGTGCGCAGCCGGCAGGAACACGACGGCCAGCCGGACAATCCCGCCGCCAACGGCGTCGCCCAGGCGATCGACAGCAACGTCGATGAGCGGCTTGCTTCCGCGCTTTTCCGCGGGAGAAACGGGCGTGTAGAACAGTTCGTAGCCCGTCCTGAACCATGAACTGCGGAACACCGCTTCAGTGGCTCGGGCCACCACCATCGCGCCGAATCCGGGAACGATCAGACCGCCGAGGCTGCCGGCGAGAATCGCGATCGACGGCGTGCTCGTCGTCAACCCGAGACCGAAGCGCTGCAGTGCAGCGGTACTGGATGACGTCTGAAGGAGGAACGTTACGAGGCTGGTGACCGCGTAGTACGCCGCGAAGAACCGGAGCAGGTGATCGCCGGGGCCAAAGGTCTCGACCGCCTTTACTTTGAAGAGATATTCGAGCAGTGCAGCGCTCGTGGTCCCGAGGAGCACCAACGCCGCGAGGTTGCGCAGGTGGGGCTGCTCTGCGATGGTGACGAGTCCAGAGCGCGAAGTCGCGACGTTGAGGTTCGGGGTGGTCGCTTCGATGTTTCCGGAGGTCGCTTCCGAAGCGATGGCAAGTCTCCGTACGGCCCACGCCGTCATGATCTGGAGACCGGCGAGCACGAGGAGCATCGCCGGGACCCCGAATAGCGACGCGACTCGCTCCGACAGGACCGCGCCGGCGAGTCCGCCCAGCGTGCCCGCCCCCCCGATTCGACCGAAATCCTGCTTGGCTGTCCTCGGGTCGAACAGTTCGCTCACGATCAGCCAGAAGCCCGACGCCAGCAGCGGCCCGATGGCAGAAACGTGGAGGTAAACCACGATGGCCGTCGCAGATGGCGCGAGGGATCGGACCGCAAATTCGCAGGTATATAAGAGCGCACTTGCCAGAAAGGCCGTGGGAACGAAGACCGCGGGCCTGATTCGCCGCGACCACCGCGCGGAGGCGCCGACCACGAGCATCGAGAAGACTGATGTGGCGATGAGCATCATCGGCAGCGCCGTCGCGTCGAGCGAGGTGAGAAATAAGGCGTCGCGCGTCGCTTTTCCGCTGATGAATTGCGCGATAACGGCGGCCGCGCAGCACATCGCAATGAACGTCGATTGGGACCTGGGTTTCATGACCTTTGCCTGGTAACGCGTCAGTGCGCCGAAACTCCCGCAACGTTGAGTCGCCCCATCACCGGGGTCGGACCCCGGTACAGCGCATCACCAGGGTCTGACCCCCGTCATCGAACTGGTAGACTCGCGAACCATGGCCACGATTCCGGCCCCGTCTGAGGCACCCCGCTTCGTCTCGGGCGATGTGTTTGCCGGCCGTTACCGGATGGTCGCGAGGCTGGGCTTTGCGGCGATGGGCGAGGTGTGGCGGGCTGACGATCTGGTGCTTGGGACCGCGGTCGCGCTGAAGATCATCCTTGCCCCGTCAGCCGAGACGCGCCGCCAGATCCTCAACGAAGTCCGACTAGCACGGCAGATTACCGATCCCAACGTCCGCAGAGTCTTCGACGTCGGCGAGGCTGGCGACGACGTGTTCTGCACGATGGAGTTGATTGACGGTGAGGACCTCGGGACGCTCCTGAAACGCGTCGGACGTCTTCCCGCCGAAAAGGTCAGCGACATCGGACGGCAGGTGCTCGCCGGGTTGGCTGCCGCCCACGCACATGGGGTTCTGCACCGTGACGTCCGCCCGGCGAACATCCTCATCGATCAGTACGGCGCGGTGTGCATCACCGACTTCGCGATTGGCGTTCCGGACATTCAGTCAGACCAGGCCACTGGCGACGCACTCGTCTATCTGGCGCCCGAGCAGCGCAGTCCAGGGACGCCATTGTCCGAGCGCACGGATTTATACGGCGTGGGCGTAGTGCTGTACGAACTGGTGGTCGGCGAACCGCCGCCGAGATCCGGCCCGTTAACCACCGCGCATTTGCCGTCGCACCGGATCGGCCAAGTGGACGCGAGCCTCGAGAACGCGATTGTTGAGGCGCTGTCACCGGATCCCCGACGTCGCCCGCAATCCGCGACAGCCATGCGGGCGGCTCTGGAGACCAGGCCGCGGACGCGCGTCGCCTCGCGAATGAGTCCGTGGGTCGCCGGAGTCGTGCTCGCAACCGCGATCGGTGTGCTCGCGATTGTCTCCTCGCGGCTGCTGCCGCGTGGAGCAGTGCTGAGTGACCGCGACACCATCGTCCTGGCGGACTTCGCGAACAGCACCGGCGATCCGGTGTTCGATGGAACCCTGAAGGTGGCCCTGTCGGTCGCGCTCGAGCAGTCGCCGTTTCTCAAGGTGTACCCGGACAATGCGATGCGGGACACGCTGCGTCTCATGCAACAGGCACCGGGCGCCCCGATCACGCGGGCGCTGGCGCGCGACATCGCACGACGCGAACAGCTCAAGGCACTTGTCGTGGGAACGATCGCAAGCCTTGGCACGAACTACGTCATCGGTCTCGAAGCCGTCGAAGCGGAAACCGGCGACGTGATGGCGCGCGAACAGGTAGAAATCCCTAGGAAGGAAGAGGTCCTCACGGCGCTTGGCACGGCCACGTCGAGTTTCCGCGAGAAGCTCGGCGAGTCGCTCGCGTCGGTGCGGCGGTTCGACGCTCCGCTTCCCCGCGCGACCACACCCTCCCTCGAAGCACTTCATGCCTACGCACTCGCGCTCGACGAGGGACGCGTGGTTCCACGCGTGGAGGCTGTTCCACACCTGCAGCGGGCGCTGGAGCTCGACCCAAATTTCGCCATGGCACACGCGCTGCTGTCAGCGGTCTATGCCAACACCGGACGGACGACCGACGCACCTCAATATGCGCAGCGAGCGTTCGAGCTGCGTGACCGCGTCAGCGAGCGCGAGCGGTTCTTCATTTCGTGGCGCTACCTAGTTGATGCCGAGCAGGCGTGGGATAAGGCGTTGGATCTCGCCATGGCGTGGACGCAGACCTATCCACGGGAAGCGTTCGCCTTCAACAGTCTGGGACTAGCCTCGGGAACGCTCGGTCAGCACGAACGCGCCGCAACGGCGTTTCGGCAGGCGCTCGCCCTCGACGACAAGTTCGCTCCCCCGTACGGCAACCTGGCGGGTTCGTTGGTCGGCCTCAACCGCTTCGACGAAGTGAGCGCAGCGCTGCAGCTCGCACGCACGAATGGAATCAACACCAACGGAGTCCAGCGCACCAGTTATGTGCTCGGTTACCTGACGAACGACCGCGCCGCCATGGACAGCGCCCTTGCCATCGCGCGCACGACACCCGATGCCGTGTCGGCCACCACATGGGAAGCACGCGCCGCCGCGGGATCTGGTCGTTTTCACGCCGCTCACGAGCTGTACGACCGGGCGGCTCAAGAAGCGCTCCGCGATGATGCGCGTGAACTCGCCGCGCAATGGACGGCGGAGGATGCCGAAGCGATGGCCGTCGCGGGAACGTGTCAGGACGTCACACGCCAGGTGGGACGGGCGTTGGAGCTCTCCCGGGACAACTTCACCGTGGAGCGCGCCAGCCGCGCATTCGCCTTATGCGGTGCAGAAGACTCGGCACTCGGTCTGACGCGCAGCCTGACGAGCCGATTTCCATCTGCGACGTTGACGACGAGACTGCAGGTGCCCGTCACCGCCGCCATAGGGGCGGCCCGCCGCGGCGAGCCCGCGAGGGTCCTTCAGCTGTTGGAAGCCGTCGAGCCTTACGATCACGTCCCGGCCGCCGAGTTCTGGCCGTCCTACCTCCGTGGGCACGCCTACCTGCGTCTGAGGCAGCCGCGCGAAGCTGTCGCACAATTTGGTCACGTTACAGACCATCGTGGGGAAGCTCCCACCTCGCCCTTGTACTCCCTCTCACTTCTAGGAAGCGCCCGCGCGTCCGCCCTTGCCGGGGATCGCGAGGCTGCGCGCGAGCGCTACCAACAGTTCTTGGAGTCGTGGAAAGCCGCCGACGCCAACCTCGCCGTTTTGCAGGAAGCCCGCGAAGAATACGGTCGGATCAGGTAGTAAACTCGTAGTCTCCGACAATGCCGTCGCTGCACCAGCGGGCGAAGGACGTGTTCCTCGTCGCGCTCGCCCAATCCGGGCCGGACCGAAGTGCGTTTCTGGCGGACGCCTGTGGCGACGACACTGCCCTTCGCGCCGAAGTCGAGTCCCTGCTTAACTTTCACGAGACGACGGGTGCGTCGGAACCCGAAGAGCCGGTCGAGGCCGCACAGTTCGCACCCGGCCAGATGTTCGCGGGGCGTTACCGGATGGTGGCGCGAATCGGCCGGGGAGGCATGGGTGACGTCTGGCGGGCCGACGACGTCATCCTGCAGACGCCCGTCGCGTTGAAGCTGATCGCATCAGCCGCGAACGAGCAGTCCGGGCGGATCCTGAATGAAGTGCGGGTCGCGCGGCAGATTACCCATCCAGCTGTCTGCCGTGTGTTCGACGTCGGCAACGCCGACGGTGTGGTCTTCTTTACGATGGAGCTGGTCGATGGTGAAGACCTCGCGGCGCTGGTTCGGCGCGTGGGTCGTCTGCCATCCGAAAAGGTCAATGACATCGCACGACAGCTGTGCGGCGGTCTGGCGGCCGCTCATGCCCAGGGAGTGCTGCATCGCGATCTGAAGCCGGGCAACGTCCTCATTGACAACCACGGTCAGGTCCGCATCACCGATTTCGGGATCGCGATCTGGCACGCGCAGCCCGTCTCGCACTCGCTCACGGGAACGCCTGCCTACATGGCCCCCGAGCAACGAACGCTCGGCGCGACGCTGTCGCCGCAGACGGACATCTACGCACTTGGCCTGGTGCTCTACGAGCTGCTCGTCGGGCAGCATCCGTTCAAACATGGCGGTGCAGGCGCGGCGCCCGCACGGCCCTCGACGCTGGTGCCGAACGTCGATCCGCAGCTCGAACGCGTCATCATGGACGCGCTCTCGATCGACCCCATCGGACGGCCGGCATCGGCAACCGAGTTTGCCGCGCAGCTCGCGCAGCCTGCGATTCGGGCGGCGAGCGACACGCACCGTACCGCCGCTGTCGTCAGCGGCCGACGGCCGTCGTGGTGGATTATCGGCCCGGCCATCGCCGCGGTGGCGGGCGTCATTGCCGTTGCACTGACATTCTTTGTCTCGCCACGTGCGGGCGCACGAACCCTGACGGCGCAGGACACCATCGTCATCTCCGACTTCGAGAACACGACGAACGAACCGGTGTTCGACGGCGCGTTGAAGGTCGCCCTCGCCGTCGCGCTCGAGCAATCGCCCTTTCTGAGGGTCTTTCCAGACGATCGGGCGCGCGACACGCTGCGCCTGATGGAGCGAGCGCCCGATGAGCGCATCACACGCGCCCTGGCGCGCGACATCGCGCGGCGCGAACAGCTCAAGGCATTGATCAGCGGATCGATCGCGAGCCTCGGACACAATTA
>Ga0068860_100001009_pt1 | contig 31175 bp, 36 predicted proteins | sample KBSSwiS32_FD_66597 | JGI IMG/M metagenome (GOLD analysis project Ga0068860, IMG submission 66597) | Switchgrass rhizosphere microbial communities from Kellogg Biological Station, Michigan, USA - KBS Switchgrass S3-2 | ecosystem: Host-associated > Plants > Roots > Rhizosphere > Soil ... | reverse complement strand
GGCGCCAGCTCGGGCGCCTCGGCCCTGTTCGGCCACCTCTCGGATGCGGGACTCGAGCTGCAGGGAGACGGCTCGATGACGGTCAACGCGACCAAGCTCGCCAACGCGCTCGGCAACCTGGCCGAGGTGAAGAAGCTGTTCGCGAACTCCGACCTGCTCGATCCCTCGAAGGACGGGTTCGGCAAGCGCTTTCGCGTCATCACCGACGCGATGCTCGGCGTCGACGGTGCCCTGACGACCAAGACCGACGGCCTCGGCAAGCAACTCGATCGCAACCAGAAGGACCAGGACGCGCTCCAGGTCCGCCTCGACGGGATCGAGAAGCGGATGCGCGCCCAGTACACCTCCCTCGACGCGACGATGGCGCTCCTGAACAGCAGGAGCAACTACATCACGCAGCAAATCGCGGCGTTCAACGCCAACACCTCGAGCAAGTAGGGGACGGCGGCGCGCCCCGGCCGAGGGCGGGGAAATCGGCTGATTTCGGGGCTTCCGCCCTCTCAAGTCGCCGGGGGCGATACCGATACTCCAGCCAGACCCCTCGAAAACGCCACCCGCCATGCTCGCGCCCGCCGCCATGTCCAGAAACGCTTCCCAGGCCCACGCCTACCGCCGCGTCGGCGTCGAGACCGGCGTCGATGCGGCGACGCCGCACCAGCTCGTCACGATGCTGTTCGACGGCTTCGGCGACGCGGTCGCGCAAGCGCGCTCGGCGTTGCAGCGGCGCGACATCGAGGCGAAGTGCAAGGCCATCTCGCGCGCCGCCCGGATCGTCGACGAAGGCCTCAAGGCCTCGCTCGACGTCCGCGCCGGCGGCAAGCTGGGCGAAGACCTGCTCGCGCTCTACGGCTACGTCGCCATGCGCCTGACCCAGGCCAACCTCAACAACGACGCTGCCGCCCTCGACGAGTGCCAGGCCCTGCTGGAGCCGGTGCGCTCGGCCTGGGCCGCGATCGGCCCGGCGACGGCCGGCGCCGCCGAGGCGCAATGAACATGCACCGCACGCAATCATCCGGAGCCCGCATGAATTCCGTTCTGCTGAACTACTACGAAGCGATCGAGAAGGCGAGTCAGGACATGCTCGAGGCGGCGCGCAAGGGCAACTGGGATCACGTCGTCAAGCTCGAAGGCGCGTGCGCGGTGCTGATCGCGCAGCTGAAGAACACCGCCGCCGAGACGCCGCTGCCGCCCGACGAGGCGCAGCTGAAGTCACGGCTGATGCAGCGCATACTGATCAACGACGCCGAGATCCGCCAGCTCGCCGAGCCGTGGCTCGAGGACCTCGACGACATCCTCGCCGGTCGGCCGAAGACGCTGCACTGATCGGCGGCGGGCCAGCAACAGAACCGAGGCGTACAGGGAGACGCGATGGAAACCAGTCCGGCGCCACTGCGAGGCATGTCGGCCGACGATGGACTCGAGGAGTTTCGGGTCTCGTCGTCGCGCGACGTCTGTACCCTGCTCAAGCAGTTGCTCGACGGCTCCGTCCTGCTCAACCTGAACGGCAGCGACGGCCGTGTCTTCACGAGCGCGATCTGGACGCTCGACACGACGCGCGGCTCGATCGGCTTCAACGCCGACCCGAACGACCCGGCGATGCAATCGGTCCTGCACTCGCGGGAAGTCACCGTCGTCGGCTACCTCGAGAGCGTCAAGGTCCAGTTCGACGTGCAGAACCTGGTGCTCGTGCACGGCAACAAGGCGAGCGTCCTGAGCTGCCCGTTCCCGCGCGAGATGTTCCGCTTCCAGCGTCGCAACGCCTTCCGCGTGCGGCCGCTGATGCGCAGCGCGCCGACGGCCAAGCTGCGCCACCCCGACATGCCCGACACCGAGTTCAGCCTGCGCGTCATCGACATCAGCATCGGCGGCTGCGCCCTGTTCCTTCCCGACGAGGTGCCGATGATGAACGCCGGCGTCGTCATCGGCGGCGTTCGCATGGAGCTCGACGAGGACACCAAGCTCGACGTCAACCTGCGCCTGCAGCACGTGACGTCGCTGAACAGCGAAGCGCGCGGCCTGCGCCTGGGCTTCGAGTACGTCCGCCCGGGCGGCGACACGCTGCGCACGCTGCAGCGGTTCATCGACCTGACGCAGAAGCGCGGCAAGCTGATGGCGCTCAACTGAGCGCCGGCCGGGCCGCTCCGCGGAGATCGAGCGCGCGAGCCGCCCGGCGACAGAGCCGCTGACGGTCGCACCGGCGGGATCGCCGCCCGCGCCGCACCTCCCGCCGACCTTCCTGACCCGCCTTGGCGGGTCGTCGTCGTCGCAATAAACTGGGCGGCGCCCTGCGTGCCACGCCACGCTGCGCTTGCCAGGAGAACTCGTGTTCGACCACGTCGTGTTCGGAGTCAGCGACTATGCAGCGAGCAAGGCGTTCTTCCTCAAGGCGCTCGAACCGCTCGGCGTCGCGGTCGTCCTCGAGGGGCCGCTCGGGATCGAGCTCAGCGCAGACGGCAAGTCGTCGTTGTGCATCCGCCGAACCGAGGAGAAGCCGGCCCATCTTCACCTGGCGTTCACCGCCGAGAATCGCCGGCAAGTCGAAGCCTTCCATCGCGCGGCCCTGGAGGCGGGGGGCAAGGACCATGGTGCGCCCGGCCTGCGCCCGCAATACCACGCGAACTACTACGCCGCTTTCGTCATCGGTCCGGACGGCCACAACATCGAAGCGGTCTGCCACGAGGCCGAGGCCTGACGCTTCCATCGATCCTTGACGGGGGGGCGATCGAACCGGCTGCAGCATCAGCCCGCGAATGGGGAGTCTTCCGTGTCCTTCGATCCCGCTGAAACTTACGTCTCTCTCGGTCCGGCCGGATCTGCCGAGCCTGTCCCTGGCGGCGAGACCTTCTGGTCCCTGCCCGAGGCCGAGCTCGATCGCTTCGGCGCCGGCTGGCTCATCAGCGAGTTTGCGTGCTCCGCGAACTGGTCGAACTGGGAAATGCATCCCGAGGCCGACGAGTTCGTCTACCTGTTGTCGGGGGCGGCCGTGCTGCTGCTGGAGCAGCCGGGCGGCCTTCGCGAAGTGCCGCTCAGCCAACGCGCTGCGACCGTGATACCCAAGGGGGTGTGGCACACCGCCAAGGTCAGCGAGCCCAGCCGAATGCTCTTCGTCACCATGGGTCGCGGCACTCGGCATCGTGCCGCGTGAACCTCGAGGCGGATCCGAGTACCTCATGTCACCAGCAAGCCCATCACCGGACGAAACCGCGCTCTGGCAGAAACGCCTGGCGGCGCAAGCGAACAACCGCGCCTGGAGCCTGTCCGAATCGACCTCGCGCTCGCCGGCCGAGAGCCAGGAGATGCTGCATGCCGCGCACGCCGCGATGCACCTCTGGTCGATCGTCGGAACCGACAAGAACAAGGCACACGCGCTGCAACTGCTCGCCCACGTCCACGCGCTGCTCGGCAACGCGACGGCGGCTTCGGCGTACCTGGCGGCGTGCGCTCCGTACCTGTCGCTCCCGGACCGCGAGGCGTGGGAAGTCGCCATGTTCCATGCGGTGGCGGCGAACGTGGCGGCGGCGGGCAGGAACGCTGCCGACCATCGGCGCCATCATGCGCAGGCCCGCGAGCTGATCGATGCATTGCCCGACCGCGAAGACAAGGACATTCTGGAGGCGACCATGGCCGTCGTGCCGTCGCCGCCCCCCGGCTAGCCCGGGGGCCGATGCAAACTGTCCGCCGACTTGTCGAAAAGCGCGGTCCGAGATCGACAACCCTCAGAGACGGCGAGAAGCGCCGGTCTCCTCACCCCTCACCTGAAGGAATCTCGTCATGTCATCCCGCAGCGTTCGCCTCCATCGTGTCCTTCGCTCCCCACCGGAGAGGGTCTATCGCGCCTTCCTCGAGGCCGACGCCCTGGCGAAGTGGCTCCCCCCGTACGGGTTCACCTGCACCGTCCATCACCTGAAGGCCGCCGTCGGCGGCAGCTTCAAGATGTCGTTCCGCAACTTCTCGAGCGGCAACTCGCATTCGTTCGGCGGCGAGTACCTCGAGCTGGTCGCGAACCAGCTCATCCGCTACACCGACAAGTTCGACGATCCCAATCTGCCCGGCGTGCTCGAGGTCACCGTGAACCTCGTGCCGGTGGTGTGCGGCACCGACCTGTCCGTCGTTCAGACGGGAATCCCGGAAGCGATCCCGCTCGAGATGTGCTACCTCGGCTGGCAGGAATCGCTGATGCAGCTGGCGACGCTGGTCGAGCCCGAGATCCCGGGCTAGCAGGCGCAGTGGCGATGTTCGGCGTGTGCATGCGGCCGTTCCCCCTGCTGCTCCTGGCCGCGGCGCTGCTGGCCGCTTGCGGCACGCAGGTCGTCAACCCCGTGACCGGCAAGACCGAGCGCACGGTGATGGACGAGCAGACCGAGATCGCCGAAGGCGCCAAGGCGCACAAGGAGGTGCTGCAGGAATACCGCGGCTACGACAACCCCAGGCTGCAGGCCTACGTCGACGACCTCGGCCAGCGGCTCGCGAAGCAGTCGCACCGCGCCGGCCTGACGTGGACCTTCACGGTGCTCGACAGCCCGGAGATCAATGCGTTCGCGCTGCCCGGGGGTTACGTGTACGTGACGCGCGGGATCATGGCCTTTCTCGACAGCGAGGCCGAGCTCGCCGGCGTGATGGGTCACGAGATCGGCCATGTCACGGCGCGGCACGGCGCGCAGCGCGCCACGCGCCGGCAGAGCGCGGGCATCGGCGTCATCGCCGCCACCGTGCTCGGTGCCGTGCTCGAGATCGGCGGCGTGAGCGGGGCGACCAACATCGCGAGCCAGCTGTCGCAGAGCGCGGCGGCGGGCTACGTCGCGTCGTACAGCCGCGACCAGGAGTCGCAGGCCGACGAGCTGGGCGCCGAGTACCTGGCACGCAACCACTACGACCCGCGCAACATGATCGACGTGATCCAGGCGCTGAAGAGCCAGGAGCAGTTCGCCATCGACACCGCCAAGGCCGAGGGAAAGCCGGCGCCGTCGGGATCGAACTGGCTGTCCTCGCACCCGGCCAACGACAAGCGCCTGGCCGACATGAAGACGTTCGCCACGACGTTTCAGGTTCAGGGCGGGTACGGCGACGACGGGCGCACGCGCTACCTCCAGGCGATCGAGGGAATGACCTTCGGCGACAGCACCGAACACGGCCTCGTGCGCGGCCGCAACTTCTATCACCCGGGCCTCGGCTTCGCGCTGACGGCGCCGCCGGGCTGGCAGATCCAGAACACTCCGGAGGCGATCGCGGTCGTCAACGGCGAAGGCGACGCGGGCCTGATCGTGCGGCAGGTGCCTCCGAAGGCTGGCAGCACGCACGACGAAGTGATCCGCAACGTGCTCAAGCCCGTCGACGGCCGCACCGAGAAGCGCAGCATCCATGGCCTTGCGGCGACCCATTTCAGCGGGACGGCTCGCAACGATCAGGGACAGACCCGAGCGACGGCGCTGACGCTCGTCACCGGCCCGGGAGAGCGCACGTACTGGATGCAATACGCGGCCAAGGACGCCGCGGCACGCCAGCGCGCCAGCGCCGGATTGACCGAGGCGGAGTCGTCGTTTCGCGCGCTGACCGCGGCGGACCGTGCGGCGGCAAGGCCGTGGAGCGTGCAGACGGTGCCCTTCCCGCGCGGCGGGTTCGGCGAGCTGGCCAGGTCGTCACCGCTGCCGCCCGCGCGGGCGGAGGCGCAACTGCGCCTGATGAACGGCGCCTACGGCGGTGGCGACGAGCCGAAGCCGGGGCAACCGGTGAAGGTCGTGAGATGAACCCGCCGGTGCCCGACCGGCGACCCGCGCCTCAGCGCGAAGCCGCCGGCGCGGCGGGCGAGGTCGGCACGACCACGCCGGGCCCGAGCGGCACGTCGGCCATCACGCTGACGCCGGTGACGTAGTTCCGCGTCTCTCCGAAGCAGGTGGTGGGCAGCCCCACCTTCTGTTCGTAGTGCAGGCTGACTCGCTGCCCCACCACCTTGTTGATGCTCGCGGCGACCCCGTCGTCGCGCACCGTGAACAGGAACTTCTCGACCGAGGTGCCGGGCAGCGACACCAGCGCGAGCTCGCCTTCCCAGGTCTTGCAGAGCCACCCCTTGTTCGAGAACTTCTGCACCCAGCCGGCGCGCTCGCCGGTGGAGTAGCTCCAGTTCAGCACGATCGCGAAATAGCCCGCCACGAGGGCGACGAGCACGATGATCCCGGCCAGAAATCCTTTCACCGATGCCTCCCTTCCTGAGCTCCGTCATCGATGGTCAGAGTCTGACGATGCTACGCGGCCAGGATCCATGCATCGCGGATCGCGCGAAGATGCCGTTGATCGGTGCCGCAGCACCCTCCCAGTACATTCAGTGCCGGCAACGGAATGCGCAGGCGTCGGTAGCGGTCACCCAGATCGACAGGGTCACCGATATCCAGCTCGGTCGCTGCGTCCAACTCGGCGTGGCTGCGGGTCGACGCATTGGCACGGAGTCCGCGAATGCGTGCCGTCCAATCGCCACCCACTGCGACGCAAGCCTCGAAGTGACTCGGGTGAGCGCAGTTCACCCCAAAGTAAGCCGGCGGTGTGTCTGCATCCACCTTCGCCATGGCGTCGCGCAACGACTCTCCATTCGGCAGGCGACCATCCGTCTCGACGGTGAAGGAGATGGCCACGGGCAAGCCGACCTCTCTGGCTGTTCGCGCGATGCCGACAGCTTCGGCGCTGTTGGTCATCGTCATCGCCGCCAGCATGTCGACGCCGCCATCTCGAAGCGCTGCGGCCTGAGGACGGTGGTACGCCGCCGCGTCGTCGACGCTGCTCGGCGCGTCGGCCACATAGCCGTCGCCGCGTGGACCGATGATGCCGCTCAGGACCACGGGCCGAGCCAATCTCGGGCGCCACTCCGCGCGAAGCTCGCTCACCAATCGCACGGCCTCGCGGTTGGCTTGCGCCAGTGCCGCGGCGTCATAGCCCAGCAAGCTGCCCCAATCGCTGCTGGCACGCCAAGTGGGCGTTTCCAGGACAAAGCCCGCGTCGGGGGTGCCGGCGCACAACTCCAGATAGGGGCGGTAGTAGCGTCGCAGCCGCTCTCGTCCGGCTTCGTCGTTCAGCAGAACGAACGCGGCGAAGTGCGGCAACTCCACTCCCTCGAGGTACACGAGAGTCGTCTCGAGACCACCGTCGCTGAGAAAGAGGCTGCCGGCGAGTTGAGGAAGCAATGCGGTCGTCATGTTTCACACCCCGGTCATTCTTGTGTCAGAGACTAATTCGTCGGCGACACCTCGACCGGGTAGCCGGCTTCTTGCCAGCGGGGGAACCCCTCGGCAAAGTAGTACACCCGCTTGAAACCCCACATCACCGCCTTGGCGCTGGCAAGTGCCGAGTCGGGGCAGTTCTTGCCGTGACAGGACAGGGCGAATTCCTCGTTCTTGCCGACGATGCGCGACAGGGTGTCCCGTGACAACTCGGTGGCGACGTCGAGGTTGAACGCGCGTGGAACGTGGCCGCTGGCGAAGTCCTTGGCAGCGCGCACATCCACAAATTTGACGCCGCGGTCGTGCAGCGTCTTTGCTTGCTTGAGAGCGATCGTGGTGGCGCCAGTAACGTCGTAATAACCGCCGCTCTTGTGCATCAGCGCGCGATATTTCTCGAGAGGTATGTCGGTTCCCGCGCCCTCCGGGACACCCGCCTTGCGCATGCCGTCCATCAGCCGGTCGCGGTATGCCGGATCGTAGTTGAACATGTCGCCGTACCAATACCAGCCTGCAGAATATTGGACGGTAATGCTGTTGATGCCCGCCGCCTCGGTCAATTGGTTGTGTGTCTTGATGGCCTCGGGGATGCCGCTCTTGCGTCCGAGTTGTCCAAGGCTCGCAATCAGTGTGACGTAGTCGTCCGCGACATCGGTTTTCAGTGCCAAGAGTCTCTCGAGGGTCTTGACCGCTTCCTCGTAACGTTGCTGGTGAAAAAGCGACATCGCAAGCGTGCGCAGATAGTCCGGCGAATACAGAGGATCGAGCCGCATCGCCCAGCGCACCGACTCCTCGGCCTCCGCGGCCCGCCCCGTTGCATTGAGGATGCGCGCCTTGCTGAGGTAGTTGTCGGGATCGTTCGGGGCCAGCGCCATGGCGCGGCCAATCTCGGTGAAGGCCTCCGCGTAGCGCCCCTGCCTGGAGAGGACCTCGGCCGACACGGCGTAAACCAGCGCATTGGGTCGCTGCATCGCCTTCGCGAGCGCCGCTTGCATGCGGTCAAACGAGCGCTGGTATCCGCCCTGGGTGGTTACCTCCCAGTAGGATTGGACGATCCGCCAGGACGCCGCCGCCACTGCGGCGTGGGCTCGCGCGTACTCAGGGTCGAGCACGATCGCCTGCTCGAACAGTGCAATCGCCTTCTTGGTTTCATCCTCGGAGCCCTGGCGATAGTGTGCCCAGCCGCGCAGCACCGCATCGTAGGCTTGCGGGTTTCGGGTCTCGACAAGTCCAACTCTCGTCTGTTCGTCCTGAGTGAGGTTTAGCGCAAGCGCGGCGACGATTTGCCCGATGACTTTGTCCTGCAGCGCGAAAACGTCCCGGATCGAGCCGTCGTAGCGTTCCGCCCAGAGGTGCTGGCCACCGAGCGCGTCGACGAGCTGCGCATTGATGCGAACGGTGTCGCCCTCGCGCCGGACACTTCCCTCCAGCACGTAGCGCACGCCAAGCTCCTTGGCCACCTGCTGCACCGTCACGGATTTGCCCTTGTAAGTCGAGCTGGAGTTGCGCGCAACGACCAGGATTCCGGAGAGCTTGGAAAGGTCCGTGATGATGTCGTCGGTCATGCCATCGGCGAAGTAGCTGTTCTCCGAACTGCCGCCGAGGCTGTCGAATGGCAGGACCGCAAGGGACGGCCGGTTCGGAGGCATGTTGGCTGGGCTTGCCATCGAGGGCCGCGAATCAGCCGCTGTTGTCGCGAACGATGGGGAAGCGGCCGAAGGCGGCGCGGTCTCGAATTCGTGGCGCCAGAAAAAGCCTCCGCCCAGAACCAACAGCAGAACGGTGATGGCGAGCGTGGCAGCACTCCAACGCCGCGTGCCACCGGTCCAGAACCGACTGAGACCAGGCTTGGCCGGCGCATCGGCGGCAAGCGCTTCAGTGCGAAATGCGTCGAGTTCCCGGCTTCCCATCGGCTCGCTCGGCGGCGGTGCTGCTTTCGTCGCGTCCGCGTTCGGCTCGACCGACGCTGAGATGGCGGACTCGATGGGACGTGTGAATCGGTATCCCGCACCGGCCATCGGAGGCAAGGAGGACGGCTCCGCCTCTTCGGCCTGGAGCGCAAAGCGGTATCCCTGCCCGGGAATGGTCGCGATGACGTTCTGACCGAGGAGCTTGCGCAAGGTGCTGATCTGCACCTGCAGGTTGTTCTCTTCGACAACCAGTCCGGGCCAGACGAGGTCGAGCAGCTCGTTCTTCGTGACGGTCCGGTCGCGCCGTTCGACCAGCGCCAACAGCACGTCAAAGGCGCGCGCTCCCAGCGGTGCGGAGTGCCCGTCGATCAGCAACCGCCGCTCGGTTGGCCGGATCTCGAGAAGATCGAATTGGTAGGGAGTCACAACTTGGTCCTCCCATGTGCAGCGGACGCGCTGCACACTGTACGCGCGGAATCTCCCTTCAGACCGTTTCGAGTCAAAGAGAACATCGAAGGCGCCGCCAGCCGCTCTTGCCCGAGCACCATCGACCAGGATCCGGCGCGCGTTCGGCGCACCACAAGAGGGCCACCGAGACTCTCGCCGGGTTCATTCGAGCTCCCCTGACCGCGCCGGGGCCGCAGCGATCGCGTCCGGTCTGAGGGGCCATCAGTCGGTCCTCGAGATGACCCTCCCGGTGGGTCAGCGTCGAAGCCGCCGCTCGAAGCATCGGAAGCCCGGCATCGAAGGGATCGTCAATCCAGTGGATTTCGCGGTCTTCAGAACACTTAAGGCGATCTTTCAGGAGCGTTCAGGACTGAAACGGGTGGCGCGGCCGACAGTCCGCTTCGCCAACCTCGCACCACGGTGCACACCTGAAGGAGATCCGATGAACACCTCGATCAAGACCCGCGCCACCGCCCTCGTCGCCGCGATTCTCGTCACCTTCGGAACGATCGAACTGATCGCCGACTACGCGTACCCCGTCGCCCCGGCGGTTCAGCTGGCATCCACTGCCCGCTGAGCCCGTCGGCTGCCCAGACTTTCAACCACCGTCATTGGAGATCGATCATGAGAAACAACCCTCCTTCACTTCACCTGGCCACGGGTTGCGTCGCATTTGTCTTGGCCGCATTGGCGGTCGACGGAGCGATGGCACAGGACGTTGCGCTCGATGCCACCTGCGCCCCGCTGCTGACGCATCAGCAACAGCGACTCTATGAGAAGGCCAACGCCGGCACCGATGCCTTGCGCCAGTTCGTCTTCATTCGTCGTGCCATTCTCCAGGTCGACGTCTACGAGACCGCAACCTGGGCCGGATCCGTCAACGCGGCCCGTGCTACTTGCAGGAGCGTCACTGCGAAGCAGTGACCGCGACAGCGGCGCGCCAGCGGCAAACCCGAACCGAGACCTGGCTCGACATGACTTCCGAGTACGCCTGAACCAGGCGATTCCTGACCTGGAGCGTCGCGGCGAAGCCCAGCGCAGCTGGGCCTTGCGCTTCGCGTTTCTACCAATGACGACCCATCACGCCGGACAGAACACTGGCGGGGGCGAAGGGCGGCTTGGACGAACAGGGCCAGTTACGAACCGGATACTCAACCAGGAGGCGATTCTTCATGACTTGCCGTGTCGTCACGTCGTTTGCGGCGGCAATGCTCTCCATGGCGACCCTGTCGTCGCTCGCAGCCGAGGCGCTTACGAGCAATATCCCGCCGTTCTCGATCGAACAGGGACCGCGCGTCGGGTTCATGCGCGAGATCGTCTCAGAAATCGCCAAGCGCTCCGGCACGGAGATCACTGTCGTCTACGGCACGAACTGGCCACATTCTCAGGAGGAGGCGAAGTCCCGGCCCGACACCCTCGTCTTTCCTTTGGCCCGTACTGCAGCCCGCGAGTCGCAGTATCAGTGGGTCCAGAAGGTGCTGGATATGGATGTCGCCTTCGCAACCGCGCCAGGTAAGCCCAAAGTGGAAACCGACGCTGCCGCTCGCACGCTCAAGGCGATCGGCGTGCGCGACGGCACGCCAATGGTCAAGGACCTTCAGAGCCGTGGATATAGCAACCTGGTGATCGTCAAGTCGTCGGCCGAGAATGCGCGTGCACTCCATGACGGCATGATCGATGCCTGGTATGCCCCCATCCCCGAGATTGCATTCAACTGGGTGGACCTGAAGCTCAGCGCCACGCCAGCGTTCGGGTTGAAGCTCGATTCCGCCACACCGCTCTTCATCGCGGCCTCTAAGAACACGCCGGGAATCGATCTCGAGAAGTTGCGAGCGGCGTATGCCTCGATGGAGCGGGACGGAACGCTCGCGCAAATTCTCCGAGCCTACGGGTTGTAGGTCGAAAGCGACCGCGGGGACGAAGCGCGAACTGGCCGCGAGGTCTAGACCTGCATCGACATGATTTCCGAGTACGCCTGAACCAGGCGATTCCTGACCTGCAGCGTCGCGGCGAATCCGATCTGCGCTTTCTGCATCGCGACCATCGTCTGCTCGAGGCTCACGGTCGGGTTGTCGAGGCTCACCTCGCGCTGCATCGCAGTGGCGTCGTTCTGTGATTTGCTCACGGCACCGAGCGCCTGGCTGAGCGCTTTCTGAAAGCCGACCTCGGGGGCCGCGGTGGCGCCCTTCGCGAGCGGAACGCCGTCGGTGCCGAGGCCGGCGCGGGCGACGGCCTGGGCGAAGTCGAAAGGCTTCAGCGTGACGTTCATGGCGGGCTTTCTCCCATGGCGACATCGTAGGGAGGCGGCCGCCGCGCGTTGGCGCGAACTGGCGCCGCAATGCAGCCCTGTTTCGCGCTTCCGGCCGGGGGGCGTTCCGAATAATCGCTGCTGACCGGTGGCCTGTCGCCGCCGGCCGAATCGCACGACCCATGGACAACGCCGTCGCCCTCTCGCCCAACGCCTCGCTGGCCGCCCCCGCGACCTTCGCCGGCCGCGTCCAGGCGATGCCGCTGCGCAGCAAGGTCAGCGCCCTGATCGGCGTCGCCGCCCTGGCCGGCATCGTCTTCGCGATGACCGCATGGAACTCGCACGGCGACTACAAGGTGCTCTACGCCAACCTCGCCGACAAGGACGGCGGCGCCGTTCTCGCCCAGCTGTCGCAGATGAACGTGCCGTACCGCATGTCCGAAGGAGGCGCGGCGATCCTCGTTCCGGCGGCACAAGTTCACGACCTGCGCCTGAAGATGGCGACCGCCGGCCTGCCCAAGGGCGCGGTCTCGGGCTTCGAGCTGATGGACAGCGCCCGCTTCGGCCAGACCCAGTTCCAGGAGCGCCTCACCTTCCAGCGCGGCCTCGAGGGCGAGCTGACGCGCTCGATCGGCTCGCTCGCCGCGGTGCAGGCGGCGCGCGTCCACCTCGCGCTGCCGAACCAGAACGGCTTCTTTCGCGAGCAGCAGAAGCCGAGCGCCTCGGTGCTGCTGACGCTGCACCCCGGCCGCGCCCTCGACCGCGCGCAGATCGCCGGCATCGTCCACCTGGTGTCGTCGAGCGTTCCGGAGATGAGCCCGAAGGCGGTGAGCATCCTCGACCAGAGCGGGTCGCTGCTGACCGGCGGCGAGAGCGCACCCGGCGCCGGCCTCGACGCGCAGCAGCTCCAGTACGTCAACCAGATCGAGGCCGGCTACACCAAGCGCATCCTCGAGCTGGTCGAGCCGATCGTCGGCCACGACAACCTGCGCGCCAGCGTCACCGCCGACGTCGACTTCTCGCAGACCGAGGCGACCTCGGAAGAATTCAAGCCGAACCAGGGCGCCGACGCCAGCGTCTCGATCCGCAGCCAGCAGACGACCGAGCAGGGCGGCGCCCACGGCGGCGCGCTCGCCAGCGGCGTTCCGGGCGCGGCGTCGAACCAGCCGCCGATCGCCGCGACCGCGCCGCTCACCGGCGCGTCGCAGCCGCTGCAGGGCGCGCCGACCGGCGTCGCCGCCGGCAGCGGCGGCCGGCGCGAGGCGGTGACCAACTACGAGGTCGACAAGACGGTTCGCGTCACCAAGAGCGCGACCGGCAACGTCAAGCGGCTCAACGCCGCGGTCGTCGTCAACAACCGCAGCGTCACCGACGCCAAGGGCAAGACGACCCAGGTGCCGCTCGGCGCGGACGAGATCGAGAAGATCTCTGCGCTGGTGCGCGAGTCGATCGGCTTCAACAAGGACCGCGGCGATTCGGTCAAGGTCATCAACGCGCCGTTCCGGGTCGAGCCCACGGCGACGCCGATGCGCGAGACGCCGTTCTGGAAGAGCCCCGAGGTGATCGACCTGATCCGCGCCGCGGCGCTGCCGCTCGGCCTCGCCCTGGTCGCGGTGCTGCTGTTCTTCGGCCTGGTCCGCCCGGCCGTCAAGAGCACGTTCTCGGCGCGGCCGGCGCAGCCGGGCCGGCCGGGAAGCCGGATCGACGCCGTCGTCGACGACGAGCCCGCCTACCCGGCGCAGCTCGCCGCGCCCTCGTACCTGCGCCAGATCGAAGGCGCGAAGGCGCTCGCGAAAGACAACCCGGCGGCGGTCGCGGGCATCGTCCGCGGCTGGGTCGGCGGCGGCGAAGCCACCTGATCCCTGCCAAGAAAGCAACCGCTCATGTCGCTCGACGAAGCCGGCCTCGAAGACTCCGCCATCCTCCTGATGTCGCTCGGCGAGGAGGAAGCCGCGGCGGTGTTCAGGCATCTGTCGCCGCGCGAGGTGCAGAGCCTCGGCGCGACGATCGCGCGGATGACGTCGGTGCCGAAGGAGCGCCTCGACAAGGTGCTCGCCAAGTTCACGAACACCGCGCAGAGCCGCAGCCCGCTCGTCTCCGACACCGGCAACTACGTCAAGAACGTCCTCAGGAAGGCGCTCGACGAGGACAAGGCCAACCTGCTGATCGACCGCATCCTGCAGAACGGCGACATCTCGGGAATCGAGGGCCTGAAGTGGATGGACGCCGCGTCGATCGGCGAGATGCTGCGCCAGGAGCATCCGCAGATCGTCGCCGCCGTCCTCGTCCACCTCGACTCCGACCAGGCGGCGGCGGTGCTGAAGACCTTCCCCGAGCGCCAGCGTAACGAAGTGCTCGTCCGCATCGCCACGCTCGACGGCATCCAGCCGTCGGCCCTGAAGGACCTGAGCGAAGTCATGGGCCGCATGGTCAGCGGCGGCGAGCAGGCGCGCATGGCGCCGCTCGGCGGCGTCAAGACCGCCGCCGAGATGATCAACCTGCTCGGCACCAGCATCGAGACCGCCGCGCTCGACTACATCCGCGAGGCCGACAACGACCTCGCCCAGCGGATCATGGACAACCTGTTCACCTTCGACGACCTGATGCTGGTCGACGACCGCGGCATCCAGGCGCTGTTGAAGGAAGTGCAGTCGGAGTCGCTCGTCGTCGCGCTCAAGGGCGCCAAGCCCGAGCTGCGCGACCGCATCCTCAAGAACATGTCGACGCGTGCCGCCGAGACGCTGAGGGAAGAGCTCGACGGCCGTGGCCCGGTGCGCGTCGCCGAGGTCGAGGCCGAGCAGAAGGAGCTGCTCAAGATCGTGCGCCGCCTGGCCGAGGAGGGCCAGCTCGTGATCGGCGGCGGCAGCGGCGATGACTTCCTCTAGCGCGCCGACATGCGTCCGATGACGGCGAGCAAACCGCGCCCGGTGCCGGCGCCGGCCGAAGGAGGCCGTGCCGCGCCGCGCGATCTCTATTCGCGCTTCATTCCGCGCGAGGAGCTCAGCTCGTTCGCGTCGTGGTCGTTCGGCGACGTCTCCGCCGGCGTCGCGCCGGCGCCGTCGACGCGCGAGGCCGAGGCGCCGCTCGATCCGGCCGAGCTGCACGCGCAGCAGCTGCGCGCGGCGCGCCAGTCGGGCTACCAGGACGGCTATCGCGACGGCCTGGTCGCGCTCGAAGGATTCAAGCAGAGCTTCGCGAGTCAGACGACGACGCAGGTCGGCGCGCTCGTCCGCTCGGTCGGCGAGCAGCTCGACGCGCTCCAGCAGGAGATGGCGCGCGCCCTCGCCGCGACCGCCACCGCGCTGGCCCGCCAGGTGCTGCGCAGCGAGCTCGCGACCAGGCCCGAGTGCGTGACCCAGGTCGCCGAGCAGGCGCTCGATGCGTTGTTGCTGAGCGCGCGCCACATCGTCTTGCGCGTCCATCCCGACGACTACGCGCTCATCGCCCTCGGCTCGGCCGAGGCGATCGCGGCGCGCGGCGCGCGCCTGGTCGCCGATCCGCTGGTCGCGCGCGGCGGCTGCCGCCTCGAATCCGACATCGGCCTCGTCGACGCCAGCATCGACGAGCGCTGGCGCCGTGCGGTCGCGTCGCTCGGCAGCGAGCTGCCGTGGCAGGACAGCGCCACGCCGCCGCCGCCGCTCGGCCGGAGCGACGCGGAGGATCGCGGCGATGGCTGAAGCGGAGATCCTTCGCTCCGCCGAGGACGACACGATCAGCGCCGGCACCGGTGCTCCGACAGGAGTCTCCGGAGTCGCTCCCACGGCAACCTCGAAGTGGCGGCGCTACCTCGCCGACCTGCAGACGGCGACCGCCGAGTCGCTGCCGCTCGAGACGCAGGGCCGTCTCGTCCGCGTCACCGGCCTCGTCCTCGAGGCCGCGGGAATCCGCGTCCCGGTCGGCTCGGTGTGCGAGATCCACCAGGACGGCCGCGGCGCCGACGCATCGCCGCCGGTGATCGCCGAAGTGGTCGGCTTCTCGGGCGACCGCGCCTACCTGATGCCGACCGGCGACGTGCACGGCCTCTCGAGCGGCGCGCTGGTCGTGCCGCGCCCGTCGCCGGTGCGGCCGATGAAGCTCGGCACCGCGCGCCATCCGTGGCGGCGCACCGTCGACCGGACGCTGCACTTGCCGGTCGGCGACGGCCTGCTCGGCCGCGTCGTCGATTCGCAAGGTCAGCCGATGGACAGGAAGGGCCCGCTCGCGCAGGTGCACGACGAGCCGGTGACGCGCCGGCCGATCAACGCGATGGACCGCGACCCGGTGCGAACCCCCCTCGACACCGGCGTGCGAGCGATCAACGCCATGCTCACGGTCGGCCGCGGCCAGCGAATCGGCCTGTTCGCCGGCACCGGGGTGGGAAAGAGCGTCCTGCTCGGCATGATGGCGCGCTACACGGCCGCCGACGTCATCGTCGTCGGCCTCATTGGCGAAAGAGGACGCGAGGTCAAGGAGTTCATCGAGGACATCCTCGGCGAGGACGGCATCCGCAGATCGGTCGTCGTCGCGGCGCCCGCCGACGCGCCGCCGCTCGTCCGCATGCAGGGCGCCAATTACGCGACCGTGATCGCCGAGCACTTCCGCGACCGCGGCAAGAACGTGCTGCTGCTGATGGATTCGCTGACGCGCTACGCGATGGCGCAGCGCGAGATCGCCCTCGCGATCGGCGAGCCGCCGGCCACCAAGGGCTATCCGCCGAGCTGCTTCGCACGCCTGCCGCAGCTCGTCGAGCGCAGCGGCAACGGCGTCGCCGGCGGCGGCTCGATCACGGCGTTCTACACCGTGCTCTCGGAAGGCGACGACCCGAACGACCCGATCGCCGACGCCGCGCGCGGCATCCTCGACGGCCACATCGTCCTCTCGCGCGAGCTCGCCGAAGCCGGCCACTATCCGGCGATCGACATCGAGCGCTCGGTGTCGCGCGTGATGACCAACGTCGCCGCGGCGCCGCACCTCGAAGCGGCGCGGCGCTTTCGCCAGCTGCATGCGCGCCACCAGAAGGCGCGCGACCTGATCCAGCTCGGCGCCTACGCGCCGGGCCACGACGCCGAGCTCGACCTCGCGGTTCGCCTGCACGAGCCGATGACGCGCCTGCTGCAGCAGAACATGGCCGAGCCGGCGCGCCTCGACGACAGCCTGGCGTTCCTGCACGCCGTCCTCGCCGCCTGATCGATCGCCCTCCATTCTTCCGAGTCCCTGCGATGAACGACGACCTCCAGCCGCTCGCCCTCCTCCTCGCCCAGGCCGAGCGGCAACGCTACGACGCCCTCGCCGAGCAGCTGAAGGCCGAGACCGCCAAGCGCGCTGCCGTGTCGCAGGCCGAGCAGCTCGTCGCCTACCGGCGCGAATACGAGCAGCGCTGGAGCACGCAGTTCTGCCAGGAAGGCAAGATCGAGCTCGTCCGCTGCTACCAGGGCTTCATCCAGCGCCTGACGCAGGCGGTCGAGCAGCAGCAGCGCGTCGCCACGCACGCGGCGGTGCAGGTCGAGCGCGCCGAGGCGATCGTGCGCGGCGCCGAGCTGCGAACGGCAAGCCTCAAGAAACTGATCGAGCGGCGCCTGCGCGAGAGCGAGGCGAACGACGCGCGCAACGAGCAGAAGGACAGCGACGACCGCGCCGTGCGCGCGTCGTGGAACCGTCTCACCGCGCCGGGACCGGCGCGTTTCCTGTGAGCGTCGCCGTGAACACCGGTTCGGCGCGCGGTGTCAACGCTCCGACCTCGCTCGTCGGCACGCCGATCGTTCCGGCGCCACCGACTCCCGCGGACAAGCCTGCCGCGGCCGGCGCCCAGCCGCCCGCGAATCGCTTCGCCGAGCTGTTGCGGCGAAACCGCGCCGAGACGCAGAAACCGACCCCGCCCGCGCCGGTGCACGCGCCGCGCGCCGACCCCTGCGATAGCGGCGAGACCGGCGCCACCTCGGCGATCGAAGCGAAGGCCGCGCCGGCGAATGCCGCCAAGGCACGCGCCGCAGCGCCGAAAGGCGGCGACGTGCAGCCTGTCGGCGACCGCGCTGAAGCCGCTCTCGAGCGCGACGCGGTGAGCCGCGACGACCGCGCCGAAACGATCGACCGCAGCGACGGCACGGAACGTCCGACCACGACGATCTCACCCGGCGACCGCGTCGACTTCCGCCCGGCAAGCCCAGCCGCCGTCGACGCGCTGCGCCCCCTGGTGTCGGCGAGCGCCGCCGCGGCCGACAAGGCAGCGCGCACCGATGGCGAAGATCGCGATGCCGCCGCCGCCGGCGCGACGGCGAAGCCCGCCCTCGGCCACGCGCGCGGCATGACGGCGGTCGATGACGCGAACGACCGCCGCGCTCGACCGATCGACGTCGGCCGCGACGCCGCGTTGCACGTCGCCACCGACGCCCGCTTCCACGTCACGACCGGGGAATCGCTCGGTTCGTTCGACTCGCCCGCAGCGTCGCCCTCGCACGAGCGCACCATCGACATGCTGGCTTCATCGCTCGGCGTCGGCCTGCCGTCGCCCGGCCCCGACCGCGTGACGTCGATGAACCCGACGGCGCTCGCGCTGCCGACCCCCGTCGACGCGCCCGACTTCGCGGCCGCGCTCGGCGTCCAGGTCAGCGTGCTCGTCCAGGACGGTATCCAGCAGGCCGAGCTGCACCTGAATCCGGACGAGACCGGACCGGTGTCGGTCCACATCACCCTCGACGGCACCGCGGCACGGGTCGACTTCGGCGCCGACGTCGCGGCGACGCGCGCGGCGATCGAGCGCGGGCTCCCGGAGCTGGCGAGCGCGCTGCGCGACGCCGGCTTCACGCTCGCCGGCGGCGGCGTCTCGCAGCACGCGAACGGGCGCGCCGGCGGCGACGACGAAGCCCGGCGCGCCACGGCCGGGGTCGACGGCCCTGGCCGGCCGGCCTCGAACCCGATCGCCGCCGAGTCGCTAAGGATCGCGCGCGCCCTCGCCGCCGGCGGCATCGACCTCTACGCCTGACACGGCGACAGCGCCGACGCGGTGCCGTCTGGCCGAGAAAAGCCTCGCTTATCGCCGCTTCTGGCGCCGGCCCGGTTTCGATAATTTCCTTCAAGGCCAGAGAGCTGCGCAATCCGGCGCAGGCCCTGCCGCGAGGAGCTTCGATGTCTGCAGTGATGGCCGATCCCGCCGTCGACGACGTGCCGGTGACCCGGCGCCCGAAGAAGAAGCTCATCGTCATCGGCGCCGCGGTGCTGGCCGGGGTCCTGGCGCTCGGCGCCGGCACGATCGTCGTCCTCAAGCAGCGCGCAGCGCACGCGTCGGCGGCCGCCGACGAAGACGCGACATCGCCCGAGGCCTCGACACCGGCCGCGGCGGCCGCGGTCAAGGGCGCGCCCTTCTACCTTCCGCTCGACCCGTTCATCGTCAACCTCGCCGACAGGGAGGCCGACCGCTACCTGCAGATCGGCGTCACGTTCGAGCTCGACAGCAGCATGACGGGCGACCAGATCAAGGCCTTCATGCCGGCGATCCGGAATGCGGTCCTCATGATCCTCGCCAACAAGACCTCGAAGGACCTGCTCAGTCGCGAAGGCAAGGAGCAGCTCGCGCTGGAGATCCAGCGCGAGGCGGTCCGGCCGATGGGCATCGAGATCGCCACGCCCGAGCCGGTGACGATGGCGCCGCCCGTTGCGACCGCCGGCGCAAGCGCTCCGGCCAGCGCGAGCGCGGCCGAAGCCGCGGCCTCGGCCAAGGCCAAGCCGCGCCGCCGCGCCGAGACCCAGCGCAACCCGATCCAGCACGTCCACTTCTCGAGCTTCATCATTCAATGAACGAGCAGATCCTCACGCAGGACGAAGTCGACGCACTGCTGCAAGGCATCTCGGGCGAGAGCGAGTCGCCCGCGCAGGAGGCGCCAGCCGAGGGCGCGGTCCGCAGCTACGACCTCGTCAACCAGGACCGGATGGTCCGCGAGCGCATGCCGGCGCTCGAGATCATCAACGAGCGCTTCGCCAAGAACATCCGCGCCGGCCTGTTCGGCTTCATCAGGAAGAGCCCCGAGGTCTCGATCGGGCCGATGCACGTCCACAAGTTCAGCGCGTTCCTGCGCGAGATCGCGTCGCCGACCAACTTCAACATCGTCTCGGTCAGGCCGCTGCGCGGCCTCGGCCTGGTCGTCTGCGACCCGCCGCTCGTCTTCGCGGTGATCGATGCGCTCTTCGGCGGCGCCGGCAAGTACGCGACCCGGATCGAGGGGCGTGACTTCTCGGCCACCGAGCAGCGCGTCATCCGCCGCCTGATCGACGTGATCATGGGCGACTACAAGCGCGCCTGGGAAGGCATCTACCAGCTCGAGCTCGACTACGTCCGCTCGGAGATGCAGCCGCAGTTCGCCAACATCGCGCAGCCGTCGGAGATCGTCGTCTCGACCTCGTTCACGCTCGAGATCGGCGAGGCGAGCGGGACGATCCACTTCTGCATCCCGTACGCGACCCTCGAGCCGATCCGCAACGTCCTCTACTCGACGATGCACGGCGCCTCGAACGCACCCGACCACCGCTGGATGAACCTGATGACGCAGCAGATCCAGGCTGCCGAGGTCGAGCTCGTCGCCGAGCTGGCGCAAGCGCCGGCGACGGTCGAGCAGCTGCTCTCGCTCAAGACCGGCGACTTCATCGAGCTCGACCTGCACCAGGCGATCCAGGCCAAGGTCGCCGGCGTGCCGGTGCTCGATTGCCACTACGGAACCTCGAACGGGAAGTACGCGCTCAAGGTCGATCAACTGCTCGCCGGCTCGCGCGAAGGCTGGCTCGGAGAAAACAATGTCCACTGATTCCACCGGCGCCGTCCCCGCCGACCCCGCCGCCGCCGAATGGGAGGCCGCCGGTCGCGGCGAGACGGCGTCCGAGATCCACGAGGCCGCCGACCAGGTCTCGCCGGCATCGTTCGCCAACTTCGCGCCGACGACCGGCTCGACCGCCGGCAACGACATCAACATGATCCTCGACATCCCGGTCCAGCTCACGGTCGAGCTGGGCCGGACGCGGATCCCGATCAAGAACATCCTGCAGCTCGCGCAGGGCTCGGTCGTCGAGCTCGAGGCGATGGCCGGCGAGCCGATGGACGTGCTCGTCAACGGCTACCTGATCGCCCAGGGCGAGGTCGTCGTCGTCAACGAGAAGTTCGGCATCCGCCTGACCGACATCGTGACGCCGAGCGAGCGCATGCGGCGCCTCTCGCGCGGCTGATTCCTCTCATCGTCGCGCCGCTCCTGACATGCCCGGCGGCTTGAGCTCGTTGCTCTGGTTCTGCGCGATCGTCGCGGCGATCCCGCTGACGCTGTGGTTCCTCAAGCGCACGCCGCTCGGCGGCGCCGGCGGCGCCGGCGTGATGAGAAGCGTGGCGATGCTGCCGCTGTCGACCTCGCAACGCATCGTCACGGTCGAGATCGGCAGCGGCGACGATCGGCGCTGGCTGGTCCTCGGCGTCACGCCCGGATCGATCACGACGCTGCACACGATGGCGCCGCAGGACGCCGCGCTACCGCCCCCGCCCGGCGCCGTCCACCCCGCCTTCGCCCAGATCCTCGGCCGGTTCCGACGCGGCGATGCCGGAGACACCGGTGCCCGCTGAACGCATCGCCGACGCGGAGCGACGCCGCGGCGAGGCCGAGCTCGACGAGCGACTGCACGGCGCAGCGCGCGGCCGCGTCGCCTGGCTCGCCTTCGTCGTCCTCGCCGTCGTCGCGCTCGTCGTCGCCGCGTTGCCGGCGCAGGCGCAGGGCGCGACAGCAGCCGGCGGCGCGAGCCTGCCGCTGGTCGTCGGCCAGAGCGCCGGCAGCACGAGCTACTCGGTGCCGGTCCAGACGTTGCTCTTCTTCACTGCGCTCAGCTTCCTGCCGGCGGTGCTGCTGCTGATGACGAGCTTCACCCGCATCGTCATCGTGCTGAGCCTGCTGCGCCAGGCGCTCGGCACGCAGGCAGCGCCACCCAACCAGGTCGTGATCGGCCTCAGCCTCTTTCTCACCTTCTTCGTGATGGGACCGACCATCGACAAGGTCTATGCCGACGCCTACCAGCCCTACGCCGACAGCAAGATCGACTTCGCCGAAGCGCTCAAGCGCGGCGAAAGCCCGGTGCGCACCTTCATGATGAAGCAGACGCGCCAGGCCGACGTGATGCTGTTCGCCAAGCTCGCCCGCATCGACCCCGCGGTGAAGACCGCCGACGTGCCGTTCAAGGTGCTCGTCCCGGCGTTCGTGACGAGCGAGCTGAAGAGCGCGTTCCAGATCGGATTCCTCGTCTTCCTGCCGTTCCTGATCATCGACATGATCGTCGCGAGCGTGCTGATGTCGCTCGGCATGATGATGCTGTCGCCGGTGCTGATCGCGCTGCCGTTCAAGCTGATGCTGTTCGTCCTCGCCGACGGCTGGAACCTCCTCCTCGGCTCGCTCGCCGCCTCCTTCGTCACCTGATCCCATGGATTCGCAACAGGTCTTCACCTTCGGCCAGCAGAGCCTCTACATGCTGCTGATGGTCTCCGCGCCGATCCTGCTCACAGTGCTCGCGGTCGGCCTCGTCGTCAGCATCTTCCAGGCGGCGACGCAGATCCACGAAGCGACGCTCTCGTTCGTTCCGAAGATCGTCGCCGCCGTCGCGGTGCTCGCGATCGCGGGGCCGTGGATGCTCACCTCGCTGGTCGAGTTCCTGCAGCGCACGCTGCAGTCGATTCCCACGGTCGTCGGCTAGGCCGGTCATGCTCGATTTCACGGAGGCCGATGTCCTCGCGTGGGTGACGCCGATCCTCTGGCCGTTCCTGCGCGTCCTCGCCCTGTTCAGCGCCCTGCCGGTCATCGCCCAGCGCAGCGTGCCGATGCGCCTGCGCATCGGCCTCGCCTTCCTGGTCGCCTTCTGCGCGCAGGCGTCGATTCCGGCGATGGCGCCGATCGCGCTCGATTCGGCGGCCGGCATGACGGCGGTGCTGCAGCAGGTGCTGGTCGGCGTCTCGCTCGGCTTCTCGGTGCGGATCGTCTTCGCCGCGGTCGAGTTCGCCGGCGAGGTCATCGGCCTGCAGATGGGCCTCAACTTCGCCTCGTTCTTCAACCCGATGAGCGGCGGCGAAGAGACCGCGGTGAGCCGCTTCTTCGGCGTCTCGATCGCGTGGCTGTTCATCGTCAGCGGCGGTCACCTGCTCGTCATCGTGGCGGTCGTGCAGAGCTTCAGCGCCTTTCCCGTCAGCAGCGACCCGTTCGCCTTCCTGCGCGTCGTCGAGCCGCAGCGCTGGGGCGCCGAGATCTTCAGCCTGGGCCTGTGGATCGCGCTGCCGCTGGTGGCGATGCTGCTCTTCACCAACCTCGTCCTCGGCGTGATCTCGCGCGTCGCGCAGCAGATGAACATCTTCGCGATCGGCTTTCCGATCACGCTAGGGGTCGGCCTGGTCGGCGTGCTGCTGACCTTGCCGCTGATGGAAATGCCGTTCACGATGGCGCTGGAAAGGATGCTCGCCCAGTTCCAGTGAGCGGCTTCGTCGCGCCGCGACCTCGGGCCAGGGGCATCGCGGGTTTTCCGGATGGATTTCGCCACGAGCCGGTTCATCCTTGACGAGATGAACAGGCGTCGCACGTTGCGGGTGCTCGTCGCCTTGGGCGTCCTGCCCGGACCGGTTGCCTGCCTCGCAAAGCAAAAGGGCCGAGTCTGGCGCGTCGGCTACCTGACGCTGGGCTCGCCATCGCCCGATTCGCGAAACCGGGCGGTGTTCCTGGATGCGATGCGCGACCTCGGCTATGTCGAGGGCCGGAACCTGATCGTCGAGTGGCGCTTCGCAGAGGGCAACTTCGAACGCTTGCCGAGTCTGGCGGCCGAACTGGTGCAGGCGAAGGTCGACGTCATCGTGGCGGTCGCATCCGGCGCGATCCGCGCTGCGCAGGCGGCGACGACGTCCATTCCCATCGTCATGGCGACCACCGGGGATCCCGTCGGCAGCGGGTTCGTGCAGAGCCTGGCCCGCCCCGGCGGCAACATCACTGGCCTGTCGAACCTGGGTGGCGACACCGGCGCCAAGCTTCTCGATCTGCTCCTGACGATTCTTCCCAAGACGCCGCGCGTGGGCGTGCTCGTGACGCCCACCAGCACGACCTACCGCACCATCGTGGAGAGCGTTCAGGCCGGAGCGCAGAAAGCAGGCGTAACGCCGATCGTCGCGGAAGCGTCATCGGCGCAGGAGATCGAGGGCGCGTTCGCCATGCTGGCACGTGAGGAGGTCGGCGCGGTCATCGTCGGAGCCGCCCCGTTCTTCAGCCTGCACCGCAAACTGCTCGCCGAGCTGGCCCTGAAGCACCGAATGGCCTCGATCTATGCATCGCGTGGCTACGTCGAAGTCGGCGGACTGCTGAGTTACGGAACGAAGATCGTCGACAACTACGCGCGCGCGGCGGTCTATGTCGACAAGATCTTCAAAGGCGCCAGGCCGGGCGATCTGCCGGTCGAGCAGCCCGTCGCGCTGGAGCTGGTCGTGAACCTCAGAACCGCCCGCGCGCTCGGCATCACGATCCCTCGGACGATCCTGATGCGAAGCGACGAGGTGATCGAGTAAGGCCACTGCCGCGAGCGAGGCGCAAGATTGCCGCTGCTCCCGGCTGCGTGCGGTCGCGGGGCGGTCCGCTCAGAGCACCTTGACCTCAATGAAGTAGAGGCCCCACGGACTCAGCGCGAACCGCTGCTTGAGCGGCTTGTCGGCGAACTCGGGAATGCGGTCGGCGTCGTACACGGCCCAGAGCGGGCCGAGGCCGCCGAGGCTCATCGGCGTGCCGTCGATCGCCGTCGCGACGATCATGCGGTAGCGGCTGGCGTCGGCCAGGCTCACGGCCACCGCGTAGCCGTCGATCGCGCGCAGCGTCAGCGTCACGGCGGCGCCGGCCGAAACGCCCGCCTCGCCCAGCACCGACACGAGCAAGGGGCCGCTCAGCTTGTGCGGCTTGGCGTCGTACTCGAGCGTCGGCTGGATCGTCAGCGCCGGCAGCCGTGCCAGCATGGCCGCATCGAACTCCCACGCCTTGTCGAAGGTGCGGCCATGCTTGACCATGAGCTGGTCGACCACCGGGTCGATCGGACCGCGGTTGCTGCGCGCGATGGCGCCGGTCACGGTGAGGAGCCCGAGACCGGTGCGCGAGCTCGAAGCGCCCGCGGCAAGCGCCGGCGGCACGGCCGCAGCGAGGGCGCTGGCCAGAAGAAGACGACGCTTGACGATCATTGAATGACCTCGTCTGCACGCAGCAGCACGGATTGGGGAATGGTGAGGCCGAGCAATCTCGCGGTCTTGAGATTGAGGAACAGCTCGTACCGCGTCGGCTGTTCGACCGGCAGATCGGCGGGCTTGGCGCCCTTGATGATCTTGTCGACGTAGGCGGCGCCGAGCAAGAAGTGATCGGTCAGCAGCGGGCCGTAGGAGATCAGCCCGCCCACTCGCGCCGTTTCGCCTGCATCGCTGCTGACGGGCAGGTGCGCGCCCTTGGCGAACTCGACCCATTCGGCACGATGGCTGCCGAGCATCGGATCGCCGGCAACGTGCAGCCAGTCGGGGCGCGCGTCGCGGATCGATGCGAATGCGGCGGCAAAGTTTTCCGCACGCGCGACTTCGACCACCGTGACGTCGATGCCGACGCTGCGTGCGGCATCGCTCATGCTCGCGACGAAATTGCGGGCTCCGGCGTTGTTCGGGTTGACGAGTACCGCGAGCCGGGCGATGCGCGGAACGATTTCCCGCATGAGATCGACGTGCTTGCCGCCAAGAGGCAGGTTCGACGTGCCGGTGACGTTGCCGCCCGGGCGCGCGAGACTGGCGATCAGCCCGGCGCCGACCGGATTCCCTGCGAAGAGCATGACGATGGGAATCGTGTCGGTGGCCTGCCGCGCGGCCAGCGCCGCGGAGACCGTCGGCGCCAGGATGACCGCGACCTTCGCCTGGACGAGCTCGCTGGCGAGCTCGCCGAGTCGTTGGCTGCTGCCGTCGGAGAATCGCTCTTCCAGGAAGAGCGTCTTGCCTTCGACATGGCCGAGCTCGCCGAGGCGCTGGCGGAAGACCGCGGAGAATTTCTGCCGCAACGGATCGTTCAGCAATGCCGGCCACAGGATGCCGACGCGCGCGCCCTTCGGTGGCTGCTGCCCGCCCGATCGCAGGGGCCCAGCGATCAGCGCCGCTGCGCCGAGCCCGCGAAGCACCGCACGCCGAGCCGTCATCGAATCCCTCTCGGCCGTCGAAGGGGTCGATCGTACGCTGCGGGGTCCAGGGTTCCTTCGCTATCGATCCTCGAGCTGCTCGCTCTGCAGGAACAGCAGCACCGCCGCCCACGCCAGCGCGACGCAGGCCGCGATCGCGCCGAGCGCCTTCATCGCCATCGCCCAGCCGCGCGCGTGACCGAGCTGGCCGTAGCGCTCGAACAGGAAGATGAAGTCGTGGAAGCTGTCGCTGCCGGTGCCGCCGCCGATCAGCGGCAGCAGCGGATCGGCGGCGTCGTACGCGTAGACCGACGCGTCCATCACGCTCATGCCCATCCAGGCGAGGCAGATCGCGGCGCCGAAGTTGTCGCCACGACGGTGCAGCGCGACGGCGCAGACGAGCGGCATCAGCAGCTGCCCGAGCGTGCCGCCGGCGACGCGCAAGGCTTCGCCGAACGGCATGAAGATCACGTGGCCGGCCTCGTGAAAGAGGATCACGGTCAGATGAAGGAGCGTCGGCGGCTCGGTCATGCGGCTCAGCACGACGCTCGTCGCCCAGACCGCGATCACGGCGAGCAGGCCGAGGCGCCCGTACCAGACCGGGCGCGGCACGTCCCACGGGACGTCGAGGAGGCGCTCGCGCAGCGAGACGCGATCGTCGACCGGATCCGAGCGGCGACTCACCGCGCGCGAGGATCGACCGGCTGAGGGCCTTCGTAGCCCTCGACGATGACCACGTCAGCGGTCGACGCCGGCTCCCTGATTTTCATCGCCGCCTGGTAGTCGGGCGAATGCCAGCAATCGACCGCGGCCGCATAGCTCGGGAACTCGATCACCGCATTGCGGCCTCGGCTCGTGCCCTCGGGAGTCTCGAACGTGCCACCGCGGACGAGGAAGCGAGCGCCGAACCTCGCGAACGGCGCCGCGTTCGCTGCGACGTAGCGCTTGTATTGGTCCATGTCGCGGATGTCGACCCGGACGATCCAGTACCCCTTCGCCATCGCTTCCCCTAGGAGCCCACGCCACGCGCCATCAGGCTCGCGCACCCTGCCGTCGCCAGCAGCAGCACGACCTCGATCCGCAACAGCGCGATGATCGCCTTGTACTCGTTGGCCGCGAGCACCGGGGCCAGGCCCTGCTTCGTCTGCGCACGCCACTTGAGAAAGCGCACGGTCGGATAGATCGACAGCAGCCCGACGACGAGGAACAGCGCGAGCTTGGCCTGGAAGAACGGATTCGAGCCGTAGAACGCCTTGCCCTTCTCGAAGTGGTACACGCGAAGAAAGCCGACGACGAGGACGAGCACGGCGAGCATCCCGAACCAGCGGTCGCTGACCTGGATGCGTTTGGCTTCGGCGAGGGTCGGCGCGGGGCTCATCGTCTGCCACTGCAGGACGACGACGGCGAAGATGCCGAACACCGCGATGAAGTGGAGGAAGGCGAACAGCGCGCTGATCATCGCGGCGAATCCGAAGAGGGCGAATCGACGCCGTCGGGCCCGAGCGGCAGCTCGAGCACGACCTCGTTGCCGTCCATGCGGCCGGTCGGCCGGAAGCCGAGGCCGCGGTAGAACGGCTCGGGGCAGCCCGGCCCCGGGAGATACGACAGCAGCAGCGTCTTGAAGATGCCGCGGCGGCGAACCTGATCGATCACGAGCAGAAGCGCCGCGCGGCCGATGCCGCGACCCTGGAACCGTGCATCGATCATCAGGCGCCAGACGCCGATCTCCGGATCGGCCGGCGACGGCGTCCGCAGCGACTGATCCTCGAGCATGACGAAGCCGACGGGCTGATCGCCCAGGTAGATCGCCCGGTACCACGCCTCGGGCGCGAACAAGGCCTGGGCGAGCGACACGGCGTTGGTGGCGACGAAGGATTTCTGGTCGTCAGCGACCGCCAAGCGGACCACAGCAAGGACGGTGTCGGCCGTGATCTCGCGCAGCGACACCGAGGGGAGGTCGAGGGTCATGCGACCGGGTCAGCCCGCTGGCGACGCGGGCGCGATCTGCTCGAGGTCATCCGGTGATGCTGGTCCACGACGACCGGATTGCCCATCAGGATCGACCATCATGAAGATCGCCCGGCATCGCGGGGCACGCGGCTTGCCGCCTCGCGGGCGGGGTCGGCCGCCCAGCCGTCGTCGGGCGGGTCTCTTGGGAGGTCGCCATGGGTCGGATCAGAACCGCAGCGGTGCGTCGAATCGGCACCAGCCGGCGAAATTTCCTGCGCCGCACCGGAGCCGCGGCCGTCGCGCTAGGCGCCGCGTCGCTGCTCGGAGCCTGCGGCGGGAGCGACGACGATCCGGTCGCCGTACCGCCGGGGAGCGGGCCGTTCCGACATGGCGTGGCGAGCGGCGATCCGCTCTCCGATCGGGTCATCCTGTGGACGCGCGTCACGCCGGCCGCCGCCGGCACCGTGTCGCTGGAGTGCGTCGTCGCCACCGACGTGTCGTTCTCGAACGTCGTCGTCCGCCTCAGCCTCGCAACCGACGCGACGGTGGACTACACCGTCAAGACCGACGTCACCGGCCTCCAGCCCTCGACCACGTACTACTACCGCTTCACCAGCGCCGGAACGACCTCGCCGATCGGCCGCACCCGGACGCTGCCGGCCGGGACGGCCACCCGGCTGCGTCTGGCCGTCGTGAGCTGCAGCAACCTCGCGCAGGGCTACTTCAACGCCTATCGCCGCGTCGCCGAGCGCGCCGACCTCGACCTCGTGCTCCATCTCGGCGACTACATCTACGAGTACGGCGCGAGCTCGAGCGACGTGCGCGTCCACGAGCCCGCGGTGGAGACCGTGACCTTGAGCGACTACCGGACGCGCTACGCGCAGTACCGGCGCGACGCGGACCTGCAGGAGCTGCATCGCCAGCATCCGATGATCGCCATCTGGGACGACCACGACATCGCCAGCAACGCCAACGTCGCCGGCTCGCAGAACCACACCGAAGGCGCCGAAGGCACCTGGACCGCGCGCGTCGCGGCGGCCTTGCAGGCGCACTACGAATGGATGCCCGTACGCGTCGTCGATGCTGCCAACCCGCGCAAGGACTACCGCAGCTTCTCCTACGGCAACCTGGTCGACCTGATGATGCTGGAAGAGCGCGTCCTCGCACGCTCGCCGCAGCTGCCGACGAACACGAGCATCGACGGCGTCTTCACCCAGAGCGGCGCGTTCACCAACCCGAGCCGCGAGATGCTCGGCAGCGAGCAGCACGACTGGCTCTCCGGCCGCCTGCGCTCGTCGACCGCCAAGTGGAAGTTCGTCGGCCAGGGGGTGATGCTGGCGCAGCTGAAGATCCTGCCGGCGACGAACGCGGCCGGCGGCGGCCGCTTCATCAACCCCGACCAGTGGGACGGATACCAGCCGGCGCGCGACCGGCTCTTCGAGGTGCTGAAGGGCGACGGCGCGCTCGCCGCGGTCGACAACGTCGTCGTGCTCAGCGGCGATGCGCACAGCTCCTGGGCCGCCGACCTGACCCAGGACCCGAACAACGGCGATCCCGCCTCCGGCGGATACGACGAGTCGAGCGGCGCGGGCTCGCGGGCGGTCGAGTTCGTCGACACCTCGGTGACATCGCCGACCTTCTTCGACACCTTCGGGCTCGCCGCGACGGCGCTGCGGTCGATCAATCCGCACTTCAAGTACATCGATCTGTCGCGGCGCGGCTACATGCTCGTCGACGCGGACGCGACCCGGGTGGTGAGCGAGTGGTGGTACGTCGACACCGTGACGTCGCCGAGCAGCGGCCAGTCGTTCGGCGCCGCGTTCCAGGTGCTGGACGGGACCCGTCATCTGGTCCCCGCGGGACAGACGGCGCCTCGCGTCAATCCCCCCGCCCCGGCGCCGTGACCCGCCGGATCGACGTTGCCGGCGGTTCGCCCTGGTCCATCAGCACCGGTCGGCGCCGCACCCACTCGTCGCTGGCGAGGCTGCGCAGCATGAACGTCGCGACGTCGGCCCGCGCGATCCTGCGCATGGCGCGGATCGAGCCGTCGTCGGCGGCGCGCCAGGTGCCGCGCGCGGGGCGATCGGCGAGAAGCCCGACGCGAACGACCGTCCAGTCCAGGTCGGTCGCCGCAAGCGCGCGCTCCATCGCCTCCTTGTCGGCCACCTCGCTCCTCAGCACGACCCCGAACAGGACATGGCGGGCGAGCGCACCGACATGCGCGCGCGTGTCGCCGGCGCCGAACGTCGACATGGCGACGATGCGGCGGACTCGACAAGCCGTCATCGCGGCAACGATGTGCCGGATGGCGTTCGAGCAGACGAACTCGCGGCGTCGCCACGGCCGCCCGCCGAGCGCGCAGACGACGGCGTCGTGGCCGGACACGGCTTGCGCGACCGCGCCCGCGTCGCGGCTGTCGCCGCTGAAGATCGCGAGGCCCGGTTGCGGCGGGATCGCCGCAGCGTTGCGCGTGAACGCCGTGACTCGATGGCCCGCAGCGAGCGCCTGCGCGACCAGATGCCGACCGGTGCCGCCGGTCGCGCCGAAGACGACGATCCTCACAGTCGGCCCCCACTCACCGCCTTCGCAAGTGACGAAGACGTGATCCGTCGTTGATCGTAGCGTGACGAAGCCTCGCCACAGTTCGCTTCGCGAGCATGACCCTCGTCTCCGGCGCGTCGCCGAGGGCCAGGGCCGACCCCGAGGTAACGGGAGCACCCATGACCCCCACCGCGCAGTCCGCGCGAGCCAAACCGTCCAAGGCTCGCGGATCGGCCGGCACCGATCCCAGCGACGTGTCACGAGCGAAGGCAAAGGCGAGGCGGAAGCCGGCGCTGCCGGGCCAGGTCGTCCTCGTCCTGCAGGGCGGGGGCGCGCTCGGCGCCTACCAGGTCGGCGTCTACCAGGCGCTGCACGAGGCCGGCATCGAGCCCGACTGGGTGATCGGCACGTCGATCGGCGCGATCAACGCCGCGCTGATCTGCGGCAATGAGCCGGCGCACCGGCTCGATCGCCTGCACGGCTTCTGGGACCAGGTCGAGCAGAAGGGCTTCGGCCCGATCCCGCTCGACCCGTTCGGCATCGCCGCGGCGCTGGGCACGATGAGCACGGTGCTGCGCGGCATTCCCTCTTTCTTCACCCCGAACCCGTTCGCGCTGCGCGGCGCGAAGGCCGAGACGAGCGTCGAGCGGGCGTCGTACTACAGCACCGCGCCGCTGCGCGAGACGCTGCGCGAGCTGATCGACTGGAAGTACCTGGGCGACTGCA
>Ga0068860_100001002_pt1 | contig 31259 bp, 26 predicted proteins | sample KBSSwiS32_FD_66597 | JGI IMG/M metagenome (GOLD analysis project Ga0068860, IMG submission 66597) | Switchgrass rhizosphere microbial communities from Kellogg Biological Station, Michigan, USA - KBS Switchgrass S3-2 | ecosystem: Host-associated > Plants > Roots > Rhizosphere > Soil ... | reverse complement strand
TGAAGACCCGCGCGGTCAAGGACGGCGACGAATGGGTCGTCACCGGGCAGAAGGTCTGGACGACGTTCGCCCAGTACGCGAAGTGGTGCATGCTCGTCGCCCGCACCGACCCCGACGCCCCCAAGCACAAGGGGCTCACCTACTTCCTGATGGACATGGAGCAGGAGGGGGTCGAAGCCAAGCCGCTGGTCCAGATCACCGGTGAGGGCGAGTTCAACGAGGTCTTCATCGAGGAGGCGCGGATTCCCGACGGGAACGTCGTCGGCGGCGTCGGCAACGGCTGGACGGTGGCGATCACGACCCTGATGAACGAGCGGGCGGGGCTCGCCTTCGGCGCGATCGCGCAGATCGCCAACGGCCTCAAGCGGCTGGGCAAGCTGGCGGCGGAGACCCCGATGAACGGCGGCGCCGCCGCCGAGGACCCGGTGATCCGCCAGCGCCTCGCCCAGCTCCACATCGAGGCCGAGACGATGCGCCTCAACGCCTATCGCGGCCTGACCAAAACGATGCAGTCGGGCATCCCCGGCCCCGAGGGTTCGCTCGGCAAGTGGCAGTGGGCCGACATCAACCAGCGGATGGCGGAGCTGGCGCTCGACATCGAGGGGGCCTACGCGCCGCTCGCCCGCGGCGACGAGCACGCGATGGCCGGCGGCGCCTGGCAGTACAGCTTCCTCCGCTCGCGCGCCAACTCGATCGAGGGCGGCACCACCGACATCCTCAAGAACATCATCGCCGAGCGCGTCCTCGGCCTGCCGAAGATGCGCTAGGGGGAACGGCATGTACTTCGACCTGACAGACGAGCAGCAGGCGATCAAGTCGACCGCCCACGACTTCCTCGCCGCCCGCTACAAGAGCGAGCGGATCCGCGAGCTGGCCGAGAGCGAGCACGGCTTCGAGCAGTCCGACTGGGAGGAGATGGCCGAGCTGGGCTGGCCCGGCCTGGCGCTGCCCGAGGAGTGGGGCGGACAGGGCCTCGGGATCGTCGACCTCGCCGTTCTCTTCGAGGAGATGGGCTACGCGCTGGCGCCCTCGCCGCTGCTCTCCAACACCGTCGCCGGCCTGGCGCTGAGTCTCTGCGGGTCCGACGAGCAGCGCGAGCGCTTTCTGCGGCCGCTGGCGGCCGGTGAGCTGCGCGGTACGCCGGCGCTCTGGGACGCGGGCACGTCGGGGACGATCGGCGAGTTCGCGATGGAGGCCCGCTCCGGCGGCGACGGCATCGTCCTCGACGGCGAGAAGGTGCTGGTGATGGACGCCGCCGCCGCGGATTTCTTCCTCGTCGCCACCTCGGACGGACGCCGCCACCTGGTCGAGCGCGACGCCGCCGGGGTAACGGTGACGCCATCGACCTCGATCGACCAGACGCGCAGGCTCTACTCGGTGCGCTTCGAGGGAGTCCAGGTGCCGGCCGGGGACACTCTGCCCGCCGAGGGCCCGGACTACCTTCGGGTCTTCGACCGCGTCTGCGTCGCGCTGGCGGCGGAGTCGACCGGCGTCGCCCAGAGGACACTGGAGATGGCGGTCGAGTACGCCAAGGACCGCCAGCAGTTCGGTCGGCCGATCGGCTCCTACCAGGCCGTCTCCCACCGCTGCGCGCAGATGCTGCTCGAGACCGAGAACGCCCGCTCGGCGGTATACGGAGCCGCCTGGGCCGCCGACGCCGCGCCGGAGTCTTTGCCGACCGCCGCCTCGATGGCGAAGGCCTACGCGTCCGACGCGGGCTGGCGCGTCCCCGACGCCTCGATCCAGGTGCATGGTGGGATCGGCTTCACCTGGGAGCACGACCTGCACTTCTTCCTCAAGCGCGGCAAGGCCAACGCGGCGATGTTCGGCGATGGCCGCTGGCACCGCGACAGGGTCGCGGACGCGGTGCTCGCCGAGGCCGGCGAGCCCGTAGCCGCCTGACGCGTGGGCGCCCTCGACCGCATCTCCGTCGCCGCGATCGGCACCTCGGTCGCCGACCTCGAGGCGGAGACGAAGCGCGCCGAGGAGGCGGGCCTCGAGTGCGTATGGGCGCCGGAGCTGTTCCGTTCCTCGGTCACCCAGGCTGCCTACCTGGCCGGTCGCACGGAGAAGATCGACGTAGCAACCGGGATCGCCTGGGCCTTCACGCGCAGCCCCTTCATCCTCGCGGTCAGTGCCCTCGACATCGACGAGATGTCGGGCGGGCGTTTCCGCCTCGGCCTCGGCTCCGGCGTCAAACGGCTGAACGAAACCTGGCACAACGCCGAGTACGGCCGACCCGCTCCGCACCTGCGCGAGGCGATCGAGGCGACGCGGCTGATCATGCAGCAGGCCGGCAAAGGGGAGCCGATCCGCTACGAGGGCGAGTACTACGACATCGACATCAAGGGCTGGATCAGGCCGCACCCGGCGGCGCGCGAGTCGGTGCCGATCTACACCGCCGGCGTGCAGGGTGGCATGTGCCGGATGGCCGGCGACGTCGCCGACGGCCTGATCGGCCACCCGATCCAGAGCCTGCGCTGGATCGACGAGGTCGTCGTTTCCTCCTTCGAGGAGGGGCTGGCGCGCTCGGGGCGCGAGCGGGCGAGCTTCGACTACCTGCCGACGGTCTGCTGCGCGATCGACGACGACGAGGCGAAGGCGATCGACATGGCGCGCCGCACGATCTCCTTCTACGCGACGGTCAAGACCTACATGCCGCTCTGGGATCTGCACGGCTTCGCCGACAACGCCGCTGCCGCCGGCGAGGCCTTCCGCCGCGGCGACCTCGCCGCGGTCCCCGCCGCGATCAGCGACGAGATGGTCGAGGCCTACTGCGCCGCCGGTCCCCTCGACAAGGTCCGCGCGCGGGTCCGGGCGACCGCGGAGCGCGCCGACGGCCTCTTCCTCACCCCACCGACCTACTTCATCTCGCCCGAAGAGCTATCCGAGTACCAGAACCGCATCATCGCCGCCTTCGGCCCCGCGAGCTGACCGAGCCCGGAGACACGCGCACGCTCGAAGTCCTCGACCGGGTGCGGGAGATCCCGTCGGGGTTCGTCCGCACCTACGGCGACGTCTCCCCGGGAGCGCCGCGCTTCGCCGGCACCGTACTCTTCGAGTGCGACGAGCCCGGCCTGCCCTGGTGGCGGGTGGTCCGCGCGGATGGCTCCCTTGCCAAGGGAGCCCGTCAGCGGGAGCGCCTGGAAGCCGAGGGCGTGCCCTTTCGGGGCGACCGCGTCGACATGGCAAGAGCAAGGCTCCCGTCCTGAACTCAGTGGGCGAGCGCCCGCGCTGCATGGGCCGGCCAGCTTCTCAAATCGCTTTGCGGTACCCCAGCATGTGCAGCTCCATCTGCCTTCGCCAATCCGCCCCGGGAAAGCGAGTCGCTGAACCAGTCGGCATGATCAGCCAGGCTATGGCCACACCCAAGCCCGACCAGAATGCTGCAAAGCCTCTGACCGATATTTCCCTACGCGAGATCAGGATTCGAGATTTTCGCGCGATCGACGATATGTGGCTGTCATTCGGTGACACCACGCTCTTGCTTGGTGAGAACAATGCAGGTAAGACGTCGGTGCTCGATGCCATTGGAATCATCCTCGGCAAACGAGGCTCACCAGACGACTTGCGAATTTCCCCCGATGGAAGTCGGGTCGAGGAGTTCGTCATCGACGCCCTGCTGGAGCCCAGTTCGGGTCTCGAGTTCGACGATACGGTCGCCGCATGGACGACGACGGCAATGCAAATCCCAGACGACAGCTCCAAGCCGCAGTACCTGGCTCTTCGCGTAGTGGGACGCCACAATATCCTGCAGGGCCGGATCGACGATTCGAGGGCATTCCTGAACCGGTGGCAACGACAAGCGGGGGAGGGCAAGGATCCTGAAGAGATCAGTCGGCCATCGGTCCCGCGAGACTTGCGCGAAAGTCTCCTCTTTCAATTGCTTGATGCACGGCGCGACGTTGTCGAGGAGTTGAGAACGCGCTCCAGTTTTTGGGGCCGTCTCGTTGGCGAGCTCGATCTAGACGAGGAGTTGGCCGAAGGGGTCTTCGAAGAACTCGCTGCTATCGGCAAGCGCATCGTGTCTGGCAGTAAGGTGCTCTCGGATGTGCAGTCGCAGATTCAGCGCAGCGTGGACACCCTTGCCCCTGCCGCCGGGAGTGTCGGGCTCAAGCCGTTGCCCACGATAACCGACAGCCTCGCGCGCAGCATGGATGTCGTGGTTAGTGCGCCGGCCAGCCCTGAGATTTCATTGGGCCGACAGGGGATGGGCGCGCGCAGCCTCGCTGTATTGATGATCTTTCAGGCTTTTGCCGAACGGAGATTGTCGGAACGCTCAGGGGTTCCGACCCTCTCTGTCACCGCCTTTGAGGAGCCGGAGGTGCACCTGCATCCCCACGCATCGCGGGTCGTGCTCCCTCTGGTCAAGTCGGTGCCCGGGCAGAGGGTGATCTCGACCCACTCGACCAATGTTGCAGGCGCCGCCGAGCTTGGTGATGTCCGGGTGATGCGACGAATGGGTCCACGCATCACATCCCATCGATTGAGCGACCGAGCATCCAAAGAGATCAAGAACCGGCCAGTGGAGAAGCTGGTGGTGCGGAGTCAGAGTGATGTTCTCTTTGCCAGGGCCGTGATCCTCGTTGAGGGAGAAAGTGAGGAGCGAATGCTTCACCCTTTTTTCGCGGCGGAGTTCGGTGGCAAGTCCCCTGAGGGGGTTGGTGTCACCATCGTTGATACCGGAGGCGCGCAAGGTCTCACTCCCTTCGCACTTCTGGTCGAGTCATTTGGTGGCCCTTGGGTCTCGCTCTTGGATGGTGATACGGAGGCCGCTAGGGCAGTTGAGGCGGCGGCAAAGGCGCTCAATCGACAGCTTGACAAGAATGCGACGGAGATCGTCATGCTGCCCGACGGATGCACAATGGAGCAATATGCATTGAAGCTACCGTTCAGGGCCACTTTGTTAGCTGCCCTAGCAAGCCAATTCGGATCTGAAGCCCTTGAAGGGTATCGAGAGTTGCATGACGGCAAGCCGGGACCTAAGAAAACGGTCAGAAACTATCGCTCTGAGGGATGGGAGGAGCGACTGCTCCATGATTTTCTCCGTGATCACAAGCCGGTTTGGGCAGAGGCGTTCGGTCGGGCGTGCTGTGACCAGAACCCCGTGCTCTTGCCTGAGCGAATCAAGACACTACTTGCACGTGTAAAGACCTATCTTGAGGTGGGAAATGACGAGGCTCAGTCCTACTCCTGAGCAACGGCGCGCTATCGAAGTTAACGAAGGCGCCTACCTGGTGATTGCCCCACCGGGATCGGGCAAGACTTTCGTCCTTACACAACGCATCATTCGATTGCTGCAACAGTCAGCTGGTGAATCATTTCGCATTCTTGCCTTGACGTTCACTACCAAGGCAGCCGAGGAGATGCGTGGCAGGATTGAAGCAGAGATCAGCGATGAGTGGCGGCGGGTTTTGGCCTCGACGTTCCATGCATTTTGCCTCGATGTCCTGCAGCACTACGGCGATCGGGTAGGGGTAGATCAGAACTCGACCATCTACGAGAGCGATGCTGACCGTCTAGAGGTGCTGGCCCGTGGACTAGCTGATGATGGCTATCGCGTAGAGGGGGCTCAAAACCAGAAACAGACTCTTTCCTCGATGCTTGGTGAGATAGGGCGCCTCAAGAGAAATCTCATTCCTGCATCCGCAGCCCCTCGCGATCGTATTGAGGGGGTGTCTCTCGCAGAGGCATATACGGCGTATGACCGTACACTGCGGCTCTTTGGCGCCCTCGATTTCGATGACTTGCTTCTTCTCACTCACGGACTCCTAACAGAGCATCCCCGCGTTGCTGAGCATTACAGGCGGATCTTCCGGTATGTCCTCGTGGATGAGGCTCAAGATATGAGTCTCGCTCAGTATGAAGTCCTGTCTGCTCTTCTCGGGAAGGCGCATCGCAACGTCATGCTCGTTGCCGATGCTGACCAATCAATCTATGGATTTGCCGGCGCCAGCCATCGATTTGTTGATCGCTTTGTCCAAGAGTTCGATGCAGACGAACTCCCGCTGAAGAACAGTTTCAGATGTGGGAGGTACATCGCGGAGGCCGCTAATCGTCTAATTGCGCATAATCCGGATCGCGTCGATAGGCCAGCTGCTATGCAGGCTGCGATTGACGCCACCGGGATGATCAAGGGACGCTCGTTCCAGGACGAGCAGGGTGAGGCTCGCGCTGTTGCGGATTGGATCGAAGCACTTCTCGATAGGGGGATGGAGCCTACGTGGTTGGTTGCGAATGAGACCCCGGTTGTTGACGATCAGGACATCTGCGTGCTCGCACGATCTCGCTATGCGTTGCGATCAACCATCGGCGAGCTTGAATCGAGAAAAATATCCCATCGGTTTGGCACCGGGGAGGCCGGCTTGTTCGAGAGCGAGTTGTTTCAGGCAGCCCTTTTTTCACTGCGCGTGTTGGCCAATCCAAAGGATGTAATGAGTCGTGCCAAGCTCCTCGCGGTTGCTGGTTGTCCGGTGGATGCTCAGGACGATTCATTTTCACAAACTAGGCCAACTGACTTCTTCGAGTTGATCGAAAGAACGCGTGGTGAGTGGTCGAGGTTCGTTTCACCCTTTGTGAAGGCAGCGCGTGACGAGCTGGACGTAGTAGACCTCATCGACGGCTTGACAAGGTCGAACCTCGATTGGGTAACCGATGCGGACGAGCGCGATCTCTCGCGGCTCGACCAGCAAGTGCTTGCGGAGCGTTGGAAGGTGAGTGCAGCGCGTAGCGGCTATGCCGAGAGGTCTTTGGCGGGACTTCTCGGCGAGTTGGCGCTTGCTGGGCGTCAGATTCTCGAGGGTCCCGGCGTCAGGGTGTTGTCGATTCACGCCGTCAAGGGCCTCGAGTTCCGTGTCGTCGTCCTGGTTGGCATGAACGAGGGCATATTCCCGGACTTCCGGGCAGAATCCAATAAGGATCTGGAGGAGGAGAGGCGCAATGCTTATGTCGCAGTGACTCGAGCTTCTCGCGCATTGCTGATAACGCGACCGCAGACGCGAATCACTAGCTACGGGAATGTGAGACCCCAGAGTGAATCACGCTTCGTCTCAGAGATGGGACTGCAGATGGAGCACGAAGCCCCGTCGATCTCGTGACGGGTTGATCGCATCATAGTGAATAAGGGGCGCACGTCTGTCCGCCTACTCGTCGCGCGGGGTGATGCGGAAGACGGAGACGACCTCGGCCTGCTGGGCCTCGGGGTGCACCACGTAGGCGCTGGGGCCGCCGCCGAACCAGCCCGAGCTCTCGTTGTCGGCGACGAAGATGCCGGGGTGGTGGCGGCCTTCGCCGTCCTCGACCCAGACCTTGTCGCCCTCTTTGAACCCGTGCGGCGCGTCGCCCATCGCGGAAAGGCTAGATGAAATCCCCGGTTCGCCCGCATTGGTCGTAACGCCTTTTCCATGCATAGCATCGAAAAGCGTTACGACCGGAGTGCGCGGGATTGGAAGGGGCACTAACTACGGGCAGACGACGATCAAATGGAAGTCTGCGTCTTCGTTTTTCCCTTCTTTGTCGCGGGTGTGGACCTCGATCCCGTTGGCGTTGGCGGCCGACGTGTTGGTCTGGGCGTAGCCGGGGTTCGGTACCGAGGTGCCGGCGTTGTTGCGCCCCGCCACCGCAGCGCAGCCGCTGACGTTCTGCGGGAAGGTCACGGTGACGGCTCCGCCGCCCTCGGCGGCGGTGATGGTCGAGTCGCTGGCTCGTGCCAAGGTGGCGTTGCCGGGATTGCCCGGGTTGTTGACCACGGCCCAGTAGGTGTGAGTGGCTCGCCTCGCGCCGGGCACCACTCCAAGCTTGTTGGTGTTGATCTGGTAGCCGGTCAGCGTCTTGTGCTTGAGCTTGCCGCCGCCGATCGTCTGCTTCTTGATCGAGCCGCCGTTGATCGTCTGCGCCGCATAGGCGGTTCCGGCCAGGGCCACGATCAGCGCGACCAGGGCGACGAGCATGGCGGGTGACGGGCGTCTCTTCGCAAGCGTCCTCATGAGTTCCCTCCCGGGTGGTGTTTCCGGAGAGTTACCCGCTCCGGTGCGGGCCTAAGCGCCGGCCCAGTAGGTCGTCAGCAGGCGCATCGCGTTACCCGAGCAGATCGCATTCGCCGCTACGGCCCCGAACCTCTTCTGCAGCGCCCGCTCCAGGGTCGCCATGTCTCGCATGTCCTCGAGGCCGGCGAGCGTTGGCTTGATGAAACCATCGAAGTCGGAGCCGATTGAGATGTTCTCGTAGGAGCCGGTGATGCAGTGGATCTCTTCGATGTGCTCGCAGAGAATTCCGAAGGAGCGCTCGAAACGAAGTTTCGAGCGCCGTGGAAGTCGAGGGGGCTTCTCACGCTTGGGGATGCGGTCTTCGATCTGATGGCGGGCCATGATCAGGCCGATCACGCCTTTGCGGCGATGCACCTCTTCGACCGTCTCCCGGTCGGGCATGTATTCCTGTTCGCCGAGGCGGAAGCCGGCATGGGTGAAGAAGACCGGCGTTTTCTCTTGCGAATCTCCGTCCAGCGCGTCCAGTAATTCGAAGGTGTCGGCGATCGATCTTTTACTCATGTGGGAGAGGTCGATCAGCACGTGCCGCTCCACCATCGCTTTGACCGCCGCTTTGCCCAGGTCCGAGAGCCCTTCGTCCTCTGGCTGGGGCAGCCAATGGCGGTACTGGGAGTCGCTCCACCAGGGCAGTGCCGGGGCGTCGGTGGCGACCTCGCGCCAGATCAGGTGGGCAAGGGTGATGTAGGCGACACCTCGATCGGCGAGTGTGTTGACGGACGTTTCCACCTCTGAGGGAGTGGAGCCGAGATGAAAGCCGCCCTCGACGCAGTGGACGAGGGCGATCTTGCCGGCGGCGTGCGCCTCTTCCAGCTGCTCGGGGTTGGCGACGATTTTCGCGGCGCCGGAATGGCTGCTCTCGATGTCCTCCTCGACCCGCTCCCTCTGCGCTTCGAGCTCGTCGAGGTAGTTGCCCGGCTCGACCCCTCCGACCACGTCGACCTCGGCGAAGAACGAAAAGAGCACCGAGAGTGCGACCCCGACACCGCCCTCCTGCATGTACTCGATCCGCACGCGCGGACCCGAGAAGAAGGTTCGGTAGTTGCCGAAGCGGCCTGCGAAGTTGACCAGCGCCGCCTTGATCCGCCAGTTCAGCAGGCGGCGTCCCTCGCGGGAGCGCAGCTGCTTCCAGAGGCTTCCGCGGCTGCGGCCGACGACGTGCATCGGGTAGTGGGCGTGGAGGTCGACGATCACCCGCCGCCATTACACACGATCTGAGTAGTTAGCGCTACTTAAGGGAGTGTGGCGACGAAACGCTCGAAGGCCGCCATGTCGGTGACCGCCGGGCCGTGACCGGGCAGGATCAAGCTGGGGCCGAGCTCGGCGAGCTTGCGGATCGAGCGCCGGTTCTCCTCCGGGTCGGCGGTGAAGATGTCCGGCGGCTCCTTGATCCCCGGCAGGCCCGTGGCGTAGCTCATGTTGCGGATCACGTCGCCGCAGATCGCCACCCCGTCGGAGTCGCGGAAATAGACCACCTCGCCGCGCGAGTGGCCCGGTGCGTGGACGACGCGGAAGCCAGCGACCTCGTCGCCCTCCCGCAGCGCCCGTGCGACCTCGTAGGGCGGTCCCTGCCAGATGCGCTTGATGATCCGGTTGACCGGGTTGTTCGGCGCCGCCTCCTGCACCGGGCGGCGTCCCTCCATCGCGTCGACGTCGTCGGCGTGGCAGGCAAGCGGGATGCCGCGCGCTTCGCAGACGTCCTTGGCGACCCCCTGGTGGTCGGGGTGCACGTGCGTGAGGGCGAGCATCGAGAGTTCGCGGCCCTCGATCTCGGCGAAGATGCGGCGACGGTCCCAGCGGGTGCCGGCGTCGATCAGCACGTCCTCGGCCAGGTAGACGTTGACGCTCGGGGCGGGGAACTGCTTGAGGCGCCAGATACCGGGCGCGAGCGCCTTCACCGGTGCGCGATCCCCATTGTCCCGCGCGGGTCGCCGCTGTGCTCGGCCAGCTCCTCGAGCTCGGCGATCTTGCGCTCCCCTTCGCGGCGGGCGGGATCGTCCTCCGACAGTGGCTCGAGCAGCCGCTTTATGCGGTTGCGCACCTGCAGGGCGAAGTGCGGGGTGGAGGCGCCTGCGAGGGCGCGGATCTCCTCGGGCGTGACCGGCCGCGGGGACCCGAGCAGCTCGGGATTCTCGGCTTCGCTCATGGACTCCCGCTTCCTCCGATCTTGGTCAGTTCGGCCAGCTGGTCGATCTCGGCTTGCTGGTTCACGTCGATCGCCTCCTGGTCGCCGATTACCCAGACGTGGTTGTAGAACGCCCGCGTGGGGTCGGTGGTGTAGCCGGGCTTGACGTCGAGCATGTATTCGCGCACCGCCTTCGGCAGCGTACCCGGGTCGTCGCTGAGGAGCAGCGGACCCCAGGTGCCCGAACCCGAGAGCGGCGCCGCCACCGCGGCGTCGAGGGGCGCGTCGTCGCGGGCGAGGACGAAGCCGTGGCCGGGATCGTTGACGTTCCAGCCGAAGCCGCCGTTCGAGTAGCGGGCGAAGGCGATCGCATTTTCGACCGGGTCCTCGCCGGACACGCGGCGCACCGGGTTGCCGAGCTTGGCGACTTCGCGGAAGACGTCGGAGGAGATCGCAGAGGAGGGGCCGAGCACGTAGACGGGGACCTTCGGGCGGCGTTCGAGCACCTTCGCCGTCGCGGCCGGCAGCTTTGCGGCGTCGGTGAAGAGGACCGGATCGCCGGAGCGCGCGGCCCAGGCTGCAGCCGGGAGGGCGAATTCGGGCTGCTTCGCGGAGGCGAGGACGAAGTGGCTGGGCGGTCGACCGATGAGCCGGTCGCGCAGCCCGGCGAGGGCGGCGGCGGTTGCGGCCGGGCTCGAGCCCCCTACCGCGGTCGTCTTCAGCTCCTCGGGCCGCACGGCCCCGCCGATCGCGAAAGCCTGCATGCCGCCGGTCGCTTTGCTTCCCGCCGGGGCGAGCGCTTCCAGCGCCTGCGCGGTCGGGTCGGGCAGGTCGCCGCCGGCGGTGACCAGCAGCGGCGCTCGCACCGGCGTGGCCATCAGCACGGCCGCTGCGATGGCCGCCTGCCATTCGCCTTCGTCGACCAGGGTCACGGCGGCGGGCCGCTGGGCCGTCGTCCGGGCCGGATAGACGGCGAGCGCCACGGCGGCGGCCGTGGAGGCGGGATCGGAGCCGCCGACACGCGTCGTGTTGTCGGTGGCGATGGTCGGGAAGCCGAGCTCTTCCGCCGCTTCGGCGGTCGGCGTCGCGCTTTCTTCGGGGGCGGGAGCCGGCGCCGACGGGTTCGAAGTTTTCTCCACGGCGCGATTCGCCCCGCCGCCCCCGCCCAGCACCGCGGCGGCGAGGAAGACGATCGCGACGACGACGAGCCCGGCGATCCCCTTCAGCGCGGCCGGAACGGGTCGCCGCCGGCGCCGCGGAGGTTCGGGACGGGTTGGGCTCTCCTCTTGCTCCAGAGGGAGATCGGCGTTGATCGGGCGCTTGTCGCGCATCGGCTGGGAAAGCTACAGGCGGTGGAGTGGCTGGCCGTTCAGCTAACCTTTCCTCGACTGGTTGACTGACCAGTCAATCAGTCACAAGGCGCCAGAGACGAGGGGACCCGATGAATTTCGCACTGAACGAGGAGCAGCAGGAGTTCAAGGAGCGCTGCCGGACCTTCGCCCGCGAGGTGATCCGGCCGGCCGCCCGCAAGCACGACGAAGAGGAGAGCACCCCATGGGAGGTGATCAAGGAGGCGCGTAAGCAGGGCTTTGGCGGCCTCGAGAGCATCCAGCGCTCGGCAAGCGACGCCGAGGGCCAGATGCAGGTGATCTCGGCCGAAGAGTTCCATTGGGGCTGTGCCGGCATCGCCCTGGCGATCTCCGGCTCCGGCCTCGCCGCCGCAGGCATCGCCTCCTCCGGCACCCCCGAGCAGATCTCGCAGTGGGTGCCCGAGTGCTTCGGCAGCGGCGAGGAGATCAAGCTCGGCGCCTACGCCGTCACCGAGCCGCAGGCCGGCTCCGACGTCAAGAGCCTGAAGACGACGGCGAAACGCGACGGCGACGAGTGGGTCCTCAACGGCACCAAGGTCTTCATCACCAACGGCGGCATCGCCGACGTCCATGTCGTCGTCGCCACCGTCGACCCGGCACTCGGCACGCGCGGCCAGGCGTCGTTCGTCGTCGGCAAGGAAACGCCGGGCCTGACCCAGGGCAAGAAGGAGTCGAAGCTCGGCATCCGCGCTTCGCACACGGCCGAGATCGTGCTCGAGGACTGCCGCATCCCGGTCGAGAACCTGCTCGGCGGCGAGGAGAAGCTGGAGCGCAAGCTGCAACGCGGCCGCGAAGGGAAGAAGTCGCGGGGCGCCGATGCGCTCGCAACCTTCGAGATCACCCGGCCGCTGGTCGGCGCCTCGGCGCTCGGCATCGCCCAGGCCGCCTACGAGTGGACGCTCGAGTACCTCGACGGCCAGAGCGAGGGCGGCAAACCGCTGCTCGGCGAGCAGCGCGTCCAGCAGGTGCTCGCCGACGTCGCTACTGAGATCGAAGCCGCGCGCCTGCTCGTCCAGCGGGCCGCCTGGATGGGCCGCAACGGCATTCCGATGACCGGCGGCCAGGGCTCGATGTCGAAGCTGAAGGGCGGCGACGTGACGATGTGGGCGACGATGACGCTGATGGACCTCGTCGGCCCCTACGCATGGAACAAGGAGTGCCCGCTGGAGAAGTTCTTCCGCGACGCCAAGATCTACCAGCTGTTCGAGGGCACGGCCGAGATCCAGCGCATGGTCATCTCCCGCATGCAGGCCCGCGAGTACGCCGAGCGTCTCGGCTACGCCGCCGAAGTCGCCGAGCAGGCGATGGCGGAGAAGCCCGAGAAGGAGGCGGTTCCGGCGTAAGCTCGGGGCGTGCACTCGCACGCCCATGCGCACGTCCTGGCGGGCGACCGGCGCGGCGACAGCAGTCGCCGCATGCGGGTCGCCCTCGCGATCAACGTGGGCATGCTCGCCGTCGAGGCGGTCGGCGGCGTCCTCACGGGGTCGCTGGCGGTGCTCGCCGACGCCGGCCACCTGCTCTCCGACGTCGGCTCGATCGGCCTCGCGCTGTTCGCCGCCGCCCTTGCCGGCCGCCCGGCGGGCGGCCGGATGACCTTCGGCTACCAACGCTCCGAGATCCTCGCCGCGCTGGTCAACGGCCTGCTCCTCGTCGCCGTCGCGGTTGCTGTGGCAATCGCCGCATTCGGCCGCTTCGGCGACCCACCCGAGATCGACGGGGCGGGCGTGCTCGTGCTCGGCCTGCTCGGCCTGCTCGGCAACGTCGCCGCCACCGCAGTCCTCGCCCGCGGCAAGCGGGTCGACGTCAACCTCGAGGGCGTCCTGCGCCACAGCGCTGCCGACGCGCTCGGCTCGCTCGGCGTGCTCGTGGCCGGCGGCGTCGTCCTGCTCGGCGGCTCGCCGCTTGTCGACCCGATCGTCAGCCTCGCGATCGCCGCCTTGATCCTGCTCTCTTCCTGGCGCTTGATCGCCGGACCGGTCGGGGTGCTGATGGAGGCGGCGCCTGCGGACGTCGACGTCGACGCGGCCGGAGCGGCGATCTGCGAGGAGGACGGCGTCCGCTCGGTGCACGACCTCCACATCTGGACCGTGACCTCGGGCTTCGGGGCGCTCGCCGCCCACGTGGTCGTAGCCCAGGACCGCGACCGCGATCTGGTCCGCCGACGGATCGAGCTGCTGTTGCACGAACGCTTCGGGATCGAGCACACCACGCTGCAGATGGAGGAAGAGGCCAGCGACGAGCTGCTGCATGTCGAGAGCGCCGTCGACCGGGCCTGAGCGCAAGCGCGGTTGCATGCATAAATCCCTGCATATGCGGGAAATGGCGTTTCGCTAGCCTCGCGACGATGCTTAAGCCTCGCCTCGTCATGGCGACGCTGCTCGCTGCCGCGACGGTGCTCGGCGTGCTGCTCGCGGGCAGCGGGCCGGCGCCTGCCCAGGACCTCGAATCGAAGCTCGACGCGAAGGAAGCGCAGCTCTCGAAGGCGCAGCGGCGCAGCGGCGTCTTGACGACGACGATCTCGCGCGAGGGCAAGCGGATCGAACGGCTGACCGCCGAGGTGGCGGCCCTGCGCGGCCAGGAGGCGGCGGTCCAGGCCCACCTCGACGTCAAGCAGGCGGAACTCGACCGCGCGATGGCGCAACTCGACACCGCCAAGCGCCGCCTCGCAGCGATGCGAGCGCACCTGAAGCGGGCTCTCGTCTCACTGCGCGAGCGTTTGGTCGCGATCTACGAGACGGGCACGCCCGACCTGCTTTCCGTGATCGTCGGCGCCAACGGCTACGACGATCTCGTCAACCGCACCGAATACCTGAACTTCATCCACGGCATGGACGAAGGGATCGTGATCCGCGTGCGCGAGCTGCGCGACCAGGTCAAGCGCACGGTCGCCCGCCTGCGCAGCGCCAAGAACCGCATCGAAAGCGCCCGCAACGAAATCGCGGCCGAAAAGCAGGCGCTCGCCGATGCCCGCGCCGCCGTGCAGCAGCGCCAGGCAACCCTCGTCGCGGCCCGGGGAGCGCGCGTCGACGCGCTGCGCCGGATTCGCGAGCATGAAGAAGAGCTCGACGGCTCCGTCGCCAAGATCCAGGCCCGAATCGCGACCCGACTCGCCGGCTACGGCTCGGCCCCGCTGCCGGCCGGCCCGATCGTGGGCGGCAGCAATGGTCTGATCTGGCCGGTGAACGGTCCCGTCGTCTCCGGCTTCGGCTCGCGGACGATCAACGGCAGCTACGAGTACCACCCGGGAATCGACATCGCGGTTCCCAGCGGCACGCCGATCCGCGCCGCTGCGGCCGGCACGGTGATCTTCACCGAGCCGGAGTCGAGCAGCGGCGGCTACGGCAACTACACCTGCATCGACCACGGCGGTGGGCTCTCCACCTGCTACGCACACCAGGAGTCCTTCGCGGTCTCGGCCGGGCAGCACGTCTCGCAGGGTCAGATCATCGGCTACAGCGACTGCACCGGCTACTGCTTCGGCCCCCATCTCCACTTCGAGGTGCGGATCGACGGCGAGGTCACCGACCCGATGGCCTACCTGTAAGCGTCTGTTCGGCCCAGGGGTTGAAAAAACCAATCCATTTGAGACCCTGAAGGGGTGATCAGACAGGCTCAGGGCTATATGGCAGGAGCCTTTTCCGGCACGGCGCTGATCGGCGCCGCGATCGTCGCCTTCGTGCTGCTGGTCTCGCTGCAGGCCTTGCGGGACTGGCCGTTGGCGGGGATCGGCGGGACGAGCGGCGGCGGCGGCGCGCAGGAACGGGCGGCCCCGCGGGAAGGCGCGACCCCCGGGGCGGGTGCGGCTTCAAGCGCGACTGGCGCAACGCGAGTCACGCATCGAAGTGGCGCCGGCAGGACGGGCACTGCCGGTCATGCCGGCGTAACCGACGCCCCGGCCTCGGGCACGCCCGCACAGGCCCCGGGGTCCGGCTCCGGTGGGGGGGCGAGTGGAGCTTCTTCGAGCGGAGGTGCGGGCAACGGCTCGTCCGGCGGCTCTGCGAGCGGCGGCGCCGAATCCAGCCAGTCCGTAACCGGGACGGCCGCCAAAACCGTCAACGAAACCGTCTCCGGCGTCGACGAAGCGACCGGTGGCGTGCTGGAAGAAACGGGAGTGACCAAAGTGACCGAAGAAACGGTCAACGGCGTCGGGCAAGCGGTCGACGGGACGCTCGAAACCGCTGGCGGCGCCCTCCGCTAGCACCCGCCCGGCCAAGCCCCCTCTCAACCGTCACAATGCGCGCCTATGTCTGAGCGTGGACAGGCGGGCGCGGTGGCCGACCCGATCGCGGGCTCGGCGGTCTACCCGGCTGGCAGCCGGGTCAACGAGCTCGGTCACCTCGAGGTGGGCGGCTGCGACGTGGTCGTGCTCGCCGAGGAGTTCGGCACTCCCGCCTACATATACGCGGAGGACGACATGCGCGCCCGGGCGCGCGCCTATCGCGAGGCATTCGAGCGTCGCGGCGCCGACTTCGAAGTCCTCTTCGCCAGCAAGTCGCTGCCCTGCACCGCCGCCTACCGGCTCTTCGCCGAGGAGGGCCTCTCGGTCGACGTCGCCTCGGGCGGCGAGCTGCACATGGCGCTGCGCGCCGGCTTCGACCCGGCCCGCATCCACATGCACGGCAACAACAAGACCGACGAGGAGATCCTCTTCGCGGCCCGCTCGGGCGTCGGCCACCTGATCGTCGACTCCTTCGATGAGATCGAACGCTGCGAGCGCCTTCTCGACGGACCCCAGGACGTCCTGATCAGGGTGACGCCGGGTATCAAGCCCTCGACCCACGACTACGTGCAGACGGGACAGCTCGACTCGAAGTTCGGCTTCGGGCTCGAGGACGGCCTGGCGGCGCGGGCGATCGAGCGGGTGCTCGCCTCCGACGTGCTGAATCTGACCGGGCTGCACGCCCACATCGGCTCGCAGATCTTCGAGCTCGAGCCCTACACGCTGGCGATCCGCGCGATCGGCGAGCTGGCCGACGAGTGGTGCCGGATCGTCAACGTCGGCGGCGGCCTCGGCATCGCCTACGCCGTCGAGGACGAGCCGCCGGAGATCGACGCCTACGTCGACGTCAAGGTGCGTGGCGTCGCCGAGGTCTTCGGCGATGACGTGCGGATCCTGATCGAGCCAGGCCGCTCGCTGGTCGGCAACGCCGGGATCACGGCCTACCGGATCGGCACCGTCAAGGAGATCCCCGGCATCCGCACCTACGTCGCCGTCGACGGCGGCATGTCGGACAACATGCGGCCGATGCTCTACGGCTCGCGCTACGAAGCGCTGATCGCCGACCGCGCCGCGGCGGCGACGGACAGCCAGGCGACGGTCGCCGGCATGCACTGCGAGTCCGGCGACATCCTCGTCCGCGACGCGATCCTCGCCGCCCCCGCCGTCGGCGACGTGCTCGTCACTCCCGCGACCGGGGCCTACGGCCACTCGATGGCGAGCAACTACAACGGCGTGCCGCGGCCGCCGATCGTCTTCTGCCGCGGCGGCGACGCACGGCTCGTCGTCCGCCGCGAGACCTACGACGATCTCACCGCCAGGGATGTCTGAGGAACCCTCGAAAGCGCTGCGCATCGGGCTGCTCGGCCGCGGCACGGTCGGTGGCGCCTTCGCCGAGCTGCTCGAGGCGCGGGCCGACGCGGTCGAGGCGGCGACCGGTCGGCGGCCGGAGATCTCCGGCGTCCTCACCCGTGAGGCGGGCGACTTCGCCGAGATCCTCGCCGGCTCCGACCTGGTCGTCGAGCTGATCGGCGGAACCGAGCCGGCGCGCGATTACGTCTTGGAGGCGCTGCGCGCCGGGCGCCCGGTCGTGACCGCCAACAAGCAGCTGCTCGCCCAGCACGGGGAGGAGCTCTTCGAAGCGGCGCGCGAGGCGGGAGTGCAGCTGCGCTTCGAGGCCGCCGTCGCGGGCGTGATCCCGATCGTCCGCGTGATCCAGGAGAGCTTCGGGGTGACCGAGATCGCCAAGGTCTTCGGCATCGTCAACGGAACGACGAACTTCATCCTCACCGAGATGGCGGCCAGCGGCGCCTCCTACACGGAGACGCTCGCCCGTGCCCAGGAGCTCGGCTACGCCGAGGCGGACCCGACAGAGGACGTCAACGGGGCGGATGCGGCGGCGAAGATGGCGATCCTCGCCCGCCTCGCCTTCCACACTCCGGTCACCCTCGACTGCGTCTCCTACGAGGGGATCGAGCGGATCGAACCCGAGGACCTCGCCTACGCCAAGGAGCTCGGTCTCTCGCTGAAGCTGCTCGGGGTGGCCGAACGGCGCGAGGACGGGATCAGCGTCCGGGTCTTCCCCTGCTTCCTCTACGGCGGCCATCCGCTGGCGCCGGTCGCGGGGCCGTTCAACGCGGTGATGGTCGAGGCCGACGAGATCACCGAGGTGACGATGTCTGGCCCCGGCGCGGGCGGCGTGCAGACCGCCTCGGCGGTGCTCGGCGACGTCGTCTCGATCCTCAGCGGCGATGCACCGGTGCACGAGACGCGCGAGCAGCTGCCGATCGTCAGCGACGTCGCCTCCTCCTTCTACCTGCACCTGGAGGTCGCCGACCGGCCCGGCGTGCTCGCCCGGATCGCCCAGGTGTTGGGCGACAACGAGGTCTCGGTGAAGAGCGTCGTCCAGCGCGGCAGCGGCGACGAGGCGCAGCTGGTGATGGTCCTCCACGAGTGCCTCGAGTCGCGTTTCGACGCGGCGCTGGAGGCGATCGACGCGCTCGACGTGCTGCGAGCTCCCCCCAGGGCGATCCGGGTCATAGAAGAGGAGTTCGTTTGAGGGGCCCTCTTTAATGGCGAAGCCACTCATTGAGCGCTATCGGGATCGCCTGTCGCTGGAGGCCGACGATCCGGTCATCTCCCTCAACGAGGGGTCGACGCCCTTGATCGAGGCGCCGCGGCTCTCCGAGCGGCTCGGCGTTCGCGCCTACCTCAAGTTCGAGGGGGCGAACCCGACCGGCAGCTTCAAGGACCGGGGGATGACCGTGGCAGTCTCGCGGGCGAAGGGACGCGGCGCCGAGGCGGTGATCTGCGCCTCGACCGGCAATACCGCGGCGAGCGCCGCCGCCTACGCGGCGCGGGCGGGCCTACGGGGCGCGGTGATCGTGCCCGAGGGCAAGATCGCGATCGGCAAGCTGGCGCAGGCGCTGATGCACGGGGCGCGGGTCGTCGCCCTGCAGGGCAACTTCGACGACGCCCTGCGGATCGTCCGCGAGCTGGCGCAGAAGCACCCGATCGAGCTGGTCAATTCGATCAACCCGCACCGGATCGAGGGGCAGAAGACCGGTGCCTTCGAGGTGATCGAGGAGCTGGGGGAGGCGCCCGGGGCGCTGGCGATTCCCGTGGGCAACGCGGGCAACGTGACGGCGTACTGGCGCGGCTTCCAGGAGGCCGGCGCTGCGCCGGTCCTCTACGGCTTCCAGGCCGAGGGCGCGGCGCCGCTGGTCCGCGGCGAGCCGATCGCCAACCCCGAGACGGTCGCCTCGGCGATCCGGATCGGCAACCCGGCGCGCTGGGAGGAGGCGATGGCCGCCTTCACCGCCTCGCGCGGCCGCGTCGCCGCCGTCTCCGACGAGCAGATCCTCGACGCATACCGCTGGCTGGCGGCGGGGGAGGGTGTCTTCTGCGAGCCCGCCTCGGCCGCCTCGGTGGCGGGCCTGCTAGCTCACGGCCTGCCGACCGTGGAGGGTATGGACCCGCCCGAGTCCGTCGTCTGCGTACTCACCGGCCACGGCCTCAAGGACCCCGACACGGCGCTCTCCAAAGCCCCACCGGTGATCGCCTGCGAGAACGACTTGACCGCCGTCGAGCGGGCGGTGTTCGATTGACCGCGCGGCACCGGGTGATCCGCGTTCCGGCCTCTTCGGCCAACCTCGGGCCGGGCTACGACGTGCTCGCAGCCGCGGTCTCCCTTCTCCTCGAGCTGGAGGTCGAGGAGAAGGGGGAGTTCTCGTTCGACGCCGGCGGGCTCGACGTCTCGACCGGGCGAGACAACCTGATCGTGCGCGCATTCGAGAGCCTGCACTCCGCCGACGGCATCGCCTTTCGCTTGAAGAGCGACATTCCCCTGGCACGCGGTCTCGGCTCCAGCGCGGCGGCGATCGTCGCCGGCCTCTTCGCCGTCGACCACCTCTTCGAGCTGGGGCTGTCGAAGGAGGACTTCCTGGCGCGGGCGACCGAGATCGAGGGGCACCCCGACAACGTCGCCGCCGCGATCTACGGCGGTTTCGTGATTTGCGGCGAAGACGGTGCCCCGATCGCCGCCCGCTTCGACCCCCCGAGCGGCCTCGAGGGCATCGCCGTGATCCCGGCCGAGGAGGTCTCCACCGAGCGCGCCCGCGAAGCGATCCCGGTCGAGATCCCGCTTGCCGACGCGGTCGCCAACGTCTCGGCCGCGTCCCGTCTCGTGCTCGGCCTGCAGACCGCCGACCTCGACCTCGTCGCCGCCGGCCTGGCGGACCGCATCCACCAGGAGCGCCGCCGCGAGCTCTACCCGCGCTCGATGGAATTGGTCGACGAGGCTCGCGCCCTCGGCGCCCTCGGCGCCACCATCTCGGGTGCAGGCCCGACCGTCCTCGTCTGGACCACCTGGCAGGACGCCGGCATGGTCGCCGAGGAGCTGGAGCGTCGCTGCGCCGGCTGGGGGGAAGTCCGCCGCCTGCCTTTCAGCCCCCTGGGCGCCGACGTTCCCGAGCTTTAGCGGAGCAGCAACGCGTTAGGGCCTTCTTTCTCGTCCGCAGACCTCGCAATGTCGATATACACACGCTAGTTTCCTGGTTATGAAGGTTGCGGGGGCGGCCAGGCTCGTGCGAGCGCGGGCATCTCTTGGGGAACGCCTGCTGTCTCGGCGTGCCGAAATAGAGCAGGCGATCCTGACCCGCGTCTATGGCGTATCCGATACGTCCAGGATTGGGGATCCAGAGTACGCGGAGGGTCTCCGCGAAGCCGTCTCCGTCGCAGTGGATTACGGCATTGCTTCGATTGAGCATGATGACGAGCGAGTGCCCCCGGTTCCCCCCGTTCTGCTTCGTCAGGCACGGGCGGCGGCTCGAACCGGGATCCACCTCGACACCGTCCTGCGCCGTTATTTCGCCGGCTATGCGCTGCTCGGGAACTTCTTGATCGAGGAGGCCGCGAGGGAGAATCTGCTCGAGGAGGACGCTATGAAGGGCGTGCTGCGCACCCAGGCCACCCTCTTCGATCGGTTGCTTGCCGCCGTCAGCGAGGAGTACGCCCGGGAGGTGGATGAGCGGCTCGTAGGCGCCGAGGCGCGCCGGATCGAGCGGGTCGAGCGTCTTCTCGCCGGGGAGCTGGTCGACACCGCGACGTTCGACTACAACTTCGACGACCACCACGTCGGCATCGTTGCCACCGGCCTTCACGCGCTCGATGCCATACGGGCTCTCAGCGGCTCGCTCGACTGTCGCGCGCTCGTCGTTCCCCACGGCGACGCGAATGTTTGGGCGTGGCTGGGCGCACGGCGCAGGCTCGACCCCAGCGAGGTGCAGCGGATAGCCGGTACCCGGTCGAGCGGCGCCTCGATCGCGATCGGCGAGCCAGCCGGCGGTCTCCGCGGGTGGCGCCTCACTCACGAACAGGCTCGCGCGGCGCTTCCGATTGCCGTGCGCAAACCGGGATACCCCGTCCGCTATTCCGACGCGCCCCTGCTCGCCTCGATGCTCCAAGACGATCTGCTCTGCGCGTCTCTGCGTGAGCTGTATCTGGAGCCGCTCGAACGTGAGCGCGACGGTGGCGCGGTGTTGCGCCAGACCCTGAGTGCCTACATAACCGCCGAACGCAACGTCTCCTCTGCGGCCGCGTTACTCGGCGTCAGCCGCGGCACGATTGCAAATCGCCTGCGTTCGGTCGAGTCGAAGCTCGATCGGCCCCTGGGGTCGGTCCTGCCGCAAATCGAAGCGGCCCTCCAACTCGACGAGCTTCCGGAACCGCCCGCCAACGGCAGGAGCAGAGCCGGCTAGGATGTCGTCATGTCGCGGGAGAGCGATGGCGGCTACACGATCAAGCACCGCGACGAGTTCGAGTCGATGGAGGGTTCTGGCGACTCGACCTGGAGGCTGGCGCGCAAGGCGCTGGGCACCTCGGCCTTCGGCTTCAACCTGGTCGAAATCGACCCCGGCGGGCAGATCCCCGAGCACGACGAGACCGGAAGCGGCCAGGTCGAGCTCTTCATCGTCCTCGAGGGCGATGCCGTGATGCGCTTGGACGGCGAGGAGCACGAGGCGCCCGCCGGCACCTTCGCCTCGATCGAGCCGCCGGCCAGCCGCACGATCCTCAACCGCTCCGACGCTCCGGTCACCGCGCTGTTGATCGGCGTCCACCCGGCGGGCGAGTACAGCGCTCCCGGTTGGGCCTAATTTGGCGCTATTTGCGGGATTCCTGAAATTTGCTCGACCGGGTCTCGGCCCCGCCCTATAATTCTCGAACTTGTCAACCCGTCGCGCGCCCGCTCGAAGAAGGCGTGGTTACCGGGAGGTCAGCTTGTCCGATACCCAGTCCCGTGAGCTTCACGGCGAGAGCGCGCCCGTCCGCTACTCGCCAGAGCGTGCTTACAGGCCGCTCGTATCGCCGCCCAGCGTCGAGGATAAGGACGCCTGCGCGATCTACGCCTCGGTGCGCAAGGACGCGACGCCAGGCCACGCTCCGATCGAGCTGGCGATCCCCGCCCTGCAGAAGATGCTCCACCGCGCCGGCAACGTCGACGGCGAGGGCGACGGCTGCGGCGTGCTGCTCGACCTGCCGCGCAAGATCTGGGCGGAGGAGGTGCGCGCCGGCGGCCACGACCCCTCGCTGACCCTCGACGACGCCTTCGCCGTCGCCCACGTTTTCGTCGAGCGCTCGCAGGACCGCGAGAAGATCCAGCACGACGCCCGCGAGCTGCTCGGCCAGGGCGGCTTTCGAATCCTCGCCGAGCGCATCGGCGTCGTCGACTCGCCCGCGCTCGGCCCGACCGCGCGCGAGGAGGAGCCGCATTTCTGGCAAGTCGCCGGACTCGTCGCCGACGCCTCGCGCCGCGACCGCGTCCTCTTCGACCTGCTGATCGAGCTCGAGCAACGCCTCGACGTCCACGTCCCGTCCTTCTCGGCAACCACCTGCGTCTACAAGGTGATGGGCGCGCCGAACGTGCTCGCCGAGTACTACCCCGATCTGCGCGACGAGCGCTTCGAGACGATCGGCTGCTTCGGCCACAACCGCTACTCGACCAACACCTGGCCCTCTTTCAAGCGCGTGCAACCGTTCTCGGTGCTCGGCCACAACGGCGAGATCAACACGATCGAACAATTGCGCCAGGAGGCGCGCATGCTCGGCGTGCCGATCCAGCCCGGCTCCTCGGACTCCCAGGACCTCAACCGCACGATCGACACCCTGGTCAGTCGCAACGGCCTCAGCCTGGCCGAGGCGATGGAGATGGTCGTGCCGCCGATAACCGAAGAGATCCGCACGCTGCCGGACGACCTGCATCCCTTCTACATGTACCTGCGCCAGGCGATGGGCCCGTTCGCACAGGGCCCCGTCGCACTGATCGCCCGCCACGCCGACGAATGCGTCTTCTCCTCCGACGCGCTCGGCCTGCGCCCGCTCTGGCAGGTGGAGACGGCCGACGACTTCGTCTTCAGCTCCGAGCCGGGCGTCGTCCCCGTCGCCAAGATGGTCTCCGAGCCGAAGCCGCTCGCTCCCGGCGAGAAGGCGCTGGTGACAATCGATCGCGATCGCAAGCGCTCGACCCTGCGCGCCCACGACGAAATGCTGCGCGTCGTCCGCAAGGGCTGGCTGAGCCGCAACGGCGCCGACGAGGCGGCGGGCTACGACCGCGCGCTCGACGCGGGTGGGCCGCTGGAAGGAGAGGAGGTGCCCGGTTACTCCGACGCCGGACCCGAGGAGCCGGTCAAGGTCTCCGATCGCGTGCTCGCCGGCTTCGGCTGGCAGCGCGACGACGTCAAACTCGTCCAGCAGATGGCCTCCAACGGCTCCGAGCCGGTCGGCTCGCTCGGCTACGACGGGCCGCTGGCGGCGCTCTCGCCCGAGCGGCAGAACCTCGCCGACTACTTCAAGGAGACGGTCGCCGTCGTCACGAACCCGGCGATCGACCGCGAACGCGAGATGGAGCACTTCTCGACCCGCGCCGTCTTCGGCCGCCGCCCCTCGATCGACGCCGCCGGCGAGGACACCGGAACCGTCGAGACGGCATTCCCGGTGATCCTCGGCGGTCACCACGGCCTGGCGCCGCTCTCCGACAGGACCTACCGGGCGATCGCCCGCAGGCACCGCACCTACCTGCTCGAGGACCTCTGGGAGGAGTTCCGCGGCCGTGCCGCCGCGGTTGACGTCTCGCTGCTCGAGTCCGAGACGACGCGGGGCGCGATCGAGCGGATCAAGCAGGAGGCGGTGAAGAAGGTCCGCGACGGCGCCGAGCTGCTCGTCCTCACCGACCGCACCGTCTACGACGCCGACCGCCGCTTCCTCGACCCGCACCTGGCCGTCTCCGCCGTCGACCAGGCGCTGAAGAACTTCAAGGTCGAGCCGGGCGAGGAGAACCTGCGGCGGCGCTGCGGGATCGTTCTGCGCTCCGCCGCGCTGCGCAACGTCCACGACACGATGCTGGCGCTGGGACTCGGCGCCAACGGCGTCTGCCCGTACACGATGGTCGAGGTGATCTGCGTCGAGGACTACGAGTCCGACGTCTCCAACCTCTGCGACGCCCTCACCAAGGGGATCGAGAAAGTGATCTCGACGATCGGCATCCACGAGGTACGCGGCTACGCGCGCCAGTTCTCCTCGATCGGCGTCAAGCCGGAGCTGGCCGAGATCTTCATGACCGAGGCGTTCGCCGCCTCCGAGCGGGGCGGCGTCGGCTTCGACGACCTCGACGAGGAGGCCAACGAGCGCGCCCGCATCCTCGGCGGCGACGAGGAGGCCAAACCGGCGAAGACGTTCCGCTTCTACCCCAAGGTCTACAAGGCGGCGATCGCGACCGCCAACGGCTCCGGCACCTACGAGGAGTACTCGGAGAAAGTGCGCCAGCTGGAGAAGCAGAGCCCGATCTCGATGCGTCACATCATGGGCCTGAAGGGCGACCGCGAGCCGGTCGACCCGGCCGGGGTGGACGCCGGCGTCGGCCTGCACGACTACCCGGTCGTGATCAGCTCGATGAGCTTCGGCTCCCAGTCCGAGCCCGCCTTCCGCGCCTATGCCGAGGCGGCGAAGTCGATCAACGTCCTCTGCGTCAACGGCGAGGGCGGCGAGATCCGCGACATGTACGGCAAGTACCGCAAGTGGCGCGGCCAGCAGGTCGCCTCGGGCCGTTTCGGCGTCTCGGCGGAGATGCTCAATTCCTCCTACGTCGCCGAGATCAAGATCGGCCAGGGGGCGAAGCCCGGCGAGGGCGGCCACCTGCCGGGCAAGAAGGTCTCCGAGAAGGTCGCCGCGGCGCGCAACGCGTCGCCCGGCACCGACCTGATCTCGCCCTCGAACAACCACGACCTCTACTCGATCGAGGACCTGGCCGAGCTGATCGACGAGCTGAAGACGGTCAACCCGGACGTGCGCGTGTCGGTCAAGGTTCCCGTCGTGCCGAACATCGGCACGATCGGCCTCGGCATCGCCAAGGCGGGCGCCGACATCATCACGCTTTCGGGCTTCGAGGGCGGCACCGGCGCCGCCCGCCAGCACGCGCTGCGCCACGTCGGCCTGCCCTCGGACATCGGCACCCGCGCCGTCCACCGGGCGCTGATGGAGGCCGGGATCCGCAACCGGGTCGAGATTTGGGCCGACGGCGGCTACCGCCACGGCCACGACGTCGTCAAGCTGCACTGCCTAGGCGCCAACCGGGTCGGCTTCGGCACCCTGGCGATGGTCAGCCTCGGCTGCACGATCTGCCGCGGCTGCCAGCTCGACACCTGCCACGTCGGCATCGCGACGCAGATCGAGACCGTCGAGCAGGCCCAGGAGCACGGGCTGAAGAAGTTCACCCCGCAGGAGGTCGACGTCGCGGCCGAGAGCTGCGCCCGCTTCTTCCAGGCGATGGGCGAGGAGGTCAAGCAGGTCGTCGCCTCGCTCGGCTACGAGCGTGCTCAGGACCTGGTCGGCCGCTACGACCTGCTCGAGCAGGTCTCCCATCACGAGGCGATCGACCTGGCGCCGCTGATCACGCCGCTGGAGGAGTTCCTCGACCTCGAGCCGCTCGATCTGCCGGTGGCCGGGGAGCTGGCTGAGGAGCGCGCCGAGGCAGGCCTCGTCGTCGCCCGTCCGATCCGGATGGAGGCCAAGCAGGCCTCGGCCCAGATCGCATCGCTGGCTGGCGACGTCTGCTCGGGCCGCACGATCCGCAACGAGTTCCCGCGGGCGACCGACGCCAACGACCGCGTGCTCGGAACCGAGCTCTCGGGGGCGATCTCCCGTGCCCGCATCTTCGGCGACGAAGGCCCGGAATCGAGCGACGAGGTGCTTGCCAGCCTCGAGTTCAACGGCGGCTCGGTCGCCGGCCAGGGTCTCGGCGCCTTCAACTCCTACGGCGTCGCGATTCGCGTCGAGGGCGGCGCCCAGGACGGCGTTGGCAAGACGATGCTGGGAGGATCGGTCGCCGTGCTCAAGGGCAAGGGCGCCAACGGCCGCCGCCTCAACGGCTCGGTCGGCAAGTCCTTCGCCTACGGTGCTCAGCGCGGACGACTCTTCGTCCAGGGGTCGGCCGACTCGCGCTTCTGCATCCGCCTCTCCGGCGCCGATGTCGTGCTCGCCGGCGAACCGGAAGAAGACATCGACGACAGTCGCGGTTGCGTCGTCGATCGCGCCAACGCCAAGGGTTTCGCCTTCGAGTACATGACCTCGGGCCGCGCGATCGTGCTCGGCGATCTTGGCCCCTGGGCCTGTGCCGGGATGACCGGCGGCCGCGTCTACGTGCGCCACAACGCTTTCGGCATCGACCGCGCCGCGATCGAACGGCGCCTCGGCGAGGGCGCCAAGGTCGAGCTCAAGGAGCTCGACGCCGAGGGTCTGCTCGACGTCGACGACCTGCTCGCCGGCTACGCGGGCGAACTGCGCGCGACCGACCAGGACGCCGAGGCCGAGCGGGTGACGGCTCTCGCTGGCAACGCTGAGGAGAACTTCCTCATGGTCGTGCCACACAGGGTCCAGGCGGATCCGAGCATCTCGACGGAGTGAGGTTTAGGTAGGGAGGGGAGAGGTGGCCCTCCTCTGAAGACCGTCGCGCAGCTGAGTCGAACTTAAGGGTGCGAGGCGGGGTCACAGAGCCTTCTGTGGAAGGGCCACCGCCCCCTCCTTCACCGACCTCTTCAGCTCTCCGTTGAGAAGCCTCGTGTCTCCTAGGGCTGTCAGCTCTCCCACGAGACGAACCTCCTGTGCGAGGTCCGCGAGAGCCGTTTTGGTGACGAGCTTGAGAGGGCCAAAGGGGGCACCCTCCCCAGGAAGCTCTGAATCCACGCTCCACACCCTTAAATTCGATCAGCTGCGCGACGGCTTCCGGGGGAGGGTGCCCCCTTTGGCCCTTCACCGCACAGTCGTCAACAAGTCCGCTATCGCGCGGACCTCGCGCAGGAGGCCGTCGAGCATGGCCTCGTTGTTCGCGTGGATGCGCCACTCGGCGTACTTGCGCTCCTGCTCGACCTCGTCGAGACGTTGGGCCAGTTCCTCCGTGCGCGCGTCGACCTTGTCGATGCGCTTGTTGAGGCGCTTCTCGGCCTTGCGCACGCGGCGCTTGACCAGGGCGCTGCTCTCGTCACGGATCGCATCCAGTTCCCGTCGCAGGTCGGCCCCGCCGATAGCTCCCTCCTGCTCGACGAGCATCTCCTCGACGCCGGCACGGACACGCTCGATCTCCTCGTGCAGTCGTTCTCGGGCGCGCTCGGCAGCGACCTCGGGCGGGTCGGGCTGGGAGCTCACAGTCGTCAATGCTAGGGACGGCTCAGGCTGGAATCTCCGCGTGTCAGCTTCGTTGAAGGGTTTTAGGTCTATAGCGCCTAAAACCCTTCAACGAAGGCCAGCGCTCGAAGGTTAGTGCTCGAGGGCGAAGAGGCGGAAGCGACCGATCGCAAGTTCGTCGCCGTCCTCGATCCGTCCCCAGTCGACCATCTTGCCGTTGAGGAAGACGCCGTTGAGGCTGCGGTCGTCGAGTATCCGCAGCGTGTCGGGCAGCTCGGAGACGATCAGCGCGTGGCGTCGCGAGACGCTTGGGTCGTCGAGCCGGATGTCGGCGGCGGCGCTGCGCCCGATCCTCGTCCAGCCCAGCGTTATCGGGAAGATCTTCACGTCGTCCTCGAGGAGGGCGACGTAGCGACCCGGGTCGGGCAGCATCGCACGCGCCGTCGGCAGCCATTCCGGCTCCGGTGCCGTCTCGGGGATCGCCAGCTCGATCGTCTGTCCGTGTTCCTGCATCGGCTCGAAGATCGAGTCACGCAGGAACTCGCCGGTTCCGCAGCGGGGGCATTCGGGCAACTGGTCGTTCTCCCGCAGCGAGAGCTGCGAGCTGCAGAGGGCGCAGAAATAACTTCCCGCGCCTGGGACTGTGCCTGCGCCGAAGAACTCGACGCCTATGCCGGGGCTGACGGTAGTGATTGGGAGCCTCCTTCCGGCGATCTGGACGAAGATCGTAGCGCGAGGTCGTTTTGGTTTGCATCAGGGATTTCCCGCAATCGAGCCACCGGGAACCTTCCGCGACTAGAATCGCGCCGCCCATGGGTCCGGTCAGCGCAAAGATCGAGGTCGACGTGCCGAGGCAGCGCGCCTTCGAGGCGATCGCCGATCTTTCCCTGCGCCCTGCCTTCACCGACCACTTCATGACCGGCTTCCACCTCACCCGGATCGAGTCGACCGGCGTCGGGGCTGGGGCGCGATTCCGCTTTGCGGTTCGTCCGCGGCGCGTTTGGACGGACACGGCGATCTCCGAGTGCGAGGCGCCGCATCGGCTGGTTGAGCACGGCCGCGGCGGTCGTGCCAACCGGATCCCGTCGACGACGCTTTGGGAGCTGACCGAGGGACCGGGGTCGCTGACGACAGTGCGCGTCTCGTTTTGGACTGAGCCCGGGCCGGTCGATCGGGCGCTCGAGTTGCTCTCGGGCGCCTCGATTCCCTACGAGCGCCGTTGGCGCGAGGCGCTGCGTCGCCTGCGCGATCTGCTCGAGTCGAATGAGCTGTTCGGCGAGCAGATCGGGGTTGCCGGCGGCAACGCCCACGCGACCGGTATTCCCTGAGCGCGCTCCTATAGGCTCTCGCCGCCGATGTCCCGCCGCAACCGATTTGCCCTGCCGCTGCTCGCCGCGTTTGCCTTTGCGGTGCTGGCGTTTGCGGTCTCGGCCTGTGGCTACGAAAACGAGTCGAAGGACGTCGTCGAGGGCGAGGTGGTCAAGCTCGGCCAGCTCAAATACCAGGTGGTCTTCTCGCGCTTCCTCAACCTCAACGACAACGAGGACTCGGCGTACCTGGTCGGCCAGCCCCCGCCGCAGAAAGGCTCGAACTACTTCGGCGTCTTCCTCGAAGTCCAGAACAAGAGCGAAGAGACGCAGACGCTGGCCGACTCGTTCTCGATCGAAGACGCGGGCCACCAGACCTTCGACGCGATCCCGACCGAAAGCCTCTACGCCTTCCCCTTCGGCGGCGAAGTCGAAGCGCAGGAACCGATCCCGGCGCCCGACTCGACTCCCCAGCAGGGCCCGATCGAGGGTTCGCTGGTGCTCTTCGAACTGCCTTCGGAAGCCTCCGAGAACCGGCCGCTGACACTCTTCATCGCCGGCCCCGACGGCCCCGCCGAAGTAACGCTCGACCTGTAGGGGCGGTGATTGGGAGTGACCCCCGGTGGGGCCTCCGGGCGAATTGATGTCGCACGCGCTTCGCGCTTAGCGACAATTGAAGAGCGCGGCTACGCCGCGCCTAGAGACAGACTGCGTCGGCCGCTTCGCGACATTCGCCTGGAGGCCCCACCGGGGGTCACTCTCGACACGTCCCTGCAGGACGAACGAAGCTTCTTCGAGAGCTTGAAGCTCTCGAAGCGTGCGTAAGTCGCGGTCCCCGGATGCCTTGTTGTAGAGCTCTTTGCGCTTCGGGAGGGGGTGGGTGGGTTGGTCTTTCCGGGAATGTCGCGAAGCGGCCGCCGCACCGTGGTTCTCAGCGCGGCGTCAGCCGCGCTCACTGATTGTCGCTAAGCGCGCGCAGCGCGCGTGCGACATCAATTCCGGGAAAGGCCAACCCACCCACCCCCACTACAACCCGGCCGAGAGAACTTCAGCCGCCGCCGGAGCCGCGACTTCGCCGCCCGCCGCTTCGGCTTCAACGAGCAGCACGCCGATCGCCAGCTTCGCCTTTTCGGCCGGAGCGAAGGCGGCGAACCAGGCGTCCTTGCGCTGCTGTGGGTGTTCGGCGTTCTCTTCGCCCGGCCGGGGGCCGAGCTCGGCCGTGCCCGTCTTGCCCGCCACCTGGGCCTCGGGGATCGCTCCGGCGTAGCCGGTGCCGTCGGTGACGACGCCGACCATCAGTTCGGTCAGCTCCTTGGCGACCTTCGGCGACATAACCCGCACCGAGTCGGCGTCCGGGCGCAGCTTTTCGTTGGCGACGATCGAGGTCGGCTCACGCACGCCGTCGTTGCCGATCGTCTGCGCGACGCTCGCCATCTCCAGTGGCGTCGCCAGCACCTCGCCCTGTCCGATCGCACTGACCCCGAGGTCGACTTCTTCGCCGATCTCGGTCGGGATGGTCGATTCGGCCGGTTCGACTTCGGCGATCACGTCCGGCGCGTACAGCGAGGGCGGCGAGTTGAAACCGAACCGCTCCGCGGTCGCCACCAGGTCGTCGTTGCCGATCTTCGGGCCGAGCGGGGCGAAGTCGGCGTTGCAGGACTCGGCGAACGCCTCGCGGAAGGTGCCGCCGCAGTACTCGCCGTTGGCGTTTTCGATGAAGCGGCCGCCGACGTTTGCTCCGTTGGTGATTTCGAATTCGTCGTCGAGGGAGACGATTCCCTTCTGCAGGGCCGCGGTCGTCGTCACCATCTTGAAGGTCGACCCGGGAGGCTGGGGGGCGGAGAAGGCCTGGCCGGCGAGCGCCCGCACGTCCCCTCTGCGGGCGTCGAGGACGGCGATGCCGCCGACGCGTCCGGCGAGCGCCGAGACGGCGGCTTCCTGGAGGCCGGGATCGATCGTCGTCTTGACCGGCGCTCCCGCCTGCGGTTCGGCTTCGGCGAGTGTCCGCGTCGAGCCGGATTCGCTCACCGCCAGCAGCTTTCCGCCCGGCTTGCCGGCGAGGCGGGGGTTGAAGGCCCGCTCGAGGCCGCTCACCCCGACCGGCGTCCCGGGCGGGAAGCCCCGGCGCGCCAGCGTTTCCGATTCTTCTTCTTCGGCGGCGCCGACTTCGCCGGTGACGTCGATCGCGGCGCTGCCGATCGGGTGGGCTCGGGCTTCCGCCGGTCCCTCGGCCAGCGGCGTTCCGTCGCCGGCGAGGATCGGCGCCCGCGGCGCCAGATCGACCTCGCTTTCGAGATGCTCCCCGGTGCGCAGGCCGGGGAAGACGAGGCTCTCGTCCCAGGCGATCCCGCCGTCGGAGTAGGGGAGGTCGATGTCGGCCTCCAGGGGACCGAAAGCCACCGTTTCGACTGCGACGTTCACGGGCACGACCGAGCCGCCCGGGCGCGAGGTCGAGTCGTCGGGCGAGCGTGGGTCGAGGGAGCGCGCGGTGGCCGTCGCTTCCGCTTCGCGGTAGGCGACGACGAA
>Ga0068860_100000998_pt1 | contig 31349 bp, 23 predicted proteins | sample KBSSwiS32_FD_66597 | JGI IMG/M metagenome (GOLD analysis project Ga0068860, IMG submission 66597) | Switchgrass rhizosphere microbial communities from Kellogg Biological Station, Michigan, USA - KBS Switchgrass S3-2 | ecosystem: Host-associated > Plants > Roots > Rhizosphere > Soil ... | reverse complement strand
CACCTCCGCCTTGACCAGCGCGTCGGTGGTCATCCCGCGCTTCTTCGCCTCGTCTTCGAGGAGGCGCTCGTTGATCATGTTCTCCAGGCCCTGCTTGCGGGCGTTGTGCTTCTGCTCCTCGATCTGCGCCAGCTGGGCGCCGATCTTCTCGTCCAGGTCCTTGGCCGTGATCTTCTGGCCGTTCATGGTGGCGACCACGGTGTCCGGCGGAAGGTCGCCGGACCCGCCCGAGGCGGTGGTGGTGGTGGCGGAGCGCGACTTGTTGCAGCCCGCGACCAGGAGGAGGGCGGAGCAGAGGCCGAGGAAGACGGTTTTCATGGAGGGGCCCATATAGAGGTGCCGCGCTGTGTGCGCAAGCAAGGGTTGCTGGCAGTGACACCCGGGGCCCCCGGGTTACATCCGAGCCACGGCACCTTCACACCAGCGGACGTGCTCCCGGGCGCACTGCTCCAGGCTGAAGCGCTGCTGGGCCCTGGCCCGCGCGTTCGAGCCGAGCTGGCGGCGCAGCGCCGGGCGGTTGGCCAGCAGGTCCAAGGCCCGGGCGAGTCCCTCCGGGTCGCCCGGCGGCACCAGCAGGCCGCTGACGCCGTCCTCCACCAGCTCCGGGATGCCGCCGGTCCGGCTGGCGACCACCGCCCGGCCGGCCGCCATCGCCTCCGCGATGGTGAGGCCGAACGCCTCCTCCCACACCGCCGGGTGCACGAAGGCGTCGCAGCGCGCCAGCAGCGCGTGCACGTCGTCCCGGAGCCCGGTGAAGGTGACCCGCTCCGCCACGCCCAGGTCGCGGGCCAGCGCCTGCAGCGCCCCCAACTGCGGCCCGTCGCCCACCACCGTGAGGCGGTGCGGAACGCGCGCCAGCCCCAGCGCCCGCACCAGGTGCTCCACGCCCTTGTGCGGGATGAGGTGGGCCACCGTGACCACGTCCAGCGGGCCGGCCTTCTCGGGCTCCGGCGCGGGGTCCAGGTCGAAGAACTCCGAGGCGGGGACGAAGCGCGACAGGTCCACGCCGTTGTAGATGGTCCGCACCTTGTGGCGCGCGAAGCGGAAGCGGCGCGCCAGGCGCTCCGCCACGTACTCGGACACGCCCGCCACGCCGTCCACGCGCACCAGGGTGATGCTGTCCGCCGCTCGCTTGAGCAGCGCCACCACCGGCAGCTCGCGCGCGGCGCCCAGGCCCGACGTGTGGTCCACGAACATCACCCGCGCCGGGTAGGCGGCGTACGCCATCAGGGCGATCCGGCTGCGCGGCGCGAACATGTTGAGGTGGAGCGCGTCGTACCGGCGCAGCGTGCGGATGCCGCGGTAGGCGGAGACCAGGAGCGAGTCCACGGAGGAGAACCCGACCCCCAGCTGGTCCAGCCGCGCCAGGAACCCGGCGTGCGCGGGCGCGCGGCCGAAGACATCCACCTGGTGTCCGGTGGCCCGCGCGTGCGCGCACATGGCGGCGATCCAGCCCTCGAAGGAGCCCAGCTTCCTCGGCGCCAGGTTCATCAAGATCCCCAGCCGCATACTCCCCGCCCTCCTTCACCGAGATTGCTACCGCGCCACCCCCGCGCCCAGCTCCAGCCTCGGCGCCGGCGCCGGCGCGCCCAGTCCCAGGGGCGCCTTGACGACCGCCGGCGCGCGCAGCGAGAGCCGGTGTGCCGCCGCCGCCAACCCGAACAGCACGTAGAAGTGCGCCGACCCGCCGAGGAAGCCGGCGGAGACGCTGCACACCAGGTACCCCGCCGCCGCCGCGGCCAGCGCGCGCGCCAGCCAACCCACCTCGGCGTCGCGCGACGCCTTGAACGCGCCCTCCAGGCCCGATCCGACGAAGCCCAGGAAGAGGAGCAGGCCGATCCAGCCCAGCTCGGCCAGCACCTGCAAGAAGACGTTGTGCGCCTCGTACGCGCGGCGCGCCTCCGGCGGCGCGTAGAGCGGCCAGGCGGCGCGGAAGGTCCCCGCCCCGCGACCCAGGAGCGGCCGGTCCGCGTTGATCCGCGATGCCACCGTCCAGGCGTGGACGCGGCCCATGGCGGACGCGTCGTCGCGGAAGGTGGAGACCGTCTGGGTGCGCGACCAGAAGGAGGAGGGCGCCAGCGCGAACAGCGCCACGCCGGCCAGCGCCACCACCAGCGCCCGGTCCAGCCGCTTCTCGCGCATCGCCCACACCGCGGTGGCCACCGCCAGGCCCGCGAAGCCGCCGCGCGAGTAGCTGAGGACGATGGTCGCCACCGCCACCGCCACCGCCGCGGCCGCCAGCGCGCGCATGGGCCAGCCCTGGGCGCGGCTGGCCAGGAACGCCAGCCCCAGCGGGACCACCAGCCCCAGGGTCATCGCCATGCGGTTGGGGTCCGCGTACAGGCCCACCCAGCGGGCGCGGTAGCCCTCCACCAGGTCCTGGCCCCCCAGGTACCAGCGCAGCGCGCCGATGGAGGTGACGATGGACGCCAGCACCAGCACGCCGCAGAGGATGGCCAGCCGGCGCCTGGTCCGCGCCAGGTTGACGATGGTCAGGTAGATGCCGACGTACTTGACGCACTCGAAGCCCAGGCCGCGCGACGCCTGCGGCGCCAGCGACCACAGCGAGGAGGCCAGGGTGAGCGCGGTGAAGAGGATCAGCGCCCCTCCCCGCCACCCGTCCAGCGACAGCCCCTGCCCTCGCCCCGCCCTGGCCACCAGCAGCAGCACCAGCGCCGCCGTGGACGCCCCCAGGGCCAACCTCAGCGGCGCCAGCTCCGGCAGCCACTCCGCGGGCACCACGTACGTCAGCGCGCAGAAGGCCACCAGCGCGGCAAATGCCAGCGAATCAACAGCGCCGCCTCCGCCGTCTCGTTCTCGCATCGGTCCCATCACCCTGGAGGGAGGGGACCAAGCACGCGCGGTGCCAGGGGGCCCTCCAGTGCAATCGCGGACCTGCGGGCCCCCCTCCAGGTGAGACAGAACGATTTACCGGAACGATGTACCGGGGAAAATGTCTACGGACAACCGGTCTCCTCGGCGCCGACGTCCGGGCCCGCGCCGCAGTAGGAGATGCCCACGTACTCGCCCCAGTCCACCGCCGCGGCCCCGGGCACCAGCGTGTCCGGGTTGAGCTGCGGGTCCGCCACGCGCGAGGGGCCGTCCTGTCCGGTGACGGAGCGCCAGCCGGAGAGGTCCAGCGTCTGTCGAGCGCCGGACGCATTGATGGCGCTGAAGAGCGTGCCCGGCGCGAAGAGGTTGTAGCGGCTGAGCAGCCCGCTCAGGTACGGGCCCAGGAAGAGGCCGTAGGCGGTGCTGCTCCCGGTGGAGATCAGGTTGTCCTTGACCATCAGGTCCGTGGTGGCGCCGCCGGTGCCGCCGCCGGCCATGATGGCGACGTAGCCCACGCCGGAGAAGGTGTTGTTGAACACGCGCGCGGACTGCGAGTTCTCCAGCCGGATGCCGATGCCCTCCAGCTGGTAGCCCTTCACCACGTTCCGGATCCGGTTCTCCTTCACCACCACGTGGTACGGCACCGGCCCCACGTGGTTGCCGCCGATGGCGATGGCCTTGCCCACGTTGGAGATGTCGTTGTCCTGGATGGTGACGTTGGAGGCGGACATGTGCACCACCACGGAGCACCCGCCCGGCAGCGCCTCCAGGTAGTCGCGCATCACGTTGTGCTTGACCAGCACGTTGGAGCAGGTCTTCACGTCCACCGCCTGCTCGCCGTCGTGATACATGGTGTTGTCCTGGATGGTGACGCCGTCCGCCGGCGGCTCCGAAGACACGCTCTCCGGGCCGAGGCACTGGATGGAGTCGCCCGAGTTGTCGTGGATCACGTTGCGCAGGATGGAGATCTGCTTCGACCCGGGCTGGACCGTGATGCCGTGCGCGTCCCCCACCCGCTGGAAGTGGTGGATCTCGTTGTCCTGGATGGTGGCGCCCATGCACGCGTAGTGCGTCGACACGCCGGTGCCCGCGCTGCCGCCGTGCAGGTTGCAGTGCGAGAGCACGGAGCCGGTGACCGTCCCCGCGAAGTGCGCCGCGTAGAAGGTCTGCCCCTGGACGTCCACCTCGAAGCCGTCCACCGTCCAGTACGGCTTCTCGATCTGCACCAGCGAGCCGTAGCCACCGGCCGCGGGGACGATCTTCGGCTTGCCCACGCCCTGCAGGCGGATGGGCGCGGTGGCCGTCCCGGCGCGGACCGTGCCGGTGATGCGCACCCGTTCGGCGTAGGTGCCGGCGTTCACCAGGATGCGCTCGCCCGGGCCCACCGCGGCGATCGCGCGGGAGATGGTGCGGAACGGCTGGGCAGAGGTGCCCGCGGCTGAATCGGAGCCGGTGGGGCTGACGTACCAGTCCTTGAGCGACTGCGCGGCGGCCGGGGCCTCGGCCACGTCCGGCACCACCGGATCGTCCTGCGGGGCAGTGGCGCCCTGGGCCGGCGGGTGACAGGCGAAGAAACCTGCGATTGCGAACGTCCCGGCAATGACACACCACCGTCCGACCAGCCGTCCGGCCAAGTGCACGCTCCTTTGAAATGTGCCGCGCTGAACACCTCCTCTCATGAACCCATTTCTTGTTTCAAACAGGTCAATACGTGTCTGCCGGCACGACGGCGCGACGCCCGGGGCCAGCCTCGCTCGCTCGTAGGGCGTGGAATCGGCGGGACAGGTCCGCCGTTACGCGGACCCATGCACCCTCGCACCGCGCTCGTCGTCACCGCGGCCCTGTTGCTGGTCGCCGGCTGTAGCAATGGGGGCGGCCCCGACCTCACCGCGCCCGGCTCCAGCGCCTCCGGATCGGTCCCCTCTCCTACGCCTACGCCGCCGGCCCCCTCGCCTTCCCCTCCGCCGTCACCGCCGCCCGCCCCTCCCCCGCCGCGCTACGCCCACGAGTGGTACGTGTCGAAGTCGGGCTCCGACGCCGCCGCCGGGACGGACGCCGCCCCGTTCAAGACCATCTCCCGCGCGATCGCCGCCGCCGGCCCCGGCGACCGGATCACCGTCCGCGCCGGCACGTACGCCGAACGCCTCGTGCTCAACGCCTCCGCCGCGCGCGCGGGGACGGAGGACGCGCCCATCCTGCTGCAGGGCGACGGCCGCCCGCGGATCGTCCCCGGCGCCACCGAGATGTCGATGGTGGACGTGAGCCGGCCGCACTGGATCCTCGACGGGTTCGAGGTGGACGCGCAGGGGCAGAACAAGATCGGCATCAGCTTCTACGGCTCCACCGAGGGGAGCACGCTGCGCGCTTCGCTGGTCCATGGAGGGAGCGGCCCGGCCGCGGTGACCACCTCCGCCGGCGCCAGCGGCGTGGTCATCGACGACGTGGACATCCACCACTTCTGGCGAGACGGGGCGGACTCGCACGGGGTGGCGGTGGAGCCCGGCTCGCAGCGGATCACCGTCCGCGGGAGCCGGATCCACGACGTCTCCGGCGACTCGGTCCAGTGCATCGGCCCGGAGGGCGAGAGCTCGCTCCCGCCTGCGGACGGCCTGCTGGTGGAGGGGAACGACTTCTCCGCCAACCGGGAGAACGCGCTGGACGTGAAGACCTGCAAGCACGTGGTGGCGCGGCGCAACGCGATGCACGACTTCCTCCAGCAGTCGCTCCCCGGCGGCTGCGCGGTGGTCATCCACATGTCGGCGGACGACGTGCTGGTCGAGGACAACGAGATCTACCGCGTGGGGCACGCCATCTCCCTGGGCGGAAACCACGTGGGCCCGGTGCCGCAGCGGGTCCGCATCCAGCACAACCGGATCCACGACGTGCAGGTGGGGCCGCAGCTGGACGGGGTGGCCATCTCCGTCCAGAACTCGTCCGGCGCGCGGGTGGTGGGCAACGCCTTCGCCCGCATCGCCACCGCCGCCATCGAGCTGGGCGACGGGACGGGCGGGGCCACCGACTCGCTCCGCGTGGCCGACAACTTGATCGACGCGGACGTCGCGCTCAAGGTCGGCGACTCTGCGCCCGGCCTGTCGGTGGGGCCCAACGGCTTCCGCCCCTCCGTCACCTTCGTCTACCACGGCCTGGAGTACGACGATGCCGGGTGGAGGACGCTGGGGTTCGGCGCGCGCACCTGGCTGTCGAACGCCATGTTCGCCAACGCGGACACGCTGGCGCCCGCGCCCGGCGCGGTGGACCAGGGCAGCGACGAGGGGCTCCCGTTCTGCGGCGCCGCGCCGGACCTGGGCGCGGTCGAGACCGGCTGCTGACGGGGCCGCCCGGCCGGCTTCACGCGCTGGAGAGGCCCGTGCCGGTCGCTCCCGAGGCGGGCCTCCAGCCGAGCACCGCGGCCTTGCGTTGACGGCCGCACGCACGCGCTCCGCGGCCAGTTGCCGGCGGATCGCCCCGACTCACCTTCGCACGCATGAAGGCACACGCCTCCGAGCGGAACATCCCGACGCTGGACGGCTGGCGCGCGGTCGCGATCCTGATGGTCATCATCTGCCACCAGGTGGCGCGAGATTCGGTGCTCGCCCCGCTGCGGATCTTCGGCACCCACGGCGTCTACATCTTCTTCGGCATCAGCGGCTTCCTCATCACCAGCCGCCTGCTGGACGAGGAGGCGCGGCGCGGCGCCGTCAGCCTCCCCGAGTTCTACCTGCGGCGCGCGTTCCGCATCCTGCCTCCCGCCTTGTTCTTCCTCTGCGCGGTCGCGTTGCTGGGATGGGTCGCGGTGCTGGATCGGATGTCGCTGAAGGAATGGGCGGTGGACGCGTTCTTCCTCCAGAGCTACGTCGGCCACTTCCCCGGCCGGTCCGTCTCCACCATGCACTTCTGGTCGCTGGCCGTGGAGGAGCACTTCTACCTGCTCTTCCCTTCGCTGCTGGCGTTCGCAGGGAGCCGTCGGCTGCGGCGAATCATCCCGCTCCTGCTGGTCGCCGTCCCCCTCTGGCGCTGGGTGGACGACCGCCTCGTCGACCTGCACGGGCGCGCGTTCCCCGGGATCTTCGCCAACTACCGGACGGACCGGATCTTCGACCTCCTGCTGTTCGGGTCCGGGCTGGCGCTGCTCCTGCGCGACGAGCGCTGGCGTTCGCGGTTGAAGCGCTGGCTGTCGGTGCCCGCGCTCTCGGCGATTGCGGTGGTCTTCGCGCTGGTGGTGTGGAAGCGACCGCCCGGGTCCCTCACCATCGAGGGCGCGTGCGTGTCGGCATTCCTCGCCGGCACCGTCCTGAATTCGCGGTCGATCTACGGCCGCGTCCTCGACTGGGCGCCGGCGCAGTGGATCGGCCGGCTCTCGTACAGCATCTACCTGTGGCAGCAGCTGTTCTTCGTTTCGGCCTTCCAGTCACCCCAGTGGCATCAACGACTCCCGCTCAACGTGCTCCTCGTGGCGGGGTGCGCCTTCGCCAGCTACCACCTGCTGGAGCAACCGATGATCGCGCTCGGGCGACGAGTCATCGAGCGCCGGCGCCGGCGGCTCCTCCAGCCGGATCCGCTTCGCCTGGCGGGTGGGCTCCGGGCAGGCTAGGCGACCAGCGGCTCCGGCGCGCCGCCCAGGTCCGGCAGGCGCAGCTCCAGCCGCTCCACGTCGCGCTTGTGCGCCTCCACCACCAGGAAGCTGGTGGGGTCCGCGAGGACCTTCTCCACCAGCTTGTGGTTGAGCGCGTGCCCGGTCTTGCGGACGTGGAGGTGGCCGATCACCGGCCGCCCGAAGAGCGCCATGTCCCCGATGCAGTCGAGGATCTTGTGGCGCACGAACTCGTTGGGGAAGCGCAGGGGCTCCGGGTTGAGGATGTTGTACTCGTCCACGACGATCGCGTTCTCCAGCGACCCGCCGCGGGCCAGCCCCATCTGCTTCAGCTTCTCCACGTCCTTGAGGAAGCCGAACGTCCGCGCCCGCGAGATCTCCTTGGAGAAGGAGTGGTCGGAGAAGTCCAGCTCGAAGGTCTGGTCGGTGATCAGCGGGTGCTTGAAGTCGATGGTGCAGGTCACCTTGAAGGAGCGCGCCGGGCTGATCGTCGCCTCCTTGTCCCCGTCCACCACGGTGACCGGCTTCTTGATCACCACGAAGCTCTTGGGCGCCTCCTGCACCCGCACGCCCGCGTCCCGGATCAGCGCCGCGAACGGCGCCGCGCTGCCGTCCATGATCGGCACCTCGGGCCCGTCCACCTCCACCCGGAGGTTGTCCACGCCCAGCCCGCTGATCGCCGACAGCAGGTGCTCCACCGTGCCCAGCCGGACGCCGTCCTTGCCCAGCGTGGTGGCCAGCGCGGTGTCCGCGACGTACTGCGAGCTGGCGGGGATGACCGGCTTGCCCGGGAGATCCACGCGCGCGAACACCACGCCGTGGTCCTCCCGCGCCGGCAACAAGGTGAGGTTCACCTTGGCGCCGCTGTGGAGGCCGACGCCCTGACACGAGGCGGGAGCGGAGATCGTCCGCTGGTTGAAGGACGAATGGAGCATGGGTTGCGTTCGACGCGAGATCGCGCGGCAGGTCTGAATTCAGCAAGAAACCTGCCACGCGGTGCACCGCGTTACGGGCGGGAAACGGGGCCCGGTTCCCGGAACACGGCAGAAGGATTCAGACGGGTCGAGGTGTGGGTCCGGTCAGAGCACCGCCGCTCGGCCTCGCTCCGGCCACCTCCCGCCGGAAAACTGAGACCGCGACACGGCTGTCATTGCGGGTTTGCGGTGTCCCCTCCCGTACGCTGCGTACCCAGGCGACCGCTTCTAGCCAAACCGCGGAGGTAGAGCAAACGGGATCAGACGCTTGACGACGGGGGTTCGTCAGGTCCGACGGAACCTCGCCAGGAGCGCCTCGGCCTCGACGTGGTCGAATGTGCGGGAGGTCAGGTCCGCCCGCCGGCTCACCGCGGAGAAGGTCGCCTCCACCGTCTGGGTGAACATCCGGACATCCATCGCCAGGCGGTGGAGCGCGGCGGGGCCCTCCGGCGGGCGTTCGGTCTCCAGGACGATGGCGGCGAACCGGTCGAAGGGCTCGAAGTCGTGGTACCGCAACAGCTGGTAGCCCACGTCGTAGAAGGCGCCGACGAAGGCGCGCAGGGACCAGAGCGCCTCCTCGCGGTCCACCTCCTCGCCGGCGCGGAGCGCGCCGTCCGCCTGGCGGCACAACTCGCCCAGCGCCCACAGGTCGCGCCGCAGCCTGAGCGCCGTCTCCGCCGGGGAGGCCAGGGTGAAGAACGCCGCCGGCCCCTCGTCGAGCGCCGCGCCCACGGACGAGGCCAGGCGCACCACCTGGGCGCGGAGCAGGTGGGTGAAGGCCACGGCGGCCTCCAGCGGCGCGCGCGCCGGCGCCCCGGCCTCGCGCGCCAGCACCTGCTGCGCCACCCGCCGCGTCTCCCGCGCGATGTCCCGCGCCGCCTTCAGCGCCGCCACCTTGCGCGGCTTCTGCTTCGCGTTGGGGAGCAGCTCGTCCTTGAGGTAGGCGGTGAGCGCCAGGGCCTCGCTGCGCACCAGCGCCAGGATGACGCGCGCCCGCGGCGGGATCAGCCGCCGGTCGTCCTCGCCGACGTAGGAGAGGGAGTGGAGCATCCGGAAGAGGGAGAGGAACGCCACCGTGAACCGCCGCCGCTCCTCCTCCTCCAGCGCGCCCAGCGCCTCCAGGAGCGGCACCGACTTGAGCCGGTCGTACTCGATGCGGAACTCGAGCGAGCGGAACGGCCGGAAGTACTGGTTGAGCACCACCTCGCGCAGCACCAGGTTCCCCACGTCCTGGAAGGCGGCGAAGCTCACCCCCGCCTCCAGCTTGAGCAGGTGGTCGCAGATGGTGCGGAGCGCCTCGAAGGTCTGGCGGAGGACGAAGAGGGCGGCGGCCGGCGTGCTCTGGTCCAGCTCCTCCTCCAGCATCTCCCGGCGGGCGCGGTCGTCCGCCATCAGCGACTCCACGTAGCGGCGGAACACCATCTTCTGGTCCAGCGCCGGGTCCAACAGGTGGCGCCCCAGCCGGATGGCCCGGTCCAGCGCGTCGCGCACGTCGCCCAGCTCGGCGGCGAAGTTGCGCGTCACCACCGGCCGGCCCTGCTCCAGCGGCAGGTTGTGGAGGCTGAAGTAGCGCTCCAGCCCGCGGAGCAGCATCTCCAGCTCGAACAGCAGCTCCTCGCGGCCGTCCACCTCCAGCGAGCGGAGCCAGCGCTCGCGCTCGGAGAGGAAGCCCGGCCGGAGCTGCGAGCCGCGGATCAGTTCCAGGTAGTAGTCGCGCGCGGACCGGGCCGTCGTGCTCAAAACAGCTGCCCCTGCGAGCCCGGCGGCTTCTTGCCGAAGAGCTCGAAGGCGCGGGCGGTGGCCACCCGGCCGCGCGGCGTGCGGTGGAGCAGGCCCTGCTGGAGGAGGAACGGCTCGTAGACGTCCTCCACCGTTTCCCGCTCCTCCCCCACCGACGCGGCGATGGTCTCCACCCCCACCGGGCCGCCGCCGAACTTCTCCACGATGGTGGAGAGGATGCGCCGGTCCATGGGGTCCAGCCCCAGCTCGTCGATCTGCAGGCGGTCCAGCGCGGCCGACGCCAGCTCCTTGGTGACCTGGCCGTTCCCCTCCACCTCGGCGAAGTCGCGCACCCGGCGGAGGAGCCGGTTGGCGATGCGGGGCGTGCCGCGCGCGCGCCGGGCGATCTCCGCGCCGCCGGACGGGTCCAGCTTCACGCCCAGGATGCGGGCCGACCGCTCCAGGATCTGCTCCAGGAACTTCGGCTCGTAGTACTCCAGCCGCTCCTGGATCTGGAACCGGTCCCGCAGCGGCGAGGTGAGCAGTCCGGTCCGGGTGGTGGCGCCGATGAGCGTGAACGGCGGCAGGTCGATCTTCATCGCCCGCGCCGCCGCCCCGGAGTCGATGGTGACGTCCAGCCGGTAGTCCTCCATCGCCGGGTAGAGGTACTCCTCCACCGCCGCCTGGAGCCTATGGATCTCGTCGATGAAGAGCACGTCGCGCTCGCCGACGTTGGTGAGCAGCCCGGCCAGGTCGCCCTTCTTCTCGATCGCCGGGCCGGAGGTGATGTGCAGCCCCACCCCCAGCTCGGCGGCGATGATGTGCGCCAGCGACGTCTTCCCCAGCCCCGGCGGACCGGAGAAGAGGCAGTGGTCCAGGGCCTCCTCCCGCTTCTTCGCCGCGCGGACGTAGACCTTGAGCTTCTCCACCACCTCGGTCTGGCCGACGTATTCGGCGAAGGTGCGGGGTCGCAGCGACAGCTCGATGCCCGCCTCCTCCGCGTCGGCCTGGGGCTTCAGCGACTGATTGGTTCGAGCCATCGCGGTTTGGAGGATACGATGTGCCCCCGTCAGGAGGGGCGCCAATGATCGCACGTTCGCTGTTGATGGCAGGGGTCTTCGCGGTGACCGCGCTGTCTTCGGGGTGCATTGTCCCCAGAGCGGCCGGCTATGGCTTCACCGCCGCGCCGGTGGGCGCCGGCGGCGCCGACGTGGGCCTGGCCATGGGCTTCATCTACCAGCAGGAGTCGTCCACCACCGAACCCATCACCGGCACCACCAGCACGTCCACCTCGCGCCAGACGCAGCTGCCCGCCTTCGAGGCCAACGCCCAGCTCGGCATCACCGACCAGCTGGCCGTCAACCTCCACGCCTCGCAGGTCGGCCTCCAGCCGGGGGCGAAGATCACCATCCTCCGCGACCCGGTGATGCTGGCGGTGGTGCCGCAGATCGGCGGCGGGTTCATCACCAAGGGCGCCAGCACCAGCACCACCATCGGCGGGAACACCACCACCACCGAGGGCAACGGCGGCACCAGCTTCACCTTCCTCGGCGGCCTGCACGCGGTGGTCTCCGTCCCGGCCGGCTTCTACGCGGGGCTGGGCTACGACTTCCAGTACATCAGCCAGGCCACCCAGCAGCAGGGGGGAGGCGGCAACACCATCACCGCCTACCAGCAAGGCCACAACGTGGGCGGCGTCATCGGCTACGAGCTGCGGCTGGGCGCCCTCGCGCTGCGGCCGGAGATCGCCGTGCTCTTCACCCCGCTGGCCAAGAACCAGTCGAACAACGGGAGCACCACCGCCGACCAGCCGGACTCCCAGGGCATCTTCCTCTTCCCCAACATCTCGATCGCGGCGGTGTCCTCGCCACAGGGGAAGTGAGCGGGGCCGTGCGTTGAAGGGCCTGGTCTTCACCCTCTCCATCCCGAAGTACGCGCTGGCCAAGGCGGTGGGCGGGCGGTTCCCGCGCATCCACTACGGGCGCGGCTCGTGCGTGGCGGTGCGGGAGGTGCCGGACCCGCAGCCGCCGGGCCCGGGCTGGCTGTCGCTGAAGCCGCGCCTGGCCGGGCTGTGCGGTTCGGACATGGCCACCATCTTCTTCAAGGCCAGCCCGGTGCTGGAGCCGTTCAACAGCTTCCCCGCCGTGCTGGGCCACGAGGTGCTGGCGCAGGTGCCCGAGGGCGGCGAACGCCGGGGCCAGGTGGAGCCGGGCCAGCGGGTGGTGGTGAACCCGCTGTTGCCCTGCCGGCTCCGCGGGGTGGAGAAGCCCTGCCCGCCGTGCGCGGCGGGGCGGGAGAACGGCTGCGAGCAGACCGCGGAGGGGCACCTGGCGCCGGGGCTGATGCTCGGCTACCACCGCGACCTGCCGGGCGGGATGGGCGAGCGGATGGTGGCGCACCAGAGCCAGCTCTACCCGGTGCCGGACTCCGTGCCGGACGAGGTGGCGGTGCTGGTGGAGCCGCTGGCGGTGAGCCTGCACGGCGTGCTCAAGAACCTGCCCCGCGCGGACGACCGGGTGCTGATCATCGGCGGCGGGCCGGTGGCCTTCGCCACCCTGTGGGCGCTCCGCGCGCTGGGCAACGCGTGCCACGTCACCCTGCTCACCACCGAGGGCTACCAGCTGGAGCTGGCCAAGGCGATGGGCGCCAACGAGGTGATGCGCGCCGCGCGGGACGACCTGGAGGAGGCCAAGGCGGTGGCCAGGCTGACCGGGGCGCGGGTGTACACGCCGGTGATCGGCCCGCCGGCGATGACCGGCGGCTTCGAGGTGGTGTTCGACTGCGTGGGGAGCCAGGCGTCGGTGCAGGACTCGCTGCGCTACTGCCGCTCGCTGGGGCGGGTGGTGCTGCTGGGCGCGGCGGGGGCGCTGGACCGGGTGGACTGGACGACGGTGTGGAAGAACGAGCTCACCATCGCCGGCAGCTACACCTACGGGATGGAGGTCTTCCGCGGGAAGGCGGCCCACACCTTCCAGGCGGTGCTGGAGCTCCTGGCGAAGCGGGAGGGGCCGGACCCGCGGCCGCTGGTCACCCACCTGTTCAAGCTCTCCGAGTACGGCCGGGCGATCGAGGCGAACCTGTACCGCGGCAAGCACCGGTCGGTGAAAGCGGTGTTCGACCTGCGAGGAGGCGCGGCATGACGGTGTCCCTCAAGAAGTTGCCGGGGCTGGAGGAGGCGTGGCGGGAGCGGGTGGCCGGGGTGCGGCTGGAGCGGCTGCGGGTCGCGGCGGTGAAGGCGCGGGAGGCGCTTTTGGAGTCCGGGCCGGTGCCGGCGCTGGCGAGCTGCCCGCTGGTCACCTTCCCGTACCCCACGGTGTTCGCCTTCTCCGGGGCGGCGCTGTCGCCGGCGCCGTACGTGATGATGACCAACCGGATGCAGGTGGTGCAGTACCGCGACTGGGAGGGGCAGCCGCGGATCCTCCTGTTCAACCCCACCGACTACGACCGCGGCGAGGGCGCGCCCTTCTACGCCAAGCTGCTGGAGCGCTACGGCGTGTTCATCGGCCGGAAGGTCCTGCGGACGCGGCACGGCACGGTGGCCTCGCACCTGGAGGCGCTGGGGCTGCGGCCCCAGGACGTGGACTACCTCGCGTTCGACCACCTGCACGTGCAGGACGTCCGCGGCTGGGTGGGCGGCGAGGGCGCGAGCGCGTTCTTCCCGCGGGCCCGGCTGCTGGTGCAGCGGGCGGAGTGGGAGGGGACCAAGCACCTGCACCCCATGCAGCGGCCGTGGTTCGTGCCGGACGGCATCAAGGGCGTCCCGGAGGACCGGGTGGTGGCGCTGGAGGGGGACGCGTGGCTGGGGCCGGGGGTGGCCGTCGTCTCCACGCCGGGGCACACCATGGGGAACTGGTCGCTGGCGGTGGTGACGGACCGCGGGCTGTTCGTGGTGAGCGAGAACGGGGTGGCGACGGAGAGCTACTCGCCGGAGCGGTCCGGCATCCCGGGCGTGCGCGCCGCCGCGGAGCACCTGGGCTACGAGGTGGTGCTCAACGGGAACTCGCGGGAGCACTCGCTGGACCAGTACAGCTCCATGGTGGTGGAGAAGGTGCTGGCGGGGCCGTCGAAGGAGGACGGCGGGTTCGTGAACTTCTTCCCCTCCTCGGAGCTGACCGCGTCGCTGATCGCGCCCGCCCTCTCGCCCAGCTTCAGCCACCGGGAGATCTCGCAGGGGCAGATCCGCCCGCCGCACGCGCGGGTGCGCGCGGCGTGAGGTGAGGTATAGGCGCGCTCCATGCGTTGCCCGTCCTTCGCCCTGACCGCCGCCCTCCTCGTCTCCTGCGCCACCACCCCCTCCGGGGGGCCGAAGGAGCCGCCGCCCGCCGCGGCGCCCCAGCCCATCTCGGGCAAGGTGACGTCCGGCGGCAAGCCCGTGCCCGGCGCCAAGGTGGTGGTGGTGAAGCACCGCGCGCCCCTGGGCGCCCAGCCCCCCTGCGCCTGCGAGGACCACCCGCCGCACCTGCTGGGCGAGTGCCCCGCCCCGGAGTCCACCGAGAAGCTGTTCGCGCTGGCCCGCTCCGAGCCGGAGACGACGGCCATCTCCCACGTCAACACCGGCGCGGACGGCGCCTTCACCACCCCGGCCCTCAGCGAGGGCCACTACGACGTGGGCGTGCAGGTGGAGGACGCGCTGGGATGGAAGATCGACGTCGCCTCAGGCGCCAAGGACCTGGAGGTCGAGCTGCGGCCCGCCTCCACCCTGCGAGGCCAGGTGCGCGGCCCGGATGACAAGCCGGCCGGCGGCGCGGAGGTGGTGGTCAGCGGCACCGTGGCGCGCGACGTCCGCGGCGTGGTGGCCGACCCGGACGGCACCTTCGAGGTGGCCGGCATCCCGTTCGGCCCCGCGCTCGTCATCGCCTCCGCCAAGGGCCTCACCGCCGCCAAGGGCGTGCCCACCCCCGCCGAGGCCCAGGACGGGAGCCTGGGCTTCGCGCCGCTCGGCTTCCGGCTGCGCGGCCGCCTCACCCTCCGCGGCACCGTCACCCGCGCCGGCAAGCCGGTGGCGGGCGCGGACGTGCTCGCCCAGTCCGACTGCCGCACCTACCGCGCGACGTCCGGCGCCGACGGGTCCTTCACGCTGGCCGACCTCCCGCCCCGCGACTACCCGGTGAGCGCGGTCTCCGGCTCGGAGGGGGCGCAGGTGATGGCCTCGCTGGAAGCGCCCGGCCCGCTCTCGCTGGACCTGCGGCTGGGCGGCGTGCTCGCCGGCAAGGTGAAGGACAAGAACGGCCCGCTCGCCGGCGCGGAGGTGGTGGCCGTCCCCCGCCAGCCGCGCGGCGCGGGGGAGCTCCGCCGGGCGCGGTCGCACCAGGACGGCTCCTTCGAGCTGGGCCCCATGCCGCCCGGTCCATGGCTGGTGGAGGTGGCGGCGGCGGGGCACCTGTCCCGACCGCCGGAGGAGATCCGCATCACCCCCAGGGCGCGCCAGCCGCTGGAGGTGGAGCTGCCGCCCGCGACGCGCATCGCCGGCGCCGTGGTGAACGACCTCGCGGACGGGCTGCCCGGCGCGGAGGTGGAGGCGGTGCGCTCCGACGCCGACCCCGGCTGCGCCGGCTGCCGCCTCCGCACGCGCAGCAACCCGGACGGCTCGTTCGCGCTCTACCCGCTGGCGCAGGGCGAGTACACGGTGCGCTTCTGGCACGACCGCTACCTGCCCGCCGAGGCGAAGCAGATCGGCCCCACGGACACCCTGCGCCAGGCGCTCAAGCCGGGGGCCAGCCTGCTGGGCACGGTGCAGGACCCGGACTCGCGCGCCGCGGTCCGCGCGGCCGTCTCGCTCAAGGGCGCGGACGGCGCGGTGGTCCGCCCGCCGCGCCCGGTGGACCCCAACGGCACCTTCCGCCTGGAGGGCCTGCCCGCCGGGACGTACGCGGTGGCGGTGGAGAGCCGGGACCCGCTCCCCCGCCGCGCCGAGGTCCCGGTGACCATCCAGGCCGGCGGCAACGCCACCGCGGAGCTCTCCCTGCCGCCGGGCGGCACGCTCGCCGGGCGCGTGTCCGACGACGCGGGCAAGCCGGTCGGCCGCGCCGAGGTACAGCTGGCGCCGGAGGGGGGCCACGGGATGGCGGCGCTCTCCGCGGGCGAGGACGGCGCCTTCGAGGTGAAGGGCCTGCCGCCCGGCAAGTACCGGGTGAGCGCGTGGCGCGCCGGCTTCTTCGCCGGGCCCGCGAGCGCGGCGGTGGCGGAGACCGGCGCCCGCAAGGTGGCGCTCGCGCTCTCGCGGCTGCCGGCGGTGAAGGGCCGGGTGCGCGCGCCCGCCTCCGTGACCGAGGTCTGGGCCGGCGGCCAGCGGCGGAAGCTGGACGCCCAGCGGCGCTTCCGCGCCACGCTGCCGAAGGCCGGCAAGCAGGCGGTGGTGGTGGAGGCGGCGGGGCTGGCGCCGGTCGTGAAGGAGGTGGACCTCTCCTACGGGCGAGAGGTGGACCTGGGCGACCTGTCGCTGGGCCCTGGCCGCACCGTGGAGGGGAAGGTGCTGGACCCGGACGGCAAGCCGATCCCCCGGGCCCCGGTGCTGGTGGTGGATCCCGCCGCCAAGGACGCGCTCCGCGAGCGGCTCGCCTTCGAGCCGGAGGACCACCCGCCGGTGAAGGCCGCCCTCACCGACGAGGCCGGCGCGTTCCGGGTGGAGCACGCCCCCGCCGGCGCGGCGGTGGTGCTCGCCGCCGGCGAGGAGCTCCTGCCCGCCCAGCTCTGGATCCCCGCCAACCTCTCCAGCGTGACCGTGAAGCAGGCGGCCTCCGGGCTGGTGCTGGTCAAGGCGCTCGACGCCGCGGGCAGCCCGGTGCGCGGGTCGGCGGTGCTGGTCCCCGCGGACGGGCGCGAAGAGGTGACCGGGAGCCAGCTCCCGGACGTGACGCCCGCCAGCCTGGGGTTCAAGGGCCTCGCGCCGGGCCAGTGGACGGTGGCGGTGAACGCGCTGCCGAACGCGGACGGCTCACTGATGGTGTTCGACCCGGCGCCTTTGACCGTCGAAGCGGGCAAGACGGCGCGGGTGGAGCTGCGCGCCCGCGCCACCGGCGCCACCGTGACCGTGCAGCTCCAGCTCCCGGAGGCGCTGGGGACCATCGCCGCCAAGCTGCTCCCGCCGGACGCGCTGGAGGCCCCCGCGCCGTCGCTCTACCGGCGGCTGTTCCTGGCCATCCCCTCGGAGCCGTCGCTGGGGGACGCGCGCGTCTTCCGGCACGCGCCGCCCGGCCCGCAGACGCTGGTGCTCCTGCGGGACCTGGGGGGCGGGCAGATCGGCGTGGACCGGAGGCGGGTCGACGTCCCCGCCTCCGGCGAGCTCGCGGTGACGGTCGACCAGGTCAAGCTGGAGACCGTCCTCCGCTGACGAGCGCTAGTTGGTGGAGACCTGGATGTCGTCCAGGTACACCCCCGAGATGTGCGAGCCGTCCTGCGACGAGAAGCAGGTGAGCCGCACCTGCGTGCCGCCGCTCACGCTGAAGGTCTGCGAGACGGTCTGGTACGCCGTGTAGTTGATGTAGTCGCTGAAGACGGTCCCGAGCAGGCCGCCGCCCGAGGTGAGCAGCTGGCAGGTCGCGTAGTCGTGGCCGGAGAACGAGTAGTTCGTGTACGTATAGTAGCGGACGGTGACCGTCGCCAGCGTCGAGCTCGCCGGCAGGAGGAACAGCTGGGTGATCTGCGACGTGCCGCCCTCGATGGAGGCGGTGGAGTTCCCCAGCCGGACCGCGTACGTCCCGCCGTTGACCGGGCTGGTGACGATGGCCGGCGCGTTCGCCGTGCCGCTCGCGGTGGGCGACCACAGCGAGAGGTTCCCGGACTCGAAGGCGCCGTCCGTCAGCCCGGTGCCGCGGAGGACCCCGTCGAACTGGGTGATGGCGTTGCCGCTGGAGTCCGCCGGCCCGTTGATGGTGAACGACCCGGCGCCGTTGACGCCCGCCGGGATGGTGAGCGTGAACATGCCCTGGGTCAGGTTGGGGTCCGGCAGGTAGCTGGCGGTCACGCCGGTGGGCAGCGTGATGCTGGGCGTGGGCCCGGGGTACTGCATGTACTCGTTGTAGAGCACCGTCAACGTGACCTGCACCGGCGACGAGCCGGCGGTGTTGTCCGCGCCCCCGCTCTGGGTGACGCTGCTGATGCGCGGCGACGTGTTGTCCACGCGGCGGATGGCGGTGGCGGTGGACGGGTCGACGAAGTTGCCGACGATGTCCGCCGGGATGACCACGAAGTCCACCGCCGCGCCGTTGGCGAAGGGCGTCTGGAAGCTGTCACCGGTGAACCAGTCGAACGACGCCGGCAGGGTGATGGACGTCGACGGCGTGGGCGTGTTCCCCGTGGTGGCCAGCAGCTGGTAGGCGCTGTTGGTGGTGGTGTCCTTGACGTAGACGCGGTAGCTGGCCGCGTTCGCCAGCGGGTTCCAGCGCAGCGTGAAGGACGTGGTGCGCCAGTCCACCGAGCTGGGGGTGACGACCAGCCCGGTGACCGCGCCCAGCCCGGAGCTGGTGACCACCTCGCGGAAGTTCCGGCTGAACGACCCGGCGGCGGAGTTGTCCGCGCGAGCGGAGATGTTGAGCCGGTAGTTGTCGCCCACCGTCAGCCTGCCGCCCGCCGGGGTGACCGTGGCCATCGTGGAGCTGGGGTCGTACGTGACGCCGACCGCGACCGTCCGCCCCAGGTCGGTGTCGGTGAGCGTGAACGTCGACAGGTCCTTCGCCAGCGGCCGGTTGAAGACCAGCTTGAGCGCGTCGTTCCCGGTCCCGTCCGGCGAGTGCGTGCCGTCATCCATGTTGGTGGACAGCAGCAGGATCGCGCTGGCCTGGGACCGGAGGTCCACGTCGACGCGGGTGATGACGCCCGGGAACGTGCTCCCGGACGCCTGCACCAGGCCGTAGTCCGCGCGGTTGTCCCCGTCCTGGTCGTACGGCTGCACCACCACGGTGATGGGGATGCCCGTGGGCGACCCCGGCAACCCGCTGATGGTGAAGTCGCCGTTGTCGTCCGCCTGGACCTGCTGGACGATGTCGAAGAGCGATCCGCGCATGTCGATGCCCACGGTGGCCTTCTTGGCGGGGAGGCCTCCGGAGAGGAACACCCGGCCGCTCACGCCCGAGGTGTTGGGAGAGAGCGCGGTGTTCACCTCCGCCACCGCGTTGCCCTGCGGGTAGTCGCCGGCGGCGTCCGGCAGCGTCCCGTCGCCGAAGCGCCCCACGTACCCCGTGAGGGAGAAGATGACCCGGTAGGTGTTCCCCGCCGGGAGATCCTTGATCTCGTAATAGCCGTTGGTGTCCGTTTGCACCGGCGCCTTCAGCGCCACGCTCACGGCCACCCCCGAAAGCGGGGACCCGTCCACGAGGCTGGTGACCCTCCCGGAGATGGAACCGACGGGGAACGACGAACCCTGGCCGCAGCCAGTGCACCCCTGGACCAGCGCGGCGCTGAGCGCCGCGAACACGACAAGGCGACGATGCATGGTGGTGAGACCCCTCGGGCGCCCGGCCTCCAGCGCCATCCAGCGAAATGTCCTACGGTTGACGATGATAGCGCTAGGTTTCCGAGAATTGGCGTCCGATGATGGGAGGTGTCGCACCCCGGCCGGGCCTTGGGGCCGGATGCGCACCTGCAAAGGGAGGGTGCTGTGTTGACCACTGGACGCATCCTGGCGATGGCGACGGTCGGTGTTCTCCTGGCGGGTCCGGCGGCCGCGGCCGGCACCACCTCTCCCACCACCCCCACCAAGCGGCGCCCTCCGAAGACGCAACCCACCGGGACCACCCCCACCACCACGCCGGCGCCGGACGTGACGCCCGCGCCCGAGACGACGGCGCCTCCTCCGCCCGCGCCGGCCTCGACCAACCTCCCGATGCCGCCGCCGCCCGCGCCCAAGCCGGCCGCCGCGCCACCGCCCGAACCGGCGCCGGCCCCCACGCCCGCCCCCAGGTCCCAGGGCTGGTCCGCCTATGGCGCGCAGGGGCTGGACGGCGAGGGGCAGGCTGTGACGGTGGAGCTGGGGTTCCCGGTGCTGATGGTGGGCTACCTGCGCGCGCTGAACGCCACCACCGACCTGGCGGTGCGCCTGGACGGGAACTACGCGTACGAGGGCATCTACACCCTCCTCCCGCTCTACGGCGGGCACGTGGAGGCCTCGCTCCGCATCCGGCTGCTGGAGATCGCCGGCATCAGCGGGGGCGTCCACGTCGGCGCGGGCGCGTTCACGTACTTCTACATCGGCAACTTCGTGCTCGGGCTGGTGCTGCCGGTGGGCGCCACCGTCGGGATCCCGCTGGGACCCACGCTCTCCGCCTCCCTGGGCTTCGAGATGCCCATGTGGATCACCTTCAACGCGGCGGGCGGCTTCGCCGTGCCCGTGCTGGGAAGCGCGGCGCTGGAGTACTTCATCGACCGCAACTGGGCGGCGACCCTGCGCGTGCGCGCCGGCCCGGTGGTGAACCCGTCCGGCTTCCGGTTCGGCGGACCGGTGGTGCCGCAGCTGCAGGTGGCCGTGGGCCTGGAGTGGAAGCTCCAGTGACCTGACGGCGGGCGGGGTCAGCTCCCCGTCCGCAGCACCTTCATCGCCTCGCGGAAGAGCAGCTCGAAGGAGGCGTCCTCGCCGGCGCGCTCGGCGGCGGCGTCGGCCGCCTTCTCCGCCTGCGGCGGCTTGTAGCCGAGGTTGAGCAGCGCGGAGACCAGGTCCGCGCGCGGGCCCTGCTCGGCCGGGGCCGGCGCCGGCTTCTTCTCGCCGCGCGCCTCCAGCCCCACCACCTTCACCTTGTCCTTGAGCTCCAGGACGAGGCGCTCCGCGGTCTTCTTCCCCACCCCGTGGATCCTGGTCAGCCGCCCCACCTCGCCGCGGGAGAGCGCGTCCGCCAGCTGTCCCACCTCCAGCCCGGAGAGGACGGTGAGCGCCAGCCGCGGCCCGACGTGCGAGACGGAGGTGAGCAGGAGGAACATGTCCTCTTCAGCGCGGCTCAAGAACCCGAACAATTCGAAGGCGTCCTCGCGGACCACGGTGCGCACGCGGACCTTCGCCCGCTGGCCCTCGTCCGGGAGGCGCGACAGGGTGAGCAGGGAGAAGCTCACCCGGTAGCCCACGCCCCCGACGTCGATCACCGCGTCGCCCAGGTTCTTCTCCGCCACCACGCCCTCGAGCGAGGCGATCACCCGCGCGCCCCTCCGAAGCGCTGGTAGGCGGGGACCAGCCGTTCAGCGAGGGACGCGAAGCGGCCGCCGTTGCGGCGCGGCCGGGCGGCGGCGGGCGCACCGCGCGCGGTGAGCTTCCCCCGCGCCGCGTTCAGGTGGCAGATGGCCACGGCCAGGGCGTCGCTGGCGTCGGCGCGCTCGATCTGGGAGACCTGGAGGAAGGTGCGGACCATCCGGGCCACCGCCTCCTTGCCGTCCGCCCCGCCCGCCCCCACCGCGCGCTTCACCCGCGCCGGCGAGTACTCGTGCACCGGGAGGTCGCCCTCGGCCGCCACCAGCAGCGCCACCCCGCGCGCGTGCCCGAGGATGAGGGCGCTGCGCGGGTTGCGCAGGGTGAACACGCCCTCCACCGCCACCGCCTCCGGCGCGTACGCCTGCAGCGCCAGCCGGAGCTGCTCGCCGATGCGCTTGAGCCGCAGCTCCAGGGCGCCCTCGCCGGCGCGGATCACCCCGTGCGCCACGTGCCGGAGCCGCCCGCCGGCCTCCTCCACCACGCCGTAGCCCATGAAGCGACTGCCGGGGTCGATTCCGAGGACGCGCAACGCTCCCCCTCCGGGAACGGAACAGGTGTTTAGCGTTTGTACCTCAGGGGATCCGGGCTGTCATCCCGCCGGACCCCGCAAAGACGCGGCCGCCGGAAAGGGGGTCCTCTCCCCGGCGGCCGTGGAGCCACGGCTGGGCTCGGCGCGGAATGTCAGGGACTCTCGTTCACCCGCGCGAAGCCGATGAAGTAGTCCGCCCCGCCAGGGCTGGTGGCGTAGACGATGAATTCGTTGGCCGGCGAGACGCCGTTGTGCGCTTCGAGGACCTCCCAGACGTTGTTGGTGCTGCTGTACGCGTCGCAGTGGGTGTTGCCGCCGTCGCCGGTGCCGATGCAGACCTGCCCGCTGCGGACGAAGACGTAGGCGAGGGAGTCGGTGTGCGCCGGGCCGTTGGCGGTGCAGGACGCCGAGCCGGGGAACACCTGCACCGCGCCGTTGGACGGCGCCCAGGTGATGACGTGGAGCATCTTCGTCATGCCCGGCAGCGAGGAGCTCAGCTGCTCGCTGATGATGCGGCCCGGGTTGTTGGTGAAGAGCGTCCAGGACGCGGAGGCGGAGTCGCCCGCGGTCCCGCCCACGACGGTGGTCACGTCGGTGAACGGGCCGCTGGGGCCGGTGGTGACCATGGTCGGGTTGGAGAGGAGGTTGGGCGAGAAGTACACGGAGGCGTAGTCCACGTAGAACTCCGCCCCGCCCGGGCTGGTGGCGTAGATGATGAGCTCGTTGGCCGGGATGCTGTGGTTCTCGGCGCGGATGAGCTGCCAGGCGCCGGTGACGGTGCTGACCGCGTCGATCTGGGTGCCGCCGCCGTTGCCGGTGCCGATGCCGACCTGCCCGCGCACCACGTAGACCATGGCGGAAGCGATCACCTTGGTGGGCCCGCTGCCGTAGGGCAGGAACACCTGCACCAGGCCGTCCCGATCGGCGGTGGTGTAGACGTGGATCATGTTGGTGAAGTCGAACGGGCGGGTGGACGGCTGGAGGTTGGTGCGGATGGTGCCCGGGTTGTTCATGAACAGCGTCCACTGGTCCGCCGCGGAATTCCCGGCGCCGCCCGGCGCGGTGAGCGTCACGGTGGTGGACGAGCCCAGCGGCCCCACGTTCTGGAAGCTCGGGTTGGCCAGGTAGTTCGGCTGGGCGCAGAGGCCCTCCTCGGACTGCGCCACGTCTGGGGCAGGAGGAGACGTATCGCTGGGGCCGCAGGCCGCCAGCAGCGGGAGGGCGAGCAGCAGGTGGTGGAATCGCACGGTCAGGAGCTCCGGAAGGTGTAGGGTTCGCCCGTTGAACGGAGCCGCTTCCAGAAATTCCCGACGGCTGTTGCTGGCGGTGGTCCTGTGCGCGTGCGCGGCCAGGCCCCCGCTGCGCACCTTGTGGGTGGGGAACAGCTACACCTACGAGAACGACCTGCCCTCGATGGTGGCCCAGCTGGCCGCCGCGGACGGCGCCCGCCGCTTCGACCCGGTCCAGGAGTGCCCCGGCGGCTTCACCCTCAAGCAGCACTGGGACTCCGGCGCGGACACCCAGCTGCTGGCCGGGAGCCACTTCGAGTGGATGGTGCTCCAGGACCAGAGCCAGGAGCCGTCCTTCGACCTCTCCGTCCTGGAGACGGACCTCTACCCCTACGTCACCCAGCTCGACGGGGCGGCGCGCGACGCGGGGACGCAGTCCATCCTGTTCCTCACCTGGGGACGGCAGAAGGGGGACCTGGAGAACGTCCCCGGCGACACCTACGACGCCATGCAGGACCGGCTGATCCGCGGGTACGAGACCATCGCCGCGCGGCTGCACGTGCCGGTGGCGCCGGTGGGCATCGCGTGGCGGACCACGCTGCAGCAACAGCCGTCGATCGGGCTGTACCAGTCGGACGGGAGCCACCCCAGCGCGGCCGGCACGTACCTCGCCGCGTGCGTGTTCTTCCAGATGCTCTACGGGAAGAGCGCGGTGGGGAACGCGTTCACCGCGGGGCTGGAGGCGGGGACCGCGGGAGCGCTGCAGCAGATCGCCGCCGGCACGGTGTCGTCCTACCGGCAGCCCTGAGTCACTCCGCGGCGAGCTGCTCGATCAGCGCGTCGTCGATCTCGAAGTTGGCGTGGACGTGCTGCACGTCGTCGCAGTCCTCGATCAGCTCGATCAGCTTGAGCATCTTGCGGGCGCCGTCCGCCTCCAGCTTGATGGTGCTCTCCGGGACGAAGATCCACTTCTGCTCGCCCAGCTTGAGCCCCGCCTTCTGCAGGGCGGTGGCGACGGCGTGGAGGCCGTCGGGCTCGGTGCGGACCTCGAAGCCGTCCGCGGCGTGGTTGATCACGTCCTCCGCCCCGGCGTCGAGCGCCTTCTCCATCACCTGGTCCTCGGTGGGCCCGGGCTTCACCGCGATGCTGCCCTTGCGGTGGAACATCCAGGCCACCGCGTGCTCCGCCGCCATGTTGCCGCCGCCCTTGGAGAAGGCGGCGCGCACCTCCGCCACGGTGCGCGAGCGGTTGTCGGTGAGGCACTCCACGATCATCGCCACGCCGGCGGGGCCGTAGCCCTCGTAGCGGACCTCTTCGTAGTGGGTGCCCTCCAGCTCGCCGGTGCCCTTCTTGATCGCGCGCTGGATGCTCTCGGAGGGCATGTTCGCATCCTTGCCCGCGTCCATCGCCACGCGGAGGCGGGCGTTGCCGGCGGGATCGCCGCCGCCCAGCCGGGCCGCCACGGTCAGCTCCTTGATGATCTTGTTGAAGAGCTTGCCCTTGGTGGCCCCCATCGCCTCCTTCTTGCGCTTGATCTTCGTCCACCGGTTGTGGCCGGACATGGGGCCTCCGAACGGGGCTTCAGCGCTTTTCGAGGAGCGTGCGGGCCTCCGCGGCGAACTGGCCGTCCGGGTCCACCGTCAGGTAGCGCCGCAGCGCGTCCTTGGCCTCCACGGGCTGGTTCATCCCGTAGTGGATGGTGGCCAGCAGCAGCAGCGCGGGACCGCTCTGCGCGTCCACCGCCAGCGCCTGGACGGCGGCCGCCTTGGCGCCCTCCAGGTCACCGTCGTCGTAGCGGCGGCGGCCGAGGGTGACCCAGCTCTCGGCGGTGCCCACCGCGCGCGGGGCCAGCCAGTCCGGGAGGACGTCGAAGCCCGCCGCGGGCGCCGAGGCGGCGGTCGCCGGGGCCTCGGCGGCCGCCGGGCGGAACAGCACGGACCCCACCGCCGCCGAGGTGACGAACAGCGCCAGCGCGCCGGCCGCCACCTTCGCCTGCGCGCTCCGCCACCATTGGCGCGGGCGGTCCGCGGCGATCTGCAGCGGCGGCGCCGGGATCGACCCGGTGGGCCGCTTCGACGCGAAGTAGTGGACGTCGACGATCGACGTCTTCGGCGGGGTGAGCGCGGCCTGCGCGGTGGCGGCGGCCGCGCGCTGGAGCGCCTCGTCCAGGCGCTCGGCGAAGTCGTCCTGCAGCTGGGCGCGGAGGGGCGGCCGGTTGGCCTCCACCGGGGCGGCCTCGGGGGCCGGCGGCGGCGGCTCGGCGGCGGGGACCGGGGCCGGAGCGAGCCCGAGCAGGGGAGCGCGGTCGACCACGGCGGCCAGCGCCCGCTCCAGGTTGTCCGGCGACGTGACCGTCACCACCGCCAGCGGCGCGGAGGGGGCCCGCGACTCCTCCGGGCCGAGTGCGCCCAGGCCGTACAGGCGGGTGGTGATCAGCAGCGCGCTCGCCTCGGGCAGCTCGCAGCGGAGGAGCACCTGCTTGAGGGTGCGCTCGCCGTTGAACAGGCGGACCAGCGAGCTCACCCCGTCCGGCAGGTCCGGGAGCACCTCGCGCAGCCGCGCGGTGTCCGGCTGCAGCACCGCCTCCAGCGGCAGCGAGCGCTCCTGCGCCTTGCGCGACCGCAACACGTCCGGCAGCACGGAGCGGCACAGCTCGCGCAGGTCGACGCACAGGGTGCCGCGGGCGAGCGCGGGGCCGAAGGTCACCCGGTACGGGCCGCGCGCCAACAGCAGCATGCGCGAGAGCGCGCGGGCGCCGCGGACGCCCTCCACCTCGCAGTCGACCACCTGGCCCTGGCGGAAGGAGAGCCGCGCCGTCCCGTCCAAAAGCTCGACCTGGCCGGAGCGCATCCCGGCCAGGAGGGCGCGGAGCAGCTCGCCGATGGGCAGGCGGACGCTGTCGGCGGCGTACACCGACTGGGAGGCGGACTCACCGGCCTTGAGCTTGGCCAGCGCCACCACGTCGTTGAGGAACACCGGCTTGGGCAGGTAGTCGTCCACGCCCGCGCCGCTGGCCATCTCCAGGTGGAACGCCTCCGGGCGCTGGGAGAGCATCACCACCGGCACCTGCGCGGTGCGGTGGTCGGCGCGGAGCTGGCCGCAGAAGCGGAAGCCGTCCGCGCCCTGGAGGTCCGACTCGCACACCAGCATCGCGGGGAGCGGGCGGCCCACGCCCATCAGCGCCTGCGCCTCCGCCAGCGTGTGGGCGAGGATCACCGAGAACCCGGCGCGGGTCAGCCCCACCTCCAGCAGCGAACGGGTGCGCGCGTCCGGCTCCACCACCAGGATCCGCAGCGGCCCCACCTCGGCCAGGGAGCTGGCCATCGCCGGGCGGCGCTTGGACGGGCCCGGCGCGCCCCCGAGCGCCGCCACGGCCTCGTACGCCACCGCGGCCGTGCCGCGCGGCGAGTAGGAGAAGAGCGATGAGGCGCTGACGGGGGGCATCTGGTTCCTGTTCCTTCGACTGTCTGCTACTCAAAAAAACCGAGTGAACGCTCAGGTTTACTCGACTCCGACCCTACGAAAGGGCGCGCATTTTACTCCTTTTGTGCTGGACGGTCGAGGCGTCCGGCCGCCATCGTGCCTCCTGATGAACGTGTCAGCCGCCATTCTTTGGATCACCCTCGCCGCGACGGGGGCTTCCACGACCGCTTCCCCCTCCGACAAGAAGGAAACCTTCGGGGCGGTAGTAGGTCCGGCCACGCTGCCCGCGGGTGCGACCGCCGCCTACGCCTTTATCGGCTTACCCGAGGTGGGCGCGGGATTCCGGCAAGGCCTCGGTTTCGGGGAGTGGGAGGCGCGGGTCCGCGTCGACTACCTGACGCTCTCCGCCACCGGGGAGCTGGTGGGGAAGTACGCGCTCTACCACTGGGGGAAGCTGGACTACGGGCCGTTCCTCGGCGCCGGGGTGACGCTCAGCTCGGGCGCGAGGTACTTCGACTCCAACGCCTTCACCTTCGCCGGCGTGCGCTTGCTGGGCGGGGTGGCGCTCACGTACCGGGTGCTCGACACGCTGCAGATCCTGGCGCGGCTGGACGTCCCGGTGGACTGGCCCATCGGCACCGGCGGCGGCGGGCGGATCCGCGCGCTCGCGGGCGGCGGGGTGGAGCTGTACCTGTCGGACGACATCAGCGCGACGGCGCTGGGGCAGCTGGGGATGGACTGGAGCAAGCAGCCGCTGGGCGTGACCGTGGGGCGGCTGGGGTACCAGTTGGTCCTCGGGGTGGGGATCCGGCTCTTCTAGCTACAACCTGTCGGGAAATTGAGCGAGAAGAGGGCAATGGCCGAGGCGGACGGCCCAGTGCAGACGGCCGGCGGTGTGCGCCTGTGGACCGACTGACAGCCCGCGAGGTGGGCGCGCGCTTATCCGACCAGGACTGCCTCGCGGCGTGCCGCGAAGGAACGAGCCAACTTGTTCAGGTTGAACCCCAGGACGGCCAGTTGCCCGGCCGTTCCCATCATCCGAACAGACCGCGCTCGCGGTCGGTGGAAGTTGTAACGACTGCTCTTCACTGCGCCGATTCCTCCTTCGATCATCGCGCGCTCTCGCGAGATAGTGCGCCTGGTCGCATCGTCGACAGCCCAGGCGCAGCGACCTTGGGGGGCCAGTCCAACATCTCGAACGCCCAGCGCCTTCAACGTCTGGACGTTCTCGATGCTGTGGCCTCCCCGGTCGTACCCGAACGCACGCGGCGCGGTGCCGAACATCGCGACGTGATCGTGCACTGCGGTGATGGCAAACCGGGAGTCGTGCAACTCGCGGCGATCTCCCGCGAGGCGGGCCAGCAGGAATCCGCCACGGAGTCGGGTGAAGCCCCAGGTGAGACCGAATTCCACCGTCTTTCCAACCTTGCCACGGACGATCGAGTACAGCTCGGGGACGTGGAGGCTGATGATCTTGTCCTTGGCCACCCAGCCGGTGCGCAGCCAGTACCGGACCTGAGGGACCAAGGTGGACAGCGCCTGGTGAAGCTTCGCGAGCTTGGCGCGGGCTGTCAGCGCGTGCTCCGAGACGCGCCTTCCCAGCCTGGCCCGTTGGAGCGCCGCCGCGAGCGGCGATTGAACCCGTTCGAGCAGGCGGGTCATCTGAGCGACCATTCGGTCTTTGACCGGCTTCGTCTTCGCGAAGAGCCGGTATGCGCGGACCTTCGCCTTGGCCTTCTGCATGAGCAGCGCGCTCTCGTGCAGGAACTCCTTGAAGACCCCGCCCGCGGTCTTGCTCGCGGCCGTCACTGCCGTCACGAAGGCGGCCATCAAACCCATCTCGTTCGGGTAGGGGATGGCCGCCTCCTGCGCTGTTGTGTCCCCTACCACCACGCTCGGATCCGCCAGCTTCTCGCGGACCGCCCACTTCACCGCGAACTCGTTCATCAGCTTCACGCCGTCCTCGCCGAGGAGGACCGCGAAGTCGTGCAGCGTGGTGTAGTCCGGCGTCCACTCCGTCTCGGTGAGCCCGCAGAGGTACCTCGCCGGCGCGTAGTGGCGGATGAGGTCCTCCGCTTCGCGCCACGTCATGTCCCGAGTCGCCTTGAGGACCAGTGCTCCGATCAGCGCCCGCAGGTGCGGTGGCCGGCCAGCCGCGCTCTTGAGCTTGCTCCTCCGGATCTCCTCGACCCTCGTCTCGAGCGCCGGCCAGTCCATCTCGTCGGTCAGCAGCACGAGTCGATGGGTCGGCTCGATCGGGATTGTGGGACGCTTCGACCGTGGAAACAGCTCCGGCTGCGGCCTCTGGCTCCGCCGTCTCGCCATGCGGGTGTGCCTCCTTGAACACCCGCTCCAGAGAGCAGACCGGGCTTCCGGTGTCGATCCCCTCTCGGAAGGGATCGATCTTCCTGCGGGAACTCCGCGCGCTCGCCTGGGCGCGCGCCGTGCCATTCATCAGCCCGTGGGCCGACGCTCGCTCAATTTCCCGACAGGTTGTAGCTAGCCGAGCCCGTACCGCTCCAGCTTCTTGAGCAATCCCTGGCGCGAGAGGCCCAGGGCGGCCGCGGCGTGGGTGCGGTTGTTGTTGTGCTTCTGGAGCGCGGCCTCGATCTCCCGGCGCTCCAGGGACTCGATCTTCTCCTGGAGGGTGGAGCCGGGCGGGCCGTCGGCGGAGGGCCGCGGGCGTTCGGCGCCGGTGAAGGAGAGGTCCTCGGGCTGGATCTCGCGGCGGTCGCCGGCGAGGACGGCCGCGCGCTGCATCTCGTGGCGGAGCTCGCGGAGGTTGCCGGGCCAGGGGTGCTGGGCGAGCGCCTCCAGCGCGGCGTCGGAGAGGAGGCGGGGGCGGCCGTCGGTGGTGAGCTGGGCGGACTGGTTGAGGAAGTGCTTGGCCAACAGCGGGATGTCGGCGGCGCGCTCGCGCAGGGACGGGAGGCGGACCTCCACGCCCTTGAGGCGCCAGTAGAGGTCCTCGCGGAAGGCGCCCTGGCGCTGGGCCTGGAGGAGGTCCTGGTGGGTGGCGGAGATCACGCGCACGTCGACGCGCGAGGGGCGGTCCGCGCCGACGGGGAGGATCTCGCCGTACTCGATGGCGCGGAGCACCTTCACCTGCAAGGGCGGCGGCATGTCCGCCACCTCGTCGAGGAAGAGGGTGCCGCCGTCGGCCTCGGCGAAGAGGCCCTTGTGGTCGCGGGTGGCGCCGGTGAAGGAGCCCTTCACGTGGCCGAAGAGGGCGGACTCGAGGAGGTTCTCCGGGAGGGCGCCGCAGTTCACCGCCACGAACGCCTTGTCCTTGCGGCGGCTGGTCTGGTGGACGGAGCGGGCCAGGAGCTCCTTGCCGGTGCCGTTCTCGCCGGTGACGAGGACGGGGAGGTCGCTGGGGGCGATCTTCTCCGCCATGGCGACGGCGGCCAGGAAGGCGGGGCTCTCCCCCACCATCGCGCGGTCCGGGCGGGCCTGGGCGAGCGTGGCCTGCAGCGAGCGCACCTGCGCCTCGAGGCCGAGCCGGGCGGCGGCGCGCTCGACGACGACCAGGAGCACGTCCGGGTCGACGGGCTTGGTGAGGAAGTCGTAGGCGCCGATCTTCACGGCGGAGAGCATGTGGCGGGTGTCGCCGGCGCCGGAGACCACCACCACCTTGGCGCCCGGCGCGCGGGCCAGGACCTGCTCCAGCTGCTGCAGGCCGGCCTCCACCGTCCCGTCCGGCGGGAGCATCAGGTCCAGCAGCACCACCTCCGGCGGCTCGCCCTCCAGCGCCTTGCGCGCGCCGTCGCGATCCGCCGCCTCGCTCACCTCGTAGCCGGCGTCGCGCAGGAGCCCCGCGTACACCTTGCGGAAGGCGGCGTCGTCATCCACCAGCAGGACTCGTCGGCGAGCGGCGGTCACGGGACCTCGGACTCTAGCGCCCCCGCGGCCGCGAGCACCGCCTGGACCTTGGGGAGGGAGATCTCGAACCTCGCCCCGCCGAGCGCCTCCGACTTCCCCGCCGAGATCTTCCCGCCGTGCCGCTCGACGATGCCGCGGGCGATGGCCAGGCCCAGGCCGGTGCCGCGGCGGGGGCCCTCGCGGGCGCGCCCGGTGACGAAGGGCTGGAAGAGGCGCGGCGCCAGCTCCGGGGCGATCCCGGGGCCGCTGTCCTCGAAGGTCAGCATGGCCCGGGCGCCCTGCACCGCGGTGGAGATCTTCAGCCGCGGCGAGGGGCGCCCGGCGAGCGCCAGCAGCGCGTTCTCCACGCAGATCACCAGCACCTGCGAGAGCTGCGCCTGGTCCGCCTCCAGCAGCGCGCCGTCGCCCGCGCGCTCGCGCAGCACCTCCAGCCCCGGGGGGACCGCGTCGCCCAGCCCCTGGCGCGCGGTGGAGAGCGCGAGGTCCACGGTGGCGTCCAGGTCCACCATCCGCAGCTCCAGCGGGCGCGGGCGGCCGTAGCGGAGCAGCTCGTCCACGAAGTGGCCGGCGCGTTCGATCTGCTCGCGCATCGCCTGGATGGACTCCGCCTCCACGCCCTTGCGCTCCAGCCCCTTGAGGTGCGCGGAGAGCACGCCCAGCGGGTTGCGCACCTCGTGCGCCACCGCGGAGGTGAACTGCCCCAGCTCCGCCAGCCGCGAGACCTGGTCCGCGCGCGCCTCCTTCTCCGCCAGCGCCGTGGCCAGCTCCTCCGCCCCCGCGCGCCCCTGGAACAGGTGGCGGCCGATCCACCCCTGGACCTGCTGGCGGAGCGGTTCGAAGGCGAGCGCGGCCATGAAGAGGAGGAACAGCGCGCCCACCCGGTACTGGGCCAGGAGCGGCTCGGCGCTGGAGGACATCAGCGACATCACGCCGAAGAGGAAGCCGGCGGAGAGGAGCGCCGCCAGCGCGGAGTAGAGGAGGCTGCGCTCCAGGAGCCGCC